>Ga0233425_10000698_pt1 | contig 83708 bp, 64 predicted proteins | sample Watercolumn_Towu_2_FD_181712 | JGI IMG/M metagenome (GOLD analysis project Ga0233425, IMG submission 181712) | Freshwater microbial communities from Lake Towuti, South Sulawesi, Indonesia - Watercolumn_Towuti2014_140_MG | ecosystem: Environmental > Aquatic > Freshwater > Lake | place...
TGGTCCCGAAGATAAGGCAGGCGGCGGCGATGGCGGGGGACCGGGACATCATCATCGAGGTGGACGGGGGCATCGGGCCCGACACGGCACCCCTGGCGGTCGAGGCCGGGGCGCGGGCGCTGGTGGCCGGGAACGCCGTGTTCCGCGGAAAGGGGACCGTCGCCGAGAACATGAAGGCGATAAGGGACCGCCTGGCCGGCCTGAAGCTCCAGCAGGGCGCGGGCCAAAAAATTTAATAGGCGTCCGCCTTTCTACCAGCTAGGGCGAAGCATCCTCGCGTGCTCCGATGGCGCTTGGCTCAACCTGGTAGCCCGGCAGACTGCCTGCATGGTTGGTGCGCAGTCTGCCTCGCTCCCAGGTTGAGCCCATGCTTGGTGCACGCTGTCCCGGCTTAGCTCAACCTGGTAGAGCGGGGGACTGTAGTCGGTTCCCGGAGAAATCCGGTACCCCGCAGCCATCCTCAGGTCGCTGGTTCAAATCCGGCAGCCGGGACTTCCCAATTTTTCCGCCCGGCTGCCGGATTTGTCCAAACCGCAGAAATGCGAGCGGAGCGAGCATTTCGCGGCGCAGATGCCGAGCGAAGCGAGGCATCAGCGTCCGGCAGCCGGGACTGCTCCTTTTACTATTGTCGCACCGTGAACCGTGAGCCGTGGGCCGTGAGCCGGGTACGACGGGTGCAACCGGTTCCCCGGTTCACGGCTCACGGCTGTCGGAAAAGATACAAACAGCACGAAAAAATATTTCTACTGCCACCCGAATGGCCCTCCATGGCCTCGCCGCTGGACGACCGGCTCAACCTGGACATACTGGAGAACATCTGCTACGGCACGGGCGTCGAGGTCAACATCAGCGCCCTGGCCGGAGCGTTCAAGCGCCACCGCAACACCATCAAGGAGCAGGTCTCGGCCCTGTTCGAGAACCGGATACTGGACCGGCCCATCTTCCCTTTCATCTGGCTCTACAAGGAATACCCGATGTTCCTCGTGGTCCGCGCCGACCTGCCCCGCACGGAGCAGGTGGACCGGTTCCTCAAGGAGGACGAGCACATCTTCGGCGCGTTCTACGTCCGCGACGAGGAGTACAACACCCTTCTCATTGAGTTCTTCAAAGACCTCTATTCATACGTAGAATGGCGCAAGAACATCGTCATCGAGAACCGCATCCCGCCCCGCGAGAACCGCTTCCCCTCGCAGACCACCTTCTTCAGCAGCCAGAACATCGTCAAGTACCAGCCCCAATCGCCCATAATCGGGATGGAGGAGCGGATGCGGGAGGGCGAGCGGCTCGAGCTGAACGGCTACAGGCTCAACGGGCTTTGCTTCCAGATAATGAAGAGGCTGGTGCTGGGCGAGGGCATACGCACCAACGAGAACCTCCTGGCCCAGAAGCTCAAAGTGCACCGCAAGACCATCGAGCGGCGCATCGCCGACCTGGTCCGCGCCGGCGTCGTCTCCCACCCGGCCTGCCGGTTCCCCAAGTTCTTCGTCCCCCCGGACCACATCCTGGTCCACTACCTGGTCGAGGTCAAAAGGAGCCTGGACGGGATCCTTGCGGCCGTCCGGTCCGACCCGGCCATCCCGCTGGCCCTGGAGACCAACATCGGGCGCTACAACCTCCTGCTCTTCGGGGCGTTCATCACGGTCGAGGACTCTTTCCGCTGGGAGGAGCAGTACGAGAGGCGCTTCCCGGACTGCATCGGGGCCATGAAGAAGATCTATCTGTCGCCGCAGATGACCGCCTCGATAGACCAGCAGAAGGTCTCGCTCAACATCATAAGGCGGCACAAGGAGGCGCTGGCAGGCAAAGGCCTTCCCGAACCGGTCGGCCAGCAGGACAGCTAGTTGTTGGAAAGCTATATGAACTGTTTCCGCCTTTTCGGCGGGGGGGCAGATTGATGGCAGGGAGCATAGGGCTTGCGCTTCTCAGCGTGTGGGACAAGACCGGCGTGGTGGAGTTCGCCCGGGAGCTTTCGGCGATGGGGGCCGAGCTCATATCCACCGGCGGGACGCTCAAGGCGCTGAAGGGGGCCGGGCTCGAGGTGCGCTCGGTTTCGGACCTTACCGGGTTCCCGGAAATACTCGACGGGCGGGTCAAGACCCTGCACCCGGTGCTCCACAGCGGGATACTGGCCCGCCGGGACATCAAGGAGCACATGGACGAGCTCGAGAAACGAAGCATCCGGAGGGTCGACCTGGTCGCCGTGAACCTCTATCCCTTCGAGGCCACCGTTAGCAAGCCCGGCTGCACCCTGGAGGAGGCCGTGGAGAACATCGACATCGGCGGGCCGTCGATGCTGCGCGCGGCCGCCAAGAACTACGAGGGCGTCGTGGTGGTCTGCAACCCCGCCCGCTACCAGGGCATCATAGGGGAGCTCAGGAAGAGCGGGAGCGTCTCCCACGAGACCCGCAAGCGGCTGGCGGCCGAGGTGTTCCGCCACACCGCCGCCTACGACGCCGCCATCTCGTCCCAGCTGCCCGGCATGATGGGCGTGGGAGAGCAGTTCCCCGACATGTTCACGGCCGGCGCCCGCAAGGCGCTGGACCTGCGCTACGGCGAGAACCCGCACCAGAAGGCCGCCTTCTACCGCGACCCGTTCCGCAAGGAGCCCTGCGCCGCGTTCGGCGATGTCCTGCACGGAAAGCTCCTTTCGTTCAACAACTACCTGGACCTTGACGCCGCGCTCGAGCTCGTCAAGGAGTTCGAGGAGCCGGCGGCTGTGCTCGTCAAGCACACGAGCCCCTGCGGCGTGGCGGTCCGCCCCTCCATATCGGCCGCGTACGAGGCGGCGCACGCCGCCGACCCGAAGTCGGCGTTCGGCGGTGTCGTCGCCCTCAACCGCAAGTGCGACAAGGCCACGGCCGACCAGGTCAACGCCACGTTCATCGAGGCCGTGGCGGCGCCCGACTTCGACAAGGACGCCCTCGACGTCCTCCAGAGCAAGAAGAACCTCCGGCTGGTGAAGGTGGGTCCGCTGGACGACATCAAGGAGCGCGACGAGCTCGACGTCCGGCGCATCGTGGGCGGGTACCTGGTCCAGGACCGGGACCACGCAGTCCTCAAGTCCTCCGACCTCAAGGTCGTGACGAAGAAGCAGCCGACCGACCAACAGATAGCCGACCTGCTCTTCGCCCGCAAGGTGGTCAAGCACGTCAAGTCCAACGCACTGGTCTTCGCCAAGGGCCTCACGACGACCGGGATAGGCGCCGGCCAGCAGAGCCGCGTCGACGGCGTGGCCATAGCGGTCAGCAAGGGCGGGGACCGTATACCCGGCTCCGTCATGGCCTCGGACGCCTTCTTCCCGTTCCGCGACGGCGTGGACGAGGCGGCCAAGGCGAAGGCCGTGGCCATCCTCCAGCCGGGCGGGAGCCTGCGGGACGCCGAGGCCATAGCGGCGGCGGACGAGCACGGAATCGCCATGGTGTTCTCGGGGCTCAGGAGCTTCAAGCACTGAGCTTGCACTAGCTTGGAGCCGTCGGCCGTGAACCGTGATCCGTGAGCCGGGACGAGCTCCCTGGAACGGGAAACCCGATGCGTCAGTCGTCCCCGGTTCACGGTTCACGGCTCACGGTTCACGGATTTCGACCGCAAAGTGCAAAAATCGCAAAGCGCATTGTGGTTCAGGGGTCCAGATGCTCACCATAGGCGTTCTCATCTCCGGCAGGGGGTCGAATCTCCAGGCGATAATCGACGCTTGCGCCCGGGGCGAGATAACCGGCAGGATGGCCGTGGTCATCAGCAACAAGCCCGACGCCCTGGGGCTGGAGCGGGCCCGCAGGGCAGGCATAGAGGCGATGGTCATACCCTCCAAGGGGAAGGAACGCACCGAGTTCGAGCGGGAGCTCGCCGAGGCGCTCGAGACGCGCTGCGTGGACCTAGTGTGCCTGGCGGGGTTCATGCGGGTCCTGACACCCTATTTCGTGCGCCGGTTCAAGCACCGGATAATGAACATCCACCCGGCCCTCCTTCCGGCGTTCCCGGGCGAGGACGCCCAGAAGCAGGCGTTCGAGTACGGGGTGAAGGTCTCGGGCTGCACGGTCCACTTCGTGGACGAGGGGGTGGACACCGGCCAGGTCATAGTCCAGATGCCCGTGGAGGCGAGGGAGGACGACACCGCCGAGGCCCTTGCGGCCCGCATACTGGAGCAGGAGCACAAGGCCTACCCGCGGGCCATCCAGCTCTTCGCCGAGGGAAGGCTCCAGATACACGGGAGAAAGGTCAGGGTGCTGCCGGAAGGACGACGACGAAGTTGACAGGTTGGCAAGTCGACATGTTGACAAGTTGAAATGCGAAGTTGGCAAGTCAACAGGCCGACAAGTTTACAGGCGGATGGATCGAGTTATTTTCCAACCTGTTAAATTGCCAGCCTGCCAACTTGCCAACTTCACTTGTTTACCTGATAACTTGCCCACTTGGCAATAAAAACAAATGCCCCGGGCCGGAGCCCGGGGCCGGTTCCTCTCTCAGTTCTTGCGCTTCCTGACCAGGATGGCCGCGACCAGTATCGCGGCGACCAGGAGCAGCACCTCGAAGCCCGGGGTGTACTCGAGCGTGCACTTCGTGCTCATCGTCGCCGGCGTGCCCGCCTCGGCGCCCGAGAGGGTCGCGGTGGCCGTGTGGCCCCCGGAACCCTTGACCTTCCAGGTGTATGTCTTCGTCACGGTCTGGTTGGGCTCCAGGGCGATGCTCTCCGTGAAGAGCGTCTTCGCGCCTTCCCTGATGGCCAGCGTGCAATTGCCCGACTTGAGCTCGCCGGAGTTCTTGAGCGAGATGCTCAGCGTGAAGCTCTGCGTGCTGTCCTGCGGCTGCTTGTCCTTCTTGGCGGGCTTCACCGTGAACGCCGTTATGCCCACGCTCGCCGGCGCAAGCTTGTGGCCTATGATCTTCGTCACATTCCTCTCGGCGCCCATCGCCTTCGCAAAGAAGGTGTGGTTGGCGTCGGCGGCCCCGGCCAGCGTGACGGCCAGCGAGACGACGGTGCTCGAGCCCACCGAGAGGTTGAACGGGGCCGAGCTGACGAGCTTTGTCGTGCCGTCGTAGAAGTCCACCACGACGCCCGTGGCGTCGCCGGTGCCGTTGTTCTTCACGGTGGCCGTGAGGTTCTTGACGTCCCCTATCCTCATGTCGGCGGGCACGGTGAAGTCGGTTATCAGTATCGCCGGCACCTTCGCGATGATGGTCACGTTGACGGCGTTCATGGCAAGGCCGGACCTGGTCAGTACGGTCTTCGTGGTGTCGGCGGACACCTCGGGAAGGGTCCAGGTGAATGTGACGGTCTTGGTCTCGCCCACGGGGAGGTTGATGCCGGTCACATTGCCAATCGAGACGTTCGACGGGTAGTCCAGGAGCTCGAGCACCATGTTCACCGCGTCGGTCGTCCCGGTGCTGTTGAGGAGCACCGAGAATGTGACATTCGTGCCCTCGAGGCCGGAGCCGGGGGAGACGGTCACGTTCTCTATTCTCAAAAACTGTATCGCCGGGACTATGTCGATGTCCTCCGAGCTGCCCATGTCGGAGGCGTCCCCGGCGGTGAAGACGGCGTCCATCGTGTAGAACCCGGGCTCGACGTCGAATCCCGAGAAATTCGTCTCGTAGACGAAGTCCTTCGTCTCGTCCACCGCGAGCGAGGCGACGGATATGTTGGTGAGCGAGACCTGGTCGCTAAACCCGTGGGAGGCGAATACCTCGATGTTGCCGTCGGCGATGTCCCGGTTCCCGCGGGCCGCGACGGTCACGGTGGTCGTCACGTTGTGGACGCCCAGGACGCACGTCGCGGGGTCCTTGCTGTTGGAAGTGACGGCCACGACGTTCTCCACCACCGGGTTGTAGGTCAGAACCTTGAGGGGTATGGTCTTCTCGTCGCTGTCGCCCGCCTTCGTGGTTATGTTTACGATGAAGGAGTTGTTGGCGTCGTAGAGCATTATCAGCGGCAGCTCCCACTCGTAGGACAACAACGCCGGGGTGTCGTTGTTAAGTGCCACCGGGTCCCAGGACTTGAGCTCCCAGCCGCCCAGGAGGTCCCAGAGGTCGTCGGTGTAGGTCAATGTGACATTGGCGTCCGTGGCGTTGTCGCCGGTGTTGGTTATCGTCAGGTTGACGGTCAGCGAACCCCCGAGGTCCATGTCGTAGGAGGTCGTGACGGCGCCGTCCTGGGACAGTTCGACCGCAACTCCGAAGACAGGCGCCCTGCCGGCGGCCGCCCCGACCGGGGCGAGCACCGCAACCGTGCCCAGAACAAAGCCCAGCACCATCAGCAGGGTCCAAAACTTGCTCCTCTCTTGCATCCTTTTCCACCTTCTTTCGCATTTCCTTTGAAGGAAATACATTTCGCGGCATCGTGTTGTGGATTATTTATATGTTGCTGTCTCCGGGAAAGCCGCCGGAAAACGGCGCGGGGCAACGACCGGGTTCATGGAAGGGCTGGCCCGGATATGCATTCGATTTGATGGAAAACGAGGCAACGGTCAACAGGGATGGAGGAACAGGGAAGGGGGGGCAATAGGGGACAGGGACGGGGAGCCTGGGGCTTCGGCAGTTCCCCATTCCCTGTTCCCTGTCCTCCGGCCCTTCCCGGTTCCCTCATCCCTGTTGCCTGTTGACCCGCCGTGCAAACTGGTTGAATTGCCCAAAGGAAATCCATGATAAAACAAAATGACCCCGGGCTTTCGCCCGGGGTCTCGGCTGTGCTCAGTTCTTCCGGCGCCTGACCAGCACGACCGCGGCGAGTATCGCGGCCACGAGGAGGATGACCTCGAAGCCGGGCGTGTACTCGAGCGTGCACTTCGTGCTCATCGTCGCCGGCGTGCCCGCCTCGGCGCCCGAGAGGGTCGCGGTGGCCGTGTGGCCGCCGGAGCCCTTGACCTTCCAGGTGTAGGTCTTCGTCACGGTCTGGTTGGGCTCCAGGGCGATGCTCTCCGTGGCGACGGCCTTGGCGCCCTCCTTGATGGTCAGCGTGCAGTTCGCCGACTTTATCTCGCCGGAGTTCTTCAGCGTGATGGTCAGCGTGTAGCTCTGCGTGCTGTCCTGCGGCTGCTTGTCCTTCTTGGCGGGCTTCACCGTGAACGCCGTTATGCCCACGCTCGCCGGCGCAAGCTTGTGGCCTATGATCTTCGTCACATTCTTCTCGGCGCCCATCGCCTTCGCAAAGAAGGTGTGGTTGGCGTCGGCGGCCCCGGCCAGCGTGACGGCCAGCGAGACGACGGTGCTCGAGCCCACCGAGAGGTTGAACGGGGCCGAGCTGACGAGCTTTGTCGTGCCGTCGTAGAAGTCCACCACGACGCCCGTGGCGTCGCCGGTGCCGTTGTTCTTCACGGTGGCCGTGAGGTTCTTGACGTCCCCTATCCTCATGTCGGCGGGCACGGTGAAGTCGGTTATCAGTATCGCCGGCACCTTCGCGATGATGGTGACGTTCACCCAGGCCGACGAGGCCCCGACCGCGGCCGTGATGGTCTTGACGGTGTCTGCGGCCACGTCAGGGAGCGTCCAGACGAACTGGACGTTCTGGGTCTGGCCCGTCTCAACGGTGAGGTTGGCGACCGCGCCGAGCAGGGCCGCCCCGTCCGAGAAGGTGACGGTCTGGTTGAGCGCCGGGGCCGTGCCGCTGTTGTTGAGCAGGGCGGTGAAGGTGACGTTGACGCCCTCCATCGCCGAGGCGGCCGAGACCGCCAGGCTGTCCACCGCGAGCTTCGCGGTCGGGATGGCCAGCGTGATGTTCTCCATGGCCGATTCCTCGCTGTCCTGCCAGTCCGACATCATGGCCTTGACGGCGTATTCGCCGTCGGCGAGCGAAAAGCCCTCGAACTTCGTCATGCACAGGGCGTTGGCGTTCCCGCCGGCGGGCACGTCCTGGTCGACCGAGCCTATCTGCGTCGATCCGACATAGAACATGACCGTGGCCGTTCCCATCTCGTTGCCGGAATTGGCCAGCGCCGCGGTGATGGTAACCTCGTCGACCCCGATGAGGGCCGACTGGGCGCTCAGGGCCACGCTCTGGATGGTTATGTCCGAACGCAGGGCCCTGAAGTACACGGTCGTGGTGGTCTGGTTGGCGGCGTCCGTGCCGTTCACGGCGGTGACGACTATCGTGTGGTCGCCGTACACCACGGGCATCCAGGTGAAGGTGTGCTCCTTGAACTCGTCGTCAACCAGCGCGCCGATGACCTGTTCGGCCTGCATCCCGCCGGAGTCGATGTCCAGCATGAGCTTGAGGGCGGTCACGTTCTCCATGCCGGCGGCGATGGAGACGTTCACGGTTATGTTGACATTCGCATCGACGCTGGACTCGTTGGTAGTCCCGCCCAGGTCGTCCGAGAACTTGACGCTCAGGTCAAAATTTCCGGCCCGGCCGGAGGCGGCGCCCGCGGGCGCGAAAACGGTCAGGATGCTCAATACAAATCCGAGCATCACGAGCAGGCTCATTCCCTTCATGCCTTTGTCTTTCATGTCCAATTCACCTTTTCATTCTTTGTCCCAATCTGGGGAATCTACCCCCTCACGAGCACATCCCCAGTATTTAATGGTAGCGATGTAGACTTCGCAAATCGTTATAGCACGGCTCCGTCATTTGCCGTAATTATTAACTGGCATTGAGAGTTCTATATATATGTACGATATATGAAATATAGCTGACTTTGGCGCCTATTGCCGAACCCAGGAATCAGAGCTTCCGGGCGATCAAGAGCAAGGTCTTCTGCTTGTGGAACTTCCGCTTCACGAGCACCCGGCCGCGCCTGTCATGCCAGCGTGGAGAATAGGCCTTCTTCGGCTCGGCGCGGGGCTCCAGCCCGGGGTCTGCCGCCCGGGCGGCATTCAGCACCGCCTCCATGGTCGGGGCCTCGCGGGCCAGGTTCTTCGGAACGCGGCGGCCCTCCTTCCGCGAGAGCCGGGAATCGAAGTACTCCGGATAAAGCACCAGGAGCCCTTCTTTCCTGGAGGGCATCGGGGCTCACCCGCGCTCAGTCCATGAGGACGGCGTTGAGAATCCCGTGCTGGCCCGGCCGGGAGGTCACGCGGGCACGTCCCAGCTCGGTCTTGAGCACAGCCCCCTTTGTGATGATGTTGCGCTGGACGTAGTTGGGATTGGAGGGATTCTCCATGACATTGACCACCTTGACCTTCTGGACCTTGCCGGTCTTGGGGTTCAGAAGATTGACAAATTCACCTGAAAGCAGCCTGGTCTTGACCGCGGCGGCCCGGACCCGCACCTTCTTCGTCTTCGTCTTGCCTATCGTCGCGAGCTGGACCTCCCGGCCTATCTCGTGCTTCCGCTTCTTCCGCAGCGGCCGGTACATCCCGCCGGAAGGCTTTCGCTTCGACCTTCCCTGCCATAGAGCCATATTGTCACCTTGGGATTGACCCAATAGAGGCTTCTCTATATGAAGATTTCTTGCCAGCCTTTATTAGGGCCGAGAGGGCTTTTGGGCGCCGTGGACTGGCTCGAGGCTGTTTTGCTGGGCGTCATCCAAGGCCTGACCGAGTGGCTGCCGGTGAGCTCCTCCGGCCACCTCGCCATCGCCCAGCGCTATATGGGGCAGGTGCCCATGGTCGTGGACATAATGCTCCATTTCGGGACGATGCTCGTGCTCCTGGTCTATTTCAGGAAGGAGGCCGGGATGGTGGGGCGTTCGGCGGGGGGGGTCCTTCGCGACGTGTCCCGCGGGACCGGCTGGGGCCCGGCGATCAACAAGGACGCGGAAAGGAAGCTGTCGTTCCTGATAGTCCTGGCCATCCTGCCCACGGCGGCCCTCGCGCTGGCGTTCAGGTACCTGTTCGGGGATGGGCTGTTCGCCAACCTGCCGGTAATAGCCGCCGGCTTCGCGGTGAGCGGCGCCATGCTGGCCCTGTGCGGCGCGCTGAAGAAGGGGGCCCGGTCGCACGACGGGCTCTCGGTGCGCGATTCGATTGCGGTGGGAACGGCCCAGGGCATTGCGTTCCTGCCCGGGTTCTCGCGCTCGGGGCTGACCATCTCGACCGGTATGCTGGGAGGCCTGGAGGCGGAAACGGCCGGGCGGTATTCGTTCCTGATAATGCTGCCGGCGGTGCTGGGAGCGATGGTGCTCTCCATCCCGGACGTCGGGAGCCTTCCGACCGATGTTTTGGTGATGGGGCTCGCAGGGATGGCCGTCGCCATGGCCGTCGGCTGGCTCAGCCTGGGTCTTCTCATGCGCATCCTGAAGAGGGGCGGCATCCACTGGTTCGCGCCCTACTGCTTCGCGGCCTGCGCGGCGACGGTGCTGATGGCGCTGGGCTATATATGAAGGCGGCCAGCGGGAAGCGGGAAGTGAGAAGAGGGAAAGGGGAAGCGTGAAGGGGGAAGCGCGCAGAAGAACCGCTCTGTGAACACTGCGCGCTTCCCGCTTCCCGCTCGTCCGCTAGCCTTCCCGCTTCAGGCTGAGCTTCGCCTTGCGCTCGTCCTCCTCGCGCTTTTGGCGGAGGCGCTCTTCCAGGAAGGAAATTATCTGTCCACGGGCGCACCGCTCGGCCTCTTCCGAGCCTTTTTCGAGTATCCACTTGCCGCAGTCCACCTCGAGCCGGTCGACAAAGCTTGCCGGGAGGGTGAACCTGCCCCGCTCCAGGGCTATTTCCTTGCGCACCTTCAGTATCATCTCGTGTATGGCGTTGTGGGCGTAGATCTCCACAAGGTGGTAGGGGGTGCCGTTGGTCGATGGCTCGTGGCGCCGGATGCCGCGCTCGGGTTCCGGCACCGAAGAGGCCCCCTCAGGCGAACATGACGCCGGCCTCGCCGTACTTCTTGGTCGAGCCGTGCAATGCCTTGTCGAGCGCCATCTCGAAGTCGCGGGAGGTGACCTTGTCGCGGTTGTCGCGGATGGCGAACATCCCCGCCTCGGTGCATATCGACTTTATGTCGGCGCCCGTGGCGCCCTCGCAGCGCTGGGCCAGCGAGTAGAACTCTATTCCGGCGTCTATGCTCATCTTGCGGGTGTGGATCTTGAATATCTCCAGGCGCGACTCGAGGCTCGGCACCGGTATCTCGATTATGCGGTCGAAGCGGCCGGGCCGCAGAAGCGCCTCGTCGAGTATGTCCGCCCGGTTGGTGGCGGCCACTATCTTGACATCGCCTATCGGGTCGAAGCCGTCCATCTCCGCCAGGAGCTGCATGAGGGTGCGCTGGACCTCCCGGTCGCCCGAGGTCGCCACCTCGAGCCGCTTGGCGCCGATGGCGTCCAGCTCGTCGATGAAGAGGATGCTCGGGGCCTTTTCCCGGGCGAGCTCGAAGAGCTCCCGCACGAGCCGGGCGCCCTCGCCGATGTACTTCTGGACGAGCTCGGAGCCGACGAGCCGTATGAAGGTGGCGTTCGTCTGCTGGGCCACCGCCTTTGCCAGGAGGGTCTTCCCGGTCCCGGGGGGTCCGATGAGAAGAACGCCCTTGGGCGGCTCGATGCCGACCTTGCGGAACAGCTCCGGCCGGGTGAGCGGGTACTCGACGCACTCCTTTATCTCGCGTATCTGGTCCACGAGGCCGCCGATGTCCGCATAGCCCACGCCGGGCTTCTCGATGACCTCGCCGCTCGTGACCAGCGGGTCCTTGGAGGCCGGGAGGATCCCCATGATGGAGAGCGTCTGCTTGTTCATCGAGACGCGCGTGCCGGAGATGAGCTTCTTGCGGTCGATGTAGTCTGCCGAGTAGACTATGAAGTCGGGCCCGGTGCTCGACCGGATGACCACGCGGCCGTCATCCAGGACGTCCCGGACGTAGCCGACGATGAGGGGCGGGGTCTTGAGGCGTTCGAGCTCGACGCGCAGGCGCTTTATCTCCTTCTGGAGCCGCAAAAGCTCGTTTTCGACGTACCGCCTCTCGCTCTCGGCCCGGCGGACGTCCTCCACGAGCTGGGCGTTCTTGCTCTCCAGCGCCGAGATGCGGTCGGCCAGGTAGTGCGACAGGTCCGCCCCGCTCTCTGCCGTTTCCTCGCGCTCCCCCATTCATCCACCTTTCGCGGATATCACCATTAAAGTGCTATTATATATGATTTTCGAGAAAGAATCTGAGACAGGGGCCGACGGGCGGCGGGCGGGACGGACGAAGGGGCAGCGGGCAGAGGTGGGGGAGCGGGCAATCGGGGCGGGGCCTAGGCGGCCACCGTCCCCGCTGCCTGCTGCCTGCCCCCCTGCCGCCCCCCCGCTGCCCGCCCGCCGCTCCCCGATCCCCCGGATTAAGATTTAATATGGGGCAACGCAGTTGCGGAGCCGGGGATAAGAGTGCTCTGCGAGATATGCGGCAAGCAGACCACGATGCTCCGCGTCGTGCAGATAGAGGGCTCGGAGCTCAACGCCTGCCCCGACTGCGCCCGGTTCGGCGTGGAGAAGGCTCCGCGGCCCAAGGCCACGACGGCCCCGGTCCACATATCGGACGCGATGGAGCGCCGGGAGAAGCGCACCCAGACCCGCGACGTGCTGGTCGACGGCGCCGAGGAGCTCGTGCCCGATTTCCATACGCGGATACGGAAGGCGCGCGAGAAGCTCCTCTGGACGCCCGAGGACCTCGGGAGAAAGATAAACGAGAAAAAGAGCGTCATCCTCAAGCTCGAGGGCGGCCAGATGCACCCGGACGACGCGCTGGTACGCAAGCTCGAGCGGATGCTCAATATAAAGCTGAAGGAGCGGCCCACGCTGGCCTCGGCCCCCAAGTCGGCCGTGGCGCGCGGCCTCACGCTCGGGGACTTCATCCGCGTCCAGAAGAAATGACTGCAGGAACGGGCATGGCGCAGGGGCAGAACGGCATGATGCCCCGTCGCCCCTGACAGCTGGAAACCCCGCACTTCGGTCCGGGGTCGTTCACCACAGGAAAGCGTCGAAGCCCCGCACTTCAGCGCGGGGAGTTTTTGGGAAGTTGTATATATCGTTAAAACAATGTAGGAAAGCGGTGGTTTTCGCTGGGCCGGGGCGAGGCGGCGGGGCGCGGGGGCGCCGGCCCATCGACGCGCGGGCCCCTCCCCGGCGGGCCGGTCGTCGTTGTCGTCGAGGAGGAGAACGGCAACCACCTCCCGAGGCCGGTGTTCTCGTTCCTTCGCGCCTACACCGGGTTCCTCCGGCGCCGCTCCGAGTTCATCGTGCTGGCGCTCGTGGTGGCGACGGTGGTGTTCATCCCGGTCCTGCGGGAGATGAGGTTCGAGACGGACCTTGACAAGTTCCTCCCCGAGGACCCGGTCATCCAGGCGGACCGCCGCGTCGAGGGCTACTTCGGGACGACGCCCGAGCCGCAGTACCTCTTGGTGTCCGGCCCCAACGTGCTTTCGCCGGCGGCGCTGCGCGAGGAGCGGAACATAACGTTGCAGGCGGGATACGTCGAGGGCGTGGTCGAGACCGTCTCCCTGGCGGGGATGCTCGACGAGGCGGCCCGCTGGAGCCTCGACGGAACGAACTGGACACGCAACGAGAGCCGGAGCCTGCTGAACCTCTCCGACGGGGAGCTCACGTCGCTGCGCGACCTTCTTCTCACCGTCCTGGACCCCGGGCTCAACCTCAGCGCCGCCGGGAAATACCTGCCGCCCTCCATCGACCCGGGCGACCTGCGATTGCTGGTCTCGTCCCTCCTGCCCCGCGATTTCCGGTACGGCGACACGGGCGCGCGCTCCACGGTCATCGTGGCCGGCCTCAACGGTAGCTGGCCCTCGGAGAAGCGCAAGGACGCCTCGGAGCTCATTTTCGACCGGGCCGGCGCGCTCCGGCTGAGGGAGACCTCGGTCCGGATGGCCTCCACATCCCTCCTGACGCGAGAGGTGGACCGGGCCACATTGAACGACAACCTGCCCATCGCCCTGGGTATACTCGCCACGGTGTGCGTGATACTGTGGCTGGCCTTCCGCCACTGGTCGTACGTGGTCTTGCCTGTCGCCTGCATGGCCATGGCGGGGGTGTGGACGTTCGGCGCCGCCATGCTCCTGGGGATACGGCTCATCGCCATCGACATCGCGGTCATCCCGCTGATCCTGGGGCTCGGGGTGGACTATTTCATCCACATCTCCAGCCGCTACCAGGAGGAGCTCGAGACCGAGCGGAGGCCGGGGCGCGCCATGTCCGGGGCCCTCGTGGCGCTCTTCTCGTCAATGTCGCTTGCGGTGCTCACCACGCTGGCCGCCTTCCTGACGAACGTGTTCACCGGCATCCAGCCGATAAGGGAGTTCGGGCTGCTTTGCGCGCTGGGAGTGGGCTCCTGCGCCCTGCTTTCGGCCACGTTCTACCCGGCGGCGCGCATACTGCTCGACCGGCGCCGCCCGGACGCGCGGGTGAGGACGCTCCGGAGCGCCCGGGCTTTTTCGACCGGGATGGCGCTGGGGGCCGGGGCCATACGGAGGTTCCCCACGGGCGTGGTGATAGTGGTGATGGTGGTCACGTTCGGCGGGATGCTGGGAGCCCTCCACCTCCGAACGGAGTTCGGCGTCGAGGACTTCGTCCAGCCGGACTGGCCGGCCATGCGGACGATAAACGGCCTGCGCGAGGGCTTCCCGGCGGCGAGCATGTACCAGTCATTCATCCTCGTGGAGGGCGATGTGGCGACCCCGGGCGCGCTCCGGGCCGTATTCAACATGACCGACGGCGCCGGGCGGTCGAGGCACGTGGTCAGGACCTCGGTCGGCGGTGAGGACGTGCCCAAGGTGCAGAGCGCCGCCACGGTCATCCGCCGGGCGCTGGAGCTGGACGGGGCGCTGGGGGCCCGCTTCAACGTCTCGGCGGACGGCCCGCGGCCCGCCTGCACCGAGGCGGACGTGGCCGGCCTCTACGACCACCTGGGGACGAACGCCACGCTCGGCGGGCAGTTCTCGCAGGTGGTCCACCGGGGCCGGCGCTACGACGCCGCGGTGGTGCGGGTCTTCAACTTCGTGCGCGACACCGCCGAGGGCCGAATGCTGTACCGGGAGCTTGCCGAGGTCGCGGGCGCGTCGGGCGTGGCCACCGGAGGGACCATCCTGACCATACGCACACTGGACGCCTTCTCCGAGAGCCAGGTATCGTCCACGGTGGTCGCCGTGGTCTTCGCCGCCCTTTTCCTGGTCGCGGTCTACCGCAGGCCGGCGCTCGGCCTGCTGTCCATTCTGCCGGTCGCCCTGTCAGCGGTGTGGGTGATGGGGACGATGTACGTCCTGGACATCTCGCTCAACGCCCTTACCCTCACGGTGACGGCCCTGACCATCGGGCTGGGCATCGACTACACCATATACATCACGCAGCGGTTCCGGCAGGAGCTTGCGCAAAGTCCTCCCGGGCCGGCGATGAGAAACACCGTGGTGAACATGGGCGCGCCGATCTTCCTGTCGGCGCTGACCACCTGGGCGGGGTTCGGCGTCCTGGCGTTCTCCCCGATGCCTCTCACCCAGCAGTTCGGCATCCTGAGCGCCGCAACGATCGGGTTCTCCTTCCTCCTCGGGGTCTTCGTTTTCCCCATATTCCTTCTGGCGCTGGAGGGCTGGACGGGGAAGGGGCCCGGCGCGCGGCCGTCACAACGCCGGGGCGGCGACGAATCGGAGTGAGGCGGCGAGGCGGCCTTCTCACATGTCATGACATAATTTATAAATACCCTGTTATATTACAAACTTGCGATGGGGGACGGGGGCCTGTTCTGAGACGCGTTGCCGTGGTCGCGGTGGCGGTCCTGTCATTGCTGGCGGGGCTTCCTTTCCAGGCGGTCCACGCCTCGGTGTACCAGGCCAGCGCCGAGTCCGTGGCGCCCCAGTGGATAAACGCCCTCTCCCGCCCGGTGGCCGTGATAGGCCTCAACCTCTCCCAGAACTCCGGCGAGAGGCTCCAGCGCGTGGGAGTGAACTTCACCGACGTCGGGGGCGACGGCGGCTTCAATTCGTCCGACCTCTCGCCGCTTGCGGCGGGCGCCTCGAGCGGGGTGGCCCTATACGCGGACAACAAGACCGGCGGCACCCCCGGGGCGTTCGACCGCGACGACCCGCTGGTGCCGCTGGCCCAGGTCCCGCAGTGGAGCTACACCGCCGGCGGGGTTTCCACCTCGCTCCTGACGGGGGGGGCAGCCATCCCGGGGAACGACCTGGGCAACAACACCGGCTCCGACTTCTTCGTGGTCATCCGCACCAGCGCCTCCCCTTCCAGGGGGGACGATTTCACCGTCTCGATTGCCCCGGGGGACCTCCAGACCGATGACGGCGCGCCGGACTTTCCGCCGGTGGAGACCCCGGTCATCGTATTCGACATCCAGTCCCCGCGCGCCGACGCCGGGACCGATGTCACCGTCGACGAGGGCGTGGAAATGGGGTTCAGCGCCGCCGGCTCGGCCGACGACACGGGAATCGCCAACTACACCTGGACGTTTGGGGATTTCGGGCCCGGAAACCTCAGGTACGGGGTCTATGTCACCTACACATTCAACTCACCGGGCAGGTTCTTCGTCCTTCTCAATGTGAGCGACTACGCCGGCAATTCCGACGAATCGATGCTCCTCGTCACGGTGCGCAACCTGAACCAGCCGCCGGTCATAACCTCGATTCCGCCCATAACGGCCAGGCAGGCCTCGCCGTACGTCTACCTGATGCAGGCCTCCGACCCTGACGGGGACGCGCTCCGGTTCTCGGCGGTCGAGTCCCAGGTCCCCAAGGGCCTCTCGATCAATTCGACCACCGGCCTGGTGCTCTGGGTGCCCGGTCCGGACGATTCCGGGAGCATACCCGTGACGCTGGCCGTGACCGACGGCAACAGCGCCCCGGTGACCCAGAACTTCAGAATAGACGTTCAGAGGGTGAACAATGCGCCCGCGTTCCAAAGCTACCCGGTGCAAATCGCCACCCAGGACCAGCATTATTCGTACAGGGCCGAGGCGCGCGACCGGGACAACGACCAGCTGACCTACTCGCTGGTCGCCGGCCCGAGGGGCATGACGGTCGGGACCTACACCGGCGATGTGCGGTGGATGCCCGCATGGGACCAGGTCGGCCTCAACCGGGTGGTGTTGTCCGCTGCCGACAGGGATTACACGGTCTACCAGGAGTTCATGATAAACGTGACCAACGCCAACGACCCGCCCAGGCTCACCTCGACGCCGCCCCCCACGGCGCTCCAGGGCGTCCCGTACACCTACCAGGTCCTGGCCTTCGACCCGGACGGCGACGAGCTCCGGTATTCCCTCAATGCGTCCCCCGCGGGGATGCTCATCGGGCCGGTCTCGGGAATAATCACCTGGACGCCCGGCCCGGAACAGGTCGGGGCCAACGCGGTGATCGTGCAGGTCAGCGACGGCCATGGGGGCTCCACGCCCCAGACGTTCGCCGTGAACGTGGTGAACGTCAACGACCCGCCCCGCATAGAGAGCGCCCCGCCGTCCACGACCCGCCAGGGCGCCCTCTACACCTACCGGGTGCAGGTCTTCGATCCCGACGGGGACCCGGTGGTGCTCTCGCTCCTGTCGGCCCCCCCGGGGATGGCCATCAACGCCTCCTCCGGGGTCATCGAGTGGGTGCCCGGCCAAGAATCCGTGGGGCGCGTGGTGGTGACGGTGCTCGCCTCCGACAGGCTCGGGGGCATAGACGTGCAGGCCTTCGACCTTACGGTCCTGGACAAAAACGACGACCCGGTGTTTGAGGGCGCCATCGAGCCGGTCGCCTACCAGAACCGGCCCTACGTCACCCGCGTGCGGGCCCGCGACCCCGACGGTGACGCGCTCACGTTCACCCTGCTCAGCCAGCTCGAGGACATCAGCCTCGACCGGCGCACCGGCACGCTGGTCTGGTTCCCGCGGATACCCCAGGAGGCGAAGGTGGCCATCAGGATCACGGACCAGAACGGCTCTTCCGTCGATGAGATCTTCAACGTGACCGTCCTGCCCTCCCCCGCGCCTCCCGTCGTGGCGCCCATCGGGCTCCTGCGCGCCCGGGCGGGGGAGCCCTGGAGCTACCTCGTCTCGGCCCGGGACCCGGGCGGGGGCCGGCTGAGGTTCTCGGTCTCGGGGAAGCATCTTGCCATCAACTCCACGAGCGGCCTCATCAGGTTCACCCCCGGGGAGGACGATGTGGGGGCCCACGAGTTCTCGGTCGACGTGCTCTCGGATTCGGGCCTCAACACGACCGTCATCGGGGTCCTGGTCGTGGAAGCCGAGACCGGCGGCACCCCGCTCTCGAGGATCGCCGGATTCGGCCTGGCCGGCCTGGGGGGCGCCGACCCGCGGCTCATCCTCGCCCTCACCCTGATAATTGGGGGGGCGCTCTTCTACCAGTACGCCCGGCTGAGGCGCAGGGAGGAGCGCGAGCGCCCGGAGGAGGAGGCCCTGCTCGGCCGGGAGGCCGCCCCGCCCGCCCTGCGAAGCGCGGCCGGGGAGGAGCGCCCGGCGCCGCCCGCCGGGCAAAAGGCCGAAAGCGAAGGGGAGGCCCAGCCCGGGGGCCGGGAGGAGCCGGCCGACCGCGAGAGGCTCGAGAGGAAGGCCCGCGAATGGGATGCGGCGCTCCGGGAGCAGAGGGAGGCCCGGGAGCTCCGCGAGAAGCAAGAGGCGGAGAGGCGGGAGAGGGAGCTTTCGGACAAGGGGGAACGGGAAAGGAGCGGGGCGGAGGAGCGGGATGGCAGGGCGCGGCTGCTCCGCGAGGCCGGGGAAGCCGGGCGCCGCGAGGTGCTCGAGCGCGCCGGGCCGGAAAAGAAGGTGCTTTCCCGGGACGAGCAGGAACGGCTCGAGCGCGAAATCGAGCGCGAGCTTGCCGAAGCCGGGCTGGGAGGCCTGGACGACGGGGAGCCCGGGAGCCCGCCCCCCGCCCCCGGGCCGGACAACGATGGGGCGGCCGGCGGGAACAGGGCTGGGGAGGCACCCCGTCGGAAGAAGGTGGCGCCCAAGCGGATGCGGAGGAGGGGCTGAGCCGTTGCCCGAAGGAGGCGCCGGGGGAAAATCATTAAGACGGAAGAGGCCGATTAGCCGTGACCTTCATGGAAAGTGCCGTGGAGACCGGGGAGTGGTAGGGTAACCCTTGTTCCCGTGCGGCGGAAGGGCGGCGGCGGCCGCGCCGGGCCCGGCGGAAGCGCCCGGGGAGCCGGCGCGCCGGCCGGCAGGGCCGCAGGGAGGGCCGGGGGGGCCAGAGGCGGGCGGGTGGTGCTCCGGGCCGGCCACTTCGACGCCGACCGGTTCGAGCGCTCCAAGCGCATAGGCTGGTTCGACCTGGACGCCATCAGGCGCCAGAACGTGCTTGTCGTCGGCGCGGGCGCGCTGGGCAACGAGGCGGTGAAGAACCTCGTGCTCTCGGGGTTCCGCCGGATATCCCTCGTCGACATGGACACCGTGGTCTATTCCAACCTCAACCGGTGCCTGTTCTTCTCCGAGGATGATTCCCGCCGGAAGCGGTTCAAGGCCAAGGTGGTGGCGCGCAAGGCGGCACTGCTCGACCGCGGGGCCGCCATAACCCCCCACTGCCGGCGCATCGAGGACCTGCCCGAAGGCTTCATACCCGGCCACACCCTCGTGCTCGGCTGCCTCGACAACATCGCCGCCCGGCTCCACCTGAACGCCCACACCTACCCGCGCGGCATCCCCTACATCGACGGCGCCACGCTCGGCACCATCGGCAAGGTCCAGGTCGTGCTGCCGCCCGAGACGCCCTGCCTCGAGTGCGGGATGAACCGCACCCACATGAGGATACTCGAGAAGCGCTTCAGCTGCACCGGCCGCGACGTCACGTTCTTCGACCCGAAGCTCGCGGCCGAGATAACCACCACGAGCGTGGTGGCCGCGGTCTTGGTGCGCGAGGCCCTCAAGCTCGCCTGCGGCCAGAGGGAGACTTGCCTGCGCAACCTGTTCTACTACGACGCGGTGCGCAACGTGAGCGACGTCCTCCAGACCGACCGGAACCCGGGATGCCCGCACCACGGCGGCGCGGAGGGCCCCGCATGAAAGGGCGGTTCGACGCGCTCAAGTACGCCAAGTCGCTCGAGAAGCAGCTGAGCTCCGACCCGCGCAAGAAGAAGCGCCAGGACGACATTGCGCGCCTCCAGTCCCGCCTGGCCGAGGAGAAAGGGAAGGGGGCCGACGTCTCGGGGCCGGTCGGAATCCTCTCGGACGCGGCCGCGGCCGCCGAGAAGGGCGACTTCGCCCGCGCCGACGAGCTGATACAGAGGGCGGAGGAGGGCCTGCGCGGCCTCGGCGGCTCCTCGGCGGACGCGGCCTTGGCCCGTGCCCGCCGGGCATGCGAGGACGTCGGGATGCTCAACCTGGACAACGCCAGGGCGAACGAGCTCTTGGGCCAGGCCGAGGAGGCCATCCGGGCGCGTGACACGAAGACGGCGATGAAGCTCGCCTCGGCCGCCCTGAATGAGGCCGACCGGGCGCTCGAGGCATCGGCCCTGGACGCCCTCTCGTACGCGGAGGGCCTGCTCTGCGAGAGCGAGGGCACCGGGATGGACGTCTCCGAACCCAAGGCGAGGTTCTCCACCTTGCGGGAGCTCGTGAAAAAGCGCGAGTTCTCCGCCGCCATACACGAGGCCACCACGCTCTACGAGGACATGGAGGCCCGGCGCCGGGCCCACTTCCGCGACCTCCTGTCTAGGGTCTCCGAATCGGTGGAGGCCTCGAGCGCGGCCGGCCAGGAGAGGGCCCGCCTCGATGGCTCCCTCGACCGGGCGCGCCGGCTGCTCGACTCCAAGGACTTCGAGGGGGCCGCCGGGCTCCTGCGGGAGCTGGAATCGGGGCTCGGGGCAGCCGCCCCGGCAGGTACGGAGGCCGCCCCGGCGGCCGCCAGGGAGGCCGGGGTGCCCCAGGCACCCGCCGCCGGGAAGGCCGCGGGGCCGGAGGCCCCCATAGCCGCGGAGGCCGGGGCGGCGGCGGCCGCCGACCCCTCCGGGGTTTCCGCCCGGCTCGGGCACCTGCGCGCCGCCATCTCGGCCGGCACGAAGATGGGGCTGGACGTCAAGCTCCATGCCGCCCGGCTCCGCGAGCTCGAGGGCCTGCTGAAGGCCGGAAGGGCCGATGACGCCGGCTCGGGGGCTGCACGCGAGCTCGAGGCCGTCCGGGAGCGCCAGCGCCAGCTGTCGGAGGGCGCCATAGGCTCGCTCGCCGAGGAGGTCTCCCGGCTGCGCCGGGCCGGCGCCCCGGTCGAGGGCCCGGAGAAGGTACTGCGGCAGGCCCAGGAGGAGCTCGGGGCCGGCCGCCACGACGAGGCTTTCGCCCTGGCCCGCCGGACCGTCGACGAGCTGGACGCCCTGAGGGAGGCCCACTCGGCCTACGCCGGCGCCGTCGAGAGGTGCACGGCGCTCCTGGCCGATGCCCGGGAGCGGAGATTGGACTGCACGATGGCCCAGCCCCTGATAGCCAATGCCCGCGAGGCCGCCTCCCGCGGGGAGTTCGTCGGCGCGGCAGACCTCGTCATGCGGGCCCAGTCGTTGCTCGAGGAGGCGATGCGGGGCGCCGGCGGGGGCGGCATCCAGCGCTCGCTGGAGCTCGTGGACCGCTCCGACGGCGAGGGGACCCACCTCGAGGACGTCGAGAGGCTCGCCCTCGAGGGGCTCGCCTTCGCCGGCGAGGGCGACCTGGAACGGGCGGGGGAGTCCGCCCTGGCCATAGAACGGCTCGTGGGCGCCCAGTCGCGCGCCGGGGCGGCGGCCCGGGACGCGCTGGACAAGGCCGGCGAGACGCTGGCCGAGGCGATGATGGAGACCCTGGACGTCTCCGGGGAGACCGGGAAGCTCGCCTTGGCCGGCGAATCGTTCGAGAGGGGCGACTATGAGGGCGCCCGGTACATGGCCGAGGATGTGGCGCCGGCGCTGCGCCAGCGGTGCCGCCGGGCGCTCGACGAGGCGATTGCCACGGCCGCCGCCATGGCCGACGAGTACGGCAAGTCCGGGGCGGAGATACCCCGCTCCCGGGAGTACCTTCGGCGCGCCCGCGAGCTTGCCGAGTGCGGCCGCTTCGGGCTCGGGCACTCCTACGCGACCATGTCCTCCCAGGTGGCCCGCGCCGTGGGGGAGCGCTACCGCGAGGCCCAGGACGCCCGCTCCATAATGGAATCCATGGTGGAGAGCGCCCGGAAGCTCGAGGTGCCCTGCGAGGAGCTGGAGGCCGCCCTGGCCGGCGTGGCGGCCTCCATCGAGGCGGGCGCCTACGAGGCGGCGGTGGCCGCCTCCGCCGCCGGCATCGAGAAAGGGGAGGCGCGCTTTGCCGAATCGGCCCGCTCCACGCTGGAGCGGCTCGCGGGCCTCCTGGGCAGGCTGCGCGCGGTGCCCATCGACCGGAGCGCCGGAGAATCCGCCCTCGCCGCGGCCCGGGACCACCTCAGGCGCGAGGAGAACGCCGAGGCGCTCGAGGCGATGGGCGGGCCGCTCCGCGCGCTCACGGAGGCCTGGCGGACCTACGAGGAAGCGACGGCCAATCTGGAGGCGGCCGGCAAGAGGCTGGCCGAGGCGGAGAACCTCGGGCTTTCCGCCCCGGCGGCGAAGGAGGGGCTGGAGGCGGCCTCGAGCGCCTACCGCAAGGGCGGGTTCGCCGAAAGCCTCCGGCTCTCGCTCGAGGCGCAGGAGCAGGCCGCCCATGCCGTATCGGAGCGCGCCGCCCAGGCGGTGGAGGAGCTGCGCGGCCTCCTGGAGGAAACCGAGCGGGACGGCACGGTTGCCGACGACCTGCGCGAGCGCGTCGGCGCCCTCTCGGGCGCGTTCTCGTCGGGCGCGTTCTCGGGCATGTTCAAGGAGGCTGCGGCCATCCGGGCGGACATTGCCAGGCGGAAGGCCCGGCATGCGGAGGCGGCGAAGGCGCTTGCCGGGATCCAGGCCGGCATCGAGGGCATCAAGGCCATGGGGGCCGACGTCGCCCCCGCCGAGGACCTCCTGGGGCTCGCGCGCTTTGCCTCGGAGAGGGGCTCGTACGACGACGTGCTCGACTATTCCCGCCGGGCCGGCAACGAGCTCACCGCAGCGGCCGAGACGTCGCTCCGGAAGCGCCAGGAGGGGCTCGCCCGGCGCATCGAGGAACTGGCCCGGGAGGGCGTGGAGCTCGGCGCGTGCACGAAGGCGGTTGCCGAGAGCGGGGCCCGGATTGAGGACGGCGACTTCAAGGCCGCCCTGGCCGAGCTCCAGCGCATCGAGACGGACCTCGAGGTCCGCCGGGACCAGTTCCGGAACACCCAGAAGGTCCTGTCGACGGCCCAGTCGCGTCTTGCCGAGGCGGGCGAGATGGGTGTGAGCACGGCCGAATCCGCAAAGCTCCTGGCGGAGGCGAGGAAGGCCTCGACCGCCGGGGACTACCCGCGGGCGGTGGAGCTTGCCGAGCAGAGCCGGGACTCCGTGGCCCGCAACACCGAGAGCCACCAGCAGACGATGGGCGCCATCGAGCTTTCCCGGGCCCACGTCCGGGAGGCGGAGGCCATGGGCGCCGACGTGGCGCGCGCCCGGGAGCTCCTCGAGCAGGCGGCGGGGGCCTTCGCCGCCCTGGACTACGACGGCGCCCTCGGGCTCACGGCCGAATCGGAGACGGAGACGCTCCGGTCCCAGGAGACGCTGGTGGCCGACACCGCCGGCCTGGCCGGCTCCACGCTGGACGAGGCGGCCCGGATAGGCGCCGACATCGACGGCGCCAAGGAGCTCCTCGGCCGGGCCGAGGCGGCCCGGCAGGCGCGCGATTTCGAATCGGCCTTCGCCCTGGCCCGCGAATCCTATGAGAGCGCCCAGGAGAGCCGGGCCCGCCACAGCGCCGCCCTGGGCGCGCTCAGCGAGGTCCAAAAGATCGTCCAGAACGCCCACTCCGAGGGCGTCCTGGTCGACGCCCTCCTGCGCGAGCTCGAGAGCGCCCGGGAATCGCTGCAGCGCTTCGACTACGGCGCATGCACCGGGACGGCCGAGCGCGTCCGCCGGGAGGCGGAGGAGCTCGCCGGCGCCGCCGCGGAGGCCCGCCGCGAGCTCGACCGGTGCGAAAGCGCCCTGCGCGCCGCCGCGGAGATGCGGGCGGACACCGGCGAGGGCGGGTCCCTCCTCGAGGCGGCCCGGGAGCGCTTCCGGGGCGGGGACTACCCGGGCGCGCGCGAGGAAGCTTCGGCCTGCTTCGCGAGCCTGGGGGCCTCCCAGCAGGCGGTGGTGTGGGGGGAGCTCGGGCCGCTGCTGCTCGAGCTTGACGAGGGCGACGACGAGGGGGCGGACGTGGTGGCCGCCTCGGCGCTCGTCGAGGAGGCCGGGGTGGCGCTCTCCGGGGGGGACTTCACCTCCGCCCTCCTGCGCTGCCGGGCCGGGCGCGCCCTCCTGGCCGAATCCCGCCACTCGTTCGAGGGGATAAGCAATGTCCTCCGCGCGAGCCAGCTCATTGTCAGGGAGGCCCGGTTCCTGGACGCCGACGTGACCGTGGCCTCGGACCTTTCGGCCGGCGCGCAGGAGGAGCTCCGCTCCCGCGACTACAAGGCCGCCCAGGAGCTCGCGCTCCAGGCCGCCGAGGAGGCCACGCGCGGGCTGCGGGCGCTGGTCTCCCAGGGCATCGCCACCGCCGAGAAGGCCGTGGCCGAGGCCGAGGGGTGGGGCATCCGCTCCCGCGTCTCGAAAGACAGGCTCGCCAGGGCCCGGGACGCCCTGGAGTTCCAAGACTTCATCGGCGCGCGAGACCTCCTGGAGGAGTGCGACGATTCGCTCTCGCAGGCGATCTCCGACCACAAGTCGGCGACGGACGGCCTGGCGGCCCTGGCCGAGCACCTGGTGAGGGCCGAGGCCCTGGGGCTGGACGTCTCCGGGGCGCGGCAGGGCGCCTCCGAGGCCGAAGGGCTGGCCGCCCGGGGCGACTACGCCCGTGCGGTGCAGGCCTGCGCGGCCCTCGAGGAGGGCCTGGGGGTGGCGCAGAAGGGGTTCGTCGCCTCCCGCCTGGCAGCCGCCCGGGCGGTCGTGGAGGAGGCGGCCTCCCAGGGCGTCTTCGTGGCGGCCGAGACCGGGCTCCTCGCGCGGGCGGAGGAGGCGCTCGGCTCGGGTGACTTCGCCGGGGCCTCGGGGCTCGTGGCCGAATCCTCCCGTTCGCTGGAGGCCGGCCGCCGGGAGCACCGGCGGGTGGGGGCGTTCGTCCAGGAGCTGGCCTCCGAGGCGGCGGCGGCCGGGGAGGGCGGGGTGGACGTCCCGGCGGCGCGGGAGTCGCTCCAGCGCGCCGGTCAGCTCCTCTCGGAGGGCTCGTACGCCGAGTGCGAGGAGGAGGTCCGCCGGGGCCGCTCGGCGGTCGCCTCGGTCCTCGCCGAGGCCATGCAGGGCCGGCTCTCCGTGCTCGGGGATGAACTGCGCGAGGCGGAGGTGCAGGGCGTCCGGTCGGCCCGGGCCGCGGACCTCTTCAGGGAGGCGGACCGCGCCTGCCGCTCCCGGGCCTATGCGGACATGCTCCAGAGGATGGAGGAATCCCGCCGCGAGCTCGCCTCGTCGCGCCAGTGCCGCGAGGAGGTCCAGCGCGCCCTCGAGCAGATGTCCCAAAGGCTCCGGGACACCGAGGCGCTGGGCGCCGACGGCGAGGCGGCCTCGGCGATGGTGGCGAGGGCCATGGAGGTCTCCTCGGAGGGCAACTACCCCTCGGCGCTCGAGCTCCTGGCCGAGGCGGGCATTGCGGCCGAGGCCGCCCAGTCGGTGCGCGTGCAGGAGTTCCTGGCCGCCGCCCAGGGCCAGCTCGACGAGGGCGACGCCATAGGGGCCGACACCAAGGGGGCGCGCCGGGCGCTCGGCGAGGCGCGGTCCGCGCTGGAGCACAAGGACCTGCCCCGCACCGCCTCGCTCGCGCGCTCCGCGCTCGAGGAGGCCGAAAGGCGCGTCTCGGAGCACCGCCGCCACACGGAGCTCGTCGCCCTGGCCGAAAGGACGATCGCCGAGGCCGAGGCGGGCGGCCTGAACATGGAGCGGCTCAGGCGGGGGCTCGAGGAGGCCCGGAGGGCGCTTCGCAAGTTCGAGTACCCCGGCGTGGTGGCCGCGGTCGAGAAGGTGCAAAAGGAGTCCCAGATGCTCCTGCGCCAGTCCAGCGAGGCCCGGCGCATCATCTCGTTTTGCGAGCGGAAGGTGGAATCGGCGCGCCGCATCGGGGCCGATGTGGGCCCCGCCGAGTCCACCCTGGCCGATGCCCGCGCCGCCACGGAGAAGCGCAACTTCGTCAAGGCCTTCGAGCTCGCCACCCAGTGCCTGCGCCAGATAGACCGGATGCAGCACGCGGTGGTGCTGGGCTACCTCATGGACAGCGAGCTTTTCCTTGCCGAGGTGGAGGAGGCCGGGGCCGACGTCGGGGAGGCCTCCGACCTCATCGATGTCGCCATAGAGGCCCTCAACGAGAACGAGTTCGAGAAGGCCAAGGAGCTCGGCAGCCAGGCCGTGGAGGTGGCCCGGGCCAGGATGTCCCAGCAGGAGCTCGCGGCCGAGAGCCTCAGGGAGCTTGAGCGGAAGATGAAGGACGCCTCGGAACTCGGCGGGGACATCGGGCGGATAGAGGGGCTCCACGAGGTGGGGCGGCGGGCGCTCCTCTCGCACGACTTCGGGAAGCTCTCGGCGATGCTGGGCGAGGCCAACGACGCCCTGGGCGGCGCACTGCACGAGCTCGTGTCGGAAAAATCCCGCGAGGCCTCGGCCGTCATCTCCGAGGTCGAGGAGATAGGGGCCAACGTGGCGCGGCCCCGGGACAGGCTGCTTCGGTCGCGCCGTGCCCTGGAATGCGGCGACTTCAAGTCGGCGCTCAACCGGCTCGAGGACTCCATCCGGGCGGCGGAGGCGGCGCGCCGGCGGCACGCCGAGACGCTGGAGAACATCAAGGGGCTCCAGAACATGGCCCGCGAGGCCTCCGAGCTGGGGCTGGACGTCTCCCGCGCCCGGCGGACGCTCGCCGAGGTGGACGAGTCCATCGACGAGGGCCTCTACGACCAGGCCGACCGGCTCATCGAGGAGTGCCGGACGGAGATGGAGAAGGGCTACCTGCGCCACGCCGAGGAGGCGCTCGCGCGGACCGAGGAGGCCATCGGCAGGACGAAGGCGCTCGGGGCCGACGTCGCGCCCGAGGAGAGGGCCCTCTCCGAGCTGCGCTCGGTGTTCGCCCGGGGCCGCTACCAGAACGTGCTCAAGTCCTGCAAGGACTGCCAGCGGAGGCTCGACGAGCGGCTCAACGAGCATGTCGCCGGCGTCATACTGCGGGCGGAGAACCTCATAAACGAATCGGGCAAGATAGGGGTGGACGCCCGGGAGCTCCGCGAGGTGCTGGAGCGCTCCGAGGAGACCGTGAGCGAGGGCAACTACGAGGGCGCACTGAGGCTTGCCAACGAGGCCATCGAGCGGACCAACCTGCTCCTCAGAAGCTCGGTGTCGGGCACCATCTCGACGCTCGGCGGGCTCATCGAGGAGTCCCGGCGCATAGGCGCCGACGTGCGCGAGGTCGAGGAGTTCTCAAGGCTCGCGCTCTCGGCCCTCCAGAAGGACGAGTTCGAGCTCGCCCACGACCACGCCCTGTCCGGAATCGCCTCGGTCGACCGAGTGCGGGAGGAGTTCATCGTCAGGAGGATGCAGCAGGTCGAGCAGCGCATCCGGGACGCAGAGCAGATGGGGGCGCCGATGGAGGACTTCCGCCGGTCCAGGAACCGGGCCCAGGAGTTTTTGGAGAAGGCGGACTTCGAGAAGGCGGCCCTCCAGCTCCAGGACATCGAGGACGGCACGGTCAAGCGGATGGCGCGGGTGGCGGAGGAGGCCATCCGCAGGTCGGACGAGCTCATTTCCAAGGTCAAGATGGACCTGGACCTCTCCAAGGCCCGCTCGCTCCTCGAGGAGGCGCGCTCGGCCCTGGGAGGGGGCGAGTTCGAGGAGGCCGTGGACTACTCGGCCCGGTGCACGGAGGAAACCGGCCGCGTCCAGAGGCAGTTCGTCGAGGAGGTCATAACCGCCTCCGAGGAGACCATCGCCGCCGCCTCCGCCATGGGCGCCGAATCCGCCCGGGCGGCCGAGCTCCTCGAGTACGCGCGGGCGGAGCTCGAGGCCCGCAACTTCGACAACTCGCTCGAAAAGGCGGTCCAGTCCTCCGAGGAGGCGGAGCAGGCCCAGTACGACTTCGTCCGGGGCCCCATCGAGCACATCCGCCGGGTCATGAAGGAGGCGAGGCTCTCCGACGACCCGCGCATCAAAAAGCTCATCGCCTCCGCGGAGCAGTACCTCGAGAAGAAGGACTACACGGAGGCGCGTCGCGAGGTCCTGCGGGCGCAGGAGCTCACCTCGGAGATCCAGGAGAAGCTGGCCCGCAAGGAGATAATGGACGCCGAGGAGGTGGTGGCCGCCGTTGAGAAGTCGGGCGCCATATCGCCCGTCGCCCGGAATCTTTTGCGCAGCGCCCTCGGCTCCAACAACGGCCGGGATTTCGAAAAGGCGATGAAGTTCGCCCGGGAGTGCGCCGTCCAGGCGATGAAGACCCAAGACGAGTTCGCCTCGGCCGAGAAGGCCCTCAAGGCGGCCGACGCCGAGACGGCGATGCTCTCCGAGCTCAATCTGGTCTCCGAGGAGATAGCGGACCTCAAGAACCTGGCCAGGGGCAACTTCGCCTCCGGCGACTACATGAAGTCCAAGGAGTACTCGGCGCAGGTCCGCGAGAGGGCGGAGAGGATCTATGTCAGGGCGGCGGGCGAGGTGCTCTCGTCCTCGCAGTTCAAGATCAACTACGCCCGCAACATCGGCGCCGACGTCAGCGCCGCCGAGAGCATGCTGCGCGAGGCCAAATCGGCCCACGAGGCCAAGGACTTCAAGCAGACGCTCGAGCTCGCCCGGCGCTGCCGGGAGGAGGCGGAGCGGGCCAAGGAGCGCTACAAGGAGCTCGTGGACACCATCTACTCGGCCGAATCCAAGATATCCGTGGCCCACACCTACGGCCTGGACACCTCCGCCGCGGAGCGCCTGCTCTCCATGGCAGTGGCCCAGAAATCCAAAAACGGGGAGGAGGCATTGGACTTCGCCCGGCAGAGCATGGAGGAGGTCCAGCGGGCGCTGGAGAGGTTCACGCCCGACATCAAGGTGGACATAAAGCTCGAGGGCGTGCTCCAGAAGGAGAAATGGAGCCAGGCATCGCTGACAGTGTCCAACACCGGGAAGGCCACGGCCAAGGAGGTCTCCGTCCGGTTCTCCGGCGAGCTGGACGTGCAGGGCGGGGAGAAGGTGCCGGTGCTGCGCGGCGGGGAGAGCCGCAGGCAGTCCGTCCGGGTCCGGCCGGCCAAGGGCGGCGACCTGCCGCTGGGCGTGAGCGTTATGAGCCTGAGGGAGTTCGACGGCAAGGAGTTCAAGTCCCAGGAGACGCGCTGGATAAGGGTGGAGGACGCCACCCCGCTTGCGACGCCGCTCAACCAGTTCGTGACCAAGTCGGTCCGCTGCCACATCTGCCTGGGCACCATCAAGTCCGGCCTGCCGCTCGTGCGGTGCGAGTGCGGCAAGACCTACCACGAGACCTGCGCCTCCCGCGTGGGCGAGTGCCCCAACTGCGGCCGGGACCTGCGCAACAGCCCCCAGGCCGGGGGGAGCTGACGTGCCAGGCGCGCCGTCCGGGCGGGGGGGCAGGGGCCTCTCGTCTGAGACAAAAAATACTTATAAGAATAGGCGAATAAGGTTGCCAAGACGGGGTCGAAGCGGAGGTTTTGGCAGGATTTCGCCTCCAATGGGCGCGGGAAAGGGGTATTGATGACCACCAGGGTGACGATAAAGGACGCCGACACCGGAAGCAGGATAGAGATGGACCTCGAGCCGGACAACACCATCGAGGAGACCATCGAGAGCGCCGCAAGCTACTGGGAAAAGGAGGCCGGCGCCTACGTCCTGCGCTGCGGAAAGAGGGTCCTCCGCGGACAGATAACATTGGCGGAGTCCGGCATCCGCGAGGGCGACGTCCTGGAGCTCATCCCCGACCCCGAGGGCGGGGCGTGAGCGCCTACGCCGCTGCCCAAGGAGATACTTAGAAAGAGGCTCCAAAACGAGATAGCCCAGGTCCGCCGCAAGATGATCCACACCATCGTGGTGTCCGACCCGACCTTCTCCACCTTCCCGGTCGAGATCAAGGTGACGCTGCGCGGCGTGCCCGGGCCGATATTGCGCGACGGCAAGGTCTCCCACAAGTTCACCCACAAGTTCACGATGGAGATAACCGAGGACTACCCCTACCACAAGCCCATCATCCGCTGGGAGACGCCCTCCTTCCACCCGAACGTGATGCTGCCCGAGGACGGGGGCTACGTCTGCACGCGGCTTTTGGACGAGTGGGACTTCAACTCTACGCTGCTAACGTTCTTCAAGGGCATCGAATCCCTTCTTTCGAACCCGAACCCGGCAAACCCATACGGGACGGACTCCTGCACCCGTGCGGCCGAGTACTTCAACAAGCACCCCTACAAGCCGCCCGAGATCGTGCAGTCGGCGAAGAAGGCGCCGCGCATCCTGGGCGACAGCACCGAGCCGGAGCGGCCCGCGCCTCCGGGTGAGTGAGGGGGCCCCATGGGCAGAGCCGCTCTTGAGAGGGGGGCGCCGTAGGGATGTCCGACCGGCCCAAGATCGTCGCCGAGAGGAAGCGCCGGGCCCGCGAGATGAAGCCCCCCCAGGACTTCCTCATCCACGAGTGGGGCAAGCCCTATGCCGGCATCGACGTCTACATCTCCCAGGTCGCGTTTGACAAGATGATGAGGCAGTGCGCCCAGTTCGCCAAGCGCCACCTCGAGGCGCTGGGCTACCTGGTCGGCGACTACTGCCGCTGGAAGAACAAGGAGTACACCATCGTCGAGGACGCCGTGACCTCCGACCTGGAAACAACCTCGGTCTCCGTCCACTTCCAGGGCCACGAGAAGGCCTTCGACCAGCTCGACAAGATAGACTTCGACTACGTCATCGTCGGCTGGTACCACTCGCACCCCGGCCACGGCTGCTTCATGTCCCAGACGGACATCTCGACGCAGAAGCGGATGTTCAACAAGTCGTTCCACATCGCCATCGTGGTGGACCCGATAAACAAGGAGTTCAAGGTCTACAAGATGGACGGCCCCGTGCCCGAGGAGAAGGTCTTCGGCATCTACCGCAACCTCAACGGCGAGCCCTCCATCGAGGTGCGCGGGCCCGGCGCGGAGGCCCTTTCCCCCGGCGCCGGGGCCGATGGCGCTCCGGCCGCGCCGGGCAACGGCCCCGCCGGCGTTGCGGCGCGGGCCCGGGCCGCCGCCAAGGCCGAGCAGGAGAGGCTGGCCCGCGAGAAGGAGGCCTACCGGCGGGCCCGCGAGCGCGCCGCCGAAAAGAGCCGCCTCTTCAGCACCGCCCTGCTGCTTCTCCCGCTGTTCTTCGCCGGCTTCGGCGGGGCGCTGGGGTTCGCGCTGACCTTCCAGCGCGACCGCATCGCGGCCTGGGTGATACTGGCGGTGGGCGCCGTGATGACGGTGCTGTGGGCGCTGCTCGGACCGCCGATACTTGGGTGATGTTGGTTAAAGGGACGCAAGGGACGTTCGTTTCCATTTGTGAAGAGAGACGTAAAGGGACGTAAGGGTCTGTGCGATTTGTGTAGACGGACGACACCCCGGTTTTCCCCCGTCCGTCCGCATAACCAATCGCGCAGACCCTTACGTCCCTTTCAACAATTGCACAGAACGTCCCTTTTCGCCAACCGCAACGAACGTCCCTTACGTCCCTTTCCTCAATTTCCCGGCTATCGCCGTCGCCATGGCCATCGTGCCCATCGTCCCGCCCATGTCGGGGGTGCGGACCCGGCCCTCCCGGATGACGCCGGCGACGGCGCGCTCCACGGCGGCGGCCCGCTCCCTGTCGCCGAGCCACTCGAGCATCATGCCCGCCGACAGGATGGCGGCCACGGGGTTGGCCACGCCACGCCCGGCGATGTCGGGGGCCGAGCCGTGGGAGGGCTCGAACATGGCATATTTCTCGCCGATGTTGGCGCTGGGGGCAAAGCCCATCCCGCCGACGAGCTGGGCGCAGAGGTCCGAGAGGATGTCGCCGAAGAGGTTCGTGGTGACGAGGATGTCGAACCGCAGCGGGTCGCGCACCATCTGCATCGCGCAGGCGTCGATGAGCATCTCCTCGTAGCCGATGTCCGGATGGTTCTGGGCGACCTCCCGTGTGGCTGAGAGGAACACTCCGTCCGTGGCGCGCATGACGTTGGCCTTGTGCACCGCGGTGACCAAGCGCCTGCCGCCGTCCCGTCCGGGCCGCCCCCCCTCGGGGACGTCCACCCTGCGGGGCTCCGTCCCGGCGCGCTCGAACGCCGCCTGGGCTATCCGGAGCGAGGCCTTCCTCGTCACGGCGCGTATCGTTATCGCGGCCTGCCTCGGGACGCGCTCCATGCCCCGGATGTTGTAGAGCTCCTGGGGTATCTTGTCCCACTCGGCTCCGGAGTACATCCCCTCGGTGTTCTCCCGGAAGATGGTGATGTCGACGCCCTCTTTCATGTTCCCGGGGTTTCCCGGAAACGACCTGCAGGGCCTCAGGCAGGTGTAGAGGTCGAACATCCTGCGGATGCGCAGCACGGCGCTCGAGTAGCGGGCGCCCTTGGCCCGGAGCCTCTCGGGGAGCTCGCTTCTGGCGTCGGGGTCGGCCTTGGAGGTCACCGCGCCCAGGAAGGCGCAGTCCGTCGAACGCAGGAGCTCTATGGTCCGGTCCGGGAGGGGCGTGCCCTCCTTTTTCCAAAACTCCCAGCCGATGTGCCCCGGGAGGTAATCGGCCTGGAAGCCGGCGGCGTCCAGCACCAGCCGGGCGGCGGGCAGGACCTCGGCGCCGATGCCGTCGCCCGGGAGCCAGGCGATCTCAGGCCTTGCCACGCGAATACCTCCTCCTGATGTGCGGGACCAGCCCGCCGTCACCGAGGATCTCCATCATGAACGGCGGAAGACGCTCGCCGGCCATCGCGCCGCGCCCCTTCCCCGGGGCCAGCGTGCCCGCGGACATGTCTATCGTGACCTGCTCGCCCCCCTTGACCGCGGAGGGGGCGCCGGCGCACACCATCACCGGGAGCCCGATGTTGACGGCGTTGCGGAAGAATATGCGGCCGAAAGAGGCGGCCGCGACGGCGCGGACGCCGGCGGCCTTCAGGGCCAGCGGCGCCTGCTCCCGGCTGGACCCGACGCCGAAGTTTTTGCCGGCGACAATGATGCGGCCCTTGAGGGGCAGGCCGGCGGGGATGGTTCCTTCGAGAGCGTGGGGTGCGAGCCTCGCCGGGTCGGCCATTTTGCAGTGCTTGCCGGCGATGATGGCATCGGTGGTGATTCCGTCGCCCACGACGAGCGCGCGGCCCCGGACCTTCATCCGCGCATCACCTTCCGCGGGTCGGTTATCCCGCCCTTCAGCGCCGACGCGGCCACCGTGGCGGGCGATGCGAGGAAGATGTTTGCGCCGGCGCTGCCCATCCGGCCCTTGAAGTTGCGGCTCGAGGTCGATATGCAGGTCTCGCCGGGGGCGAGCACCCCCTGGTGGGCGCCGAGGCAGGGCCCGCAGCCGGGGCTCTCCAGCACGGCCCCGGATTCGAGCAGGCTCCCGATGACGCCGCTTCGGATTCCCTCGAGGAGGACCTCCCTCGACGCCGGGACCAGGAGCAGCCTCACCCCCGGGCGCACCTTCCTGCCCCGGAGAATACGGGAGGCGGCCTCGAAGTCCTCGAGGCGGCCGTTGGCGCAGGTTCCAAGGACGGCCTGGTCGACGGGGCGGCCTGCCAGCTCGGCGACGGGCTTCACTCGGTCGACCGAGTGGGGGCAGGCGAGCAACGGCTCCAGCCTCGACGCGTCCACCTCGATCCTCGACTCGTAGCGGGCGTCCGGGTCGGCCTTGACCCCTGGCCCGCCGGGGCTTCTGCCCCGCCCGGCGAGGTGGGCGAGCGTCCTTTTGTCCGGCTCGACGATGGCCGCCTTGGCCCCCATCTCGGTGGCGAGGTTGCATATGGTCTGCCGGTGGCCGATGCCCATCCCGAGGACCGCTTTTCCCCCGTACTCGACGGCCCGGTACTCGGCGCCGTATGCCCCGGACGTCCCTACGAGCGCCAGGGCGAGGTCCATCGGCCCCACCCCCCGCCGGAAGCCGCCCCCGACATCCACCCGGATGGTCTCCGGCACCCGGAGCCATATCTTCCCGGTCGCCCAGACCGCCGCGATGTCCGTCGGCCCGACTCCCGTGGCGAAAGCCCCGAGCGCACCCGCCATCGTGGTGTGGGAATCGGCCCCGACGACCAGCGCGCCGGGCCGCACGTGCCCCTTTTCGGCCAGGAGCTGGTGGCAGACGCCCTCGCCGACGTCGTAAAGGTGCCGGATGCCCTGCTGCCTGGCAAAGCCGCGTATCATCCGATGGACGCCGGCCGTCTCCTCGCACTCTGCGGGAGCGCGGTGGTCGAGCGCCAGGACGATGCGCGCCGGGTCCCGGACCTTCCCGGCGCCCATATCGCGGAAGGCCTGGATCGCTATCCGGGCGCTCTCGTGGGCCAGTGAGACGTCCGGCCGGGCCTCCACGAAATCACCAGGCGAGACCTCGCGCCCGCCCGAGGCGCGCGCCAGTATCTTCTCCGAGACCGTCCGGCCCATGGCTTCCCGCTGACCGGTATGAAGAGGTTGGTTATCTGATTTGCCCCTCGATTGCCGACATCACCGTTTCTCTATGAGCTCTATCAGCGTCCCGTCCGGGTCCTCGATGAACGCTATCCGGCTCCCTCCGGGCCCGAGCGTGTAGGGCTCGTCCGTGACGGTCACGCCCTCCCTCTTCATCCTGGCCACCAGGTCGTCGATGCCGGCGACCGTGAATGCGAGGTGGTCGAAGAGCCTGTCCTCGTAACGGGCCTGCTCGAACCTCTTCTGGTCCTGATACCAGGTCAGTTCCAATCGGAAGGGCGTGCCCTCGCTCCCGAGGAACGCTATCTCGGCCCGGTTCTGGGGGATGGGCCGGCGGCCGGCAAGCTTCATTCCGAAGTGCGTCTCGTAGAATCTTATCGACCGCTCCATATCGCTGGCCCGTATCGAGACATGGGCAAATACCACCATTCCACCCGGCCCCGGGATGCGGGGCCGCGTCATAAAAGGCTTGCGCCGCCCGATGCGCACAATTATATGCCGGGGGGGCGAATCTGACCGCGATGCTCTGCCTGGGGCTCGAGAGCACGGCGCACACCATCGGCGCCGGCATCGTCGACGGGAAATGCCGGGTGCTGTCCAACGAGCTTGCGTCCTACGTCCCGCCGGAGGGCGGCATCCACCCGCGCGAGGCGGCCAACCACCACGCCGAGCGCGTGGTGCCGGTAATCCAGGCGGCCGTTGAAAAGGCGGGCGTGAGGTTCTCCGAGCTGGACCTCGTCTCGTTCTCCCAGGGGCCGGGCCTCGGGCCCTGCCTGCGGACCGGGGCCACGGCGGCGCGCTCGCTGGCCGTGTCGCTCGGCGTCCCGGTAATCGGCGTGAACCACTGCATCGCCCACCTCGAGATAGGCCGGGGCACGACGGAGGCGAGGGACCCGGTCCTGCTCTATGTCTCCGGGGGGAACACGCAGGTCATAGCCTACATGGCCGGGCGCTACCGCATCTTCGGGGAGACGCTCGACATAGGCGTCGGGAACCTTTTGGACAAGTTCGGCCGGGGAATGGGCCTGGCGTTCCCGGCCGGGCCCAAGATCGAAAATCTCGCCGCCGGGAACACCGACCCCTACCTCCCGCTTCCCTATTCGGTCAAGGGGATGGACATCTCGTTCTCCGGGATACTCACCGCCGCGGAGGTCAGAAAGCGCGAGGGCGCCCCCGTGCCCCAGCTTTGCTATTCCATGCAGGAGACCGTCTTTGCGATGCTCGTCGAGGTCACGGAGCGCGCCATGGCCCACGCCGAGAAGGACGAGGTGCTCCTCGGCGGCGGGGTGGCGGCCAACTCCCGGTTGCGCCAGATGCTGGGGCGGATGGCCGCCGACCGGGGGGCGAGGATGTTCGTCCCCGAAAAGCGGCTCTGCATCGACAACGGCGCCATGATCGCCTGGCTGGGCATCCTGATGCACCGCGCCGGCGTCCGCATGTCCGTGCCCGAGACCCGGATACGCCAGCGCTTCCGCACCGACGAGGTGGAGGTCGCATGGCGCGATTGACGAAAGGCGCAGGGCGCAGGGCGCAGGGCGCAAGGCAGGAAGGCGCAAGGGACAAGGGACAAGGAGCAGGGGTGATTGTTGACGTCCTTGAGCCTTGCGCCTTGAACCCTGCGCCTTCGCCCCTTGAGCCTTGCGCCTTGCGCCTTGCGCCTTCCGGCCAATTGATAGGCAAAGGCGCCGAGGCCGAGCTGCGGCTGGTCGAGTGGATGGGCCGGAAGGCCGTCGCCAAGAGGCGCGTGCCCAAGCCCTACCGGCTCCCGGAGCTGGACCGCGCCCTGCGCCAGGCCCGGACCAAGCTCGAGGCGCGGCTTTTGCGCGAGGCAAGGACGGCCGGCGTGCCCGCGCCGTTGGTCTATGACGTGGACCTCGCAGAGGGCGCCTGCACGCTGACGATGGAGCTCATCGAGGGCGAGCAGGCCAAGCGCCTCCTCAACCGGCTCCCGATGCCCAAGGCGCGCGCGCTCTCCCGCCGCATCGGCGAGGCCGTCGGGAGGCTCCACACCGGCGGCATCGTGCACGGGGACCTCACGACCTCCAACATGCTCCTGCGCGGCGGGACGCTCTATTTCATCGACTTCGGCCTGGGGGGCATAACGGACGAGCTGGAGGCGCAGGGCGTCGATTTGCGGGTGCTGAAGGAGGCTTTCGGCAGCACCCACGCCCACCTGGGCCGGTGCTTCGACGAGATCATGAATGGATATGTGTCGGCCTACGGGAAAGGGGCCGTGGCCTACGAGAGAATGAAGGAAATCGCGGCCCGTGGCCGCTATTCGGACCAGGTGGAGGGATGAGGCTTTTCATCATAACCGGCAACGAGGGCAAGTTCCGGGAGTTCCAGGCCGCCCTCGGAAAGCGGGGCCACGAGGCGGCCTGGAGGAAATTCCCCTACCCGGAGATGCAGACGGCCTCCCTCGACGAGGTCGTGGAGGAGGGCCTCTCGTGGCTCCGGGAAAAGATGGGGGAGGCGGAGCCGTTCCTGATAGACGATTCGGGGCTCTTCGTGGCCGCGCTCAGGGACTTCCCGGGCGTCTTCTCGGCCCACGCGCTCAGGACCATCGGCAGCGCCGGGATCCTCAAGCTCCTGGAGGGCGTGGAGGACCGCCGGGCGCGCTTCGAGGCGCGCCTGGGCCTCTGGAGCCGTGAGACCGGCCCAAGGATATTCCCCGGCCGCGTCGACGGGGCCATCGCCCTCGAACCGAGGGGCGAGGGGGGCTTCGGGTTCGACCCGATATTCATCCCCGAGGGCCATTCGCGCACCTTCGCCGAGATAGGGACCGACGAGAAGAACTCGTTCTCGCACCGGGGAAGGGCGACCGCGGCGCTCCTTGAGTTCCTCGACGGGTCCTGATGGGTGGCCCGATGCCGCGCTATATTATCGTGAACGCCCAGGTCTGGCTCGCCTGGTTGCCGGCCCCGTCCGCGGCGGTGACGGTCACGTTGTGCGCGCCCAGGGCCCACCGCTGGCCGGCGGACTTGGGCATTATCTTGTAGATGTTGCTCTTCACGTAATCGCTGCGGTAGGAGCTGTCGTACCCCTTGATGGGTTTTAGGAAGATCCTTTCCGTGCTGTTGTCAAGCGTATAATGGACGCCGGAGATGAGCGCGTTGTCGGTGACCTTGAGATAGATGGGCGTGTCCACCGATATGGTAGTCCCGTTCGGGGGGACGATGAGGCTTATTTCCGGCGGCCGGGAGGGCACGATCTCCGTCTGGCCGTCCCTCGAGGCCGACCGGCCGGTGCCGTCCACCGCCAGGATGTGGTAGCTGTAGACGCCCGCGACCGTGTAGTTCAGGTCCAGCTGGAAGAGCTTGGTGGTCACCTCGGAGAAATTTTGGCGCTTTTCCACGCCGCCACCGGGTAGCCTGAGCTCTGCCGAAAGCTCGTTCAGGCCCGAGTTCTCCATCACCTCGATGGAGAGGCGAAGGCTCGAGCCGATCTCCTGGTACTCCGGGGTGCGGTCCCGCAGATGGGGGGGTGTGAGGTCCATTATCGGCGGGTTGACCAGGAGTATCCAGAAGGACAGCCAGCACAGGAAGTAGGAGAAGAACATGCCCAGCCATTTCATGGCCTCCTGCTTGCGCTTGACGAGGCGCAGGCGGTCCAGGAGGGGCTTGAGCACCAGGGCCGCCAGCACGCCGGCGGCCAGGCCGAAGTAGAACGACCCCGCAAGGGCAAAGACGGCCGTGGAGACGACCGCTATCAGTATGCCCCAGACGGCGGCCACCATCGTGGCCTTGGCCATTTCGAGCTCTCCAAGGTAGAACTCCCTCTCGTTGAACGGCGGTGGGGCGAACTCCTCCTCCTCCTCGGCCTCAGCGCTGCGGAGCTTCTTCTTGGCCATGCCGCCTCCTCAAATGCGGGGTATCTAATAATGGTTGCCGTGGGGAGGTTTTATGCCTCGGGGGGTCGTTTTGGTATCGGGCGGCGGTGGAATGGCGAACAGGGTGCGGGGTGCAGGGCGCAGGGCGCAAGGGGCGAGGGCGCAAGGAGCAAGGCGCAGGGCGCAACCGCAGGCGAGCGAGGCTCGCCTAGGCAAGGAGGACCTAAGGTCCTCCGGGGGGGCGAGGGCGCAAGGAGCAAGGCGCAGGGTGCAAGGGGCAGGGCTGAATGCGCATGGCAATTCCGCGAGGCAGTACCACATCGCGCTTGGCCCCGGGGAGCTCGCCGAGTACATCCTGCTCTGCGGGGACCCCGGGCGCGCCGCCCGGGTGGCGGCGCTGTTCGACAGCATCCGGCTCGAGCGCCGCCACCGCGAGTACGTCACGTTCTCGGGGACCTGGAAGGGGCTCGGGCTCTCCGTGATGTCCACCGGCATCGGCGCCGACAACACCGAGATAGCGGTCATCGAGATATCGCAGATTTGCGATTCACCGACGCTCATCCGGATAGGGAGCTCCGGCGCCCTTCAGAAGGAGGCCCGCATCGGGGACCTGATAATCTCCACGGGGGCGGTCCGGCTCGAGAGCACCTCCACGTTCTTTGTAAACGAGGGCTACCCGGCCATCGCCGACTACGAGGTGCTCATGGCCCTCGTCGCCGGCGCCTCCCGGAAGGGGCTCCGCCACCACGTCGGGCTCACGGCCACCGCCCCCGGGTTCTACGGCGCCCAGTGCCGCGAGGTGGAGGGCTTCCCCCTTCGGAAGCCGGCCCTCATCGACGAGCTCGCGGCGCAGGGCGTCCTCAACTACGAGATGGAGACGAGCGCGCTCCTGACGCTCTCCACGCTCCGCGGGCTGCGCGCCGGCGCTGTGTGCGCCGTGTACGCCCACCGGCCCTCGGGCAGGTTCATCGCCGACGGGGACATACCGAAGGCGGAGCTCCGCTGCATAGAGGCCGGGATGGAGGCCGTGCGCATCCTGGCCAGGATGGACGGGGTGAAGAAGGCGGCCGGCGCCGCCCGCTGGACGCCGGAGCTCCGCATCTGAAGAAAAGGCGCATGGCACAAGGCGCAGGGCGCACCGTTGAAGACCGCAACGGCGGTCTTCTCGGCCGAGACGACCGAAGGTCGTCTACGGACGCTGAATGAGCAGGGGGCAAGGCGCAAGGCGGATGTTATGGAGTGGAGCGGTCCCTTTCACCCCGCCCTCTTCACCGTCGCACCGTCGTCCCTGCGCCCTGCGCCCTGTTCCCTGCTCCTTCGCACCTTGCGCCTTGTGCCTTGCGCCCTGCTCCTTCGTTTTTTCGTAACACATTCACTGGAATCGTAGAATTTAAATAATTATATTGCATTATCCGTAGCGAATGCAAGGAAATCGTAGTGAGGCTGCCGGAACGGACGGGCTGGACGGGCGCCTGCTGGAGGCCCTTCGCAAAAACAGCCGCCTGTCGTTCGTCGAGCTGGCCTCCCGGCTGGGCACCTCCGAGGGCACCGTCCGGACGCGGCTTCGGCGGCTCACCGGGAGCGGCGCCATCCGCGCCTTCACCATCCGCACCGCGGCGAAGAACGTCAAGGCGATGATTGACCTCAAGGTCGACACCAACGTCGACACCTCCGGCATCTCGAGGCGGATCTCGAGAATCGGCGGAGTCGAGGGGGTCTGGGAGGTCTCCGGCGACTGGGACATAGTGGTGATAGTCGAGACGACGTCGACCTCGGAGCTCAACGAGGTCATCGAGCGGATACGGAAGGTCCCCCGGACCAAATCCACCCAGACAAGATTGATTCTCAAGGAAACGTGGGATGAACGCTAGACCATCTGTTTGAATTGGAGAGGAAAACATGGCTGAATGCACGGAATGCGGATTCGAGATAGACCTGAAGACGGCCGAAGTGGGCGAGATAGTCGACTGCCCCGACTGCGGGATGGAGCTCGAGGTGTTGGGCCTCAGTCCGCCGAAGCTTGCCCCGGCGCCCCAGGAACAGGAGGATTGGGGCGAGTAGCTCCGCCGGTGCGGCCGGAAGGCGGCATCGGCTGGACGCAGGTCAGGCCGGGGGTATGCTTTTGCAAATCGGGATGATCTATTCGAGGATCCGGACGGAGGAGAAGATGCTTGCGGACGCCGCGGCGGCCCGGGGCATCGACCTCTTGAAGCTCGACGACCGGGAGTTCCTCTTCGGACTGCAAAACGAGGTGGCGGCGCCCGATGTCGTGCTGGAAAGGTGCATCAGCCACTCCAGGGCGCTCTACGCGCTGCGCTTCTTCAAGCACTACGGGATCCCGACAGTCAACGACTACGAGGTCGGCGCCATCTGCGGGGACAAGGCCCTGACATCATTGGCGCTCCACAGGGCCAACGTGCCGACGCCGCGGGTCTATGTCGCCTTCGAGCCTGAAAAGGCCATCGCCGCCATCGAGAAGCTGGGCTACCCGGCCGTCATGAAGCCCGTGGTCGGCTCGTGGGGCCGCCTGCTGGCAAAGATAGACAACCACGACACGGCCGAGGCGATCGTCGAGCACAAGAACGTCCTGGGCGGGTACATGCACAACGTGTTCTACATCCAGGAATACGTGCAAAAGCCCGGCCGGGACATCCGCGCCTTCGTCGTGGGCGACGAGACCGTCGCCGCCATATACCGGACCTCGGAGAACTGGATAACCAACACGGCGCGCGGGGGCGTCGCCTCCAACTGCCCGGTATCTCCGGGATTGAACGAGCTCTGCCTGAAGGCCGCCGCCGCTGTCGGAGGGGGCGCGCTCGCCCTGGACATCTTCGAGGCGCCCGGCGGGCTCACGGTGAACGAGATAAACTACACGATGGAGTTCAAAAACAGCGTGGCCCCGACGGGCGTCGACATCCCGGGAAAGATCATAGAGCACGCGGTCCGGGTGGCCAGACGATGAAGGCATCCATTATCGGCGGCTCGGGCTACACGGGCGGCGAGCTCATCAGGCTCCTGCTCCGGCATCCGAAGGTGGAGCTTTCGCAGGTGAGCTCCGACCGGAACGCGGACAAGTTCGTCTACAAGGTCCACCCCAACCTGCGAAAGGTCTCGGACCTCAAGTTCGTCCCGCGCCAGAAAATCGAGCCCTGCGACGTGCTCTTTGCCGCCGTGCCGCACGGGACGTCGATGGAACTCATGAACGAATATCTGAAAGCGGGAACGAAGGTCGTGGACCTTTCCGCCGATTTCAGGCTCCGGGACCCGGAGGACTATCCCCGATGGTACGGCCACCCGCACCGGAGCCCGGAGCTCCTGAAGGAAGCGGTCTACGGCCTTCCCGAGCTCCACCGGGAAAGGATACGCAACGCCCGGATAGTCTCGGGTACCGGGTGCCTCGCCGTCTCCGCAATACTGGCGCTCTACCCGCTCTTCAAGGCCGGCAAGGTCGATTTGAAGCACGTCGTGGTGGATTCGAAGGTCGGCTCCTCGGCGGCCGGCGCCGAGGAGAGCCCGTCCAGCCACCACCCCGAGCGGGCCGGCGTCGTGAGGCCCTATGCCGCGACGATGCACCGGCACACCGCGGAGATGGAGCAGGAGCTTTGCTTCGATGCCACCGGCGCACGTTCCGCGGACCCGGCCTTCCGCCCCCTCGTGAGCTTCACGGGGCACGCGGTGGACCTCGTCCGAGGGATATCGTCGGCCTGCCACGTGTTCCTCAACGAGGACCTGGACGACAAGGAGGTCTGGAAGCTCTACCGCAAGGAGTACGGGAGCGAGCCGTTCATCCGGATTGTAAAGGAGCCCACGGGGATCCATCGTTTTCCGGAGCCAAAGCTCCTTTCGGGTTCGAACCTCTGCGACATAGGCTTCGAACGTGACCTCCATTCCAGCCGGCTCGTGGTCATCTCCGCAATAGACAATCTCATGAAAGGGGCGGCCGGCGGGGCCGTGCAGTGCATGAACGTGATGTCGGGCTTCGACGAGCGCGAGGGCTTGCGCGATTTCGGGTTCCACCCGATATGAGGGGTCGTGACGGGATTGATGGTCGTCAAGCTGGGAGGGGGCAAAGGCGTCCAGACCGGTCACCTCTTGCAGGAGCTCCGGTCCATGAATGACTGGGTGCTCGTCCACGGCGGCTCCGACGAGATGAACGAGCTGTCGGAGCGGCTGGGCCATCCGCCCAGGTTCGTGGAATCCGTTTCAGGGTACACGAGCCGCGTGACCGACCGGCGGACGGTGGAGATAATAGCCATGGCCTCGGCCGGAAAGCTGAACGTGGGGCTCGTGGCGGGCCTCCAGGCGCTGGGCGTCAACGCCGTCGGCCTCTGCGGCGTGGACGGGCGCCTGCTGGAGGGGAAGCGCAAGGACGCGATAAAGGTCGTCGAGAACGGCAAGCGCAGGGTGCTCCGGGACGACTACACCGGGACCGTTGACAGGGTGAACACGCGTCTTCTGCGTCTTCTTCTGGACAACGGCTTTTTTCCCGTCGTGACGATTCCCATCATCAGCGAGCTGGGCGAGCCCCTGAACACGGATGCGGACCGGGCGGCCGCCGCGCTCGCCGGCGCGTTGGGGGCCGACACGCTGGTCATGCTCTCCAATGTCGCGGGGCTGCTGAAGGACCCCGCCGACCCCTCCACCAGGATAGCCTCGATCCCCAAGGGTGAGCTGGAAGGCTTCGGCCGGTACGCGCAGGACCGCATGAAGAAGAAGGTCCTCGGCGCCCGCGAGGCGCTCGACGCCGGCGTTTCAAAGGTTGCGTTCGGGAGCGCCAACCGCGCCAATCCCGTTGCGGCCTCCCTTTTGGGAGAGGGGACGTTGATATCATGAAAGCGGGGTGTTTGGCCTGAACGCTGCAGAGCTCGAGGAAGCCTATTCGGTGGGGTGCTACGCCCTCAAGCCGGTCGATATCGTCTCGGGGAGCGGGGCGACGCTCCGGGCCCGGGATGGAAGGGAGTACCTCGACTTCGGCGCAAGCTACGGGGCCTGCAACGTCGGCCACTGCAACCCGGCGGTGGTCGAGGCCGTGCGAAGGCAGGCCGGGGAGCTGATGTTCATCTCCGCCACCTACCCCAACGAGCGCCGGGCGCTTCTTCAGGAAAGGCTGGCCTCGATGATGCCGGCGGGGCTGGACCGGGTCTTTCTTTGCAATTCCGGGACGGAGGCGGTGGAGGCGGCCCTCAAGTTCGCCCGCTTCGTGACAAAGCGGCAGAGGTTCGTGGCGATGAAGCGGGCCTTCCACGGCCGCACCTTCGGGGCCCTGAGCGCGACGTTCAAGGGCGAGTACCGCGAAGGCTTCGGGGAGCTGCTCCCGGTGGATTTCATCAGCTACAACGAACCCGCGGAGGCCGTTGGCGCCATCACGGATTCAACGGCGGCCGTCATCCTCGAGCTGGTGCAGGGAGAGGGCGGGGTCCATCCGGCCAGGAGCGAATTCCTTGATGCCGTGTCCCGGGCCTGCCGGGAAAAAGGCGCCCTGCTCATCGTCGACGAGATACAGACCGGCTTCGGCCGCACCGGGAAGATGTTCGCCCTGGAGCATTTCGGGGCAACGCCGGACATCGTGTGCCTCGCGAAGTCGCTCGGCGGCGGTTTCCCCGTGGGAGCGATGGTCACCCGGAAGGAGCACTGCGTGCTGCCGAAGGCGGCCCACGGCTCGACCTTCGGCGGGAACCCGCTCGCCTGCGCGGCCGCCCTGGCCGCGATAGGCTACATCCAGGAGAACCGGCTCTGGGAGCGGGCCGCGGCGCTCGGGAAGCTCCTGATGGAAGAGCTTTCGGCGGCGAACCTGCCCCCGGTGAGAGAGGTCAGGGGCCTGGGCCTCATGGTCGGCATCGAGCTCAAACAGAAATCGGCGCCGTACCTTTCGAGGCTGCTGGAAAAAGGCGTCCTGGCCATGCCTGCGGGCGTGAATGTGGTGCGGCTCCTGCCGCCCCTCGTGATGTCCGGGGAGGAGCTGCGCCGCGGCATAGCCGTTTTGAAGGAAGTGCTGGCCGGTGGATGAAAAGGACATTGTCCTCCTGGAGGGCCTCCTCTCGCGCGAAAGCCCCACGGGCGAGGAGGGGCCGGCCGCGGAATATCTCGTCGATGAGATGCGGGGCCGGGGCTTTGAGGCCCGGACCGACAGGACGGGCAATGCCGTGGGCAAGGCCGGGAGGGCGGATGCGCCCCTGCACATCGCGCTCGTGGGCCACATCGACACCGTGCCGGGAAAGCTCCCTGTCAGGAACGATGGGGGCCGCATCACCGGAAGGGGCGCGGTGGACGCCAAGGGCCCGCTTTGCGCGTTCGTTGCCGCGGCCGCCAATTTCGTGGGGTCGGAAAATGTCCATCTGACGGTTGTCGGGGCGGTGGCGGAGGAGGGCGATTCCCGTGGCGCCCTTCACCTTGCCAAAGACCCCGCGCCGGATTTCTGCATCATCGGCGAGCCGAGCGGCTGGGACGGCGTCGTGATAGGCTACCGGGGCTCCATGCAGCTTTCCGTTTCGACCCGTTGCGCCAAAGCCCACGGCAGCCGGGGCGTTCCCACCCCCTCGGAGAACATCGTGGATTTCTGGGGCCGCGTGAAGGAGCTGGTCCGGCCGCACACCGGCGGGTCCGTATTTGAATCGCTGGATGCCAGGCTGGCCGGCATACATTCGGATGACACCGGGCTCGAGGAAGCCTGCACCGCCCTGCTGCGTTTCCGGACCCCGCCGGCTTTCGACCTGGAAGCCTTCGCATCCGCGGTCGGGAAGGCCGGGGAAGGCCTTTCCCTCGAATGGCGGGAGAAGGTGCCGGCTGTACTGGTTTCCCCACGGCAGCCGCTTGTCGGGGCGTTCAACGCAGCGATAAGGGACGAGGGAGGCCGGCCGCGCCATTGCAGGCGTTCCGGCACGAGCGACATGAACATATTGGGTCCGCGCTGGAACTGCCCGATACTGGCCTACGGACCGGGTGATTCCTCCCTTGACCACACGCCTGGCGAATGCCTGCGGCTGGAAGATTTCGACCGGGCGGTCCGCGTCCTTCGGCAAGTGATATCGAGGCTGGCTGGCCCGCCCGCAACAACCGGGCCGTGAACCCCATCACTTCTTGTAGCCGATCTTTCTGAGGAACTCGCGGCGCTCCTTCACATCGGCGTCGGTCTCGATGCCCCGGCTCTTCTCGCCGTCGATGACCCCCAGTATCCCGCGTCCGCGCTCGTTCTGGGCGAGTATCACGTCGACCTCGTTCGCGGTGGCGCAGATTATGTGGCACACCTCGGGCACGTTGTTGACGGCCCGGAGGATGTTGACCGGGTAGGCGTCCCGGAGCGCGATGAAGAACGTGTGCCCCGCCGAGAGGGCGAGCGCGTTCTTTGCCGCTATCTTCTTCATCTCCTCGTCGTTGCCCTCGACGCGCACGAGGCACTTGGTCGAGGCCTCGCAGAACGCCACGCCGAACTTTGCCTGCGGGACCGCGTTGACCACGGCCTCGTAGATGTCCTCGGCGGTCTTGATGAAGTGCGACTGCCCTATGACGATGTTGAGGCCCTCGGGCTTCTCTATCCTCACGCTGGAAAGCTCCATGTCCTCACCGCCTTTCCGAAGGGGGCTTGCGGAATATAAAGGATTCCGCTCAGGAATCGTTGAGGTAGCACCGGGTCTCCCGCCCGTCGCGCTCCAGCCGGACCATGCCGGCGGCCACGAGGCTGCGGATGTGGTAGTTGGCCACCTGGCTGCTCACGCCCATCTGGCGGGCGAGCTCGTTCTGGTTGGTGCCGGGCGCGGCGCGGATGTGCTCGAGCACTATCTCCTGCATGCCGCTGAACTCGCTGCGGCGGCGGGGCACGAGGGCCTCCATCGGGTAGAAGCGCTTGAACATCCCGTCGCGCGTCGTCTTCACGTAGCCCTCCCGCTCGAGGACCCGCAGGTGGTACGCGAGCGTGCCGTTCTTGAGCCGGAGCTGGGCCTTCAGGGAGTTGTAGTGCTCGCCGGGATTGGCGATTATGTAGCCGTGGATCTTGCCCCTCGTGTAATGGTCGAGCACCTCCTCGCGCCGGAGCTTCACATAGAGCGGCAGGAGCAGGTTGATGAAAGCCACGAGCACCACCTCGTTCCAGCCGAGGGCCAGCCCGCTCAGGGCCAGGAATATGCCCAATGCGATTCCCAGCCCCTCCATGGAGACGACCGGCACGGGCCGGGGTGCCGGCTGGATGCTCACGGCCACATTGATGGGCTCGGCCGAGACGCCCTCGCCCACGGCCCTTATGGTCAGCGTTCCCCTGGCCGCAACAGTCCTGGAGCCGTCCGGGCGGAGCACCACGAGGAAGGTGTGGTTTTCGCCGGCGCCGAGGCTCCGGGGGAGCTCCGTTATCTCGTAGCGGAGGCCCAGGCCCTCCGCGCCGGTTATCCTCAGCGAGACGTTCCCAATGGCCGAGCCGGTGCAAAGGACCGACACGGGGAAGGCGTACTCGTCGCCGCCAGTCAGCGTGAGCGACGGGTCCTGCGGGTATGCCCGAAGACGCGGCCTGAGCTCGGCCGGGTCGAAGTCCTTCACCGTGATGAAGAGCAGCCGCTCGACGAATAGGTCGGGCCGCCCCATCGACGTGGCCCTGACCGTCAGCGGGTAGATGCTGACCGTGACGGCCGTTTCCGGGACGGTGAGGTCCAGCCGCAGCACCCTGGCCTCTCCTGCGCCGACCGTCACGAACGGGGCGTCGAACCGGCCCCAGGAGGCGAAGTCGCCGGCCATGGCCACGTTGACCTCGTCGGGGGCGTTGCCCGTGTTCCAGAGCGATAGCAGGACCGAAAGGCGGTTGGAGACGAAGAGGTTGACCTCGCGGGCGGCCCCGCCGGCGGGCTCGAGCTCCAGGCCGCGGACCGGTGCCACCTGCACCTCGAAGGACAGCTCCCGGAGGAGGCCGCCGTCGGTGTCGAGGAGCCGGATCTTCACGGTGTGCGCCCCGGCCGGGGATTTGGTGAAATCCGGGGAGGGAACGACCTTGAGCATCCCACCGGCCGAGGCGCCCGGGCGCACGGACAGGGCCTGGCCGGGCTCCACGGATGCGGCCCAGCCGGCAGGCGCTTCCGAGACATTGTAGACGACCGTCTGGGGCACGTTCCCGGTGTTGGTGAAATTGAACGGGAACTGGACGGCCCCGCCCGGCCCGACCTGGTAGGGCGCGGGGAAATGCTCCTGCGGGACGCTGATGCCCTTGACCGGGAGCACCGTCAGCCGGATGTACTCGGTCCTCCCGACCTCGTCCCCCGGCGGGCCGGAGGAGCGCACGGAGACCTCGATTATGTAGGTGTCGCCGGCGAGGGCGTTGTACGGCGGCGTGATGCGCAGCGTTGTGGTGGCGCGTATCCCGGCGGGAAGGGTCAAGCTTTCATTGCCGAGGCTGATGGTCCAGTTCGTTGAGGGGAAGATTGCGCGGACCCCGACCGTCACCGTATCGTACCAGTTGCCCATGTTCAGGACGGTCACGGTGAAATCGGCCTGCACGCCGGGGAGGACCGCGGCCGACGAAGGGTCGATGCCCAGGCTCAAGGAATAGAGACGTTCGACCATGAGGAATGTCGAATTGGAATCATGCCGGCTCGCATTGATCTCGGAAACGACCCGGATGGTGAGCCGGTAACCTTCCGGATCACCCGGATATTTCGTGTCAAACGGAAGGGCGATGACGACGGTCTTGACCGCATTCCCCCCGGATTCCAGATAGGGGGTCCAGTTATTGGCGTCCTTGAGATAGGGGATGCCGGGATCTAGCTCGAAATCTATCGAGGTGACCTGGAAGCGGTCAGCCCCGTTCCCGGCGTTTATTATGTTGAAGTTGAACTCGAGGTACTCGCCGGGATATGCTTTCTGCGCCGGCGGGGCGATCACGCGGACGTCGCCGAACTGCAGGATGTCGATGTTGATCGTGGCCGCGTTGGAGATCCCGGCCTGGTCTTTTATTTGGAAAGTGTACCTCCGCGGTTCGGCGTCAAGGGCGGGATAGACCACGAGCAGGATCGTCTTCGCAGGGTCGTAGGGCGCGAGCCTCATCGGCATCGAGGGGATGAAATTGTAGGACCAGTTGGCCACCGGGGCGTCCCATGGCGAAAGCACGAGGTTCAGGGACGGCGTGTCCGCGTCCCCGGTGTTTTTGGCCTGGAAGGTGAAAGTGGCTGAATAAGGGAAGACGGAGGGGTCCACGGACCTGGTGGCGTTGGCCGCGTTGATGGACAGCTCGTAGTACGGCGCCCGCGCCTCGGCGGGTCCCTCCCCCGGGGCGCCTCCGGCCGCCGCCGGCCCCGGAAGGACGAACAGGGCGGCCAGCAGGAGAATCGTCGGGGGGACAATTCCGCCCCGCGATCTGCCCTTGCCGCCCATCAGAAATACGCCCCCCCGATTATTCTGTCATCGGACCTTATCAACATTCGCATTGGACCCTTCTGGGCCCGCTCGGTATATCAAATATATAGTACGCGTTTTGATGATGGCTTAAGCCTTGTGGTCGGGATTTTGGCGTTTTGGCCCGGAAGCGGCCTGCTTGACGACCCGGGCAGTGACGACCGCCCTCTTCATCCGCGTGCGGCCGGCCCTTTCCTCCCAGGCGTTCTCACGGATGAAGGCCCCGGCCGCCCCCGGGAACAGGCGGCCGACCTCCTCCTTCGTGAAATAATGATGCCATATGCCGTCGCCGCGCGCGAAGGTGGCCGGCTCGACCTCCCTGCCCTTGCCGAATCGGGCGTCGCCCGTCGAGAAGCCCTCGAAGAACAGGCTCCCGCCCCCTTTCAGGACCCGGAGCATCTCCGAGGCGGCCGCCTTCCGGCCCGGCCCGGGCAGGTGGCCCAGGACATGGCGGCACAGGACGGCATCGAACACCGCGTCGCGGAAGGGCAATGCCGAGACGTCGGCCTGAAAGAGCGCCCCCGGGAACCGGGCGGCCAGGGGGACCAGCGAGCCGCGGGCGATGTCGATGCCGATGACGGACAGGCCGGGCCGGCCGCGCGCCAGGGCGTGCAGGAGCCTGCCCCCGCCGCACCCGGTCTCCAGCACCAGCGACCCGGGCGGCATCTCCGGGAGCCCGACTGCCCCGGCCCACGGCCGGGGCCGCGTTTTGTAGAAATTCTCCCAGGCGGCTCTCATTTTCAGAACATCTTCTCGAGGGCCTCGCGCGCGGTCATGCCCTCGGAAATGCCGAGCTTCCGGGCCTCGTCGGACGCATTGGCGACCTTTGCGTTCAGGACGTCGTCGAAGCTCTTCACGCCGGTCACGCGCACCGCCACCTCGCCCGCCTTGTTGACGGACTCCATGTTCAGGTACCCGCACATGGCGAAGCCCTTGTCGGCGCGTATCATGACCAGGGGCGCCCTGGGCAGGTCGACCTTCACGCCGAGCGCCGTGCCGTTGCTCAACCGGATATGCTCCACGAGCGGCATTGTCGCGTTCTCCCGCCCCGGTGATTCCCGCCTGCCGGTTAAATGGGTTTTGGTGGGGCAAACCAGATAATCCCGCAGGGCGCTGGACGGTGCGCACATGAAGGAAAAGGTCGTCTGGCTCCGGGACCCTCGCTGTGTCGTCTATACGGCCGAGAGGCTGGCCCTTCTGGGCCGGCTGAGGGCCGAGGCGGAGAACGTCGGCCGGGCGCTCGGGCCCGGCTGGTCCGTCCACGGCTCGCTGGCCCGGGGCGACGTGAAGAAGGGCAGCGACATCGACCTCGTGTTTCTCGAGGGCGAGCTGGCCTCCTACGAGGTCGAATCCCGCCTGGAGGGCGCCGGGCTGGAATGGACCGCCCGGGAGGTGGTGATGGCCACGCCCAACAGCGCCCCCAAAGGGCATATCCATCTCGGCGAGGAGGCGACCGTCACGTTCCCCCTTGTCGCCTTCCGGGCCCAGGAGGAGGCCTTTTACAGGTTCGGGGGGCTCCTGGGCGCCGCGGGCCTGGCCGGGGCGCCGCGCGTTCCGGGCGTGAGCAAGAGGCTCCTGCTCATAGTCCCGACGGAAAGGGGCCACATCGAAAGCTCGATACAGGGCCGCGAGGCGGAGACCGCCCGGCTGCTCGGGGTGCCCGTGGCCGTGGTCGAGGAACGCGTCCGGGTGCTCGGGCGGCGGGACCGCGTCGGCCGAACGGGCGTCTACCTGAGAGAGGAGCTGGCCGAGGGGGCCTCTTTCGAGGAAACGCTCCGGTTCCTCAAAGACCGCGACCCGGTGGTCCGCCGGGCGGCGGGCGGCCGGGGAAAGGGCCGCTAGGCCGGGCCGGGCACGCCGCCGCCCTCAGAAGGCGCTTCCGGCCTTCTCCCGGAGCAGGGACAGGAACGTGGGCAGGTCCTCTACCGTCCGGCATCCGCCGCCGGCGAGCCGTCTCAGGCGCGACCAGCAAAAGTCGTCCGCCCCGACCTGCGCGTCCTCCAGAAGTCCCTTCAGCCGGTCGTGGAGCTCGACCCCTTTATAGTCCCAGTCGGTAAGGAGGATGACCTTTCTGTATGTGTGGGAGAGCCTGTCGGTGCGGGCCACGATGCTTTGGCCACGGTTGAGCTTGAGCAGCTCGCCTTCCAGCCCGAGGGACTGAAGGGCCCTGACGTCCCGCGCGCCCTCGACCAGCACCGGCGCTTCGAGATTGGCCGCCCGGAGGCGCTCCAGGAGCTTTTCAAGCTCGTCGAGCTGTTCCTTCCTGGTCAATGGCTCAGCCCCCTTTCACAAGCGGCGCAAGGCGGTCCAGCGCCAGGGCGGCCTCCAGGCCCGCGACCTCGACCGTCTTGCGCCGGTCGGTCAGCCCCGCGGTGATGCTCAGGGAGCCTTCCGGCACGCCCAGCGCCGAGGCCAGCGCGGCCAGCAACTCGCCGTTGGCCCGGCCCTTCTCCGCCCGCCCGCCGACCGCGAGCCTTATCCTCTTGCGCCAGGGATCGAAAAGGAGCTTCCCCGGCCGGCTCGAGCCCGGCTGGACCTCGACCAGCAACCGGCACCCCCCCGGGGCCGGAATAACGGCCGACGTCAACCCGGGCACGGCCCCCGCCCGGTGCCCCTTGTGCCCTTTCCCCCTTTCCACCCTTCCACCCTTGCACAAACAGCTAAATTTTGTGCCCCAGGGGCTACTGGCTCCTTTCATAGTTGCCTCCGGAGCCGATTTCCCTGGGGCGTCGTTTCCCCGGGCGTTAACAGGGACCTTCATCGGGCGCTGAGCGCACTCCGGCGTATGACCCCGCCCGGGTCTACGGCACCGGGGTTGGTCCGAGAATCATGTGCCGGCATTGCGCCGAACTCATCCGGAGACCCATTTTGCGGTGCCGCGCTCTTTCGCCCCATTTCGTCGTTGCGGTTCATGTAGTCCCCGCAAGCTTGTGATGGGGCGGCATTGGCATGGGGGTGGCCGGATTTAAACTTTGGCAAAACGGTTAAGTAGCGGCCGGGCCATGCGTCGCCGGAGAGCCCAATGATAGTCCGCAGCGGCCACATCGTGTTCCCCAAAAAGACCAGGTTCAAGGACCTCGCCCGGGTCTTCCCGGACCTGATGAAGCTCTTCCTCAAGGAGAGCGGCCAGATGCCCGAGGACGAGGCCCTGGTCCGAATCCTTGTTCGCACCAACGTGGCCGACCTTGCGGCCAACCGCAAGCCGGAGGGCTTCAACCGCGACTCCAAGCTCCGGCTGATATTCCCGATAAAGAAGTCCGGCGAGGTGGGCTTCTACGTATACCGGTCTTCCCGGAGCGAGGAGGTGGCGCGAATAACCGAGGCTTTGAGCGCCTTCCTGAAGCACAAGGGCCTCACCCACAAGCTGGAGTGGGACAAGATGGTCCTGTACCATTACAAGGAAAAGAGGGCCCGGCGGCCGGAGGCCCCGGCCCCGAACGCGTGAAGGGGCCAGGCCGGCCGGACCTCTTTTTCATATATAGTAATGAGGCTCAAGATAGCAGTCCGAAACATTTATAATTGGTTTGTGTTATCCGGAATGCATGAACGAATATGTCTATCTCGCCCTATCTGCTGTAGTGTTCCTCGTGGGCCTGATTATCGGCATCATGCTTCTGCGGCGAAGCATCCGCGAGCAGGAAGAGTACGAACAGAAGCTCCGGGACATCGCCTCCACCGGCACGGCCGCCGCTCCATCGACCGAGGCAGCCCCGCCGGTGCCGGCCACCGAGCCCGCCGCCCCGCCCGCCCCGGCCCCGTCCGAGGCGCCCGCCCCCGCCGTCGAGGCAGGGGGGGCCACCGAGGCCCAGGCCAAGGACAAGGTCGAAACCACCAAGGCCGAGATAGAGAAGCTCCGGGGCGAGGGCGTGGATGTCGCCTCCGCCGAGAAGCTGCTCCAGCTTGCCACTTCCAGCCTTTACAGCGGCGATTTCGAGAGGGCCACAAAGTACGCCAACAAGGCCTCCAAGGTCGGCCGGGACCTGAAGGAGCGCGCCACAGCGGAAAAGCCTGCGGAGGCCGCCCCGGCCGCAGGCGGCGAGGAGAAGGAGGTCGTCGCCCTCATCAGCGCCGTACAGGCCAAGATCGCCTCTGTCAAGGAGGACAGCGTCGAGAAGAGCGAGGTGGAGAACCTGCTCCGGCTGGCCACCTCGTTCGTCCGGAGCAAGAGCTACGCCAAGGCCCAGCGGTACGCCAAACAGGCCGAGGAGAAGGCCAACGCGCTCGCCAAGTAGCCCTTCCTTTTGATATTTGCAACCCTGAACCTGGGGGTCCCACACGATGTACACGCTGGAGGAGGGAACGCTGGCCGTCACCATCGCGCGCAGGGTGGTCGAGGGCTGGGTCCAGGGCAACAAGAAGGAGTTCAAGCCCCCCCGGGAGCTGCCCGAATCCTTCCGGCGGGATTCCGGGGTCTTCGTCACGCTCAACACCTATCCCGAACATGAGCTCCGGGGCTGCATAGGCTACCCCGAGCCGGTCATGCCCCTCATCGACGCCATAATCGATTCGGCCCGGAGCGCCTCCAGCCGGGACCCGCGGTTTCCGCCGGTCTCGGCAAAGGAGCTGGACAGGATCGTAGTCGAGGTGAGCCTGCTCACCCCGCCGGAGCTCATTCATGTCAAGAGCCCCAAGGAATACCTCGATGTGATAAAGATAGGCCGGGACGGGCTCATCGCCGACAACGGGATATTGCGGGGCCTCCTGCTGCCCCAGGTGCCAGTGGAATGGAAGTGGACCGTGCACGAGTTCCTCGACCACACCTGCAACAAGGCCGGCCTGCCCATGGATGCCTGGACCGACCCGGAGACGAAGATGTACCGGTTCACGGCCGAGATCTTCGACGAGGCCAAGCCCCGGGGCGAGGTCGTGGCCAGGCCATTGGCAAACGGCGGGGCCCGGAAGAACGGCCCGACCGTGCCGGCGGCGCGGAAATGATGGGCAAGGCGCAGGGCGCACGGCGCGGGGCGCAAGGCCAGAGGGGCAAGGCACAAGGCGCATGGCGTGATGAGGCCGGGGCGGCGAAAAGCGCCATCTTCCCGCCCAGCCTGCGCCATGTGCCCTGTTCCTTGCGCCTCCGCCCCTTGCGCCCAGCGCCCTGCGCCACTCGCCTTCCATAGGAGAGTGCGTAGCAATGGACTGGGAGCCCGTAACGTACAGGTACGCCACTGCGCTGAAGTGGACCGGCGAGCACAAGGGGGACCTTTCCTGCGAGGGGAAGCCCACCCTCAAGGTCGCCTGCCCGCCGGAGTGGGGCGGCCATCCCGGCATCTGGTCCCCCGAGGACCTGTTCGTCGGGTCGCTCGAGGTCTGCACGCTGACGACTTTCCTCTTCATCCTGGACAGGCTCCGCGGCCGCATTTCGTCGTACGAGAGCACGGCCGTGGGCACCGCCCAGATGGTCAGGGGCGATTTCGTTTTCAAAGACATCGTCATCAAGGCGGCGGTAAAGGCGCCGACCGCCGCCGATTCCGAGAAGGCCACCAGGGTGTTTTCGGAAATCGGCAAGCTCTGCCTGATAACCAAGAGCGTGAACTGCGAGGTCAGGGTGGAGCCCGAAATAACCGTCGGCTGAGGCCCGGGCGCAGGCCGATTTGTGCAATATCATGGTATAACTATTATTAAGCGGCCGCGGATGCCGGGAACGCTGAAAAGCAAGGGGAGGCATGGAAGATGGCTGACAAGCAGAAGATGTTGTATGTCGTGACCTCGGGACCGGACCGGGCCGAGCAGCTGTACGCGCCATTCGTGCTGGCCCAGACCGCGGTCGCCATGGGAATGGAGGCGACCGTCTATTTCGTCATAAAGGGCGTGATGGCGGTCAAGAAAGGCGAGGCCGAAAAGATCAAGATGGGGAGCTTCCCGAAGCTCAGCGAGGTCATGCAGGGCGCCATCAAGGCGGGCGTCAAGGTCATGGTCTGCGAGCAGAGCTGCGGCCTCCTGGGCATACCGAAGGGCTCGTTCGAGGAGTGGGCCAAGATCGTGGGCGCGGCCACCCTCAACGACCTGACGCTGGACGCCGACGGCGTGCTGTGCTTCTGAACGGCACTGCGCGATTTGTCCAGCCGCTTCTGCGGTTGGCGATGGGGAGCGGTTCCCCGGACGCCAGGGCTTGGAAGGGGCCCTGGCCTTTTCAATTGTCCTGAAGGGGAGGCTTGCCGGGTACAATCGCGTTCACGAATATCCGGTTCCTCATGCCGGCCCTCTCGCGCCGGATGACGCCCTTGGCGACCAGCCGCTCGATGTGGTAGTTTACAGTGGCGGGGCTGAGCTTCATGAGCGAGCCGATGTCCCGCTGGGAGATTCCGGGCGTCTCGGAGACCTTGGCGACGATGAGCTTCTGGACCTCCGTGAGGGCGCCCTCCTCGGGCTCGGGGACCTTCATGCCCGCCGGATAGTACCGGCGGTGGGTGCCGTCGAGGGCGGACTTGATGACGCGCTCGTTCTCGAGCCTCTGGAGGTGGTAGGCCAGCGTGCCGTTGTTCAGGTCCAGGGCGTCCTTTATCGAGGAATAGTGCTCGCCCGGGTTGGCGATGATGTACCCGTGGATCTGGCCCCGGGTGTAATTGTCGAGTATCTGGTCCTGGCGGATGCGGCTGTAGAGAAATATGAACACGGGTGAAAGCAGGAGAAGCCCCATTTCGGTCCCGCCGAAGAAGGCGGCGAACCCGACGACGAGCACGATGGACACCGCAATGTAGGCCCAGGTCCAGTCGCGCTCGGGGGACGCCACCGGGCGGACGGTCACCTGAAGGGTGGCGCGCGCCGCCAAGTCGCCCTCGAAGACCGTGACCGTTATGGTGTATTTCCCGGGGCGGGCGTAGGAATGGTCCGGCTCGGGGTCGGTGGAGGTCTTGCCGTCCCCGAAGTCCCAAAGGTAGGTTCGCGGATTCTCCGGCAGAAATTGCCCCGTGACGCCCTCGGAGGTGTCCAGCGCCACTTTGGCGCCCTCCTGGAAATTCCCGGGGGAGGCCGACGCCGGCTTGATCTCAAGGGGGATGACCAGCCTGTTCTTGACAAAGACCGCCACCGACAAGCCGGCCTCCAGACCGTCGGCGTCCCGCACGGTGAGGCTCACGGTGTAGTTCCCCGGCTGCGGGTAGGCGTGGGCCGCCTGCGCCCCTCCGGTCGAGTTCCCGTCCCCGAGGTCCCAGCTCCAGTTCGCTATCGTCCCGTCGGGGTCGAAGGACCTGCGCCCGTCGAGCTGCACGATGTCCCCGGGGGCGAAGAGGTCGTTTCTCTTTGGCAGCGTGATGATTGCGACCGGGGGCTGGTTCCCGTCCGCGGCGGCCGCAGTGGAGACGGCCGGCGGGATGGCGAGCACCAGGAACAGCAGGATGAACGCGCCTTTGGCGCACGCGCCTTCCATCACGATACCGTTTCGACGTGTTGGGTATTTAAATCGTTCTGTGCGTCACTCGAACAGCTGATGATGGCCATGGGCGGTGCCGGCTTGCGGCCCGCCAACGATTTCATACCGATAAACTTGCCACGTTGTGTATGAATATTAGTATTGAACCGGTTTAAAACTCATATAAGCTGTTCGAGCCGTTTACAAATTTTGTTTAATACGGTCCCTTCCATAGACCGAACGGGGATAGAAAAATGTGGAAGGGATATCCGTGCGCGGCCTTCGGACTTCTGATCGTGATGCAATGCGCCCTCCTGCCGGCGGGAGCGGCGTTGGCGCCCGTGCCTGACCTGGTCTGGGACGCTGACACGGTGATATCGGACACCCAGTCCTACCGCGGGACCATCACATTGCGGGGCAACCTCACCGTAACCGGCGACCTGACGTTCTCCGGCGTCGAGCTCATAATCGAGACTCCCGACAACGGCGTTTTCGGAATATTCGTCGAGAACGGCGGCTCGTTCAAAGTCATTCAGGGAAGCAGCATCCACTCGTGGGACCCCGATGTCCACTTCCTGTTCCAGGTGAAGAGCGGCGCGACCCTTACGATGGACCGAAGCGAGCTCCGGGACTGCGGCTGGGACGACATGGAGAACTGGACGATAAATCAACCCAGTGATCGCGGGCTCTACATCGAATCCGACAGCGTGAGGATCACGAACTGCACGATCGCCGAGAACTGCATCGGCGTGCTCGTCGACGGCGGCGTGTCGCCGTCCATCCGCAACAACACCGTCGCCAGGAACACCTGCTACGGCATCCAGGTGAGCGGCAAGTCGAACCCGCTCGTCGACGGCAACGTCGTGACCCAGAATGTCCTGAGCAACATGTACTACGGGGCCGCCGGCATCTACGTGGAGCACGGCGCGCCGGTCATAACCAACAACACAGTGACCGAGACGCAGTACGGGTATGGTATCGGGGTTTCCTACTCCAACGGCGTCGTGATCTCGAACAACACGATAAGCGGGCACAAGGACCCTTGGGGCTACGGGAGCACCGCCGCGCTCTTCTTCTTCGGGCAGAGCGGCACGATATCCTGCAACAACATATTCAAAAACGACAATGGAATGGCGATACTCTACGGGGACAACACCATCGTGGGGAACATCCTTACCGACAACGACAACGAGCAGGGGGGCGTCGCCATCCACGACCAGAGCTCCTCGGAATACGCAGGCAACTTCATCTCGGGAAGCGCCTGGGGGATGATGTTCGCCGAGGGGTCATCGTCCGTTTTCGCAAACGACACGATAACCAACTGCACGGGCGGAGGGCTCAACGCCTTTGCCGATGCCAGCCCGTACAGCATCATCCTCGCCAACTGCACATTCAAGGGCAACAAGCGCGACATCAACATCGACCCTCCCTACGAGGGGTTCTATGGCGGCGGGACCATCGAGCTCATAAGCCCGGTCTACGACCCGGCCAGGGTCACGGTCAAGGACGGCGCGGCCGTCCTCATCGTGAAATGGCCCGTGAGGGCCCGGGTGGCCTACGAGAGCGACGGCCGGACCGCCGACGGCGCCGACGTCGTCTTCAAGGACGCCTCCGGGCGCGAGGCCTCGCCGGAGAAGACCGGCCCGGACGGCCGGACCGCCGAGGCCCTCCGCGTGGAATACCGGTACGACGGGCCGGTCAAGAAGGCGCTTTCCCCCTACACGGTGACCGCCACCTGCGGGACGAGGGCCAACAGCACGCAGGCGGCCGTCGACCGGAAGACCGAGGTCGTCGTCTCGCTGCACGACCTCCCGCCGGCGCTCGAGGTGCTCTCGCCGAAGAACGGGACGCTCACGAACCAGACCTCCATCAAGATATCGGGCAGGACCGAGCCGGGCGCGACGCTCGTGGTCGACGGCGCGGCGGTCCAGCCCGACCCCGCGGGTGGCTGGAAGGCGACCGTCGAGCTGGACGGCGAGGGCAAAAACGAGCTAACCATCGAGGCCTGGGACGCGATGCTCAACAAGGCCGGCCTCACCTTCGTCGTCTTCCGCGACACGATGGCGCCGGTCATGAAGCTGGACGCGCCGGCGGAGAACGCGCTTTTCAACACCACCTCCGCAACCTTCTCCGGCTCGGTCAACGACCCGGCCGCCCAGCTGACGCTGAACGGCGCGCCCGTGGCCGTCGGGCCGGACGGCTCGTTCAGCGTGACCGTCTCGCTCGAGGAGGGCCGGAACACCTTCGAGCTCTCCTGCCGGGACGCCGCCGGAAACACGGCCGCGCTCGTGCGCCACCTGACCTCGGATACCGTCGCGCCTGCGCTCCAGGTGGACAGCCCGGCCGACGGGGCGAGGACCAACGCCTCCAGCCTGGTCGCGACCGGCGTCATCGAATCGGGCGCCGAGCTGACCGTCAACGGCCAGAAGATGTCGGCGGCCGGCACCGGCTTCCAGTTGACGCTGGAGCTCTCCGAGGGCGAGAACACATTCGTGTTCCGCGCCCGCGACCGGGCCGGCAACGTGAACTCGATGACCGTGGGGGTCTTGCGCGACTCCACGGCGCCGGCCCTCGCCATCTCGAGGCCGGCCGCCGGCGCCCGGCTGGACCGGACCATGGTTGAAGTGGCGGGCACCACCGAGCCGGGGGCCGTCGTTTCGGTGAACGGCGCGCCCGTGGAGAACCGGAACGGGGAGTTCACCGCCGTAGTCACGCTGGGGCAGGGCCCGTCGACCATCACGGTCGTCTCGCGCGACGCCCTGTTCAACACCGCCACCCGGACCGTGGGCGTGTTCGTCGACACCGTCGCGCCGGCGCTGAACATCTCCGGCCCGGCCAACGGCACATTGACCAACCAGACCTCGGTCGTCGTGAGCGGCGAGACCGAGCCGGGCGCGGTGGTGCTCGTAGCCGGAACCCCGGCCACGGTCAACGCGCAGGGCAAATTCTCGGCGGTCGTGGCGCTGGGCAGCGAGGGCTTCAACGTGATAACCGTCTCCGCCCGGGACGCGCTGAACAACACCGCGACGGCCTCCGTCACGGTCCGCCGGGATACGGTCGTGGGCTACAACCTCAGCGCGCCCGCCGACGGCCTCAGGGTGAGGGCGAAGAACGTGACCTTCTCCGGAAAGGCGGAGCCGGGCGCGACGGTGGTCATCGGAGGCGTGACGGTGCCGCTGGGGGCGGATGGCTCGTTCAGCCTGTCCGTGCCGCTGAAGTACGGGGCGAACCCGGTGACGCTCCGGGTGAACGACACCGCCGGGAACACGGAAACCGTGACGCTGACCGTGACGCGGGTGAAGCCCTCTGCCGGCTCGGGCAACCCCCTCCCCGTGGAGGCCGGGTTCCTGACGGTGCTGGCCGTGCTGGTGGCGCTGGGGGCCGCCGGGATATACGCCGGCCGGAACCGGAAGTAGCCTCTCAACCCGTCCGGGCCCCGGCCTTTCCAGGAGGGCCGGGGCCCATTCTTTTGGGCCTTTCCACCGCAACGGCTATTAGGCACGAGGCGCATCCGAAATGCGATGGCCGACGGATACGAACTGGCCTCCCGGAACGCCGAGGAGATAGTGACGCGGGAAGAGCTGGAGCAGCTCTGCTCCCGGTCCGCGAAAAAGGCGTACATCGGCATAGAGCCGTCGGGCCAGGCGCACCTCGGCTGGAAGATAATCGCCGAGAAGGTCCGGGACCTCACGGCGGCGGGGTTCGAGACGACCGTCCTCCTGGCGGACTGGCACGCCTACATCAACGACAAGTTCGGCGGGGACCTGGAGAAGATAAGGACCTGCGCCGAGTACATCAAGGACGCGCTGGAGGCGCTCGGAGTCCCGCGCCAGAGCGTCAAATACGTCTACGCCTCAGACTACATCGGCGACCCGAAGTACTGGGAGCGGATCATCCGCATCTCAAAGGCGACCTCGCTCTCGCGCATCAAGCGCGCCATGGACATCATGGGGCGCAAGGAGGACGAGCTTGACCTGGACTCGTCGCGCCTCATCTACCCGATGATGCAGGTCGCCGACATATTCCACCTGGATGTCGACCTGGCGTACGGAGGTCTGGACCAGCGCAAGGCGCACATGCTCGCCCGCGATGTAGGTGAAAAATACGGCTGGAAGAAGGTCACGGCGCTCCACACACCGCTTCTCCCGAGCCTCACGGGGACGGACCGGATGGACCCCGTCGAGGCCAAGATGTCCAAAAGCAAGCCGGACTCTGCCATTTTCGTGACGGACGGCGAATCCGACATCCGGCGCAAGATCAAGGCGGCCTTCTGCCCGGCAAGGCAGGTCGAGGGGAACCCCGTCCTGGACCTCTGCCGGCTCGTCATATTCCCCTACGCCGGCGCGCTCCGGATATCCCGCCCGGCGAAGTACGGCGGGGACCTCGAGATAGGATCCTACGAAGAGCTCTCCGAGCTCCACTCCTCCGAAAAGCTCCACCCGGCGGACCTCAAGTCGGGCGTGGCCGACGCGCTCGTGGCAATGCTCCTGCCGGTGCGCAAGTATTTTGAGGCGCACCCCCAAAACCACGACGCGGTGAAGAAGTTCATCGCGACCAGGTAAAACCGGGCAATGCGGTGAATGCGGGCAATAACGGGCAATACGGGGACGGAATTGAGGTCGTGCCCGTGTTGCCCTGATTGCCCGTCATTGCCCGTCCGTCCCATATTGCCCGTCATTCCCCGCCCGTCCCGTATTGCCCGCATTGCCCGTCACTGCCCGTATTGCCCCGTCGGGATTGTTGCACCAATAGGAAAAGCGCATCGAAAGTCAAGCTCGCGCGGCTTTCGATGCGTTCCAAAAACTATATCCGGTCCGCCCGCACATTCGTAGCTGATGGGGCTCCGGCTCGGCGAGGCGGCCCGGCTTTCGCTCAAGAACCTGCGCAGGCGAAGCGCCCTGCCGATTCTCCTGGCCCTGCTGGTCCCCTCGGCCTCGATAATGGTTCCCCTGGCGATGGGCGCCTCGTTCGAGGAAAGCCTGCGCCGGGACATCTACGACAGCCTGGGCGCCGTGGACGTAATCGTCCGTTCGCAGGGCGTGATGCGCCCGGGCATCTTCGACGCGCTTGCAAACGACACGGAACTCGGCCGGCTCACGGACGGCCTGGCCCCGGCGCTCATCCTGCCCGCGATACTGACGGGGCCCTCGGGCGGCCGGCGGGACACCCAGGTCGATGTCATCGGCATCGACGGGCGCGCGGCCCCCTTCGGCGCGTTCGCCGCAGGCGGGGCCGGCCGGCCCGGCCTGCCCATCGCGCCCGGCGGGGCGTATCTGCGCGCCGACTGCGCCCGGCGCCTCGGGGCCTCTGAGGGGGATTCCGTGGCCGCCGTCCTGAAGGACGCCGCCTTCTCGCTGGAGAGCGTCTACACGCCCGGCGCGCCGACGCACAACGCCACGCTGGAGGTCTCCTCCGTGGTGGACCGGGCCGGCGTGGGCGCGCTGAAGCTCGTGCCGCGAGGCCCCGAGCGGAGGACCGCCTTCGTCAACCTCTCCTGGCTCATGGAAACGACGGGCAGCGCCGGCATCAACGCCATCCTGGTCTCCAACAACGGCGACGCGCGCGCGGGATTCGCTGGCACCGGGGCCGCCTCGGCGCGCCTTCAGAAGCTGCTCGACGGCCTCGTCGGCTACGGGGAGGGCGGCTTTGCCGTCTCGGCCGAAAATGGCTACGTCAAGCTCGAGAACCAGAACATCTTCTTCGGCGGGCGGTACGCCGACCTGGTGCGCGCCTCGGACGGGCGGGTGCAGGCCGTCTCGGCCATGACCTCCTACTTCGTCAACATGATAATGGGGAACGGCTCCCACATCGCCTACTCGACCGTCACGGCGTTCGACGCCGCCGGCGACGCGCCGTTCGGCCTGTTCACCGACAACGGGACCGGGCTGTTCATCCGGGGCGAGCTCGCCGACGACGAGATGCTCGTGACCGCCTACACGGCGGAGCGGCTCGGATTGCGCGTCGGCGACGAGGTTTCGCTGAACTACACGGTCTACGACGGCGCCTTCCGCCAGCAGGTGCGGTACGCGGCCTTCAGGGTGAAGCACATCGTCGACCTCGAGGGAAAGGCCGACGACCCCGGGCTGATGCCGCCCTTCCCGGGCATAAAGGGTAAATCCACCTGCGGGGACTGGAAGCCGCCCATTCCGATCGACTTTGGCATCATGGTCGGCGAGGACCTGCGCTACTGGCAGGAGCACGGAGGGGCGCCCAAGGCCTACCTCTCGCTTGCAGCCGGAATACGGCTCTGGGGAAACGACCTCGGGAACCTCACGACCGTTAAGGCCCTTCCGGCCCCCGGAACAAATTCCACCGACCTCGTCCGATTGGTCGGTGACGGCCTCAACGCCAGCCTCGGACCCGAAGAAATGGGCGTGTTCGTCGAAAAGGTCAAGCAGGACAACCTCGAATCCGTTGGGGCCCTTTTCATTGTCACGGAGGCCCTCCTGGCCTTCGGGACGGCCGTGACCGCCTCCGGGATGGTGCTCATCTACGTCGTCGTGGTCGCCGGCCTGGAATCCCGGCGCAGGGAGCTCGGCATCCTGCGCTCGCTGGGATTTTCGCGCCGGGCCGTCGCCTCCGTCGTTACGCTCGAGGGCCTGTTCCTCTCGCTGGCCGGCTCCGGCGCCGGCCTGCTCGCCGGGTTCGCCTTCTCTGCGGCGGGCGTGTGGGCCTCCAACGAGGTCTGGACGGGCGTGCTCCCGGCCGAGAACTCGCTTTACCCGCCCGGGCCCGGGATGCTCATGGCGGCGTTCATCGCCGGATTCATCGTCTCGCTACTGTCGTTCTACGCCGGCGCCAGGAGCGCCTCGCGCGGGGCCGCCGCGGCCGGGATCCGGGGCGCCCCCGAGCAGCCGGCCCCGGCGGCCCCGAGCCGGGGCTCCCGGGCGCTTCTTTTGGGGTATTTCGCCTTCCTGGCCGCGCTTTTGGCCGGCGGATTCCGGCTTTCGTCCGCGGCCGGGGACCTCCTCCTCCTGTACTACTTCGTCTTCGGCGACCTGCTCCTTGCGGTCACCGGCATCGTCATCTACCTCAGGCTGGGCGCGCTGACCGGGGCGTTTGCGGGGCGCGCCCGGCTGGGGCGCATCGCGCTCGCCAACGTCTCGAGGAGCCCCCGCAGGTCCGGCGCCTACATCGTCGTTTATGCGCTCGTGGTGTTCCCCCTGCTCACGCTCTCGGCCTACCTGCCGGTGCAATCCGGGAGCCTGGACGCCGAAAAGGACCTGCGCGGCGGGGGCTACGACCTCTTCGGCACAAGCGAGGTGCCCCTGTTCTTCGACTTGGCAAACGGGACCGAACGGGCGGGCCGCAACATCACCGGCTTCCCGGACGTTTCCGTCGTCCAGTTCCTCGGCTACGGTAGCCCCGGCGGGACGTGCTCCAACCTGAACACCAAGGCGCCCCCGAAGATCCTCGCCGCAAACGAAACGTTTTCGGCCGATTCGAAGATACCGTTCGCGGACAGCATCGATGTAAGTTCCGGGCGGGCGCCCTGGAAGCTCCTGGACCGGGACGAGGGAAAGGGCGTCGTCCCGGCGATAGGCGACTACACCACCGTCGTATGGATATTCGAAAAGGGCCTCGGCGGCACCATAGCCGTGACGGACGAGTCCGGCCACACGGTACAGCTGAAAATCGTGGCCATCCTGCACGACTCCATCTTCCAGGGAACCGTGTTCATCTCCGGGGCCAACATGCGGCTCCTCTACCCGACGCTCTCGAAGTACGACACGTTCCTCTTCAGGCTGGGAGACCGGGGAAGCGGCGGGGCGGGGCCCGGGAGCGCCGCCGTCGGCGCCACCGCCGCGGAACTTGAAAGCGCGCTCTCCGCCTTCGGCTTCAGCGCCCGGCCCGTGGCCGACCTCGTCTCCGAGTTCGTCGCCATCGACCTCGCCTATGTGTCGATGCTCCAGGCGATGCTCGCCTCGGGCCTCATCATCGGCACCGTGGGCTTTGCCGCCAAGGTGTCGCGGGAGGCGCTGGAGCGGCGGTACGAGCTGGGCGTGATGAGGGCCCTGGGCTTCACGAGGGGCAGCCTCGAGGGGCTGGCGCTTTTGGAGAACCTGCTCGTATTCATGCTGGGATTCCTCCTGGCGCTCGGCTCCGCCGCGGCCGCCTCGGCGCTTTTCCTGGGAGGGCTTCCGGGCCCGGTGGACACCCTGGCCGTCCTCGCCATCCTGCTTGGCGTGATAACGGTTTCGACGCTCCTGCCGATCCGCAGGTTCAACGCCCGGAGCGCGGCAGAGGTGCTCCGGCTGCCGGAATGACCGTTTGGCGACTCTCGGATTTCTTAACAATATACTTATATATTGGTTCTAGGTATTAAAATCCGAAACCGATGAGGGGCGCAATATCAGCATTGCTCATGGCGGCATCAATCATTGTGGCGCCTCAACTTCTCCCGGTTTCCGGCGCCGCCCAATCGGCCTCCTCCGCCCCGGTCTCCCAGTGGAACACCTTCCACGGCAACGCCGCCCGCACGGGCTGGGCCGCCGGCCCCGCGCCGGTCCGAAACGACACCCTCTGGACGTTCGACACGGGCGCGGCGGTCCAGTCCTCGCCGGTGATCTCCGGCGGAGCGCTTTTCGTCGGCTCCGACAACGGGCGCCTCTTTGCCCTGTCGCCCTCCACGGGCCGGGAGCTCTGGAACCACTCCTTCGGCGAGTTTGCCACCGTGCAGTCCACGCCGGCCGTCCACGGCGGCACGGTGTTCGCCGGCTGCCAGAACTCCTCCGGCTCCGGGCTTTTCGCGCTCGACGCCTCCAACGGCTCGGTGCTCTGGTCCATCCCCGACGACACGGGGATAGCGGCCTCGCCGGCCTGTCTGGACGGCGTCGTGTACTCGGCCTCGCAGAACGGCACGGTGCTTTCGGCCAACGCCACCACGGGGGAGGTGCTCTGGCAGGCAGACGCGGGCGGGGAGCTGTGGTCGAGCCCGGCCCTGGACGAGAACTGCCTCTATGTCGGGACCGTCACCGGGCGGATGCTCGCGCTCTGGCGGGACGACGGCACGGAGCGCTGGAACCTGACCTACGCGGAGGGCTGGACCGTCTATTCGACCCCGGCCGTCTCCGGCGGTGTGGTCTACGCCGGCTTCGCGGACTACGGCGGGCGCGCCGGCGAGATCGCTGCATTGAACGCCTCCACGGGGGCGGTCATATGGAGGCAGCACAACGAGGGCATGTACTCCACCCCGGCCGTCACGGACGAGGCGGTGTACGCCCATGTGTGGAACAAGACCGCCGGGGGGAGCTTCCTTTTGGCGATGCCCCTGCGCGACCCGAGCGGCGACGGCGTCATCTCGGACGGGGAGCTCCTGTGGTCGTTCCAGACGATGGATTTCGAGGGCGGCTCGTCGCCGCTGGTCACGGACAACCTGGTCGTGGTCGGCTCGACCGACGACTTCCTGTACGCCGTGAACAGGACCACCGGCGCCCTGGCCTGGAAGGTCCCGACCGGCGGGAACGTCGTCGGCTCGCCGATGCTCTTCGAGCGGAAGGTGTTCGTGGGCTCCATGGGCGGCTCCGTGCTCTGCATCGGCTCGGCCTCGGAGCTGCCGGTCCTCAAGGTCTCCGTGTCGTTGGAGAAGCAGGCCCTGGCCTCGGGCACGGTCATGCGCATAAGCGTCGTCGTCCGGGACGAGGCGGGCAACCCGGCCGAGGGCGCGTTCGTCAAGTTTGCGGTGTCGGCCGGCAACCTCTCGCAGAGCGGGGCGAGCACCTTCCCGGACGGGACCCAGTCGATAAAGTACCTGGCGCCCCCGGTGAAGCGCAACACCACCGTGACGCTCACCGTGAGCGCCGGCAGGGGCGGCTTCGCCCCCGGCCAGGCCGAAATCGATTTCACCGTGACGGAGTACCGCTCGACCTACGCCGGCGTCAAGTCCCAGTCGACGTTCAGCCTGGCGAGGTACCTGCCGTACATCGCCCTGCTGGCAGCCCTGGGCGCGGCCAACCTGGCCGTGGCGGCCGGGATCCTCCGGATGGGGCGGCGGGCCCGGCGAGAGAGGGCAAAAGGGGGTGGCCGCGATTAGGTTCGGCCGGCCGGCCGCCCTGGCCGTCGCGGTCTTGGCCCTCTCGCTCGCGCTTGCGGCGCCCGGGGCGCCGGCGGCCCCCGCTCCCGGGGGGATGGGCGTGCTCTGGCAGACCACGGGCGGGCACAACGCCACGCTCTGGTGCGTCCGGTGGTCCCCGGACGGCTCGATGGTCGCCGCCGCCTACTTCGACAATGTCACCGAGGTCTACAACGCCACGACCGGGAGGAGCATCGCCCGGCTGGCCCCGCCGGCGCCCCGCGGCCGCTGCGACGGCTACACGCCTCCCGGCTGCTTCCCCATGCGCGCCTGCGCCTGGTCGCCCGACGGGCGCCACCTGGCGATGGGCGGGAACGACAAGACCGTCACTGTTTTTTGGACCGTGAACTGGACCGTCGAGCGCGTCTTTTCGGGCCACTCGGGGAGCGTGCTCACGATGGAGTTCTCGCCCGACGGCCGCTTCATCGCCTCCGGCTCGGGCACGGACAAGGTCGAGATGGACAACTCGGCCGACGAGAACGATGTCCGGATATGGGACCTGGCCCTCGGGACGCAGGTGGCGGACCTGCGGGGCCACCGGGACGGCGTCATGGAAGTGAAGTGGTCCCCCGACGGGAGGCAGCTGGTGTCCGCCTCCGACGACAAGACGCTGCGGGTCTGGAGCGCGGCCAACTGGTCGCTCCAGGGCGAGCTTCGGGGCCACACTCTCGGGGTGCTCTGCGCCGACTTCTCGCCCGACGGCAGGCAGCTTGTGACCGGCTCCCGCGACTACACCGTCCGGCTCTGGAACCTTTCGGAGAACGCCTCGGGGTTCGCCCAGTGGCAGAAATGGCCGGCGCCCAACTGCGTGCGCTCGGTGGACTGGCACCCCGGCGGAGAGTACATCGCCTGCTCCGGCGTCGACGAAACGCAGCTCGTCATCCGAAACGCCACCACGGGCTCCGTCCTGCGCACCTTCACCGAGAGCGCCGGCACCCGCAGCGCGGTGATGTCGGCGCGCTGGTCCCCGGACGGGGAGAGGCTCGCGGCCGGCGCCGGGAAGGAGGCGACATTGCGCGTCTACGCGGCCGGAAGGCTCCGGCCTCCCGCCGCGGAGGCGATACCGTGGTGGGTCCAGCCCCTGGTCGTCTACGGGACGCTCTCCTGGGGCGCCTCGATACTCTTCATGTACTGGGCCTGGAAGCGCATGGAGCGTGAGCGGCGATGAGAAGGCTCCTTGCGGCCGCCAGCGCGGGACTGCTCCTGGCCCTTCTTCTTTCGCCCCTGCCGGCCTCGGCCGCCATCGACGGGTCGTTCATCGGCACCGCGCCGGGGCGGTTCAACTCCATCAAGGCCGGCGACATCGACGGCGACGGGCGCATGGAGGTCGCCTGGGGGAACTACGACGGCCACATCGTCGTGATGGAGTTCCGCGATGGCGAGTTCCGCCAGGAATGGCGGTCCCCGGAGCTCGAGTACAGGCTCTGGGGCCTCGACGTGGGCGACGCCGACAACGACGGCGACCTGGACCTCGTGGCGGGCGGCGGAGAGGGCCACTTGTACGTCTTCGACGCCAAAACGCACAAGGAGCTCTGGAGGAGCCCGGACCTGGTCCGCGACGCCCACGGCATCAAGGTCGCGGACGTCAATTCCGACGGGAAGAACGAGATAATCACCGGGTGCGGCTACCGCACGGACGTGCCGCACGGCCGCATCTACGTCTTCAACTGGTCCGGCCACCGGGAGCTCTTCCCGGGGTCGGCGATATCGGACGAGTTCGACGCGAAGATCCGCGGGATGGCAGTGGCTGACGTCGACCGCGACGGCGTGCAGGAGATAATCGCCGGGAGCGGGGTGGCGCTGGGCGAGAAGCCCGGCGAGGGCTACGTGCGCGTCTTTTCCGGCAAGGACGGCTCGCTCGAGTGGAAGAGCCCCGACACCAACGGCGACGTCGAGGGCCTTGTGGTCGCCGATTCGGACAGCGACGGCCTCCTCGAGATAACGGGCGGGAACGGCTACCGCTACTTCCAGGGGTACGCCTTCCAGTACCGCTTCAAGGGCTCCGGCGGGGTGGGCTCGCCGCCCGCGTACGAGCAGGCGTGGTTTTCGGACAACATCGGGCCAAAGGCGTACGCGGTCGCCGTGGGGGACATCGACGGCGACGGGACAAAGGAGATCGTCGTCGGCAACCAGCCCGGCTACATCTGGGTGTTCGACGGTGCCACCCGGCAGGTGAAGTGGCGCACCGGCCTTCTGGGCTCCGACATCCTGGGCATCACCCTCGCCGACATCGACGGCGACGGGGCGCTCGAGATAATCGCCGGCCAGGGCGGGTACCAGGGCAAGGCCGACTTCACCTCGGCGTACACTGACCCGCACATAATCATAATCGACGGCCGGACCCGGGCCGTGGAGGCCAAGCTGGGCGAGCAGGACTACCTCGAGCTCGGGTTCCAGGCGGCCGGCCTCTCGTTGCTCATAACCCTGCTTGCCGGGGTGAGCTGGTACGCCCGGAGGCGCAGGGAGGCGCGCGAGCGCGAAGATGAGCTCGTTGCGCTCGCAGCGTCGAAGCCGGCGAGGGAGCCTTCCGGAGGTGGCCCGGCGTGATACCCGAGCTCCTGGCCGCCGCGGCCGTGGGCATCTCGTTTTCGAACGCCTGGATGTGCATAGGGCTCTCGTTCGGCACGCGCGGGGACGGCGCCGCTGTCGGCGGCCGGTTCATCGCCGGGCGCATCCTGGGCCTCGTGCTCATTGGCGCCGCCATCTCGGCGGTCGGGGCGATAATGGAGATCCCGCCCATCTACTTCGTCGCCATTTTTGCCGCGGGAAGCGTCCTCTTCGGCGTGCTGATGCTGGTCGGCATGTACGGCGGCCCGGGGCCGGTGAAGCGGAGGATACGGCACGCGCTGGGGCTGCAACGCGGTGTTGGGTGTGCCGACGGACCCGGCCCGGCCTCTTCACGGGACGATTGCTCAGCGCCGGCTGGCCCCGCCTCTTTACAATCGTTGCGTGAAGAGGGCGGGGAGAGAAACAAGAACGGATTCAAGCCCGCCGGCGCGTTCCTCCTGGGCGTCATGCGCGGGGCCACCCCGTGCGTGAAGCTCATGGTCCTGGCGCCCCTTCTTATCGCGGTCGGGCCGCTCTACGCGGTACTTCTCTCGCTGGTCTACGCGCTGGCCTCCTCGGCCTATCCCGTCATCGGGTTCCTCATCGCCTCCTCGGTCTCCTACATCCCCAAATACGAACGCGCCGCCAGGGTCGCCGGCGCCGCGGCGATGATATGCATCGGCCTGTACATGATCGTGAACGAGTCAGTGCTCTTCATGTCGCCGAGGGGGGATTGAAAATCGCGCTCGGTGCAAAGGCTCAGGGCACGGGGCGCGAGGCGCAACCGCAGGCGAGCGAGGCTCGCCTAGGCAAGGAGGACCGAAGGTCCTCCGGTGGGACGAGGGCGCAAGGAACAGGGGGCAAGGCGCAAGGGGCGGGGAAGCCCCGCTGGAACCGCTGGAAGATCGAGAACCTCCGCCTGGCCACGCAGATATTCGGCGTGGTGCTCGGCAACGGCATACTGTTCGGCCTTCCCCTCTTCGGCACGTCGAACGTGCTCAGGCATATCTACTTCCCCAACGCCTCGACCAAGTTCTTCCTCAACGCCCCCACCTACGCGACGTTCTACAAGGTCCAGGACACCGTCTACTCCGGCTGGAACTCGATGTACATCGACCTTCTGCTGCCATTGCTCATATTCGTGGTGCTGACGATAATTCTGGGCCGCGTCTGGTGCGCCTGGCTGTGCCCGCTGGGACTGCCGCAGGATCTGCTGACGCGCCTTCGGCGCCGTCTGGGCATCCGCCACCTCGAGATAGCGCCCCACCATGCCGACTTCATCCACTCGCTGAAGTACCTCGGCGTGTTCGTCATCGTCTTCTACACCTTCGCCCTGGGAGCGCCCGCCTTCAACCTGAAGGCGATGTGGAACGCCCTGCCCGTGCCCTACGAGCAGTTCGACCCCAACCGGGCGATGTACGTCTACTCCCAGGTGGCCGTGGGGCTCCTGCCGACGAGCACCTACGTGCCGACGCTGTCCGTGCTCATCACGATACTCTACTTCGGCACGGCGTTCGCCGCGCGCCGTTTCTGGTGCCACATATGCCCTCAGGGTGCGATGATGGCGCCGCTCAACCACCTGGCGTTCGTCAAGCTCCGCAAGGACCCGGCGAAATGCACCCACTGCCGGATATGCTACCGCGTGTGCCCGATGGAGATCCTCAAGGTCTACGAGGAGCGCAAAACGCGCGAGGTCACCTCGGACAAGTGCGTCCACTGCTACCACTGCGTGGACAGCTGCCCCGAGGAGGGGTGCCTGAGCGTCGAGTTCCTCGGAAAGAAGGTGCTCAGCTCGAAATACCGCTGCCAGTGCGGTGAGGGGCCGCGGCCCGCGGGCGGCGGCGCCGTCCTGGAGAGTATGGAGGCAGGGAAATGACCCAGGCTGGGGAGGGCGGGAAGGTGCCCAGGTTCATGAACGCCGAGATGGCCGAGGGCGCCCGCTCCCACCGGGGGCGCATCGAGGAGGCCGCGCGGGAACAGATACAGAAGCACCTGGCCGCCATGAAAGAGAAGAATCGGCCGAAAGCAATGGAGTACTTCGACGGCATGGCGGACATGTTCGGGAAGCGCGCCGAGGAACTGAAGAAGTTCAAGGAGTCCGGCGGCCACGTCGTCGGGACGCTCTGCTACTTCGCGCCGGCCGAGGTCATAGCCGCCTTCGGCGCGGTGCCGGTCCGGTTCTGCTCCGGGTTCTACGAGGCCGTGCACCCGGCCAACGACCTTCTGGGCGACGCCGGGCTTTGCCCGCTCGTGAAATCGACGCTCGGCCTGAAGATGTCCGGCGCCTCGCCGGTGCTGGAGCTCTGTGACCTCGTGGTCGTTCCGACCCCCTGCGATGCCAAGCTCAAGCTCGGCGAGATCCTCTCGGACATGGTCCCGGTCCACATGATGAACCTTCCGGCCGTCAAGGACACCGAGGCCGGCCGGGAGTCCTGGGTGAACGAGATAAAGGCCCTCGTCCGCCGGCTCGAGGCGCTCTACGGGAAGAAGCTCAAGCCCCCGATGCTCAAGCAGGCGATAACCTCCTACCAGCGGGCCCAGGCCGCCTGGAGGCGGTTCTCGGAGCTTCGGAAGAAGGGCGGCATCTTCGGCCGGGACGCGCTCCTGGTCGCCCAGCTTTCGTTCTACGACGACATAGCCCGCTGGACGGAGAACGTCAACCGGCTCTGCGACGAGCTCGAAAACCGAGCTCCCGTGGCCCCGGAGGCGGCGCGCATAATGCTCGGGGGCTCGCCCATAATCTGGCCCAACTGGAAGGTGCCCCTGCTCATAGAGGAATCGGGCGGCATCATCATCGCCGACGAGCTGTGCTCGGGGAGCCGGACGATGTACGACCCCGTGGTCGTGGAGGAATGGACCATGGAGGGCATGCTCGTGGCCCTCGCCGAGCGCTACCTCGTGCCCTGCACGTGCCCGAGCTTCAGCCCCAACCTCGACCGGGAGGGCAACATGCTCCGGCGAATGCGCGACTTCCGCGCCGAGGGCGCCGTCTTTCACGTCCTGCGCGGCTGCCACCTCAACAGCCTGGACGCCACGAAGGCGGACCGCGTCCTGCGCCGGGAAAGGCTCCCGATGCTCAAGGTGGAGAGCGAGTACGACGAGGGCGACCTCGAGCAGGTCCGCACGAGGATAGAGGCTTTCATCGAGATGATAAAGGCGAGGAGGGAGCAGTCTGGCTAACATAGGCGTGGACGTCGGGGCGCTCTGGACGAAAATGGCGTTGGTCGAGGGCGGGAAGGTGCTCGCCACCGGCGCCGTCCGGAGCACGATGAAGCCTGCCGGGCCGGTCAAGGACCTTGCGGACGCGCTGATGCAGAAGGCGGGCCTCCCGCCGGGGAGCGGGAAGATTGCCGCCACGGGCGTGGGCCGGAAGAACATCGCCGGCGCCGCCCAGCTCACGGACCTGATGGCCTTCTCCAAGGGAGCGCGCCTCCTTCACCCGCCCACGCGCGTCATCGTGGACCTGGGCGGCCAGGGCGTGCGCCTCATCGAGCTGGACGCCGACGGCATAATGTCCAATTTCACCACCAACGACAAGTGCTCGACGGGGACCGGGTGCTTCCTGGATATAATGGCGGGCGCCCTCGGGGTAGACCCGGCGTTCATGGGCACGGCCTCCCTGGACGCAAAGGAGCCGGCCGTCATCAACACCTCCTGCACCGTTTTTGCCGAGAGCGAGGTGGTGACGCTAGTCGCCAAGAAAAGGCCCAAGGCGGAGATAGTCGCCGGGCTCAACGAGATGGTCGCCAAGAGGGTGGTGGCGATGATAAACCTGGCGAGCACAAAGGGAGACCTGATGCTCGCCGGGGGCGTGGCGATGAACGCCGGCGTGGTCGCCGCCATCGAGAGGGGGCTCAAGCGCAAGCTCGTCCTTCCGCCGGAGCCGAACATGGTCGGCGCCATAGGCGCGGCAGTATCGCTGGGGGTGTCCAAGTGATAACGGCCGGCATCGACCTCGGCTCCACCTATGTCAAGGGCGTCGTCCTCGTCGACGGCGCGGTCAAGGGCTGGGGCGTCCTGCCCACGGGCCCCGACCACGACGAGACGGCGCGCACCGTCCTGGGGGGCGCGCTCCAGATGGCCGGACTGCGGATGGAGGATGTGGGCTACATAGTGTCCACCGGGTACGGCCGCCGCGTGACCACCCTTGCGAAGGAGACGATAAGCGAGATCTCGGCCAACGCCGAGGGCACGCGCTTCGTGGCCAAGACCCTCGGCGTGCGCACCATACTGGACATCGGCGGCCAGGACACGAAGGCGATAGCGCTCGACGACAAGCTCAACATCGAAACGTTCGCCATGAACGACAAGTGCGCCGCCGGGACGGGCCGTTTCATCGAGGCGCTGGCGGGCGTGCTGGGCGTCGGCATCGACGACATGGGACCGCTTTCCCTGAAAAGCAAAAGCCCACTCAAGATTACCTCGACCTGCACTGTTTTCGCCCGTTCGGAGGTGGTGACGCTCATCGCCGAGGGCAAGCCGAAGGAGGACATCATCGCCGGCATCCACGAGGCCCTGGCAAAGCGGCTCGCGACCATGGCGCGAAAGGTCGGCGTCCGAAAGGAGGTCTTCTTCGACGGGGGCCCGGCGCGCAACATCGGGATGCGCCAGGCGCTCGAGAAGGAGCTCGGCATCACGCTCGTCGTTCCGGAGAGGCCGCAGATAGTGACCGCCACCGGGGCGGCGGTGCTTGCGGCGCGCAAGCTGGAGAAGGCGGGGTAAAATGAGACTGATGTGCCTGGCGGCGATGGCGGTCCTTCTCCTGGCGGCGGCGGCCCCGGCCGGGGCCCTGCCCTCCTACGACGTGAATGTCCTCGGGCGCCTGCCCGCGGGCAACTACCGCGCCGCCTCGGTCGAGGACGGCAAGGCGGTGTATCTCTTCGGCGGCCGGGACGAATCCAACGTGACTGCGTCGGTCGTCCGGTACGACCTCAGGACCGGCGCCGCCTCTCCGGCGCCGTTCAGCCTGCCGCAGCCCCGGATGAGCGCCTGCGCCGTCCTCGACGGGAAGAGTGCCTACGTCTTCGGCGGCGCCGACGGCGGGCTGGAGCTCGACACGATATTGCGATTGGACCTGGCATCGGGGAACGTGACCACGCTGGAGGCGCGCCTCCCCTCGCCGCGCATCGGCCTCGCGGCCGCCGTCTTCAAGGGAAGCGCCTACATATTCGGCGGGCACTCCAACGGCACCAAGATAACCAACATCACGAGATTCGACCTCTCGACCGGGAAGGTCAGCCTCATGGGGGCCTCGCTCCCGACCGGAAGGGCCGGCATGGGAATCGCCGCCACTGCGAAGGGCATCCACCTTTTCGGGGGAAAGACCGACCCGGGGGCCTCGGACGAGGTCCTCTTCTACGACCCGGCCCGGGACAACCTGGCCGTCCTGCACGGGAGGCTGCCCTACACGGTCTACCACGCCTCCGCCGCGGCGTCCGGCGGAAGGGTCCTGCTCATAGGCGGTAGCGCCCAGCCTGCGGGCCAAAACGTCTCCCGGGCCACGGACACCATCGTCGAGTTCGACCCGGCGACGGGTGCCTCGCGCATCCTCCCGGAGCGCCTTCCCTCGCCCCGCGAGAGGTCCTCCGCCGCACGGGACGGCGGGCGCGTCCTGGTCCTCGGCGGGCAGGAGGGCGTCAAGGCGCTCGACGAGATCGTGGCCATCTCGGCTTCCGGCGGCGCCTCGCCGGAGGACGCCGGGATGTGGCCCGCGGCCGTGGCGGCTGCCTTCCTCGTGCCGGCGGCCGTGGCGCTGTTCGTCATCGGGAGGCGCCGATGAACCTCCACCTCCTGCCCCTGGCGTGCGTCTATTTCCTGGGCGCCTGGGTGCTCTGGCCGCTGGGCTGGTACATCTCCCTGGGCTACGGCGTGTTCGTCGTCCTGGGCAACCTGGTGTTCATCGTAACCATCTGCGCCTGCTGCGCGAACTACGGGCTGAAACGCTGCGAGTCCGGCTACGGGCCGGTAGCCGCCCGCCTCGTGAAGAGGGGGCGCAACGAGGATTTCCCGAAGTGCTTCCGGCGCTACATCGGCCTCGTGGCGGCCGGCTGGGCCCTGCCGGCGATCGGCGGCCTGGTGGTCGTCTGGCGGGCGTTCGGGGACATGCGGGACATGCTCTTCGCCGTGGTCCCGCTTCTCGTCTTCTCGATAATGGCGTTCGGCGTCCTGCCGAGAAGCTCCCGGGAGAGCTGCGCCCGCTGCGCCCAGCGGCACAACTGCCCGGGGACGCGCTTCACCGCCGGCAAAGGGGGGAAGGCCTCCTGAGCGAGGATTTCCTTTCCCGCATCCGCCACCCGTGCTTCTCGGAGGCGATGCACTCGAAGGTCGGGCGCATCCACCTGCCCGTGGCGCCGAAGTGCAACATCCGGTGCCGGTACTGCGAGCGCAACGTGGGCGAGTTCTACCATTCGCTCAGGCCGGGCACGGCCTACCGGACGATAAGGCCCTCCGGCGTTGAGGGATACATCCGGGCGGCGCTCGCCGAGTGCCCGACGATCGAGGTCGTGGCGGTCGCCGGCCCGGGCGAGCCCCTCTTCAACCCGGAGACCTTCGAGGCGCTGCGCGTCGCCCGGCGCTCATTCCCCGGGATGCAGCTCTGCGTCTGTACGAACGGCCTGCTTCTGCCGGACAAGATGGGCGAGCTCAGGCGCCTGGGCGTCGGATTCATCACGGTCACGATAAACGCCGCCACGCCGGAAACGGCGGCGCGCATCTACTCATGGGTCCGCTACCGCGGGAGGCTTTTGCGCGGCGAGCGCGGGGCTGTCGCGCTCGTCCAAAACCAGTTCGCCGGGCTCGGGAAGGCCGTTCGGGCCGGCATGGAGGTCAAGGTCAATTCCGTCTTGGTTCCCGGCATCAACGACCGGGAGATGCCAATTATCGCGGAGCGCGCCCGCGGGCTGGGCGCCGGCATGATGAACGTGATGCCCTTGATACCGTCGGGGGAGTTCATCGGCCGGCGGGCCCCGGACTGCGACGAGCTCAATGTGGCCCGGCACGCCTGCGAGCGGGTGATGCCCGTCTTCCGCCTGTGCAAACAGTGCCGGGCGGACTCCTGCGGCATCCCGGGCTCCGGGATAGAGCACATTCCAAAAGCGAAGCTGAAAGTTGGGTGAGACCTATGCATGGTTGGGACATGAAAACGGCAAATGAACGGAAGAATGAACGCACGATAAAGGCGCTCTGGGCCGCCCTGCTGGCCCCGATGCTGCTTTTGCAGGTCCTGGCGCTCGGGCCCGCAGCGGGCGATGGGGCGCCGTTCGCGGCCTCCTCGACGGGGCTGCCGACCAGCGCCAACTTCTACGGAACGGCGTTCGGCGACTTCAACAACGACGGGAACCTCGACATCGTCGGCGCCGCCGAGAGCACCGGCTGCAAGGTCTACCTGGGCGACGGGAAGGGCAACTGGAGCGCGGTGGCCTCGCATCCGGCGACCAGCGGCGGATTCAGCGACGTGCGCGTCGCGGACATGAACAAGGACGGCAACGCCGACATCGTCGTCGCCACCACGGGCATCAAGTACTACAAGGGCAACGGCATGGGAGGGTTCACGGACGGCACCTCGGGCTCGGGCCTGCCGACGACGGATACATGGCGCGGCATCGCCATCGGCGACGTCAACAAGGACGGGAACGCCGACATAGGCGCGACGAGCGGCTACGGCTCGACCAAGGGCATCGCGGTCTTTGTGGGCGACGGGACCGGCAAGTTCGTCTCCAACTCCACGGGCCTTCCGAACAACCAAGACCGCGACAGCTCCATCGTGTTTGCCGACTTCAACGGGGACGGCAACCTTGACCTCGTCGCCGGCGGGGCGGCGGGCGTTTCCGTCTACTACGGCAACGGCGGCTCGGGCGGCGCCATGAGCTGGACCTCGTCCGGAACGGGCCTGCCCTCCAACCGCTTCAGCGGCGTCAACGCCACGGACTTCAACAAGGACGGGATGGTTGACATAATCCTCAGCGCCTACAACGCCGGGAGCGGCGTCGGATTGCGCGCCTACAAGAACGTGAACAACGGGGCCTCCTGGACGTCGTCCTCCACGGGCCTCAACGCCTCCGGCGATTTCCTGGACATATCCCACGGCGACTTCGACGGCGACGGGAACGTGGACATCCTGACGGCCGGGAGCTACAGCACATCTTACGGTATCGCCATATTCTACGGAGACGGGACCGGGAGCTGGACCTACAACGCCACGAACCTGCCCCGCGGCGACCGGTGGGTCGGGAGCGACGTCGCCGATTTCAACAAGGACGGCACGCTCGACTTCGTGATGGGGAGCTACAGCGGCCGGGGCATCGTCGCCTACAAGAACAACCGGTTCGCGCCGCCGCCGCCCCCGAACCCGCGCCTCAGCATCCTGGAGCCCCTGGGCAACACGGTCTGGAGCGGCGGGAGCTCCCGGTCGATAATGTGGGACGCCTACAACGGGACGCCGCCCTACAACATCACGCTGGCCTACCGCGTGGGCGCGGCACCGGCCGTGACGATAGCCGGCCCGATGACCCAGTGGGACAACGGCACCGGCAACTACGGGTGGACGCTCCCGATGCTCAACTCGACCGAGGTGCGGGTGATTGTCACCGCCGTGGATGCGAGCAACCTCACGGCGCTCAACTCGAGCCCGAACGCCTTCGAGATAGATTCCTCGGCGCCGACGGTGATGCCCGTGCTGCCTCCGGACGGCTCGAAGGGAATCTCCACCGGCACGGCGGTACGCGTCCGCTGGAGCGAGGGGATGAACCAGTCCTCGGCCGAGCAGGCCGTGTCGATCGCGGGCAACGGGACGCCGGCGCTGGGCTCGCCCGTATGGGTCAGCAACGATCTCGCCTTCTCGACGTCCGGCCTGGTCATGGGCTCGATGTACACCGTGACCGTGGCTTCGTCGGCCAAGGACGACTCCGACCCGGGGAACGCGCTTTTGGCTCCGCTCGTGTTCACGTTCAACACCTCCGAGGCGCCGATACCGGCCATAGCGCTCAGCTCGCCCTACGGCGGGGAGACCTGGGTCGCCGGCACCTCGCACGGCATCACCTGGGACGCCGCCGGGGGGACGGGCAACCTGTCCATCGCGCTCGAGTACTCCACGACCGGCCCCAACGGCACCTGGAAGGCCATCGCCGGAAACGAGTCCAACGACGGCTCTTTCGCCTGGACCGTGCCCAACGAGCCCTCGGCCGAATGCTTCGTCCGGGCGACCGTGTCTGACAGCTTCGAACCGCCCAGGAGCGCCTACGATGTGTGCGATTTCCCCTTCACCATCAAGGAGGCGCCCGTGCCCCTGTCGGTGAACCTCACCTCGCCCAACGGCGGGGAGACCTGGAAGGCCGCCTCGGTGCAGAACCTGACCTGGAACACCTCCGGGGGCAACGGCGCGCGCACGGTCGCGCTGCAGTACTCGACGGCGGGCGCAAACGGCCCCTGGACCGATATAACCACCGGCGAGAACGACACCGGCTGGCTGGCCTGGCTCGTGCCCGATATGGCCTCGGCGGACTGCTTCGTCAAGGTCACCGTGAAGGACAGCTACAGCCCTGCCCAGACCGCCTCCGACGCAAGCGACGCCGCGTTCACCATCAAGGGCCTGCCGGCCCCGTTGAACGTGACGGTCACATCGCCCAACGGCGGGGAGAACTGGACCACGGGGACCTCCCGCGACATCGCCTGGAACGCCACCGGCGGGGTGGCGCCGCTATACGTGCGAATCGAGCTCTCCACGACCGGGCCGAACGGCACTTTCACGGCGATAGCCTCGAACGAGGCCAACGACGGGACATACGCCTGGACCGTCCCGGACTCGCCCTCCACGAACTGCTGGGTGCGCCTGACGGTCAACGACAGCGACGATCCCTCGAGGTCGGCGTCCGATACGAACAACCGCGCCTTCATCATCGCCCGGCCCTTCGTGGACACGCTCCCGCCGCAGGTGCAGCTGACCGCGCCCGCGGACCGCTCCACCGTGGGCGGGGTGGTCCAGATACAGGTGTCGGCCACCGACAACGTGCGGGTGGTGCGCATCGAGGTCTTCATCGACGGCAAAAGCTTCGTCAACTTCTCCCAGTCGCCGGCCGCGACCAACTGGAACACGAAGGTCTACTCCGACGGCACCCACGTCATCGCGGCGAAGGCCTACGATGCCGCCGGCAACGTCGGCGAGGCCACGGCCGTGACCGTCATCGTGAAGAACGCCCGGGCCCCGGTGAACGCCGAGAAGACGTTTTTGGAGCAGAACAGCCTGCTGCTCATGGTGCTGGTCATAATCGTCGTGGCCGTCGTCATGCTCGCCATGATGATGCGCAGGAAGCCGGCCGCGGCACCTCCGGCGGAAGCGCCGGTCGCCGGGCCGGGGACGACCCTCGACGAGACCGGTGGCCAGCAGAACTAGAGCCTGTCCGGGCCCGCGCATCCGGCGCGGGCCGGTCCTTTATTTTTCTTTTTCCCCTTGGGCCAGCTCATCTTCGAGCTCGGCCTCCTTCTGGGCCCGAAGCTGCCTTTGCCGGACGAGGAGGGCGGCGGCGGCCGCGGCGAGCACCAAGACGAGACCGATCCAGCAGGGCAGGTCGTTTTGCGTCGTCGGCCCCTCCTTGACCTTGAGGTGGAACGAGACCTCCCGGGCCGTCCCGTCCTCCCCCGTGACCGTGACATTCAGAAGGTACCTGCCCGGCGGGGCGTCCTGCTCCGAGCGGACATGGAGGAGGAGCTCCATGCCGGAGGAGCGGTTCACGATGACCGTCCCCGCCTCCGGGACCACCCAGCGGGCGCGCTTTCCCGCCGGCGCCACGGACAGAGCCTCCGGCGAGTTCCCGAAATTGCCCAGCACCAGCGTGAAATCGACGCGCCTGCCGGGCAGCGCCGAGGCCACGTCGGGCGACACCGCGGCGGTGAAGTTGTGGACGCGCCCGACCCCGACCGCGAGGACGAGCGCCCGGGCGTGCCCGGCCCCGTCCACCAGCGTCACGGTGAGGTTGACCGCCCCGGCTGGCGCGCCGGCAGGCGCCGCCACGGTCACGGTCGTGGAGCCGTAGCCGAGGTATTCGAGGTTCACAAGGGTCGTCCGGACCGAGGCGGTCCATCCCGGGGGGGCGCCTTCCACGGAGCAGGAGGCGACGTCGGGCCCGTTGCCCTCGTTCCAGAGGCGGAGCTCCGAGGCCCCGCTTCCGCCCGGAAGGACCGGGAGGGCTCCCGGGAGCAGCTCGCCCCGGATCCGGTGGACCTGGCCGACCACAACGGTCGCCACAGCGTTGCGCCACACTGCCGGGTCCTGCGACGAGACGCCTTCCACCGCGACGGGCATCTCCGTCCAGGCCCGCGCGTTGGGCATGACCGGCACCGAAAGGACCGCGGCGGCGGACTGGCCCATGGGAACCACCGCCGAGGGCTCCGAGAGCGCGCCGGGCTCCTCCGCCGAAAGCAGCACGGTCTCGGCCGTGTTCCCGGTGTTGGCGACGGTGACATTGAAGAGGCCAGTGCCGCCCGGGTCGACGTAGCGGACCGGCGGGTCCAGCGAGAGCGAGAACTTGGCCATCCGGTTCACTGTGGCCCGCAGCCCGAGCCTGTCCTGGGCGGCCGGGTCGTTTACGGAAACGGCCAGCACGGCCAGCGCCTGCGAGTCGTTTGCGGCGCTCCCGGGCGGGGCGCGCGCCACCACCGCCGCCTCGACGGTCGAGTTGAAGGGGAGCAGGAAGTGCGGGGGCTCGAGGTAGCTTTGCCACCGGCTCCCGCCGATCAGCGAGAGCGTCGCCTCGTCGTCGCCGTTGCCCCGGTTGGACACGAGCACGGGGAACGACACGAGCGAGCCCGGGTCAACGCGGAGTTCGGGGAACGGGCAGAAGAGCTCTATCGCGAAGCGCTGGCGGATGAGCGTGTAGGTCGTGTTGACGGCGCCGGCGTCCGGGTGGGCGGCGGACCGCGCCACCACCGCCACGGCCCCCTCGGCGCCCCCGAGCGCGCCGGCAGGGGGCGTCACGGTGAGGTTGAAGCGGCCCTCCCGGCCGGGCCCCAGCCCGAAGAGCCGGGCGTCCAGTTCCGCGCCCCACCCGAAGGCCGGCTCCGCCTCCAACAACACCTGCTCGGCCAGGTTTCCCCGGTTCTGGACCCAGAGCTCGTAGCGCGCGCTCTGCCCGGATTCGATGGTCTGGCGGTCCTTCGGACAGCCCAGCGCCAGCGCGTGGATCGGCAAAATGACGGCCCGGCACTCCACGGAGGTGTTGGCCAGCGGGTCCTGCCCCGAGCGCGCCCAGACGGTGAAGCTGCAGTTGTCGCCCACCTGCGCGTCGGTCGGGGCCCGCACGGTCAGGTTCAGCTCCCGCGTTTCGGAGCTCCGGAGCTCCGACTCGGAGAGGCTCAGCCCGAACGCCCAGCCGGGCAGGGCCGGCACGGCCGCCAGGCTGTAGCGGTCCGGGACGTTCCCGGCGTTCTCGAGCTTCAACCTGAATGTGGTCGTCGCCCCGGCCGTGGCGTTATGGGTGAGGACGTCCCCGCCGTAGGTCTCCGCCTCCGCGGAGTACAGGTCCACCGCCAATCGGACCGGGACGTCGGCGAGCCACTCCACCGCCTGCAGGCCGTAGAGCTCGTTGTCCGAGTCGAAGAGGTCCATGTCCTCGTCGTCGTCGCGGTTCTCGTCCGTCTCGAACGTGTTGGTGTCGGCGACCACGACGACGCGGCCGGCGCCGGCCGTGGTGTTCGACGGGATGGCGGCGGCGACGACCTTGCTTGGGGCGTAGATCTCGGTCGTGCCTTCCATGTAGTAGGTGTCCGTATCGGTAGTGATGAGCGGGACCGCCTCGTCGGGCAGTTCCGAGAAAAAGTCGGTGCGGTAGAGCTCGAGGCGGCTGATGTTTTGCATTATCGGGTGGTCGCCGAAGTTGCCCCGGCTCCGCTCGAAGTAGATGAAGCTGTTCACATCGGATTCGTCGTTCGCCGGGCTCGGCTGGGTCGCGGTGGTGTTGCGGACGTTGTGGAACGGGTCCTGCATCTTCCTCTGGGCGTAGCCTATGCCGAATTTTTCGGCCACCGGGAAGATGGCCGGCGGGAACGTGGAGTGGTCGCCGATGAGGAAAAGGCCGCCCCCGTTTCTGACGAACTTGAGGACCGCCTCCGTCTCCTCGGGAGTGTACGGGGCGCTGACGGTGTCGTCCTTGCTGATCCCCTGCGAGCAGACGATGACGAGCACCTTCACGCCAGAAAGAGCGTTCGAATCCAGGTAGTAGCCGTAGTCCAGCGTCTTCACGGTCATGCCGGCGCTCTCGAGGACCCTTGCATAGGCGGCGTAGGCGCCTTCGGGGTGGGCATACTGGTTCTTGTAGCCGCTAGGATTGTTCGGGTTCACGGTGCAGACGGGGAAGTGGGCCTCGTCGAACAAAACGACCGTGCCGGGAGGGACGAAGCGGCCCTCCGCCGGCCCCTCCGGGCCTGTTTCGCGCCCCGCCAGGGCCAGCGCCGGCTGGACGATGAGGAGGGCAAGGGCCAGCACCGCCGCCGTTCTCCGGGCCATGCCTGTTAACCATGAGACGGGCTTGATATAAAGATTGTGGAAATGTATTCAGTGCCCTTTATGCTCGCAGCAGTGGGCGTCCTCGTACTGGACGGTCACGTAGGTGATGCTGAAATCGTCGTTGAGCATCTTCCGGACGCTTCGCGTGATGGCGTCGCGGTCCTTCTGGCCCTCTTCATTGAGGAGGACATGGGCGCTGAAGGCGCGCACATTGGAGCAGAGGCTCCAGATGTGCAGGTCGTGGATGGAGGCCACGCCCCGCGTAGCCAAAAGCTTCTTCTCGACCGCGCCGCAGTCGATGTCGCGCGGGGTGCGCTCCAGCAGTATGTCCGCGGCATCGCGGATGAGCCTTGCGGCCCCGTAGAGGATGAGCGCGCCTATCAGGGCGCTCAGTACCGGGTCCACGCGCGCCTCGCCGGTCAACATGATGACCGCGGCGCCGGCTATCACCGCCACGGACGAGCCGGCGTCGCCCAGGATGTGCAGGTAGGCCCCGCGCACGTTGATGTCCCGGTGCCCCCGGAGTAGCCAAACGGCGACCAGGTTGGCCAGAAGGCCTATGACGGCGACAGCGAGCATCTCATTGGCCTTGACCTCCGGCGGGGCCTGGAACCGGCGCCAGGCCTCGTAGAATATGACCAGCGAGAGGCCTATGAGGGTGAAGGCGTTGACGAGCGCCGCGAGTATCTCGGCCCGGTGCATGCCGAACGAGGACCGGCCCTGCGCCGGGAGCCGGCAGAAGCGGGCGGCGTAAAGTGCGAGCCCCACGGAGAATATGTCGAGGAAGACATGGCCCGCGTCCGACAGAAGGGCCAGGCTGTTGGAGAGCCACCCGCCAACGAGCTCCACGGCCAGGATGACCGAGCTCATTGCGATGGTCAGCCAGAGCCGGCGCTCGGTGGAGGGGCCGTTCCCCTTCCCGTTGCCGACTGTGTTCCCCGTCGCCAGCGCGCCTCACCCTTCCACCGGGGGATGCGGCCTGGCGATATTCAATCTTTTGCGCCAAAAGGTTTAATGGCCTCAGGGGCCAATGGGCTGGCCATGTACCGGCTCGGCTGGAAGGCGTGGCTTGAAAAGGACGGCCGCTTTGTGTTGAGCGAGGGCCGGTCGGCGCTCCTCCGGGCCGTCGAGAGGCGCCGGAGCCTGCGCGAGGCCGCCTCCGAACAGGGGATATCCTACCGCCACGCCTGGGCGATGCTCCGGGCGGTCGGGCAGGCCGCCGGCGAGCCGGTCATAAAAAGCGAGCGCGGCGGAAAGGGGCGGGGCCGGACCGTTCTGACCGAGGCGGGCGAGAAGCTCCTCCGCGCCTACGAATCCGAAAAGCGGAGGCTGGAGCGTTCCAGCGGCCCGTGGCTGACCGCGGACGGCGTGGTCGAAAAGGACGGCGCCCTCCTGCTCGTCAAGCGGGGGCGGCCGCCCTTCGAGGGCACATACGCCCTGCCGGGGGGATTCGTCGAGGCCGGAGAGACCGTGGAGGAGGCCGCGGTCCGCGAAGTGCGCGAGGAGACCGGGCTCCGAACGCGCGTGGTCAGGTTGCTGGGCGTGTACTCGGACCCGGAGCGCGACCCGCGGGGCCACACCGTGTCGGCCGTGTTCCTGCTGGA
>Ga0233425_10000699_pt1 | contig 83511 bp, 67 predicted proteins | sample Watercolumn_Towu_2_FD_181712 | JGI IMG/M metagenome (GOLD analysis project Ga0233425, IMG submission 181712) | Freshwater microbial communities from Lake Towuti, South Sulawesi, Indonesia - Watercolumn_Towuti2014_140_MG | ecosystem: Environmental > Aquatic > Freshwater > Lake | place...
AGGCAGCCGCAAGGTCGATGACGTCATCAAGGAGCTTTCCGACGGCGGGCTGCGCGGCCTCGGCGGCGCAGGCTTCCCTACGGGGCGCAAGTGGGGTTTCGTGCGCGCCGAAAAGGGACCGCGCCTCATGGCCGTCAACGGCGACGAGGGCGAGCCCGGCACGTTCAAGGACCGCTACTACCTGGAGCGGCGCCCGCATCAGTTCCTCGAGGGCATGCTGATCGCAGCGTGGGCGATCGAGGCCCAAGAGGTCTTCATATACATGCGCGACGAGTATCCCTCGATCCTGAAGATCCTCGCCAAGGAGATCCCGAAGCTCGAGAGGACCGGCTTTTCAAAGCACACGAGGGTGCACGTTCGCCGCGGCGCGGGTGCCTACATCTGCGGCGAGGAAAGCGCGATGATCGAGAGCATCGAGGGCAAGCGCGGCCTGCCGCGGCACCGCCCGCCCTACGTTGCGCAAGTGGGCATCTTCAATCGCCCGACCCTCGTCAACAACGTCGAGACGCTCTACTGGATCCCAGAGATCCTCGAAAAGGGCGCCAACTGGTTCGCCGGCCAGGGCAAGAACGGCGCCAAGGGCAACCGTTCCTATTCCGTGTCCGGCCGGGTCAGGAACCCGGGCGTGGTGCTCACGGCCGCCGGCACGACTGCCAATGAGCTCATCGAGCTGTGCGGGGGCATGGCCAAGGGCCACACGTTCAAGGGCTATCTGCCGGGCGGCCCGTCGGGCGGCATCTTGCCGGCATCCATGGGCGACATTCCCTTGGATTTCGGCACCCTCGAGAGGCTTGGCTGCTTTGTCGGCTCGCATGCTGTTGTCATTCTTTCCGACAAGGACGATATGAAGGCTGTTGCCTTGAACCTCATGAGGTTCTTCGAGGACGAGAGCTGCGGGCAGTGCACGCCGTGCCGCACGGGAACCGAGAAGGCCGTCAAGCTCATGAGCCAGAGCACGTGGGACACGAGCCTGCTCGAGGACCTCTCTCAGGTCATGCGCGACGCCTCGATCTGCGGGCTCGGTCAGGCCGCCTCTAATCCGCTCGTCTCGGTAATGAAGTTCTTCCCGGAGGATTTGAAATGACCACCGCTGTCATCCTCGGGCTTGTCCCGAGGACCCATGGTTCACCAATCGCGGTTGCCGAGGTATGGATCCTCGGGACAGGCCCGAGGATGACAACCTGAGAGACGAGAGATGAGCGCCAAGATCACCTTCGAGCTCGATGGCACTATGGTCGAGGCCGAGCCCGGCGAGACCATCTGGCAGGTCGCGGAGCGGCACAAGAAGCGGATCCCGCATCTCTGCTGGCTGCCCGAGCCCGGCTACCGCGCGGACGGTAACTGCCGCGCCTGCATGGTCGAGATCGAGGGCGAGCGCGTGCTCGCCGCCTCGTGCCAGCGCAAGGTTGCCAGTGGCATGAAGGTCAAGACCGCCTCCGAGCGGGCCAGGAAATCGCGTGAGATGGTGTTCGAGCTCCTGCTCGCGGACCAGCCGGCCAAGACCGCGAGCCACGATCCCCATTCCCGGTTCTGGAACTGGGTCGGCGAGATGCGCATCAAGCCCACGAGCCGTCTGCCCCGGGGGGAGAGGCCAGAGGCGGATTATTCCCACGCGGCCATTGCGGTCAATCTCGACGCCTGCATCAACTGCGGCCTCTGTGTACGCGCCTGCCGCGAGGTGCAGCACAACGACGTCATCGGTATGGCCTACCGCGGCCACGGCTCGAAGGTCGTGTTCGACTTCGACCAGGACATGGGCGCCTCGACCTGCGTAGCGTGCGGAGAGTGCGTTCAGGCCTGCCCCACGGGCGCGCTCATGGAAGCGAACCTCCTCGACAAGACGAGCCGCGCGCGGACCAAGTTCGAGGACAGAGCCGTCGACACGCTCTGCCCCTACTGCGGGGTAGGCTGCCAGACCAAGGCCTACGTCAAGGACAACAAGATCCTCTATGTCGATGGGAGAAACGGCCCCTCGAACGAGAACCGGCTCTGCGTCAAGGGCCGCTTCGGCTTCGACTATATCCACCACCCCGATCGCCTCACCGTTCCCCTCATCCGCCGCGAGGACGCGCCGAAGAGCGGCGAGGGCCAGGTCGATCCCAGGAACCCATGGACGCACTTCCGCGAGGCGACCTGGGAGGAGGCTCTCACCAAGGCCGCAGGCGGTCTCAAGACCATTCTCGACCGCGATGGCGGCGAGGCGCTCGCCGGTTTCGGCTCGGCCAAGTGCTCGAATGAGGAGGCCTACCTTTTCCAGAAGCTCGTCCGGCAGGGCTTCGGCACCAACAACGTCGACCACTGCACCAGGCTCTGCCATGCCTCGTCGGTGGCAGCACTCATGGAGGGCTTGAACTCGGGCGCTGTCTCGGCGCCGTTCATGGCCGTCAAGGATGCCGACTGCATCATCGTCATCGGCGCACGCCCCGCCGAGAACCATCCCGTCGCAGCGACGTACATCCGCCACGCCGCCAAGCGGGGCGCGAAATACATCATCATGGACCCGCGCGGACGGGCAACCGGCGCGCAGCGCTATGCGACGCACGTCCTGCAGTTCAAGCCCGGTACGGACGTGGCACTCTTGAACGGCATGCTGCACACCATCATCACGGAGAAGCTCTACGACGAGCAGTACATCCAGGCCCATACCGAAGGCTTCGAAGCGCTCCGCAAGAAGGTCCAGGACTACGCGCCCGAGAAGATGGAAGCCCATTGCGGCATCCCGGCCGCAACTGTGCGAGAGGTTGCGCGCCTCTATGCCAAGTCGGAGCGCTCCATCATATTCTGGGGCATGGGCGTCTCCCAGCACATCTACGGCACCGACAATTCGCGCTGCCTCATCGCGCTCGCCCTCATCACCGGTCAGATCGGCCGGCCGGGCACGGGTCTGCATCCGCTGCGCGGTCAGAACAACGTGCAAGGCGCCTCGGATGCCGGCCTCATCCCGATGGTCTATCCCGACTACATCTCGGTCGAGGACCCCTATGCCAGGCAATTCTACGAGGCGCTCTATGGCCGCGCCCTTTCACCCAAGCGAGGCCTGACCGTCGTCGAGATCATCAAGGCCATCCTCGCCGGTGACATCAAGGGCATGTACATCCACGGCGAGAACCCGGCCATGTCCGACCCCGACGCGGCGCATGCGCGCGAGGCGCTCGCCAAGCTCGAGCACCTCGTCGTGCAGGACATCTTTTTGACCGAGACCGCCTGGCACGCCGACGTCGTGCTGCCGGCGTCCGCCCATGCCGAGAAGTGGGGCACGTTCACGAACACGAACCGTCAGGTTCAGATGGCGCGCCCCGTCGTCTCCCCGCCGGGCAAGGCCCGACAGGACTGGGAGCTCATCCAGGAGATCGCACGCGGCATCGGCCTCGATTGGACTTACAAGCATCCCTCCGAGGTGTTCGACGAGATGGCCTCGTGCATGCCATCCCTGAAGAACATCACCTGGGACCGCGTCGATCGCGAGGACACCGTCACCTATCCGTGCGATGCGCCCGATAAGCCCGGCAACGACATCATCTTCGTCGAGAGCTTCCCGACCAAATCGGGCCGCGCCAGGATCGTGCCTGCCGATGTCACGGCGCCCGCCGAGCAGCCTGACGGCGAGTATCCGTTCGTGCTCACCACCGGGCGCATGCTCGAGCACTGGCACACGGGCTCCATGACACGGCGCGCGACCAACCTCGACACTATTGAGCCCGAGGCCATCGCCGGCCTCAACGTCGCCGACCTGAAGCGTCTCGGCATCGAGCCCGGTGAGTTCATCCGCGTCTCGACGAGGCGCGGCGAGGTCCTACTCCGGGCGCGTCAGGACCGCGAGGTGCCGGCAGGCATGGTGTTCATTCCGTTCTGCTTCGCTGAAGCCTCCGCCAACATGCTGACTAACCCGCAGCTCGATCCCTTCGGCAAGATCCCGGAGTTCAAGTTCTGCGCGGCCAAGGTCGAGCGGATCCCAAGCGAGAAGCAGGTGGCCGCGGAGTAGGGAGGTAGGTTGGGTTAGCGGCACAAGCCGCGTAACCTAACAACTTCGATGCCGATCGCGCGATGTTGGGTTACGGCGCTATCGCGCCTAACCCAACCTACACGCTGCAGACGGCGCCTACTATTCCGCAGCCTTTCTAGCATTCGGGAAGAACTGCTGCTCACCGTCGATCACGAAGGAGGCGATGGCCTCCTGGCCCACTTTCGAGAGGATCCAGGAGGTAGGTTGGGTTAGCGGCACAAGCCGCGTAACCCAACAACTTCGATGCCGATCGCGCGATGTTGGGTTACGGCGCTATCGCGCCTAACCCAACCTACACGCTGCAGACGGCGCCTACTATTCCGCAGCCTTTCTAGCATTCGGGAAGAACTGCTGCTTACCGTCGATCACGAAGGAGGCGATGGCCTCCTGGCCCTCTTTCGAGAGGATCCAGTGGACGAAGGCTTGGCCATCAGCGGCCTTGACATTGGGGTGGCGCTTCGGATCGACCAGAATGACGCCATACTGATTGAAAAGCGCTTTGTCGCCTTCGACGAGGAGCGCGAGGCCTTGCCGGTTGGCAAAGGCCGACCACGTCGCACGGTCGGAGAGCACATAGGCATTCATGCCAGCCGCTGTGTTGAGCGTGCCACCCATGCCCTGCCCGGCCTCGCGATACCACGTTCCGGACGCGGATTTCGCATCGACCCCGGCTGCCGCCCAGAGCTTCATCTCTGCCTTATGCGTGCCGCTGTCGTCGCCGCGCGAGACGAACGGCTGCGACGCCGCAGCGATCTTCTTCAAGGCCTCGACCGCAGTGGCCGTGCCCTTGATCCCCGCCGGATCGGAAGCGGGACCGATCACGACGTAGTCGTTGTACATCACGTCGAAGCGCGCGACGCCAAACCCGGCAGCGACGAACTTCTCCTCGTCCGCTTTCGAGTGGACCAGGAGCACGTCGCCGTCGCCGTTCTCGGCGTTCTTGATGGCCTGCCCCGTGCCAACAGCGACAACACGGACCTCAATGCCGGTCTTGGCCGTGAATTTCGGCAACAGGTGCTTGAAGAGCCCCGAGTTCTCGGTCGACGTCGTCGACTGCAAGACAATGAAGCGATCCGCCGCGTCCGCTCGCGGTCCGACCGACAGCAATCCTGCCGCGATCATGATGACCGCGCCAAGCAATGACCTACGCCTCAAGTTCATTGGCAGTCCGTCCTCCCTCTGCGCTCCGGCCGGCCCTGAGTGACCCGAACCGGGAGTCAGCGCCGAGTTTCGACCGAGCTGTGTCTTTTTAGATATAGCTGATTGAAGACGCCCGTGCAATAACCTAACCAGCACCACCAATCCAAACGAGCGAGCTCCCGCCCATGTCTCCCTTTGCCGCGTTCGCGCTGCGTCCAGGCGCAGTCACCGCCCTGCTGCTCGGGTCTGCAGCACTTGCGACAAGCGAGTTGCCGGCCTCCGCCGCGGACCTGGGCGGCGACTGCTGCGCCGACCTCGAGGAGCGCATCGGTGAGCTCGAGGCGACGGCGGCACGCAAGGGCACGCGCAAGACGTCGCTCGAGATCTTCGGCCAGATCAACACCGCCGTTCTCATCTGGGACGATGGCGTCAACCGTGACGCGTACGTGGTCGACAACGACTTCAACTCTAGCCGTCTCGGTTTCCGCGGCACGAGCAAGCTCAGCCCCGGCTGGAAGGCCGGCTACCTGCTCGAGTTCGAGACCAATCATGCTGCCTCCGACGCCGTGAACCAGAACGACGCGAGCGGCCCGGTCTCGCGCCAGCTCGACCTGCGCTATTCCCACTTCACCATCGAGAGCGAGACCCTTGGCAAGCTGACCATGGGACAGACGTCGTCGGTGACCGACAATCTCTACAAATACGGCAATATCTCCGGCTCTTTCAGCGACTCCGAGCTCCACTACAACGGGCAATTCTTCCTGCGCCGGAGTGGAGCAGGCGGGACGTCGACGACGCTCCGCTGGGACACGATCGCCAACAACCTCGACACCTCGCGCGGCAATTTCGTTCGCTACGACACGCCCTCGCTCGCGGGCTTCATCGCCTCCGCCGCCTGGGGCGAGGACGACATGTGGGACGTGTCGCTGCGCTACTCGGGCGAGGCCGGCGGCTTCAAGATTGCGGCCGCCGTCGGTTATGTCGAGGATATGGACGGGGCTGTCGATCGCTTCGACGACGAGCCCAACGACCTCATAGCGTCGATCGGCATCCAGCACCTGGAAAGCGGGCTTTACGTCTATTCCGGCGCGGGCCGGCGCGAAAGCGACGTCCGGCCCGGCTTCGACGACACGGCTCAATACTATTATGTGCAGGCCGGCATCGAGACGAAGCTCATTAGCCTCGGCAAGACGACGATCTTTGCCGACTACGGCCATTACTCGGATTGGGGCGCTGGCACCGCGTTCGACAGCGACGTCGCGACACCGGACGCCGCGGCAGCCAACGACGCCACCGTTCTCGACAGCAAAGTGGAACGCTGGGGCTTCGGCGCGACGCAGAAAGTCGACAACGCGGCCCTCGAGATCTACGGCGTCTTCAATTGGTACGAAGCGGATGTGATTGCCGCCGGTGTGGCGGGCGGTCTGGGACCTGCGTTCGCGCTTCCGGTCGAGGATTGGTGGAGCACCACACTCGGCTCGCGCATCAAGTTTTGATCGTCGCTCGGCGCGATTCAACCGCACTGCCGCCAAAGCGGAGGGCGGAACGGAGCCTAAAAGACGATCTCGCCATCGAGAAAGAGTCGGGCCTCGCGCGTCGCCGGAGCCTGAAAGAACGTCGCCGCCGGGGCGCGCTCGACAATGCGCCCGCCATGCATGAAGATGACGTCGTCGGCGAGGCGGCGTGCCTCGCCGAGGCTCTGCGTGACGAGGATGATCCGCCGCCCGCCCTCTTTCGCAAAGCCGATCTGCTCCTCCATTGCGCGCGCCGAGGCCGGGTCCGCATTTGCGGTCGGCTCGTCGAGCAGCAGCACGGCTGGGTCTAGCGCCATGGCGCGGGCGAGCGCGAGGCGCTGCTGCTCGCCACCGGACAGCGATTTGGCAGGACTCGCTGCGATGTGCGACAGCCGCGCCGCCGTCAGTGCCGATCGCGCGAGATCGCGCCGCCTTTGCGCCGCGACGCCCTGCGCGGCGAGCACGAAGTCGATGTTGCCTTCCGCCGAGCGGCGCAGCATGACCGGGCTCTGTGGCACGAAGGCAAGGCGCGTCGCCCGGCTACTGTCCGGCGCGCGGCCGGCCCACGTGACTTGACCCGCGCTCGGATGGATAAGGCCGCACAGGAGACGCAGAAGAAGGCTCTTGCCGGCCCCGTTGGGGCCAAGCACCGCGGTGATGCCGCCCCCCTCGCCAATCGCAAGATCGATGCCGGCGACGAGCCTCTTGCCGCCACGCTCGAGCGACACATCCTCTGCCGTGATCGGCAGAACATGGAGGAGCCCCTCGCCCTCGAGAAGAGGCGTCTTGTCGAAGTCCGATAAACGGGGCAGCTCCACGCTCACGCCTCCTGCTCTCTCGTGCGGGGACGGCCGAGCGCCATCACGGCGGCATTGATTGCGAGTGCCAGAGTGAGCAGCACGATCCCGAGACCCAGCGCCAGCGCCAGCTCGCCGCGCGCCGTCTCGAGCGCGATCGCCGTCGTCATGGTTCGGGTCACATGATTGATGTTGCCGCCGACGACGATCACCGCGCCAACCTCGGCAATGGCTCGCCCGAATCCGGCCAGGACAGCCGTCACCAGACTGTGCCGCCCATCCCACATGAGCGCCTGCGCCACTCTGAGACGACTGAGGCCGAGACCCCGGAAGAACTCTCCATACTCCCGGCCCAGATCGGCAAGCGTCTGGCGCGTCAGCGCCGTGACGATCGGCAGAACGAGAACGGTCTGGGCGATGATCATGGCGGCCGGCGTGTAGAGAAGCTGGAACCCGCCGAGCGGCCCGCTGTTCGATAGCATCATGTAGACCGCGAGCCCGACAACGACGGGCGGCAGCCCCATCAGCGCATTGATGATTGCGCCGGCGAGCTCTTGACCTCGAAAGCGCCCGGCTGCGAGAGCCGCACCCAGAGGAATGCCGACGAGGGCGGCAAGAGCGACCGCCGACCCGCTCACGGTGAGCGAGAGCAGAACAATCTCCAGAAACGTGCCGTCGAGCGTGGTGATGAGGCGGATGGCCTCGCCGAACGCCGCTGAGAGATCGCTCATGCCTCACACCAAACCGCGACCCGAGCCCGACCGTGACGCAACCGGCAAAGCTCGTTAAAGGAGGGAATAGCTTTCCGAACTCTGGCGCCCTCCAAGCGGCCTTTGCTCAAGGGCGTGCTCAGCCGACGCTTCGATACACTATGCACAATTGAACACAGCTTGCACCATGAATCGAAGTGGGCGTTTAATGGGTGTCGATACGCTGACGCCTGCGACCCTGTCGACCTAAGTACAGTTGTCCGCGTTGCCAGAGTGCGAGACGGTGCGGCAGGCCCCGGAAGAGCGGCTTATCGAGGAGGAAACATGCTCAAAGCACTCGTGATCAATCCCGCCAAATGCACCGGGTGCAAGCAGTGTGAGATGGCTTGCAGCTACGAAAACGAAGGCGAGTTCAACGTCTCCAAGTCCCGCATCCGGGTGTTCGACTTCCACGAGCAAGGGCGCATGGTGCCCTACACCTGTACCCAGTGTGCGGAGGCCTGGTGCCAGCAGGCCTGCCCGGTGAACGCCATCACCACCGACGCCGCAACGGGCGTCAAGATCGTGCACGAGAACCTGTGCGTCGGCTGCAAGGTCTGCACCATCGCTTGCCCGTTCGGCACGGTGAACTACAACCACTCGACCGGCAAGGTCATCAAATGCGACCTGTGCCAGGGCAATCCGGCTTGTGCGGACGCGTGCCCGACCGGGGCCATCACGTTCCAGGACATCGACCAGACCGGCTTCGACAAGATGAAGGTCTGGGCGCATCAGGCCGGCAACGCCTCACCGGCAGAAGGCGCGAAGACGCCGGTGGCCAGGCACTGAGAACCCCCGCCGGGCTACCGCATTCGTCTGCGGCATTACGAACGGATCGTGGGCCCTTCCGCAGAAGCGCTGACCGGCCCGAGCCACCGGAACCAAAACGACAGACCTTCGCATTCGACGCGCCAGAAAGCGCAAACGAGAGGAGAAGAGCCGATGGGTTGGGCACGCAAGATCCTTCGGGTGAACCTCACCAACGGAACCGTCAAATCCGAGGCCCTCAACATGCAGTGGGCCGACAAGTACCTCGGCCAGCGCGGCCTCGCCTCCAAGTACCTCATCGAGGAGATCGATGCCAAGACCGATCCGCTCGGTCCCGGCAACAAGCTCATCTTTGCCACGGGGCCGCTGACGGGCTCGGCGGCATCAACCGGGGGGCGCTATTCCGTCATCACCAAGGGCGCGCTCACCAACGCCATCGCCTGCTCGAACTCGGGCGGCTACTGGGGCGCGGAACTGAAGTTCGCCGGCTGGGACATGATCATCCTGGAAGGCAAGGCGCCGAAGCCGGTCTATCTCACCGTTTTCGATGACAAGTGTGAGATCCGCGACGCCTCCGCCATCTGGGGCACCAGCGTCTGGCACACCGACGAATGGATCAAGACGCGCCATCAGGACCCGCTCATCCATGTGACCGGCATCGGCGTCGCCGGCGAGAAGCAGGTGCTCTACGCTGCCATCGTCAACGATCTCCACCGCGCTGCAGGACGCTCCGGCGTGGGTGCGGTCATGGGCTCCAAGAACTTGAAGGCGATCGCCGTGCGCGGCACGGGCGGCGTCAAGGTGAAGGATGGCGCGGCATTCCTGAAGGCCGCGGCGGCCGGCAAGAAGGTGCTGCAGGCCAACGCCGTCACCGGCGCTGGCCTGCCGACCTACGGCACTCAGGTCTTGATGAACGTCATCAACGAGGCCGGCGCCATGCCGACCCGCAACCACCGTCAGGTCCAGTTCGAAGGAGCGCATGCCATCTCGGCGGAAGCCATGGCCACACCCCGTAAGACGGATGGCAAGGCGAACCTCTTGACCAACCAGGCCTGCTTCGGCTGCACCATTGCCTGCGGGCGAATTTCGAAGATCGACGAAAAGCACTTCTCGATCCAGAACAAGCCGCAGTACTGGCACGCCTCCGGCGGTCTCGAGTACGAGGCGGCCTGGGCGCTCGGCTCCAACACCGGCGTCGACGATCTCGAGGCTCTGACCTTCGCCAACTTCGTCTGCAACGAGCAGGGCATGGACCCGATCTCGTTCGGCGCGACGGTGTCGGCGGCGATGGAGCTCTTCGAGCTCGGCCTCATCACCAAGGAGCAGACAGGCGGTATCGAGTTGAAGTTCGGCTCGGCCGAAGCGCTCGTGAAATGCGCCGAGATCACCGGCAAGGGCGAAGGCTTCGGCAAGGAGCTGGGCCTCGGCTCGCTGCGGCTTTGCACCAAGTACGGCCGGCCCGAGCTTTCGATGTCGGTCAAGGGTCAGGAGTTCCCGGCCTACGACAGTCGCGGCATCCAGGGCATGGGTCTCACCTATGCCACCTCGAACCGCGGCGCCTGCCATTTGCGCTCCTACACGGTGTCGTCGGAGATTCTCGGCATCCCCGAGAAGACCGATCCCTTGACCACCAACGGCAAGCCCGCGCTCGTCAAAGCGTTCCAGGATGCGACGGCCGCCGTCGATTCCTCGGGGCTCTGCGTGTTCACGACCTTCGCCTGGACGTTGAACGACATCGCACCCCAGGTCGATGCCGCATGCGAAGGCAACTGGACACCCGAAAAGCTCCTCGAGACGGGCGAGCGTATCTGGAACATGGAGCGCATGTTCAACATGCGCGCCGGCTTCACCGCCAAGGACGACGCGCTGCCCCCGCGGCTCGTCAAGGAGGCGGCCCAGACCGGACCCGCCAAGGGGCTCGTCAATGGCCTCGATAAGATGCTGCCGGAGTACTATCAGCTGCGCGGCTGGACGGCGGACGGTGTACCGACCAACGCAACGCTGAGCCGGCTCGCGGTGTGATAGGGGGAATGGGGAGCTAGCCCGACCTACGCACCGCTCCCCATTCGCCACTCAAAATTCCCTTTGAAGAGGGCATCCCATGAATTACGTCATCCTGGGTGCAGGCCCCGCAGGCGTCACAGCCGCAGAGACCATCCGCAGCATCGACAAGTCGGGATCGATCACGCTGATCGGCGGCGAGCCGGAGCCCCCTTATTCGCGCATGGCGCTGCCTTACCTTCTCAACGGCAAGATCGCCGAACCGGGCACCTATCTGCGCCAGCTCGAGAAGCACTACGAAGGGCTTGGCATCGTCCACAAGACGGGGCGCGCGGGCGGCATCGACACCAACGCCCGCAAGCTTTTCCTCTCCGGCGGCGAGACACTCGCCTACGACCGGCTTCTGATCGCGACCGGCGCCTCGCCGATCATTCCCCCGGTCCCCGGCGCCAATCTCGACGGCGTGCACAACTGCTGGACGCTCGCGGACGCACGCGAGATCCTGAAGCGCGCCGATAAGGATGCCTCCGTTGTGCTCGTCGGCGCGGGCTTCATCGGCTCGATCGTGCTCGAGGCGCTCTATCAGCGCGGCTCAAAGCTGACCGTCATCGAGATTGCGCCGCGCATGGTCGCGCGCATGATGGACGAGACCGCAGGCGGCATGCTCGGCCGCTGGTGCCAGACCAAGGGCGTCACGGTGCTCACTGGAACCAAGGTCGAGCGCATCACGGGCGCGACGGGCGCCGGCGGCGTCGATCTCTACGTGGGTCTCTCCAACGGCATCTCGGTGCCGGCGAAACTCGTGGTGCTGGCCGCCGGCGTGCGGCCGAACACCGGCTTCCTGGTCGGCTCGGGGGTCAAGGTCAACCAAGGCATCGTTGTCAATCAGTATCTCGAGACGACCGCGCCGGGCGTCTATGCTGCGGGCGACTGCTGCGAGGGCATCGACCTCTCGACCGGCAAGCCCGACATGCTGGCCATCCAACCCGTCGCCGTCGAGCACGGACGGCTCGCAGGTCTCAACATGGCGGGCCGGCGCACGCCGCACCGCGGCTCCCTCAACATGAACGTGCTCGACACGATGGGGCTCATCTCGTCGTCCTTCGGCCTGTGGCAGGGGGCGCCCGGCGGCCAGGGCGCGAAGCTCATCGACGAGGAGAGCTACAAGTACCTGAAGCTCGAGTTCCTCGGCGACAGGATGGTCGGAGCACAGTGCGTGGGATTGACGGATCACGTCGGCATGCTGCGCGGCCTCATCCAGACGGGCCTGCCAATGGGCGAGTGGAAGGATAAGCTCCTCAAGAACCCGGAGCGGCTCCGCGAGGCCTACCTCGCCACGGCGCAGGGCGCTCCCCTCCATGGCCCCACGGCGCAGCATACGAAGGCGCCCATCGCCAAGGCGTCGTGAGCGACCCATTCACATGGGCCGGCGTCGCTGATAAGAGTCCGCGCTTATGGACGTGACACTCAAGCTCTTCGCCTCGCTCGCGGCTTTTCTGCCGCCCAACGCGGAGCGCAATCAGGCTGCCGTGGCGGTCGCCGATGGCACGACCATCCGTGAGCTACTCGACCGTTACAACGTGCCGCCCGCGTCCTGTCATCTCGTGCTGTTGAACGGCACGTTCCAGCCTCCTGCGGCCCGAGCCAATGTGCGCCTCAAGCCGGGAGACGCCGTCGCCGTATGGCCGCCCGTTGCGGGCGGCTGAGCGGATGGGCGAGAAGCGCGATCCGGCGTCGGGCGCGTCCCTCGACGGAACACCCGATCCGTGCCCGTCGCACGTCGAGAAGATCATGACCATATCGCGCGCCGAGTTCGAGGCGAGCCTCAGCGCCTTCGCTCCCGAGGCCATTCCTCACTCCGACGGCCGTTGGATTGTTTCGCACCGGTCCCTGGACGGGACTGCGCTTGCCACCCGCCCCGTCTGCATCTCGTGGTCGGCGCTCGAGGCGGTGCGTCTCGGCGGGCTCCTCGCGCTGCCGAGCGCCCGGATCACGCTCGACCTCCAAGGCCTCTCCGCGGGAGAGCGCGAGGACTTCCTGCGCCGCTTCGAGATCGCCTTCCAGCGCGGCGGCGGCTAACCTCTCTTCCACATGAGGGTCGCAGGCGTCCCGCATGACGAAGCAAGATGCTGCAGTCCGCCCAACGGATCGCTTCGCGTCCGCCACGACGGGTTCCAGGGCGTTGCCGCCAAGCGCCGGAATGTGACGGCGGTTTTTGACCCATCTCTGCCATCAGGCCACCTCGCGAGGCCTTGACAGTCTAAGTCCGCTGCCGTTCGATGCAGACGATGAGAACAGAGCGAGAGAGTGGGCTAGGAAAGGACGCTAGGAGTTGCGCAGACACAATGCATTCCTACGGCAAACAAGAGATAAAGTACTACGGTATCATTTCAACGGCCACTGCGCACCCCGAAGCAATGCGGGCAGGGAATTCAAATGTCGCTTCCTCTTTGCACATTCTCCGGTCACCTAAAACAAGTTGCAAAAAGTGAATTGACTGCACTCTCAACTCTCGCACTTGAAATGGCTTTCCCCGAATTCTGGCCGTCCGACCCAAATTCACCTGCCATGCAACAGCAGTTCGAAGAATTCAAGAGAATGCAAGTGGACCTTATTTATCACAATCCTCACAAGCAGCGTCGCTTCTCCGGTTGGGAAGATTTACCCAAGGGCCGATATTATTCCGTTTGCTCAAACGACAGAGGCGAGGACGAGGGAACGTTGGTAAATGAGCTAAATGCATATTTGGATCCCACGAGGGGTGGATTATTGTTATTTGCCGATATGGTGACTGAGAACGCTTGTGCGCACGCCCGGAATCAATATGGGTTCCAGGGTGATGCCGGACCCTATTTACTCTTTATTTTCTTGAGTAGACCGGGTGCGCCTAGCCCTTTCATTCGCGCAGCATCGCGCGCGGGCTTGTTCGAGGGTGCTTGCGGTCAGGAGAAAGAGACTGTAATGCTGGGCACAACCGTGCCCTATAGTGTTTCTCAGCAAGTAATAGATAATGTTCTAGATCTGAGAACACTAGAGGCGCAACGTTACATACTTCAAGAGTTTGCCCTGAAGGACACAGAATATTTCAAGAAGGCGGATCGGACAGGCGCGACGGCCTTTGTTCATCTACTACCGACTCTGTTGGCCTCAGAACATGGTGGCGATCATTTCACCAATGCGATTGGAGCGTTTGCTAGACAGAGCTGCATTAACGCCATCGTATACCCCTCTGCTCGGTCAAATTGTTCAGCTGTGCAAAGGGACGGAACTCTCATTTCAGCGCAAGGATGGAACTTGGTTGACTATCGAGGGGCCCCAGCCTTGTCGCAGCACTGTACCGTTGATATCTCTAAGGGGTGGCCAACCCGATTTCCATCGGGCGCAACAATCACTCACCAACCGGATGGCGAATACAAAGGCAGCTGGAGGGTGGAAGGACTTGTTGAATGGCACCGACATCAAGTTGGCATGAAAGAACAGTCGTTTCTTGATCATGTTAAGAATGCTGCTTCCGGCAAGAATACTCTACTTGGGCGACTGCGTCGAATGTTCTCGAAGTGAGAAAAGGAAAATGATGATGCAGGTTCGGCGCAACTATTCAATATCAAAACCGCATTAAGCTGACGTCCTCTCAGTCAACCTCTACCGTTCGCGCCTCCCTATGACTGTCGGCTAAGCTATCAAGGACCGGACGAACTCCAAGCCCGTGCTTGCCGAGTCGGCCATGCTCCTCCTGGCCCCTCGCGTCGCCCGGCAAGGTTCGGCTTTCGGGGGGAAGCGGCCGCTGGTCGTGCGCTAATTGTTGGCGATGGCGCGCAACTCTGCTCAGGGCGAAGGGAGAGGGAAAGCCGGGGATGGTGGAAGGGGTTGGGTTCGAACCAACGTAGGCCGAAGCCAGCAGATTTACAGTCTGCCCCCTTTAGCCACTCGGGCACCCTTCCATCGCGCCTGGGTCGGGGGTCCCAAACGAAAGCGCCCCGCACGCGCCAAGCGACGGGGAGCGGCGCCCGTTATGGTGACGCGGGCGAGCGATGTCAATTGGAAAAAGTCTTCGGCGGGCCTATGGCTTGCGGCGGCGGACCGCCGTTCGCAGCGGCCATCTCTGAGCTCCCTACAGAAGGCCCAAATCCGCGATGCCCGACACCGACAAGAAGCCCCGAGAGCGTTGGAGGAAGCCGGACCGCTGGCACAGGAGGCCCGGCCGGCCGGCAGCCGGCGGTCATCCGGCCCCGCCGCCGGACGATGGCAAAGTGCGCCTCTACGGTCTTCATGCGGTCGAGGCGGCGCTCGCCAATCCTCTCCGCGCGCCCTTGCGCCTCCTCGCGACCGACAATGCCGCCCGCCGGCTCGCCGCCGCGGTCTCGGCGCGAGGGCTCACGCCCGAGCCGACGACGCCGCGCGATCTCGACCGCCTGCTCGGCGCCGACACCGTCCACCAAGGGGTGCTCCTCGAGACCGAGCCCCTGCCTGAGCTTCTGCTGGCCGATCTGGCCCGCGAGGACCTCGCCGGCGGTCCCGTGATCGTGCTCGATCACGTGACCGACCCGCACAACGTCGGCGCCATTCTCCGATCGGCGGCGGCCTTTGGCGCCTCGGGTCTCGTCATGACGCGCCGTCACAGCCCCCCCCTCAACGGGACGCTCGCCAAATCGGCCTCGGGCGCGCTCGAGCGGGTGCCGGTGGTTCTGGTGCAGAACCTCGCCAAGGCCATGCTCGAGCTCAAGGAGCATGGGTTCCGTCTCTATGGACTCGACGGCGCGGCCGAGGCGGTGATCGAGGACGAGCCGCTCGAGGGGCGCGTCGGTCTCGTGCTGGGTGCGGAGGGGAGCGGCTTGCGACAGCTCACAAAAGAGACCTGCGACCGGCTCGTCCGCATCTCCACGAGCGGCAGCCTCGCGAGCCTCAACGTCTCGAACGCGGCCGCCGTCGCCCTTCACACCGCGCTCGTGTCGCGCAGGCGGGCGTAGCGCGCAACGGAAATGGGCGGCGCGGCCCCGGCCACACCGCCCTCACGTGAATATCCTCTCCGCAAGACTTCAGTCGCAGATCGTCTCGCGCCAGCAGCGCCACTGGCCGCGACGGCACACGTAGTCGCCCCAGTCGTTGTAGAAGCAGCGCCGGCCGGTATAGCCGCAGCGCTCGGGACCCGGATAGCACTCGCGCGCATACTCGTAGCTGCGGTAATAGTGCCGGTCGCGGGCATTCGCGTAGGCGCCGAGAATGCCAAGTCCGATGATTCCGGCGGCAATGCCGGCCGCCACGCGCCCGCCGCGATGACCGGCCTCCGCGGGCTCGGGATTGGCCGCAACCGCCGTCATGGCCACGAGCACGGCCATCAGGCCTGCAACGATCTTGTTCAGCATCTCATCGTCTCCCGTTGAGCTCACCTGCCGCCCGATCGCGTCCGCCTCTCGGATGGCTTTCGCCGGCGTCACGCAGGACGCACTCGGCGCGCTGCTGCCAGCCCTCGTCGTCATGAAACCTGTGACCATATGAATGTGGCATGAACAGGAGCCCAATTGCGGCAGCGGGCCCGGAGCCTCATGAGGCCCGGACCCGGCGCACCGTCAACGGAAACAGCGATTGAGCGCGGCTCACCAGTGCCCGCGGCGGATATATCCGTGATGGCGATAGTGCCACGTGCGATGCACATAGTAGGGGCTCGGATAGCCCCAGGCCTGATAGTAGGGCGGCTTCTCGAGCAGGTAGCGGGCCTTGCGGCGCAGTCTTACCTCGGCGGCCGGACGCCAATAGCCCGAGTTGTAGTAGGGGTAGTAGCCGCGTGGCTCATAGGAATAGGCGTACGGATCGCTCACGTAGTCGACCGTATAGACGTGGTTGTAGTGCGGATAATATCCCCAGTGACGGACGGTCTGAACCGTGCCGTAGCCGGCCGGGGCGCGCCGGTACCATCCGCCGGCCGAAGCCGGATCCGCGGAGGCGAGACCGAGACCCACGAGGGCCGCAGCCAATGACAGCGTGATGCCAATACGCATACTCAGCTCCTCGACTGACGCAAACGATCGAACTCCCCGCAAAGATTACTGAAACTGGATAACGGAGACTTAAAAGAATAGCACGAGTTGCGGGCTTTTTCGCGCCCGTCGCGAAAGGCCGCGTCGCTTAAGCAATTCCTCTCCCTCTATGGGCAAGAGTTGTCGCTCGGAACGACGCGCGATAAGACGCGCCAATCCGCAGCAGATGCTACCCTTTACGCGCCTCATCCAGAGCAGGCGCGCCGCCCGAGACGCGCCCGAAATCCGCGAAAGAGGCGGCTCATCGATCACGCGCGTCGCTAATGGGCGTTCGCTTTCGCCTTGGGCGAGAAAACCGTCAAAAAGATGATGTAGAGATCGAGCACGATCGACCAGTTGTCGATGTAGTAGAGATCGCAATCGACGCGCTGGCGCATGGCTTCGTCGGTCTCGGTCCGTCCGCGAAAACCCTGCACCTGTGCCCAGCCGGTGATCCCGGGCCTCACGTTGAGACGGCGCGTATAGGTCGAGATGCGTTGCTCGAACAGCTCGTCGTGCGCGACCGCGTGCGGCCGTGGTCCCACGAGCGACATCTCTCCCGCGAGCACATTGATGAGTTGCGGGAGCTCGTCGAGACTCGTACGGCGCAGGAAGCGTCCGATCCCCGTCACGCGAAGATCGTTCTTCTGCGCCTGCTCGATCGCGAGGCCGTCGTTCATGGTGGTCATGGTCCGGAACTTCCAGATCCTGAACTCGACCTGGTTGTAGCCGCGCCGGCGCTGACGGAAGAACACGGGCCCCTTGCTCGTCGCCTTGATGAGAATTGCGATGACGGCGAACAGCGGAGCCAGGAGAACGAGAGCGGTCCCCGATACCACAATGTCGAACAGGCGCTTCACGAGCGCCTGCATGGGATTGAGAGGCGGAGTGGTCAGGGTCACGGCCGTCGTCCCTGCGAAATGCGAGATTCTCGCATTGCTGAACGGGCCGACGACGCTCGACGCGCCGAGATGGATGGCCGCCGGTACGGCCCGGAAGGCCTCGACGATCTCCTGAATGAGGTCTGTCCTCGACCAGTCGGTGAGAATGACGATGTCGTCCGCATCGAGCAATCGTGCCTGGTCCACCGCGCAAGTGAGAGCCGAGCTAACGAGCGCGTCTCCCGCGGCATCGGACCTGTCCGTCCTGGCCGGCAGCGCCAACCTGCCAACGACACGAAAATCCGCGTCTCTGCCGCCGATCTCGGCACTGAAGCGCTGGATCTCGCCGGCCCCGCCCACCAGCATCAGCCGGCGCCGGGCCAGTCGGTTGGCGCGCGCCAGCGCCTCGAGTCCGTCGAGAATGAGGTCCCGCATGGCGACAAGCCCACAGAACCCGACTAGATAGAAGAGGAGAAGCGCGCCGGGCGAATAGAGGCTCGTTGTCTTGGTGAGGAAGCCAATCACGCCCAGCGTGAGAAAGGCGCACGTCCATACCAGCGCCATTCGCCCAAGACTGCGCCGGCCGTCCTGAAAGGCCCGCATGGCATATTCGCCGCGCACCACGAAGGGCAGCGCATAGAGCAGGGCGATCGCCCCGCCAATACCCACATAAGCCGCAGGGTCACCTGCGTCGCGATAGGCCCAATTGTGGCAGAGCGAGCCGGTGAAAACCGATCCGGCGACAATCACTGAGAATTCGAGGAGCAGCGCCGAGGCCGCGAAGCCCGTGCCTCCAAGAACGATCCGGGCATTCTCGGTAAGTCCGGCGCCATGCGCATCATGAACTCTATCCAGCACGATAAACCACCCGAAACGGCGCGACCGACGGCGAGGCGGCCGGCCGAAGCCGGAACCGGTGTTCGCCACACGAGGGTCAAGCTCGACCGCGGCTATGAGTCCGTCCGCATCGTCGCTCGCCCCTTGACCCGACCTGTGCATGAGGACGCGGCCGCGACCGCGTTCTCATGCATTGGTCCGGTTAATGCCTGTCCCGAAATGAGCCGATTGCTGCTGATTTGAGCCGCACCGGGCCCATGATCGCGACATGCGGCTCTCGAGTTGCAAGCCGCTTGCCGGTTGGCCGGCCTCTCGCGCCAAAGAGTAAACGGCTCACACCCCCGAGCGCGGCACGGCGCTTGCACGTCCTCTCTCGAGCCATGTCACGCAAGGCCTCAACGAGATGGATGCCCCTACCCGCGCCCCGGACGCCAAGATATCCGTGCGGCCCACGCCCCGGCGCGCAGGTCGCATGAAACCGGATCATCCGCACGACGAACCCTCCAGTCTCTTTGCACCCGCGCGGCCTGTGCGAAATGAGTGGTGGCCGGCCCCGGCCACGAAAGAGCCCACCGTGAGACAGACCCCGCCCCAGATGCTTAACTCGGATCAGCCGGTGCCGGGTCCTGCTCCCGCAGGGGAGCCAGGCGACACCGATCTCTCGGGTCTCTTTTCCATCATGAAACGCCACATCTCAGGCATCGCGATGGTGACGCTTGCCGCGCTCGGACTGACGCTTGCCTACGTCCTGCTGACGCCGCCCGTCTATACCGCAACGGCGACTCTCTTCATCGATCCGCGTGCACGCAAGCTCGTCGCGGATGACGTCGTGCAGGGAGGGCTTGCCACCGATGCCGCGCTGGTCGAGAGCCAGGTTCCCATCATCACGTCCGACAGCGTGCTCGGCCGCGCTGTCGATAGCTTGAAGCTCACCGATGACCCCGAGTTCTCTCCGGCGGCACGGTCTGGCCTTCTCGCTCCCCTCAAGGACCTGATCCGCGGCCCCCGTCCGCTGGCGGACCCGCATACCTTTGCACTCGAGCAGCTGTCGCGCGCCGTCAAGGTCAAGCGCGCGCAGAAGACTTACATCGTCGACATCGAGGTGGACCACACCTCGCCGGCGAAGGCCGCACGCATTGCCAACGCCATTGCCGAGGCCTACCTCGCAGACCAGACGGAGTCTAAGGCCGCCGAGGCCCGCCGTGCCAATGGCCTCATCGATGCCCGCCTTGGAGAGCTCAGCGACCAGGTGCGCATGGCGGAGACGCGCATCGACGAGTTCAAGAAGGCCAATCGCATTCTGACCTCCGAGGGTGGGGTCGTGACCGAACAGCAGCTCGGCAAGCTCAATGCCGAGCTTGCCAGCGCCCATGCGGTCGCCGCCGAGTCCAAGGCGCGTTTCGAGCAGGCCGAGGCTGCAGCACGCGGCAAGGTCAATCCCGATACATTGCCGGATGCGGTGAAATCCGGGCTCATCCAGAAGCTGCGTGACCAATACGCCCAGGTCGCCCGCCGAGAAGCTGCCCTCAATACGCAGCTCCACGCCCGTCATCCCATGCTGATCGAGGTGCGATCGCAGCTCAGGGAGATCCATGACCAGATCGGAGAGGAGCTGAAGCGCCTCGCGGCCTCGTCCAAGAGCGAGTACCAGATCGCCACTGCGCGCGAAGTGGAGCTCGCACGCACCATCGAGCTTAGCAAGGAGGAGGTTGCGCGCACCAACACGGCGCAGATCAAGCTGCGCGAGCTCGAGCGTGAAGCGGATGCCGGCCGCGAGCTCCTCAAGGCCTTTCTGGCCCGGGCCAAGGAGACACAGGAGCAGCAGAACATCTCGACGCCGGAGGCCCGCATCGTGTCTCAGGCGGCCATTCCATCCCACCCCTCGAAGCCGTCCACCATGCTGTTTCTCGCGCTCGGCCTCATCGGGGGCCTGGGGCTCGGGATTGCGCGTGCGCTCGCCAAGGATCACCTCGACGGCACGATCCGCTCTTCGCACGACCTCAAGCGATGCGGCGGTCTGAAGCTCGCCGGAGAGCTGCCTCTCGTTGCCGGAGGATCGCTTCTCGGGCGCCTGATGCACAAGTCGAGAAGCGGAGCCGATCGAATCGAGACGAGCGGATACAGCGATCTTTTGCAGTCGATCTCCGATACACGTGGCGCCCCCGCTCCGGCCTACCGGCAGGCGGTGCTCCGCCTCGCCGGACGGCTTCGCGCGGGCGTACGCCCTGGTCAACCGTTGGCCATCATGGTCGCTTCCGCGCGTTCCCGCGCAGGCGCATCGGCAACGGCTCTTGCACTCGCCTACTCGGCGGCCATCACGGGCGAGAAAGTACTGCTCGTCGACGGCGCATCGCTGGATGCGGGCCTCTCCGCCGTTTTCGCCCCCGATCCCAACCCGAATGAGCCGGTCGCGCTCGACAGCAAGGAGCATCTCGCGCGCATCACGGCCTATGACCAGCGCTCGGGCCTTGCCTTCCTGCCCCTGGCACTCTCCGACCTGCGAGTTCTCAAGAGCGAGCAGAAGCGCCGCCTCATCACCGGCCTCAACGCCGTGGCTCAAGACTACGACATCGTCGTCGTCGACGGCGGGTCACTCCTCGAGGACCAGTCCGCAATCTCGCTCCTGCCCGCGATCGACAGGATCGTGATCGTGGCAGCGGCCGGTGAGACCCAGCGCGAGGAGCTCGTCCGCACGGTTGAGGCGCTCGAGCCCGCGGCCGAGCGCATCGTCGGCGTCGTCATTAACCGCTCGGAGCGGTCCTGATCCTAGAGCGCACTCCACCTGATTTGGACCAGTTGGTTCAAAACAGGTGGAAAGCGCTCCAGCGGATCGGAAGAGCTAACCATCCTCTGCAACGGGAACCCCACCCCTCGAGCACGGCACGCCACTTGCTCATGCCGGAAGAGGGCATCCAGCAATGGGGACACGCGCGAGAATGACGACCAGCCTCAACCCGAAGACCACCCTCTCCGTGATCAGGGCGGCGGCCCAGCGGGCCAGGACCCAGGTGACGGCGTCCAAGACCGCACGCCTGTCCTTGAGCGACTACGAGCTGCCCGCGCAGACCCCGGCCCTCGCCACCATCGACGGCTGGCCGATCAATCTGGCTGACGCCGACGACGCGGTGACGGCCGTGCTCTCGGCCGCCCGCCGCGGCGAGAGCTTCTCGCTCGTGACGCTCAATCTCGATCACCTCGTCAAGCTGCGCTTCGATCCCGCCTTCCGCCGCGCCTATGCCGCGGCGCGTTTCGTTACCGCCGATGGCGAGCCGGTCGCTCGCCTGGCCGCACGCCAGGACGCCCGCATCGAGCGCACGACAGGAGCCGACCTCGTGGTCCCGCTTGCCAGGCGTGCTGCGCGCGAAAACCTTTCCGTCTACCTCTTCGGCACGACCCCCGATGTCGTCGCCCGCGCAGCCTCAGATCTCGTTGAGCGCTGCGAAGGCAAGCTGGCCATCGCGGGCTCGGCCTCTCCTTTGGCCGGCTTCGACCCCGAGGGCGCCGAGGCCGACGCCGCGCTCGACCGCATCGCCGCGTCCGGAGCGCGGCTCTGCTTCGTGTGCCTCGGCGCACCGAAGCAGGAAATTTTCGCCGCCCGCGCCGCTCAACGCGGCATCGCATGCGGCTTCGTCTGCGTCGGAGCGGCGCTCGACTTCATCGCCGGAGCGCAGATCCGCGCGCCGGCGTTCATGCAGCGGAACGGGCTCGAGTGGCTGTGGCGGCTCGCGACGAGCCCCCGCCGCCTGGCCAAACGCTACCTCATGTGCGCGCTCGTGCTCGCCGACATCGCTCTTGTGTCCCGATTCCGTCCTCTCCCGGCCGGACCGCGCCTTGCGGACTGAGCCGGCGCCGGATCGGAGACCGTTCCTGCACTGTGAAGCCCGTGCCAATGCCGTTGCCGAAACTGCTCTTCTATACGCACGCACTGGTCGACGGCGGTGCCGAGCGGCTGTGGGCGTGTCTTGCAAGCGCGTTCAGAGAGCGCGGTCACGAGGTCGTCTTTGCCGTCGACTTCACGGCTTCCGACACTGCGAGCCTGCTCGATCCCGCCATACCCATCGCCGCGCTTGGCCGTAATCCGCTGACGGCGACACGCCGCCTCAAGGAGCTCTTGGCGCGTGAACAACCGGCGGTGGCACTGGCCGCGGTCGGCGGCTCCAATCTGAAGCTACTGGCCGCGGCCCGGCTCGCGGGGCGGCGCACGCCGATCATCGCCTCGTATCACGGCTTCGAGGAGGCGCGCACAGGCTGGACGAGCTGGCTCACGCACAAGCTCCTGCCCCTGATCAGCCGGCACGCCGATCGCATCGTCGCCGTGTCCGATGAGCTTGCCCGCGCGCTCGTCACCCAGTGGGGAGCCGCGCCAGACTGCCTTACCGTCATCCCGAACCCTGTGTTTTTCCCGGCAAAGGCACCGGTCCCGAGCCCCGCCGAGATCGCGGCCCGCGAGAGCATCGTGCTGTCGGCCGGCCGGCTGGTTCCCGACAAGGACTTCCTCACCCTGATCCGCGCCTTTGCCAAAATCGAAAGGCCAGATGCGCGCCTCGTCATTCTTGGAAAAGGTCCCGAGCGCGAGCGCCTCATCGCCGAGACCGTGCGGCTCGGCATCGCCGATCGGGTCTCGCTGCCCGGCTATCTGCCCGAGCCGTGGCGGGCCTACGAGACGGCCAAGTGCTTTGCCCTCTCCTCGCGCACCGAAAGCTTCGGCAACGTCCTCGTCGAAGCGCTCGCCTTTGGCCTTCCGGTTGTCGCGACGGCCGCGAGCGGTCCGGCTCTGCTCCTCGGCAACGGTGCACACGGCCGCCTCGTTGCGATCGGAGACGTCTCCAGCCTTGCCGAGGCCATCGCCGCGGCTCTCGACCACCCCGGCGATCCTGCCGCGGCTCGCGCGCGCGCCGACACGTTCTCCTTCGAGCGCCGCCTGCCGGCCTATGAGGCCCTCATCAGGGACGTGCTCGATCGAAAGCCGGTCCGGGGCATCGCGGGTGTTTCCAAGCGCCGCGCCTTGACCTCGGCCTGAAAAAGAGGAGAACGGCCATGCACGATCGCGAGCCCTCCACCCTCGAGCACATGTCGATGCTGTTCTCCCGGGCGGATACGAACGGCCGCCGGCCGCCGATCGTCTACGTAGACCTCACGCATCTCGGACGACACGTGACCGGCATCGAGCGCGTCACCATCGAGCAGTTCGAGCGCATCAGGTTTCGCGGCGCCGACGTGCGCCACGTGCGCGCCAGGGGACTGTTGGGGATGATCGTCGCCCAGCAGCTTCTGCTGCCGCTCCTCTCCCTCCTCTACCCCAGGGCCGTGTTCGTATTCCCGGGTTTTCCACCCTCGCCGTTCTTCCGCCACAAGGCAGAGCGCGTGGTGCTCTATGTGCACGACCTCTTTCTCCTGACCCGCAAACAGGACCTCGGCCGCAAGGCGAGGCTCTATATGGCCTGGCCGTTCAGCGTCGCCGTGCGCGGCCTAAAATATTTCCTCGTCAACTCGGAGAAGACCCGCGCCGAGCTGGCGCCCTTCGTCCGTCCGGATGCCTCGATCACCCTCTATCGTCCCTCCGCCGGCAACGTGTTCGGTGTCACGGACCGCGGGCGCGCGGAGCGGCCCGAGACGCCGAGACCCCTCAAGATCCTGGCCGTGGGAACCATCGAGCCCAGAAAGAACTATGCGGCGGCGGCGGCAATCGTCGAGCACCTGGCGGGCGTGCTGCCGGGCGGCGCGGAGCTCAACATCATCGGTCGCGATGGCTGGGGCAACAGCGCGGCCGCCTTGAGAGCGTGCCCAAGGGTCCGCCTTCACGGATATCTTTCGGCAGCCGACGCCCGCCGCGTGGTCGAGGATTGTGACGTCTACCTCTGCACGTCTCACGACGAGGGCCTCGGCCTGCCGCTGCTCGAGGTTCAATACGCCGGCCTTCCGGTCGTGGCGCCCGACGCCCCCGTGTTCCGCGAGGTGCTGGGTCAGTCCGGGACGTTCATCGACACCACCCGGCCCGCCTCCGCGGCCTGCAGCATCCTTGCCCTCATCTCGAAGCCCGGATGGCGCAAAGCGACGAGCGAGGCCGCGAAGAGCAATGCCATCCGCTGGAATGGCCTGGCCGCCGGCGACAGGGAATGCATCGCGCGCCTGTTCGAAAAGGGGCTCGACGGGGTGAGCCACTCGAGCTCTCCGCCCGAGGCCGCATGAGGCGCACCGGGCCCGCAAGCGTTTCGCGACGCGCCGTTCTCCTCGGCGGAGCGGCCGCCCTCGGTACTGCCACCGCACTGCCGACAGCGCCGGTGTGCGCGGGCGGCGCCGCCGGCAGCCGCGGTCTTGCCGCACGCGCCGCACTGAAGGGCCTGCTGTTCGGCGCCTCGTTTGCAACGCACGAGCTCGACAAGCCCTATGGGCCCGGCTACGCCGAACTCTACAAGAGCGAGGCGCGTATCTTGACGAGTGAGCTCGAATTGAAGCTCTCGACGCTGCGCCCGTCCGCAGACCGCCTCGATTTCGCCCCGGCCGACCGGCTCGTCGCCTTTGCCCGCGAGAGCGGGCACGTGCTTCACGGCCACACACTGATCTGGAACGATGCATTGCCGGCGTGGGTCGGCCGCCTCGATACCGTTGAGCGCGAGCAGCTCCTCGAGACGCACATCTTCTCCGTTCTGGAGCGCTACCGGCACGGGATTCCCACCTGGGACGTGGTCAACGAGCCGATCGCACCCTGGGATCACCTGCCGGGCAATCTGCGCGGCGGCGCTTTCTACGACGCGCTCGGTGATGGATACATCGCAAAAAGCTTTAGCCTTGCCCGCGCCGCGGCACCCAACGCCCGTCTCTTCTTGAACGAGGCGCAGACCGAAAGCGACGACGAGAACGGCAGGGTCTTTCGCGAGAGCCTCAAGGCCCTCCTCCAGCGTCTCAAGGACGAGGGGGTGCCCGTCGACGGGGTGGGCCTCGAATGCCACCTGGACACTCGCCGCCCCTACGACTTCCCCCGCTTTGCCGATTTCGTCGCTCAGTTGGGAGAGATGGGCTTCGACCTCGCCATCTCGGAGCTCGACGTCAACGACGCGGGCCTCTCCGACGACCCCAATGAGCGTGACGCGCAGGTCGCCGACATCTATGGCCGCTTCCTGAAAGCGGTGCTGGCCGTCAAGGCCGTGCGCCGCCTCACCCTCTGGCAGATGGCCGATCACACGAGCTGGCTCTATTACGAAGATCTCGACCACCATCCGCGCGTGCGCCGCCGTCCCCGGCCGTTGCCCTTCGACGCCAAGTTCCAGAGGAAGCGCGCCTGGCACGCCATTGCCCGCGCCCTCGACGACATGCCGGCCCGGCCGGAAGCAGGATGACGTTCGGGGGCGCTACGCCGCCTCACCCTAGTCCTCTGCCTATCGAGGAGGTGGGGAGCGGGGACTGTCGCGCCACACGCGCGAATTTCCGCCGCTGAATCTCGCGGTGGTTCGCGTAGCACTTCGCCAATTGACGCTCGGGCGTGAAATCGCGGATCTCGTTCGCCACCCCTTCCGGTGTCACGGTCCGCGCTCTGATCCTGTCGTGCATGTCCACGAAGGCTGCTGCGAGGCGCTCGGCCATATCGTCCTCGCTGGCAGAGCGCGCGACGAGAGTGCCGCTCACCCCGTTCTTGATCACACTCTCGAGCTGCGGCAGGTGGATCGCACAGACGGGACGTCCCGCGCCCAGGCACTCGAGCACCGAGAACGGCATGCCCTCGAACTCGGAGGTCAGGATGCCCGCGTGCGCATGGGCGAGCACCGCCGCCACGCCGCTCGCATCCTTGAACCCGTGCAGGACCGAGATGTCCTCGATCGCCGCGAACTCGGGAAACCTGCGGGGATCGCTGGTGCCCATGTAGTGGAACTCGACACCGGCCCCGATTTTGTCGCGCAGCCTAGCAACCGTCTTCATCATGAGGGAAGGCGCCTTGAAGAGATCGAGCCGGCCGGCAAAAGCGATGCGAAAGCCGCCATCCTTCGGAAACGGCCGCGGCGAGAAGGTGTTGGTGTCGACCCACGTCGAGAGCGTGTGGATCTTGTGCGCCTGTCGCGGATACGTCTGCCGGATCCGCTCGGTAATGAAGGGATTGACGCACAGGAACCTGTCGCACGCCATCACGGCGAGACGCTCATTGATGTTATGGACATAGCGATAGCTCTTGAGGAGGCTGTCCATCCTGAGCTTCGGCGCACCCTCCCCGTGCAGCATCTGCACGAACGGAATGCCGAGCGCGCGTACGACGGGAGCGAACTCGACGCGCTCCAGGTCGACGCTGGTCGGCTGCTCCATGAGCTTGCGGCGGACCGCCGGTAGATGCCTTAAGAGGCCCTGCATGAACTGGAAGTTGATGGAGGAGCGGATGCTCGTCGCCGCCTCGCGCGCCCTGGCATCGGAGTAGGTGAGGACCGGCAGGAACTCGATCTCCCTACCACGGAAGGTGATTGTCGTCGTCCTGCCAAGCGCGAGCTCGCCCGTCGCGTCGACTCCGATCATGAGAAACGTGAAGTCCTCGGGCAGGAACCCGATCATGTCGCGGATGAAGGTCTCGAGCCCGCCGACCTTGGTGCCGCGCGGATCGAACGAATGAATGACGGCGAGTCGGTGCTTCATGCCGCACCAATCTCCTTTTGTGTCTTGAAAAGGCCGAGAGCGGCGGCGATTCTGTTTCCCACCCAGGCGGCCTCGCGCGGCCAGGCGACGGCGAGCGCCGCCGCGTAGAGCAGCACACCTGCGACGACTGCCGCGCCGAGCGAGAGAAGGCTCGCCCCCGGCGCGAGCAATACGACTCCGATGGCCATGGCCGCGGCGCTCAGAGCGATCTTGAGGGTGGGCACCAGCGGCAGGGCGAAGCCATAGGCGCGCCGGCCGCAGAGAAGCGTCACGGCAAGGCTCGCGCCCGAGCCGAGAGCCGCTCCCGCTACAGCACCCTCGAGCCCACCCGCAAGATGACCGGCCGCCGCTAGACCCAGCGTCGCCACCGCATCGAAGGCGTCGTTGGCGAGCGGCACCAGCGGCCGGGCATGAAGAAGGAAGATCTGCTCGCCGAAGTGCATGCGCAGGTTGCGCAGAGCGCCGCCCAAGAGGGCGAGCGGCAGCACCGCTTTCGTCACCTCGCGGAACGGGGCCGCAACGAAGAGATCGACGATCGGGCCCGTGATGGCCCACAGGCCGGCGGTGACGGGGGCGAGCACGCCGATCAAAAGCACGCCGTTGGCGACGAGTTGCGCCTGACCCATCTCGAAGCCCTCCTCGCGGGCCCGGCGCATGGCGATGGGAAACGCTGCGGCCGTCACCAGCATGGCGGCGAACGCCGCCGCGCGCTGCCCGAGGCCCCAGCCAACCGTCATCAGCCCGACGGCCGCCGCACCGTCGAGTCCCTGCACCAGGAACCGCAGTCCGTTGGCGGCGAGCCAGATGAAGACCGTTCCGGCGACCAGCGGCAGACCGTAGACGAGGCCGGCCACCAGTGCCGTGCGATCGACGGCGAGCCCCCGCCAGCTCATCTTGAGCCGCACGAGCGCCGCCCCCAGCGCTACGAGCTGCGCGCCGGCATAGCCCCACAGCACAGCGGCGGCGGAGGCCTCATAGAGAGTGACGAGCACGAGACCGAAGGCGAGCCCGAGGAGCGGCCAGACGATCTGCAGGATCGAATAGCTCACCCAGTCGTGCTCGGTGCGCGCGCGGTCCGCGAGCTGAGTCGCGACACCCCGGCTCACGGTGTAGACGAGCGCCGCACCAAAGAGAGACTGGGTCCAGGTTGCATCGACGACGAGTGCGAGCCCCGAGACCGCGACGGATGCCGCAACCGAGGCCCACAGCATGGCTCCAGCCTCGGTATCGAGGAACCGGCTCCGCGCTGCGCCGGTCGTGCCTCCCTCGTGAAAGCGCATGGTGTAAAAGCTGAACCACTGCAGAGTGGCGGTGAAAATCAGCTCCTGCGCGGACGCGAGGAGCGCGAGCACGCCCATCTCCTCGGGCACGAGGAAGAAGGTCCAGGCGACCGCCGCCACCAGCTGCAGCACCGGGCCCAGCGCCTGAGCTGGAAGGTAGAGGAGAGTCTGACGGTAGAGCATCGGGTGTCGAAGTGGTCTCGGCGCGTCTGCCGGCGCTTCCCAAGCGGTGCCGGTCGCTCCCTCGTGAACGGACGCGTTAACCCCTTCCGGAAACCGGCGGCTCGAGCTGCCCCTGTACCATCGCGAGACAAACGCTCCTCCGGTGACGCCAGAATCGTGCCGGACGTCTGCCTCCCCGGGGCGGGCGCACGCTGAAGGGGCTTGAAGAGCGGTACGCGGACGGCCGCACCCCGGCAGCCGCCCCTCCTCGCTGACCGCATGCCGGCGGCGGCCCCTGGCCCTTTGCGGTCAAATCGGTCTATAGAGGGGGCGCCCAACGGGAGCCGGCTTAGCACAGTGGTAGTGCACCTGATTTGTAATCAGGGGGTCGGGGGTTCAAATCCCTCAGCCGGCACCAATGATTTCAATGGCTTAGCCTAGAAAAAACAGAACATCACGGGAACACCGCGGCGCTCTTAAAAGTCGGACGTCCGACTTCGCTTCCGAGATGGGTCCCCGAAACGGGTTCTGGACGGGAGCAGGAGATCGCACCACGCGTTCTCGAGGTCCATAACTGCGGATCACACCTGCGTTGCGCGTGCCAGGAGCTCAAGCCATGGCGACATTCATCATGCTCACCCGACCGAGCCACGAGGTCATGGAACGCATCCGCTATCCGGCCCCGGCGCCGACGTCTCGAGACACATCGCTGCTTGCATAGAGCGCTGCGATCTCGCCCTTGTACTTTTCGGCGAGCGGCCCGCGTTTGGTCTTGAGCGTCGGAGTAAGCAACCCATTGGCCACCGTCCAGGTATCGAGCGTCAGATGGACGGCTCGGACTTGCGCGTGAGACGCAAATTGCTGCAGTCGCCTCTCCAGCCGCCGAAGGACCTCGTTCTTGACGGCCGGTGCATTTGGCTCCGTCCCAGAAAGCCCTCGTCGTCCCGCAAAGTCGGCCCATGACTCGGCATTAAGTGCAATCACGGCCGCAAGGAACGGCTTGCGATCGCCGACCACGAGCGCGTGATCGAGCAATGAATCCTGGACGATCCTGGCCTCAATCTCGGCAGGTGCCACCTTTTCGCCGGTGGACAATACAAGGAGCTCCTTGAGCCGGCCGCGAATGAAGACCCTGCCACCGCTGATGTCGGCAATGTCGCCGGTATGCAGCCAGCCAACTCGATCGACGGTTTCGGCCGTCAGCTTGTCGTCGCCCCAATAGCCGGTCATGACACTCGGCGAGCGCACCAGGAGCTCGCCTCGCGCCGAGATCTTGAGCTCCACTCCCTCGAGCGGCCGACCCGCCGAGCCAGGCACGTAATCGCCGACCCGGCTTGTTGTGACCACCGGGCCGGCCTCCGTCAGCCCATAGCCCTCGACAAGCGGCATGCCGAGGCCGATCAAAAAGCGGGCCACGTCCGTCGGCAGCGGTGCCCCGCCGCTGACAGCGACGCGCAGCCGTCCGCCAAATGCGGCGAGCACTTTACGGGACACCCAGCGATCGAGCTGGCGGAGAACGTTCCGTGCGGCGCGGCCGAGATCCCGATGCTGTGTTTGCCTGCTCTCATAGGACCGCCATCCGAGACTGTGGTTGAAATGGAGCAGCCAGCGCTTAAGCAGGTTTCTTCGCGTCCCGCCATGAATCGCGCCGGCGGCACGCTCGTAGAGCCGCGGCACTCCAAGAAACACCGTTGGGCGCTGCGACCGGAAATCCTCGCTCAACGTCTCGATCGCCCGAGCGTAAGCAACAGTTGCGCCCCCGACCATCGGAAGATAGCAGCCGACCGTCCTCTCGAAAGCATGCGCCAAGGGCAGGCACGATAGAAATACGTCATCAGGGCGAGGCGGAATGACATGGGCCGCCGCGGATGCATTCCAGAGCAGGGCGCGATGGGTCAGCATCGCGCCCTTGGGGCGGCCCGTGGTGCCCGATGTATAGATGATCGTCGCCACGGCGTCGGGATTGCCGGAGTGCCAAGGGAGAGATGCTCCGCCGGCGCGTTCAAGCGCGTCCTCGAGCGCCACGAGCCCCGGCCGGGAGATGTCGCTCGTTTCGAGACCGTCCCTGATCCAGACATGCGCAAGCTCAATCAGCTCCGGCCAATGGGGCAAAAGGAGGCGCCAGCGGGCCTCGGTATCGACGACGAGCAGCCTGGAGCCCGAATGGGTGAGAACGAATGCCATTCCGGCCGCGCTGTCGTGCAGATAGAGCGGCACGACGACGAGCCCGAGCGATAGCGCGGCCGTGTCGAAGGCTACCCACTCGGCGCCGTTCGGCAGGGCAATGGCCACCCGGTCGCCAGCCTTAAGGCCCGCCGCCGTGAGCGCTGCCCTGAGGCGGCCGGCGCGCCGGTCCATGTCGCTCCACGTGTGATCCCGCCAGCGTTGCGTTCGCGGATCGGCGTCGCGGTAGGCGATGGCATCGGGCGACCGCCGCACCCGCTCACGGAAGAGGCCAGTCAGCGTCTGTGCCGCTGCAATTGGGATGATGTCGCTTGTTGAGACCTTGTCCAAGTTGAGCCCACTGTGCACGGATGATGCGATCCGATCCGCAATAGATATCCACGGCTGTGCGGGGCGCACATTGACGCTCGTCATGGCGGCAAGCTCTGCTCGTGGCCACCAATGCGGCCATGACGGGCGCGTCTCATCGCGAACGGCCCGCGACACGAGCGGGTGGTGACCAGCTGGCGCAAGCAGCCGCGGCAGCGGGCGATCGCGCCGAGATCGGCGCACGGCTTCTCACCATCGTCGGCGATCTTGCGCGGGAGCTGCAGCCACGCAGGGGCACCCTGCTCGAGATTCGCATGGACAGCGACCTCGACCGTGATCTGGGTCTCGACAGTCTCGGCCGCTCCGAGCTCATGCAGCGACTGGACCGCGCCTTCGGCGTGCGCCTGCCGGAGAACCTGATCAGCGACGCTGCGACGCCGATGGACCTGCTCGACGGGGTTCTCGGCGCCAAGCCGGGCAGGCGTGCCCCTGCCGAACGGTCCGGGGCCCTCCCCATCGAGCTCCCTTGTGCCGCGGAGCCCACGCGGGCCGGTACGCTGCTCGAGGCACTCGCGGTACATGTCGGCGCGCACGCCGCGCGCCCGCATATCCACCTATGGCTCAGCGACGATGACGAGGAGATCCTCACCTACGGCGATCTCGACCGTGGTGCGCGCGAGGCCAGCGCAGGGCTCGCAATCCGTAGCATCGAGTCGGGCCAGCGGATCGCCATCATGCTCCCGACGAGCCGCGAATTCTTCGTTGCGTTCTTCGCGGTGCTGATGGCCGGTGCGGTTCCGGTCCCGATCTATCCGCCGTTCCGCAGGGCTCAGGTCGAGGATCACTTGAGACGGCAGGCAGGCATTCTCCGCAATGCCCAGGCGCGCCTGCTCATCACGGACGCCGAGATCCGTCCGCTTGCAGCTCTCCTCATGGGTCTCGCTGAGGATCTCCGCGGCGTGACGACGGTCGGCGAGCTCTCTGCCGGACGGCACCTCGCCGTGCCGGCACCCGCAACATCCCATACGACGGCGCTCATCCAGTACACCTCGGGAAGCACCGGCGACCCCAAGGGCGTCGTGCTGACGCACGCAAATCTGCTCGCCAACATCCGGGCCATGGGCGAGGCCATGCAGGCGTCGTCAGCCGACACGTTCGTCAGCTGGCTGCCCCTCTACCACGATATGGGCTTGATCGGCGCCTGGCTTGGCAGCCTCTACTACGGCGCGCCGCTCGCCGTGATGTCCCCGCTTGCGTTCCTCGCAAATCCGGCGCGCTGGCTGTGGAGCATCCACCGCCACCGCGCGACCCTCTCGGCAGCTCCCAACTTCGCCTTCGAGCTGTGTCTCAAGGGTGTGCGCGACGAGGACATCCAGGGCCTCGACTTGAGCTCGCTGCGCATGGTGGTCAACGGAGCCGAGCCGGTCAGTCCCAGCACGATCCGTCGGTTCACCGATCGGTTCCGGCGGTATGGATTCCGCCCCGAGGCCATGGCGCCCGTCTACGGCCTGGCCGAGTCCTCGGTCGGCCTCGCATTTCCGCCGGTGGGCCGTGCGCCCGTCATCGATCGCGTTCAGAGAGCGGCGCTGGCACGCGATGGAGATGCGGCTCCGGCGGCCAAGGACGATGCGACAGCCCTCGAGTTTGTCGCCTGCGGCCGGCCGCTCCCGGGTCATGAGATCAGGATCGTCGACGAGACCGGCCGCGAGCTGCCGGATCGGCGCCAGGGGCGGCTCGAGCTCAAGGGCCCGTCCGTGACCACGGGCTATTTCCGCAACGAGGAGAAGACCAGGGCTCTGTTCAATGGCAGCTGGCTCGACAGCGGCGACATAGCCTACATCGCCGACGGCGATGTCTATCTCACCGGTCGCATCAAGGACATGATCATTCGTGCCGGCCGCAACATCTATCCGCACGAGCTCGAGGAGGCCATCGGCAACATTCCCGGGGTGCGCAAGGGCTGCGTCGCGGCCTTCGCCAGCCGTGACGAGCGCACCGGCACCGAGCGTCTCGTCGTCGTGGCAGAGACGCGGCTCACGGCCGGCAGCGAGCAAGAGCGCCTCAGAGAGGCGATCGCCCACTCCTCGCTCGCCATACTGGAGATGCCGCCGGACGATATCGTCATCATGCCTCCCCGCACGGTCCCGAAGACGTCGAGCGGCAAGATCCGGCGCTCGGCGGCGCGCACGCTGTATGAGAGCGGGTCGATGGCCGTGGGCGGCCGGGCGCTCTGGTGGCAGGTGGCTCGCCTTGGGCTTCTGGGTCTCGGCCATCGCGCCCGCCGTGCGGCCCGGCGCGCCGCGGAGCTGGCCTATGCGGCGTACTGGTGGATGCTCATCGGCCTGCATGGCCTCGTCGCCTGGCCGCTCGTAGCTCTGCTGCCGCGGCGATCGTGGCGCCACGCGATTGTGGGCACAGCGGGGCGCTCGTTCCTGCGGCTCGCAGGCATTCCATTGCAGATCGACGGCGCTGCCCAGGTCCCGGAGGGTGGCGTCATCGTCGTCTCCAATCATGCCAGCTACCTCGATGGGCTTGTCCTGACCGCTGCCCTGCCTGGAGCGCTCAGCTTCGTCGCCAAGCAGGAGCTCGAGCGCCAGTTCGTCGCCGGCGTTCTCCTGCGGAGGCTCGGCACGATATTTGTGCGACGCGTCGACGCCAAAGGCGGGGTCGAGGACACGGCTGCCATGCTCGAGGCGGCCCGGGGAGGAGCGCGCCTTGTTGCGACACCGGAGGGCACGTTCACGCGCATGCCCGGTCTCCTGGCCTTCCGGCTGGGTGCCTTCCTGGTGGCAGCCGAAGCTGAGCTCCCCGTTGTGCCCGTCGCGATCAGGGGCACGAGGATGGTGCTGCGTGGCGACCAATGGTTGCCCCGGCGCGGCAGCATATCGGTCGCCGTCGGCAAGCCGCTCACGGCCGATGGCAAAGACTTCGCCGCCGTCGTACGCCTGCGCGACCGGTGCCGCGCCGTCATCCTCGAGCATGCGGGCGAACCGGACTTGGCGCATGAGCGTGTAGAGCTGCCTCCCGACTAGCCCGACCCAAATCAGGTGGAAAGGGCTCTGGGCCCGGCACGCAGGGCGCTATGAGAGGACGATCCAAGGCACCAAGAGCTTGATCCGGCGCTCATGCGTGCCAGCGGCGAAACTCCATGGCCCGCAACACGCGCTCCTCGGCGAGCTTCACGGCGGCTTCCCGCGGCAACGACCCGCTGGCCTTTGCGGCCGCGAGCACGGCACGCGTGTTGGCCGCGATCCTCTCGGCGACGGTCTCGAGCGCCGACCGCTCTGTCCCGCCGTGATACTCGACGGCGGCCGTTATGACGCCGCCCGCGTTGGCGATGAAGTCTGGCACCGACAGGATGCCGCGCTCGTGCATGCGCCTCTCGGCGTCGGACGTCGCCGGTATGTTGGCTCCCTGCAGGACGAGCCGCGCCTTGAGCCTGTCGGCGTTGTCGGCCCGGATGACGCTGGGACGTGCTGCTGGGATCCAGATGTCGCAGTCGGCGCTGATGAGCTCGTCGGGGCCGATACGCTGCCCGCCCTTGTGATCGATTACGCTCTTGCCGCGCTCCTTGAGGGCGCACAGCCTCTCGACATCAAGTCCCTTGGCGTCGACGATGGCGCCCTTGCTGTCCGACGCCGCGACGAGCCGTGCCCCCTTTCTGGCGAGGTAGCGCGCTGCGTGCTTCCCCACGGCGCCGAACCCCTGCACGGCAACGCGCGCGCCGTTCAACTCGACGCCCGAGAACGGCTCCGCCACCTCGGCCGCAATCGCAAGTCCAAAGCCGGTTGCCCCAATCTCGTCCAGGGGAATGCCGCCCAGCTCGCGCGGCAGCCCGACGGCGCGGCCGATCTCGTCCCTGATCCAGGCCATGGCCGTCTCATCGGTGCCCATGTCGGGGCCGGGAATGTAGTCGCCGATATCCCGGATCGCCTGCGCGAAGGCCCGAATGATGCGCTCCTTGTCGCGCGCCGGCATCGTAGGATCGGCGAAGATCACGGACTTCGCCCCGCCATGGGGCAAGCCTGCTGCCGCGTTCTTGAGTGTCATGGCGCGCGCCAGCCCGAAGCACTCCTCGAGACTGACGTCGGGGGCCATGCGCGTTCCGCCGATCGCAGGGCCTGTTGCCACGTTGTCGATCACGACGATGGCCCGAAGTCCCGCTCCCGGCTCGCTCAAGTGGACGATCTTGGCAGGACCGAGCTTGTCGCAGAAGCAGAATGCGTCGTCCATGCGATGCCCTTTCGATCCTAAGAAGCTAGTGTGATGATTCCGAAGTTCGCATTCATGTGGCCGCCAATAGAGTTGCGAACTTCGGAATCTGAATCACACTAGAAAACAAATACTTGGCTAGTGTCCTTATCGTTCGCGAAGTTCGCCAAGATCGTACCGCAGGTGGTTACGAACTTCGCGAACGGGACACTAGCCGACCCGGATGGCTCGATCATGCCGAGCACGTTGCCTTCGGTGTCTTCCGCCGCGGCGATGTATCCGACGTCCGGTATGCGGTGGGCGGCTGGACGACCCTACCCATAGCTCTCAGCTCACGCTCCCTGCTGCCGGCGGCGCCGGCTGTGCCAGCTCGGTGACGACCGCATTGAGGAAACGCACCGCCTCCGCTCCTGTCACCACGCGGTGATCGAAGGTCAGCGAAAGCGGCAGCATCCTCATCGCCTCGGGTCTACCGCCGACAAGGCGCACAGAATCGAAGATCCTGCCCGCACCCAGGATTGCTACTTGCGGCGGGACGATCGCCAGCGCGGCGTAGAGGCCGCCGAACATGCCGAAATTCGACAACGTGATGGTCTGGCCCGATAGGTCGGCGGGCGGGACCTTGCGCGCCTCCACATCGCGCTTCATGGCCTCGAGCCCCGCGCGAAGGTCCTGGTCGCTACGGGAGCCCACGTCGCGCAATACGGGAACGAACAGCCCCTCACCCGTGTTGAGCGCGATGCCAAGATCAATGCGCGTGTGGATTAGGCGCGCCATGCGGGGCTTGTCGAACCAGCAATTGAGACCCGGCTCGGCACGACAGCCGGCGGCAACGGCGCGGATGAGGCGCAGCGTGACGTCGGTGCCGGGGCACCAGTGCCCGACCGGAACCTCGTCCGTCACCGTGGAGCCGGGCACCTCGAGCGCCGAGCGCGCCATGTTCTCGGCCATGGCACGGCGTACGCCGCGTAACGGCGCGTAGTCGCCGTCCGGCCGCGACGCGCCATGAGCCCTCGCGACATCCTCGACAGTCACCGCCTCGCCGGGGCCTGTTCCCGTGACTTTGTCGAGTTCCACGCCAAGCTCGCGCGCCCGCGCCCGCGCCGCAGGGCTGGCCTTGACGGCCGGAGGCGCTCCGGCTGCGCCCGCCGGCGTACGCCCTAGCGCCGCGCGCGCAGCAGCGCCCGGAATGCCGGGCAGTACACCGACGACCGTGCCCGCATCGGTGCGATGGGCCTCATCGTCCTCAAATTCGACGATCGGCGCGCCGATCTTGATGATGTCGCCCGGTGCGCCGTGCACCGCCGCGATACGGCCCGCCCACGGCGACGGAATCTCGACCACGGCCTTCGCCGTCTCGACGGACACCAGAGGCTGGTCCGCGACGACACGGTCGCCGGCCGCGACATGCCACGACACGAGCTCCGCCTCGCTCAATCCCTCGCCCAAGTCCGGAAGCCTGAATGTCCTCATGAGTAGCGCATCACATCTTGAACGGCGGCGGCGATCTGGCCGGCCGAGGGCAGGTAGTCGTGCTCGAGGCGCGGCAGGGGCATGACGGTGTCGTATCCGGCCACGCGCTTGACGGGGGCCTTCAAGGAGAACAGCGCGTGCTCCGCGATCCGCGCCGCGATCTCGCCGCCGAAGCCGCCCGTCAGCGGGGCCTCGTGCGCGATCACGGCGCGCCCCGTTTTCCCGACCGAATTCAGGATGGTCCCGGCATCGAGCGGCGTCAGCGTTGCGACATCGATGACCTCGGCGGCGATCCCGTCACGGTCGAGGGCCTCAGCGAGGCTCAGCACGTCGTGGGTCATGGCGCCCCACGCAATGAGCGTCACATCGCGGCCCTCGCGAAGCACGAAGCTCGTGTCGAGCGCGAGACCCGCTCCGTCGTCGACGACGTCCTCCTTGACGGCACGGTAGAGCCGCGTCGGCTCGAGAAACACGACCGGGTCGGGATCGCGAATGGCCGAGAGCAAGAGACCATAGGCCCGCCGCGGCGACGACGGATACACCACCCTCAGGCCCGGCACGTGCGCCAGCATGGCCTCCATGCTCTCGGAGTGGTGCTCCGGCGCGTGGATGCCTCCCCCCGACGGCGTGCGCAGGACGATGGGGCAACTGAGACGCCCGCGCGTGCGGGTCCGCAGCCGCGACGCATGGTTCACGAGTTGATCGATGCAGGGGTAGAAGAAGCCCGAGAACTGGATCTCGGCGACAGGCTTCAATCCCTCGACGGCAAGGCCGATGGAAAGGCCGGCGATCACAGCCTCGGCCAAGGGCGTATCTCGAACGCGCTCCTCTCCGAAGCGCTCGAGCAGACCGAGCGTGGCGCGGAACACTCCGCCGTTCGCGCCCACGTCCTCGCCGAGGACGATGACCCGCTCGTCCTCCTGCATGGCACGGGCGAGCGCCAGGTTGACCGCTTCGACCAGAGTGATCTCAGCCACGGCGAGCCTCCGCGTAACGGGCCGCCTCGGCGCGCTGGCTCTCGATGCCCTTCGGAAGCTGCGCGAAGAGGTGATCGAACATCGACGCTGCCGGCTCGCGTGCCCTTGAGAGATACTCGGCCACAGCTCTCTCGACCGAGGCCGCGCATTCGGCGAGAAGCGCCTCCTCGTCCGGCTTAGACCAGACCTCGGCGCGGACAAGAAAGGCCTTCAGCCTGACGACCGGCTCCTCCTTCCAGTGCCGGGAGACATCGGCATCTGAGCGATAGCGGTGGGCGTCGTCGGCCGTCGTGTGGTCGGAAAGACGATAGGTGACGGCCTCGATCAGAGACGGGCCTTCGCCCGCTCGCGCTCGCGCCAGAGCCCTTTCTGCGGCATCACGCACGGCCACGACGTCGTTGCCGTCGACCTGCTCTCCTGGAATGCCGGCGGCCATCCCCTTCTGCGCCAGATTCAGCGCGGCCGTCTGACGGCTGAGCGGCACGGAGATGGCCCACTGGTTGTTGTTGACGATGAACACCGCAGGCACCCGCCAGACACCTGCGATGTTGATGGCCTCGTAGAAGTCTCCTTTCGACGTGCCTCCGTCCCCTACGATGCCTACGGCGGCCCGCTGCTCTCCCTTGAGCTTCATGGCAAGGGCAACACCCGCGGCATGGGGGATCTGGCTCGCCACCGGAATCGAGATCGGAAAGTCGCGCCGGGGCCCGCTGAAGTCGTTGCCGCGCTCGTCGCCACCCCAGTAGGTCAGAAGCTCGACAGGCTTCACCCCGCGCCACAGCATGGCGCTCTGATCGCGATAGGTTGGCAAGAGAACGTCATCGGTCCGCATGGCGCTGGCCACGCCCACGCCCACCGCCTCCTGCCCCAGCGACGATGCAAACGTACCGAGCCGGCCTGTGCGCTGCAACGAGACCGCCTTCTGATCGAAGGCACGGGTCAGCACCATGGCCCGGTAGAGCGGTATCAGCACCTTCGCGTCGCGAGCGAAACCCGGCAGCGCACGGCAAACCTTGCCGTCGGGCTCCAGGAACCGAAGCGTGGCTGGAAATGGCTCTTCGTCCGAGGTGAGTCTCGGCGCATCCATGGGCATATTAGAAGGTTCCTGCCAGATGCCTCTCAGGTGAAGCTATTGTCCGGGGAAAGAGCAGGCATTGATGCGCCTCAAGGAGAGCCGCTCTCCCCTGCCCCATGTGCATCGCTGCCAGTCGAACAGGTGCCCGATGATGCCGGACGAGCCAGCCGAGATCACGCTGTTCCTTAGCGGCGACGTGATGACAGGACGCGGAATCGATCAAATCCTGCCACACCCCTCCAGGCCTCATCTCTTCGAGCCGTATGTGCGATCGGCACTCGACTATGTGCGGCTGGCGGAGGAGGCCGGTGCTCGCCTCGAGATGCCGGTCGACTTCGGCTACGTGTGGGGTGATGCGCTCACCGAGCTGGCCCGCGTTGCGCCCGTGGCGCGCATCGTCAATCTCGAGACGGCCGTCACAACCTCGGAGGACGCAATGCCCGGCAAGGGCATTCACTACCGCATGAGCCCGAGGAACGTGCCGTGCCTCGAGGCCGTCGGCCTCGACTGCTGCATCCTCGCCAACAATCACGTCATGGACTGGGGTAAGCGCGGATTGCTCGAAACGCTGGATGTTCTCAAGGCATCGGGAATCGCCAGTGCCGGCGCTGGCCGTGACGCAGACGAGGCTGCGGCTCCGGCAGTGCTGTCTTTCCCGCAGGGACGCGTGCTGGTCTTTGCGTGGGCGCTCCCCGATTGCGGCGTGCCGCATGGCTGGGCCTCGGGTCCGGGACGCGCCGGCGTCAATCTTCTCGGCGATCTTTCCCAAGCGTCGGTCGAGATCGCCGCGCGTAGCGTGCTCGCGACCCGCAGGCCGGGTGACCTTGTCGTCGTCTCGCTCCACTGGGGCGGGAATTGGGGCTACGACGTCTCTCCGGAGGAGCGCGCGTTTGCCCATCGCCTCGTCGAGGCCGGCGCTGCGGACATCGTCCATGGCCATTCCTCGCACCACCTCAAAGGAGTCGAGGTGTATCGCGGCAAGCTCGTCCTCTATGGCTGCGGCGACCTCCTCAACGACTACGAGGGCATTGACGGCTACGAGCACTATCGCGCCGGATTAGGCCTCATGTACTTCCCGAGCCTCGAAGCGGCGACCGGCAGGCTCAAGCGTCTTTCGATGCTCCCTACCGTGATCCGCAATCTGCGCATCAATCGGGCGCCGCCCGAGGACGCCCGCTGGATCGCCGATCTCCTGACACGCGAGGGTAAGGCACTCGGCACACGCGCCACCCTCGACCCGGGCGGCAGGCTGCTCCTTGCCTGGAGTTAGCCCGACCTCTGCGCCTCGCGCGAGGGGGCCCTTGACCGAATTCAATGCGCGCTTCGAAAATCGAACATTGAGTGGCGCAAACGGAGCCGGCTCACGCATGAAACACCCCGTCCACGCCCGCGAGGCCGTGATACCGCTGCAGGCGCTCGCTGGCGGCCTCAGCCTGCCGGCAGCGTCTGCGGGGCTCGCGATATTCGCATTCGACAGCAGCGCGCGCCGCTTGAGTCCGCACAGCACGCGTGTGGCGCGCGCGCTCATTCAGGCGACGCACCCCGAGTCACCAGGCACCGGCAGACCCAGCCGCCGCTGGCCGGCTGTCGTTGCCGGCCCCGGCGCATAGTGATGGAGGCCAGGTCTTGGATAGAGACCCATCATCCTCGTCTGTGAGCGGGCGGTGGGAGCACTTCGCTCATGACGCCGATGTCGGTATTCGTGGTATCGGCGCAACGATGGCGGAGGCGTTCGAGCAGGCCGCGCTGGCGATGATGGCTGTGATCACAGATCTCAGGACCGTCACGCCGACGTCCGAGGTCGAGATCGCATGCAAGGCTCCGTCTCCCGATCTCCTCCTTCTCGACTGGCTCAACGCGCTCGTGCTCGAGATGGCGGCGGAGAGCCTCGTCTTCGGCTCGTTCACGGTTGCCATCGATGGCACGTCGCTGACCGCCACTGCCCGCGGCGAGAAAGTCGATGTTGGGCGTCACCAGCCCGCTGTCGAGGTTAAGGGCGCAACCATGACGGAGCTGTCCGTCGCGCGCGGTTCGGACGGGCTGTGGCGCGCGCAGTGCATCGTCGACGTTTGAGCGCAAACTGGGGTTGACGCGACATGGATCTTCAGGGCCTCGAGAAACTGTCCGATACGGCTTGGCGCATCGCACCGCGCGGAGCCATGCGCGTGCCGGCGATCCTCTACGGGGACGAGACCCTGATCGTCGAAATGGACGAGAAGGTGCGCGAGCAATTGACGAATGTCGCCTCACTGCCGGGAATCGTAGGCGCCTCGTATGCAATGCCCGATGCGCACTGGGGCTACGGATTTCCGATCGGCGGCGTGGCGGCATTCGACGCCAAAGAGGGTGGGGTCGTCTCCGCCGGGGGCGTCGGCTTCGACATCTCCTGCGGCGTGCGCACGCACTTGACCGGGCTCACACGGGCGCGCGTGCTCTCCTGCCAGGAGGAGCTCGCGCACACCCTCTACAGGTCCATACCGGCCGGCGTCGGCTCGACAGGCGAGCTCAAGCTCGACGACACCGAGATGACGGCCATGCTCTCCGGCGGAGCGATGTGGGCGCTCGATCGCGGCTTCGGGCGCGCGGAGGATCTGGAAAGAATCGAGGAAGGCGGGCGCATGAGCGGCGCCGATCCGGCCGCGGTCTCGGACGACGCACGCCGCCGCCAGCGCAAGGAGATGGGCACGCTCGGCTCGGGGAACCACTATCTCGAGGTGCAGGAGGTGGCAGAGGTTTTCGATGCCGCGGTGGCCGAAGGTTTCGGGCTCAGGCCCGGTGAGTGCGTGGTGACCATCCACTGCGGTTCGCGAGGTCTCGGACACCAAATCGGGACCGAGTTCCTGCGCGAGATGGCCATCGCCGCACCGGCGTATGGCCTCTCGCTCCCCGACCGCGAGCTCGCCTCGGCTCCCATCAGCTCCGCAGTCGGCCAGCGCTACCTGGGCGCCATGCGCGCGGCGATCAACTGCGCGCTCGCTAACCGGCAGATCATCGGGCACCTAGCACGCCGGGTCTTCGGCCGCCTGTTCGAGAATGCACCCTTGCCACTGCTGTTCGACGTCTCGCACAATACCTGCAAGGTCGAACGGCACGTGCTCGATGGAATGGAGCGACAGCTCTACATCCATCGCAAAGGGGCCACGCGCGCATTCGGTCCCGGTCATCCGAGCCTGCCACCGAGCCTCCGGTCTCTGGGCCAGCCGGTGCTCATCGGCGGCAGCATGGGAACGTCGTCGTTCGTCCTGGTTGGAACGGCCGAGAGCGAGGCGCGCGCCTTTTCCTCCGCGTGCCACGGCGCGGGCCGCAGAATGAGCCGCCATCAGGCGACGCGGACCTGGTCGGGACGCCAGGTCGTCGACGACCTCAGGGCGCGCGGCATCATCGTCAAGAGCCCGTCCTTACGCGGCGTGGCGGAAGAGGCCCCGGGCGCCTACAAGGATGCAGTCGCCGTCGTCGACGCCGCCCAGCATGCGGGCCTCGCCCGCAAGGTCGCCCGGCTCGCCCCACTCGTCTGCGTCAAGGGGTGAGGGGCCGGCCGGCCGGGCCGGCGCCGGTTACGCTCGCTCGAATTATTCGGCGGGGAATAACACTTACGTGTTAATCTTGCCCTCTGTGCTGCCCTACCTCGGAAAGACGAACCAATGCTCGCGAGGCCACTGCCGTTCCCGGTGTCAACCGAAACCCGCGTGATTGCCGCCATGGTGGCTTGGATCGCGCTCATCCACTTCGTGGTCGAGGCCTTCATCATGGGCACGCTGGCGGGCTGGCAGCTCGATCACGGCGTCATTGCCGAAGGGCTCCTCGACTGCGTCCTGCTCACGCTTCTTTCGAGCCCGCCAATATACTATTTCGTCGCGAAGCCCTTCATCGAGGCGGCGCAGTCGGCGAGAGCCGAGCTGGCGCAAGAGCTCGACCTGCGTACGCAGCAAACGGACAACCTCGAGCGCACGCGTGTCAGTCTCGAGAGCTCCCTCGGACAAAACGAGCAGCTGCGCAAGCGTCTTCAGCAATCCAACGGGCGGGTTGCCGAGATCAACGAGCTGACGCTGCAGCGTATTGGCGCCGATCTGCACGATGGTCCGGCGCAGCTCCTCACCTACTCCTTGCTGCGGCTGGGAAAAATGGCACCCATCCTCAAGCAGGGTGGAAACGTGAGAGACCTGGAGTTGCTCGAGGGCATGCAGCACGCGCTTTCGGATTCGCTCAACGAGTTGCGCAACATCTCCCGGGGGCTCTCTCTGCCACAATTGAGCGAGGCCGGCCTCGAGGCCGTGATCGGCATGGCGGTGACCCTGCACCAGGAGCTGACCGGCACCAAAGTGCAGCTCACCATGAGCAACCTCCCCGCGAGCGTCCCGGACGCGATCAAGATCTGCGTCTACCGTGTCGTGCAGGAATCCCTGTCGAACGCGTTCAAGCATGGCGGAGCGGCCGAGCAGAGAGTCGAGGTCTTCATGGAGAACATGCTCACCTTGAAAGTGTCGGACCAGGGACCCGGCATGGCGGCTAAGCCCCCCGGCCGGGGACTGGGGTTGAGCGGAATGCGGGCGCGTGTAGAAGCATTGGGCGGGACATTGTCGATCGATTCGGGTCAGGGCAAGGGAACGACGGTGACCGCACGCCTCGATGTCAATGAGATCGCATCGCGAGGAAACGGCAATGGCTAAAAGGCGGCGCGTCGTGGTCGTCGACGATCATCCGGTTGTCCGCCGTGGCGTCGCGGCGACCTTCGTCGAGGAGTCCGATTTCGAGGTCGTGGGCGAGGGCAGCTCGGCTGAGGATGCCGTAAGGCTCGCGCGGGAAAAGCATCCCGATCTCGTCGTCATCGATGTCACGATGCCGGGTGGAGGCGTCGAGGCGGCTGCGGCCATCGCCAAGGCTCGACCGGATGTCGCCATCCTCATCCTCTCGATCCGCGAGGATCTTTCAACCGTCCGTGCTGCGCTGAGGGCGGGGGCACACGGATACATCTCGAAAGGCATCAGCGGCGGCGATCTCGTGGCCTCGGCCCGGCGCGTGCTGGCCGGAGAGCGCTATGTCACGCCCGAGCTCGCCGTGCGGCTCATTGCCGATGACACGCCGGCGGATGAGATCGAGACGCCGGAGCGCGTCACCTTGCGAAGCTCGCTGACCGAGCGGGAGCGTCAGATCTTCGGCCTCATCGGAGAAGGCCTTTCCAATCAGGAGATCGCGGCCCGCATCGGCCTCACGGAGAATACCGTCAAGCACTATGTGACTCCGCTGCTTCAGAAGCTCGGCGTGCGCAGCCGTACCGAGGCGGCCCTTCTGGTCCGCAAGCACAACCTATCCAAGGCCTGATCGCGCTCTCGAGGCTCAATTTCTGCTATCAGACCTTGGTCTGATCCATTCATCCAAGATTGCCAAACGTTAGTCGGATGCTGTTCCAGCGCAAGTGTAGTACCTCAGTATAATATGTTGGTGCGGCGCACTTAGAAGCCATCAGCGAGCGATCACAGCAGCACGCGGCCGGCGGCAGTGTGAACGGGTGCTCGTTGTCTGACGACAGAGCAAGAGAATGTCCAAGCAAAACCGAAGCCCCGACCTGGGACGCGCCGCCTCGGCGCCGGCCCAGCCACCCCGAAAGCGCGAGCCATCGCCTCGATTGGGCGTCGAGCCTCCGGATCCCATCAGGATTCCAGAATGGCCGAAGCACGTCCTCTGGATCAATCCCGCGGGCATGTGCCCTCCGGCAGGGAGCATCGAGACGAGGAAGGCCGGCAAGGCTCGAGGTGCCTGCCATTGACGAGAAGAGAAGCCAGTAGTGTTGCGTAAGGAGTTTGCGTCATGACCATCACCCTCAATCGCACCGATCTCGATTTCCTGCTCACTCAGGTCACGATCAATTATCTCAAGCCCGACCCGAACAATCCGGGCCAGTTCATCCCGACCGTGAACTTCAACTACTCGGCGCTCGCCAACGCACTCGATCCCTCCGGCCTGCGCGAAGTGGCCGGCACAAACAACAATCTGGTCGGCGGCTACTTCGATCCCAACATCATTAATCCCCTCACGGGTGAGCCCGGCGTTTGGGTTCCGGGTCCCAACTCCACGTGGGGCCAGTCGAGCCAGCCCTTTCTCAACCTGAGCGTGGGGCAGGAGGCCGGCAGCGCGCCGGAGGCGGGCTACAACAACTCCGGCACGGGCACGGCCGGCACCAACCGCGCGGTCTCCGATGCAGACCCGCGTCTCATCTCCAATCTCGTCACGACCATGTTCACATCGGGCGCGATCGCCAATCCGGCGGCCGCGGCGACCGCGACCAATCAGGGGCCGTTCGCGGCCAATGCGCAATTCGGCGGGCTTCAGGTCAACGGCCAGGATACCGCCTTCGTCGCCAACGCCGGTGTGCTCGGCGGCGGGCGCTATAACGAGTGGTTTGTCTCTTTCGGCCAGTTCTTCGATCATGGCCTCGACTTCGTCAATCGCGACACCGATCCCAACGCTACGGTCACCGTCAACCTGTCGCCGCTCGACCCGCTCTATTCGCTGGGCGCCGACGGCGTGCTCGGGGGGACTGGCGCCAATGCCGACGTGACCTCCATCCAGGTCCGCCGCGCCGCAATCTCCAACGCGTCGGATGCCGGCACCGATGGCATCTTCGGCACGGCCGACGACCGACTCTCGAACGGCGCCGACGGCGTGGCGGGCACGGCCGACGATATCTATTCCAAGCCCAAATACATCAACCAGACGGGCCTGTTGATCGACCAGAGCCAGACCTACGGCTCGCACGAGAGCGTCAACGCACTGATCCGCGAGTACGACGCCGACGGCAGCCCCACCGGCCGCGTCGTCTCGGGCAACACGGCGGTTCTTGACACGCCAAGCACGGCCGACGACGTCAATGCAAAGGGCCTCGCCACCTGGGCCGACATCAAGGCCAACGCCCTGCGCATCGGCGTCGAGCTGGACGCCAACCCCAGTCATTTTGCGAACATAGACATTCACAACGCACCCAGGCTGCGCGTCGATCCTGTCGGCAAGCTGATGTTCACGCCAGGGGCCATCGACTGGACCACGACGGACCCGTGGTACAAGCAGATTCTGCTCGACGATCCGCTCTTCGATACGGGCACGCCTTTCGACTATTCCTTGCAGTCGGCCAATGACCCGTTCCTGCGCGATGCCAATGGCAACGTGCAACGCACCGGCCAGAACATGCTGATGGACTTCAATCCGGGCCAATCGCTCGATTCCCACGTCATCACCGGCGACGGCCGTGCCAACGAGAACATCGGCCTCATGTCCGTGCACCACGTGTTCCACGAGGAGCACAACGCACAGGTCGAGAACGTCAAGGCCTCGATCCTGGCAACGGGCGACGCGGCATTCATCGCCGAGTGGCAGACGTCCCCCGGCGTGTGGGACGGCGAGAAACTCTATCAGGCCACCCGCCTCATCACCGAGAGCGAGTACAACCACATCGCCATCGACCAGTACGTCGGCACGCTCTACGGCGCGCTGCCTGAGTTCGTGTCGTACTCCTCGGATATCAATCCCGGAGTGAGTCTCGAGTTCAGCCAGGCCGTGTTCCGCCTCGGCCACTCGATGCTGACCGAGACGTTCAACGTCACCGATCCGGAGACGGGTCAGCCGCTGCGCCTGCTCGACATGTTCCTCAACCCGACCAAGTACCAGGCCATGTTGGACGTCAACGGCAATCCAGCCGATCTGGTGAACGGCCTGTTGACGACGCTCGGCAACGAGGTCGACGAGTTCGTCACGCCAGCCCTGCAGCAATCGCTGCTCGGCCAGCCGCTCGATCTTGCGACAATCAACATCGCGCGCGGCCGCGACGTCAACCTGCCGACCTGGAACGAGTTCCGCGACCAGCTCTACAACCAGTACATCCAGAACACCAACAACACCAACTCGAGCGCGCTCGCGCCCTACACGAGCTGGGCCGATGTGTTCGACCACCTGAAGAGCCCGCTTACCGGCGTCAACCTCATCGCAGCCTATGCGCGCGGCAATCCATCGTCGGCGGACGGGCTCTACGGCACCCTTAACGACGGCGATCACGACCTGACTGACGCGATCGTGCAAGCTCGCGCCGACTACCTTTCCGGCACCGGTACGCTGCAGCAACTCCGCGGCGTGGCGCAGGATCTCTACAACGCCTATCTGAATGTTGACTCTGTGGGCAACCCTATCCCTCCGGGCAACCCGGTCGATGAGGCCCGCCATGACGAGGCCGTGGCCTTCATGGAGGGCGAGCCGGTCTACAATCCAGCGACGAGCCAGTGGGAGTTCACGGGCGCCGACCAGGGCTTCTGGGACATCGACCTGTGGATCGGCGGTCTCGCGGAGCGCCCGCTGTTCGACGGGCCGCTCGGCACCACCTTCAGCTACGTCATACTCGACTTCGCCCAGCGCCAGCAGGACGGCGACCGGTTCTACTACCTTTATCGCACGCCTATGGGAACCCATCTCGGCGACGAGATCATCCGCAACCAGTTCACCAACCTGGTCATGGAGAACACCGGGCTTCAGCACCTGAACGGCGAGATCTTCATCTGGTCGAGCGCCACCTTCGAGCTCGACGGCATCGACACCGACGGCCCCGCCGGCCCTGACGTCGGCCTCACCGACGTCGACGCCAACGACGACATCAACGACTACTTCAACGCCGCGACGCACACGATCTTCGACGTCGACGGCACGCCGATGAAGGCCAGCCTCGGTCATCTCGTCATCGCCGGCAACGAGGGCCATGACTTCATTATCGCCGGCCTCGGCGACGACACGGTCTACGGCGACGACGGCAACGACACGATCCAGGGCAACCAGGGCAACGATCACCTGTTCGGTGGCGCCGGAAACGACTTGATCATCGACGACGAGAACGACGACTTCATCGACGGCGGCCCCGGCGACGACATAATTTTTGCCGGTCCAGGCGTGCTCGACACCGTCTTCGGGGGCGACGGTGACGACGAGATCCACGGCGGCGACGGCATCGACGAGCTCATGGGCGGGGCCGGAGACGACATGATCTACGGCGACGGTGACACCGACGTCATCTTCGGCGAGGACGGCAACGATTTTATGGACGGTGGCGACAGCGTCGACGAGATGTGGGGCGGCAACGGCCACGACTGGATGCGAGGCGGTGTCGGCGACGACCACTTGAACGGCGGCGACGGCAACGACCTCCTCGAAGGCGGCATCGGGGCAGCGGCCAACGACGGCGACCGGCTGATCGGCGGCGGCGGACTGGACTTCGGTCTCGTCGCGCCTCCGGACACGGGCTTCGACGTCGTCTCCTACGAGGACGTCAACATCGCGATCACGGCAAACCTGCATACGAGCAACGAGAACGGCACCGGCGGCCTGCTCGACACCTATGCCCAGATCGAGGGCCTCGTCGGCTCGCGCTTCAACGACAACCTGACGGGTGCCGGCACGGACACGTTCACGACCAACGGCGCCAACAACATGCTCGTCGGCGGCGCGGGTGACGACGTGCTCACGGGTCTCAGCGGTGACGACCAGATCTTCGGCGACAGCGTCGTGGTGACCAATGACCTCTCCGTGTGGGACGGCGTTACGCCGTATTCCACCATCACAAACTGGAAGGGCACGGGCGAGGACCGGCCGGACTTCGGACCGCTCGGAGGCCTCGGCCATTTCCTCGGCGACAACGGGGCGGCCGGCACGGCGGACAGGGCCGTATTCAGCGGACAGAGGGACGACTACACGATCTCATTGGTGGACGCCTCGACGGTGATCGTGGTGGACAACCGCGGTATCGACAGCACCACTTTGGGCGACCTCGTCCGCGACGTCGAGCTGTTTCACTTCCAGGTTCTCGACGTTGACGGCAATGACGTCGGCGACGACATTATCGCCTTCGGCGCTCTCACAATCGACAATCTGGCACCCGTGCTGGCGGGCCCGGCTCCTACGTTCCTGAGCACCGAGGACACGCCGCTCAGCGACACCGTAGCCGGCGCGTGGACCGACCCAGACAGTCTGGCGCCGCTTACCTTCGTCGGGCAGGGCGCGCTGCACGGCACCGTGGTCATGAACGCCGACGGCACCTTCACCTACACGCCCACGGCCAACTACTTCGGTGCGGACCGCATCTCCTACACCGTCTCGGACGGCATCGCGACCGTGACCGGCACGGCCTTCATCAATCTGGCCCCTGTCAACGACGCGCCCGTCGCCAATCCCGATGCGCTTACCGCGACCAGGAATGCGCCGGTGACGGTTGCCGCGGCGGCGCTTCTCGGCAATGATGCGGACGTGGACGGTGACACGCTGACCATCCTCTCAGTGTCGAACGGCGTCAACGGCACGGTGGTGCTGAATCCCGACGGCACGGTCACGTTCACGCCCAGCGCCAATTTCGTCGGCCAGGCGACCTTCACCTACATCGCGACTGACGGGACAGCCGACAGCGCGCCCGCGACGGTGACGGTCAACGTCATCAACAGGCCGCCGGTGGCCAATCCGGACACCGTGACGACCGCGCAGGACACGCCCCTCGTCATCAATCCTGCCTCGCTCACCGGCAACGACACGGACGCAGATGGCGACCCGATTTCAATTGCATCCGTGGCGAGTGGAACCGGCGGCACCGCCGTGCTCAATGGCGACGGCACCGTCACGTTCACGCCCGATGCCAACTTCTTCGGCGCGGCGAGCTTTACCTACAGGGTGAGCGACGGTCTTGCGGACAGCGCACCCGCAACAGTCACCGTCATCGTCGATGCAGCGCCGATCGACATCATCTGGAATGGCGTTAGCCCTTCGAACACGGCGCTTCCAGGAAGCGGAGCTCTCATCGCCACGCTCGGAACGGTCGACCCAGATCACGCGAGTGGCTTCACCTACTCGCTTGTCGCTCCTGTGGCCGGCTTTGCAGTGAGCGCGGCAGGGAATGTCACGCGCACGAGCGCCATGGCGGTTGGTCTCGACACCACGCTGACGATCCGCTCGACGGATCCGTTCGGTGTCTCGTTAGACGAGGTGTTCCACATCCGGGCCAGCAGCACTTTCAACAACACGCTCAACGGCGTCGCGGGAACAGACATCTTCTACGGATTCTTAGGCAACGATACGCTCAACGGCAACGGCGGAGACGATACGCTGTTCGGGCAATCGGGCAACGACACGCTGAACGGCGGCACCGGCAACGACGTCCTGGACGGAGGAAGCAACAGCGACGTCCTCAACGGCGACGATGGCGATGACACGCTGTTCGGGCAATCGGGCAACGACACGCTGAACGGCGGAACTGGAAACGACGTCCTGGACGGGGGAACCGGCGGCGACACGCTCAACGGCAACGAAGGAGACGATACTCTGATCGTTCAAGGTCCCGACTCGGCGCGCGACAACCTGACGGGCGGGGCGGGCGTGGATACGGCGGACTTCTCCGCTTTCACGGCCAATCTTACCGTCACCCTCGACGGAGGGAATTGGGCGACCGTCGGCGGCACCGGCGGCGGGGCGAACGCCGACCGCGTGCGGTCGGTGGAGAACTTCACCGGCGGCAGCGGCAACGACACCATCAACGGCGACGGAAACGTCAACGTGCTCACGGGCGGCGGGGGCAACGACACCATCAACGGCGGCGGCGGGGACGACTTCCTCGCAGGCGGCAGCGGAGCAGATCGGATCATCGTCGATCAGGGCAACGATACGATCATCTTCAGCGCCGGCTTCGGAGACGATGTGGTGGTCTCGTTCGATGCCGATGCAACGGGAGGACAGGATCTCCTCGATGTCAGCGGCCTCGGGATCCTGGCTTCGGAGTTCGCGACCGACATCACGCTCGTCAACGCCGCCGGCGGCGTGCTCATCGAGGTGCGCTCGGACGGCGTCAATCTCGACGGGACGATCAAGCTCCTGGGCGTCGCGGTGGGCCAGATCAGCGATGCGGACTTCCTGTTCGCGTAAGGCTCGCGCGCGTTCTGGTGCCCGGGCTGCGCAACTGGCGCGAAGAGCGACCCGCTCCCTCCAAGGGGGCGGGCCCTCGTCGGGCCCTTTTCAAGCGAACGCGTCCGGCATCGAGGCTTTCTTGGCGGCGACGAATGCCGTCAGCGCCTCCTCGATGGTGGGATCGATCGCCGGCTTCTCGTACATCTCGAGCCAGCTCCGGGCGAGCGCGTTGGCGCGCTCGGCGGCCGTCTTCTCGCCCTCCGCCAGCCACTGCTCGAACGAGTTGTTGTCGGCGATCGTCGAGCGGTAGAAGGCGGTCTCGAAGTTCGCCTGCGTGTGCTTGGAGCCGAGGTAGTGGCTACCAGGCCCCACCTCGCGGATGGCACTCATCGCCTGGCCGTTCTCCGAGAGATCGATGCCCGCGGCAAGCTTCTGCGCCATGCCGAGCTGATCGATGTCCATCATGAACTTCTCGTAGCTCGCCGAGAGGCCTCCCTCGAGCCAGCCCGCGCCGTGGAGCACAAAGTTGGTGCCAGCCAGGATCGTGGAGTTGAGCGTATTGGCGCTCTCGTAGGCGGCCTGAGCGTCGGGAATCTTCGAAGCGCAGAGCGAGCCGCCGGTGCGGAACGGAATCTTGAGCCGGCGCGCGAGCTGGGCCGCGCCATAGGAGACGAGGCTCGGCTCCGGCGTGCCGAAGGTCGGCGCTCCCGATTGCATCGACATCGAGGAGGCAAAGGTTCCGAACACGACCGGAGCGCCCGGCCGGCAGAGCTGCGCGAACGCGGCCCCCGCGAGAACCTCGGCCAGGACCTGGGTCAGCGTGCCGGCAACCGAGACCGGGCTCATGGCTCCGGACAGAATGAAGGGTGTGACGATGGTCGCCTGATTGGCGCGCGCGTAGACTTTCAATGCACCGAGCATCGTCTCGTCGAACACCATGGGCGAGTTGGCATTGATGAGGTTGATGACGACGCAATTCCTTTCGACGAAGTCGGCGCCGAACAGGATGCGGCACATCTCGACCGTATCGGCCGCGCGCAGTGGATGCGTCACGGAGCCCATGAAGGGCTTATCGGACAGCGTCATATGCGTGAGCACCATGTCGAGGTGGCGCTTATTGACAGGGATGTCGACCGGCTCGCACACCGTTCCGCCCGAATGATGAATGGCGGGCGCCATGTAGGCGAGGCGCACGAAGTTGCGGAAATCCTCGAGCGTCGCATAGCGGCGCTTGCCGTCGAGATCGCGAACGAACGGCGGGCCATAGACGGGCGCGAACACGGTTGCCTTGCCGCCGATCTCAACACTTCTCCCGGGATTGCGCGCGTGCTGGATGAACGACTCTGGAGCGGTCTTCAGAAGCGACCTGCAGAGGCCCTTCGGAAAGCGCACGCGGCTCTCCTTGACGTCGGCTCCCGCCTTCTTCCACATCTCGAGCGCCTCAGCGTCATCGCGGAACTCGATGCCGATCTCCTCGAGCACCGTATCGGCGTTGCCTTCGATGATGGCGAGCCCCTCCTCGTCGAGCACCTCGTAGGTCGCGATCCTGCGCGTGATGAAGGGAAGCTGCACTCCAGGGCCGCCCCCGCCGCGCGCAGCGCGCCGCGCGCTGCGCCCGCGCCTGCCACCCACGGCCTGATCCTGTGCTGCGGGCTCTTCGCTCATCGGCATGTCCTCGCTGAAGTGTGCGCCTCAATTCCAAGGGTGCATGAAAATGGCGCCACCTGCGGACAAAGTCGAGCCATTCGATGGTCACAAGATTCTCAAGTCGCTCAGTCGTTTTTCATGGCTGCCGCGTCGCAATTGGACAAGCGATGCGGCGCTTGCCTGCGTATGAGCGGAAGTTCATTTTTCCGCCCCCGGGGGAACAGACGGCATGGCCGAAGACGACATTGTCCTCTCCGCGCTCAACGACGGCGATCTCGTCGAGCAGATGCACAACGATCTCTACGATGGTCTCAAAAACGAGGTCGAGGAAGGGACACGGATCCTCCTCGAGCGCGGCTGGACGCCCTACGGTGTTTTGACCAAAGCCCTCGTCGAAGGAATGCGCATCGTAGGCATCGATTTCCGCGACGGAATCCTGTTCGTTCCCGAGGTTCTGTTGTCGGCGAATGCCATGAAGGCGGGAATGGCCATTCTGCGCCCCCTGCTTGCGGAGACCGGCGCTCCCAAGCTCGGCAAGATGGTGATCGGAACCGTCAAGGGCGACATTCACGACATCGGCAAGAACCTCGTTGCGATGATGATGGAAGGCGCGGGCTTCGAGGTGATCGATCTCGGCATCAACAATCCCGTCGAGAAGTATCTCGATGCCATTGCGAAGGAGAAGCCCGACATCCTCGGCATGTCGGCGCTGCTGACGACCACGATGCCTTATATGAAGGTCGTGATCGATGCGATGAAGGAGAAGGGCATTCGCGACGATTATATCGTGCTGGTCGGCGGGGCCCCTCTCAATGAGGAGTTCGGCAAGGCGGTCGGCGCGGACGCCTATTGCCGCGATGCGGCGGTTGCGGTCGAGACGGCACGCGAGCTCATGAGGCGCAAGCACAACCAGATGAGTCCCGCATAGCTCAACCTGTCAACATGCCCGGCACAGACGACAAGGCCGACCGTGTACTCGTCATCGCGTGTGGCATGCTGGCGCGGGAAACGATCGCCATCCGCGAGCGCTTCAACCTCGGCCACCTCGACGTCACGTGCCTCCCCGCTCAGCTGCACTTCGAGCCGCGGAAAATTCCGGATGCCATGCAGAAGGCCATCCGCGAGGCGAAAGAGGCCGGATATCAGAGGATCTTCGCCGGCTACGGCGATTGCGGCACGGGAGGCCGTCTCGACGCAATCCTCAGCGAGGAGGGCGTAGAGCGCATCGCCGGGCCTCACTGCTTCGCCTTCTACCAGGGCCTCGATGCCTTCGCCCGGCACGAGGCGGAGGACATGACGTCGTTCTATCTCACAGATTTCCTGGCGCGCAATCTCCGCACGTTCCTTGTCGAGCCGTTAGGGCTCGACAAGCATCCCGAGCTTAAGCGCGACTACTTCGGCAACTACGAGCGTATCGTCTACCTGGCCCAGACGGACGACCCCGACCTCGATCGTGCGGCCGAGGCCGCGGCCCTTTGGCTCGGCCTCGCCTACGAGCGCCGTCCTACGGGCTATGGCGACCTCGAGACGGCCATCTTGGCGTTGCCGGGCCCGAACCGACAGTGAGAGCCCCGCACCGGGCGACGTCGCTTTCAGCCATACCGCCGTCGCGCGCAACCACCCTGGCCGGTCCCGCAAGCGTCATTATGACGGAAGAGGAGCACGGGAACATGGCCGAGCTGGTCGTCGTTTATTGGAGAGACATCCCCGCCCAGGTCAAAGCCGGGAGCGGCCGGCAGACCGTGCGCCGCGAGCTTGCGCCGCGCTTTGCCGAGGCGATCGACATGGCGGCCATGATCGCCGGCGCAAAGGACGGCGACGCGTACCTCGCCGAATGGCACACCAGCGCGCCGGCCCCTGTCGAGAGCGATCCTCGCGAGGCCGTCGAACGCCGCTGCAAAGCGCTCGAGGCCGATTGGGACGAGGCCCGGCTTGCTGCCGCGGTCGCCAACGGGGGCCGCGAATGCAGGACGTCCTGAGAGCCGGGCCGAAAGCGGATGTCGGCCCCGTGCGCTATTCTGCCGACGGGAAGACGCGGCGTCGCCTCACCGTGCGGAATTGGTCCATCCGGCATTCCGCATTTCTCGAAGGGTTGTATGCCCTCTTCTCGAGCGGCGCCGCCGCGCTTCATCCCCTCTTTCAGCGGTTGGGCTATGAGCGCGCCGAGAAGCCCGTCGCAATGGTCGAGCGAAGCGTCAAAGGGTTGCTGTTCGACTGCCGCATGTGCGGCGAGTGCATTCTCTCCTCGACAGGCATGAGTTGCCCTATGACCTGCCCGAAGCAGTTGCGTAACGGGCCCTGCGGTGGCGTGCGCGCAAATGGCAACTGCGAGGTGATCACCGAGATGCCTTGCGTCTGGGTCAAGGCGTGGGAGGGCTCGCGCAACATGACCGCCGGCAACGCCATTCTCGATCTCCAGCCGCCGCTCAATCAGGCGCTCCGCGAAACCTCCACCTGGCTCCGGCTGATGCGGGCCGGGGCCGCGGCTCGGGAGAGCGCTCCGTGATGACCGCCGCAGCCGACGTCCACCCTCTCGATCCGAGCCTGCCGCTCGATCCGCTGCCGGGGCACACCTCGCGCGGACGCCTCGAGCGCATCCTGAGGCGCGGCGAGTTCGCGGTGACGGCCGAGCTCAATCCTCCCGACAGCGCCGACCCGCAGGATGTCTACGACCGCGCCAAGGTGTTCGACGGCTGGGTCGATGGCATCAACGCCGTCGATGCCTCGGGCGCCAACTGCCACATGAGCTCGGTCGGCATCTGCGCGCTGCTCACCCGCATGGGCTATGCACCCATCATGCAGATCGCCTGCCGCGACAAGAACCGCATCGCCATTCAGGGCGATGTTCTGGGTGCCGCCGCCATGGGCGTTCAGAACATTCTCTGCCTCACCGGCGACGGCGTGCAATCCGGCGATCAGCCGGGCGCGAAGCCCGTGTTCGATCTCGATTGCATCGGCCTTCTCGGCACCATCCGCACCATGCGCGACGAGCGCCGCTTTCTGTCGGGCCGGCCCATCACCAAACCGCCGACGCTGTTTCTCGGAGCCGCCATCAACCCGTTCGTGCCCCCGCTCGACTTCCGCGCGCTGCATTTCGGCAAGAAGGTCGCGGCGGGAGCCCAGTTCGTGCAAAGCCAGTACTGCTACGACGTGGGGATGCTCGTCGAGTTCATGAAGCGCGTCAGGGACACGGGGCTCGATGAAAGGTGCTTCATCCTCGTCGGCGTCGGCCCCCTCCCCTCGGCCAGGACGGCGCGCTGGCTCAAGAACAATGTGCCCGGTGTTCACATCCCAGACCGCATCATCCGCCGCATCGAGGGAGCTACCGACCAGAAGCGTGAAGGCAAGCGCCTCTGCATCGACATCATCAACGAGGTCAAGGATGTCAAAGGCGTTCACGGCGTTCATGTCATGGCATACCGGCAGGAGGAATACGTTGCCGAGATCGTGCATGAGAGTGGCGTTCTCAAGGGGCGCCGGCCCTGGAAGCTCGAGCGAAGCGCAGCCGATCTAAGTGCGATCCGCCGCTCGGACGAGCTCAAGGAGCGCGTGACAGTCGTCCCCCAGGACATGGCGGAGATCGCAGTCCTGCGCGGCACGAGCGAAGCGCCCCGCCACGAAGAGAAGGATACGTCTTAGAGATGTCGAGACCCATCACCTTGCTTTCTTCCGCACCGAAGGACCAGGGCGATGGATTGCCAATCCAAAAACGGAAACGAACTGACCAGGATTTCGGAGACAGGAATGACCCGCACCATTGTCGCTTCGGCCACGCGCGAGATCGTGATCGGCTTCGACCAGCCGTTCTGCGTCATCGGCGAGCGCATCAACCCCACGGGACGCAAGAAGCTTGCCGCCGAGATGGTGGCCGGCAACTTCGAGACGGTCAAGAAGGATGCTCTCGAGCAGGTCGCGTGCGGTGCGACCATGCTCGACGTCAATGCCGGCGTCACCGCAGTCGATCCCAATGCCACCGAGCCCGCGCTTCTCGTGCGAACGCTCGAGATCGTTCAGAGCCTGGTCGACGTGCCCCTCTCGATCGACTCGTCGGTCACCGCAGCCATCGAGGCGGCGCTCAAGGTCGCCAAGGGCCGCCCGCTCGTCAATTCCGTGACGGGCGAGGAGGAGAAGCTCGAGGCCATCCTGCCCCTCATAAAGAAATACGACGTCCCGGTGGTGGCGATCTCGAACGACGAGACCGGCATCTCCATGGACCCGGACGTGCGCTTCGCCGTCGCCAGGAAGATCGTTCACCGCGCCGCGGACCACGGCATCAAGGCCGAGGATGTCGTCGTCGATCCGCTCGTCATGCCGATCGGTGCGCTCGGCGACGCAGGCCGTCAAGTGTTCCGGCTCTTGCGCCGCCTGCGCGAGGAATTGAAGGTCAACACGACCTGCGGCCTCTCGAACATCTCCTTCGGCCTGCCGCACCGGCACGGCATCAACGCCGCCTTCATTCCAATGGTGATCGGCGCAGGCATGACGTCGGCCATCATGAACCCGACGCGCCCGCAGGAGATGGAAATGGTGCGCGGCGCAAACGTGCTCTCCGGCACGGACGAGAACTGCACGAGCTGGATCATGACCTATCGCGACTATCAGCCCGGCAGCCATGCCGCCGGCGTACCGGCCGCGGTGTCGCCCGCGCCGGCCGCAGGGGGCCGCCGGGGCGGTCGTGACGCCCGCCGCGCCGCCATGGCAGGCTCCGGCGGTAGAGGCGCGACATGAGAAAGGCTCCTCCCCAGTCATGACGGGCCGCTCCACCGATCCCCTCATTCTCTTCATGCCGTCCGGCAAGCGCGGCCGGTTTCCGGTGGGAACGCCAGTCTTGGACGCCGCTCGACAGCTCGGCGTGCACGTCGAGAGCGTTTGCGGCGGGCGGGGCATCTGCGGGCGCTGCCAGATCGAGGTGCAGGAGGGGCAGTTCGCGAAACACGGCATCACGAGCGCAATTCGGCATCTGTCGGCGGTGAGCGCCAAGGAGCAGCGCTACGCCGAGAAGCGTGAGCTGAGGCCGGGACGGCGGCTCTCCTGCTCTGCCACAATTGAGGGCGATCTCGTCATCGACGTCCCTCAGGATGTCGTCATCAATGCCCAGGTCGTGCGCAAGAGCGCGTCGGGGCGCACCTACGAGCGCGATCCGGCCATTCACCTCTGTTACACCGAGGTCGAGCAGCCGGATATGCTGAGGCCCCTTGGAGACGCAGACCGGCTCGTCGCCGCCCTTCGCTCGGAGTGGAAATTCGATCGGATCGACATCGACTACAGCGTTCTTCCAGGGCTGCAGGCCACCTTACGCAAGGGCCATTGGGCGGTGACAGCCGCCATTCACGACGACCCGCAAGCCGGGCCTCCCAGGATCATCGCGCTTTGGCCGGGATTCAAGAACGAGGCCTACGGCATCGCCTGCGACATCGGCTCGACGACCATCGCCATGCATCTCGTGTCGCTTCTGTCGGGGCGCATTGCCGCGTCCCAAGGCGCGACCAATCCTCAGATCCGGTTCGGGGAGGATCTGATGAGCCGCGTGAGCTACATCATGATGAACCCCGGCGGACGCTCCGATTTGACGGCCGCGGTTCGCTCCGCCGTGAACGGCCTCATCGCCAAAGTCTGCGCCGATGGCGGCGTCAGTCCGGACGACATCCTCGATACCGTGTTCGTCGGCAATCCCGTGATGCATCACCTGTTCCTCGGCATCGACCCCACTGAGCTCGGCGGCGCGCCGTTTGCGCTCGCCGTCTCGGGCCCCGTCAACGCACGCGCGGCAGACATGGGCCTCGACATCAATCCGGGCGCGCGCCTCTACACGCTTCCCTGCATAGCTGGTCATGTCGGCGCCGATGCCGCCGGGGCCATGCTGTCCGAGGGTCCGCACCGCCAAGACCGGATGATGCTCCTCGTCGATGTCGGCACCAATGCCGAGATCGTGCTCGGCAACCGCAGGCGCGTCGTAGCCTGCTCCTCGCCGACGGGTCCTGCATTCGAAGGCGCCGAGATCTCCTGCGGACAGCGCGCCGCCCCCGGTGCCATCGAGCGGGTGCGCATCGATCCCGCGACGCTCGAGCCCCGCTATCGCGTGATCGGCGTCGACAAATGGTCGGACGAGGCGGGCTTCGAGGAAGCGGCCGGTACCGTCGGCGTCACAGGCATCTGCGGGTCCGGCATCATCGAGGTCATTGCCGAGATGTTCCTTGCCGGCATTATTTCCGAGGACGGCGTCGTCAATGGAGGTCTGGCCGAAAACTCTCCGCGCATCATCGAGAGCGGGCGCACCTTCTCCTATGTCTTGAAGGCGGTCGAGCCCGCGATCACCGTGACTCAAGGCGACGTGCGGGCCATCCAGCTCGCGAAGGCTGCGCTCTATGCCGGCATCAAGCTCCTGATGCAGAAGAAGGGCGTCACAGCCGTCGACACGATTCGCCTCGCTGGCGCGTTCGGCTCCTTCATCGATCCCAAGTACGCCATGATCCTGGGCCTCATTCCCGATTGTCCCCTGGAGGAGGTGAAGGCCGTAGGAAATGCGGCGGGCGAAGGGGCGCTGATGGCGCTCGTCAACCGCAACTATCGGCGCGAGATCGAGGGCCAAGTGCGCGAGATCGAGAAGGTCGAGACCGCACTCGAGCCAGACTTCCAGGGCCTGTTCGTCAGTGCCATGGCGCTGCCGAACAAGGTCGATCTGTTTCCGAGCCTCGCCAAGGCCGTCAAGCTGCCGGAGCGGGGGGCGGCGGCCGGGGGAGACACGATCATGCCCGGCCGGCGCGCCAGGCGCGGACGCGGCTGAGGGCCGAACCGGGACTGGGCGTGCCCCGCCGGGTGCCGCTCATTAGGGCCCGCCGTTAACCCCCTTTCACCTCCGCTCGGCTAAGCTCGGCGGCGACCCGATTCGGTTCCGGGGCCGGGTCGGCGGCGCAGGTCAACCCCATGCTGGACCAACTCAAATCCGAGATCAGAGCCCGCCTCTCCGGGGCGCGCCCGCGTCTCAGGCGGGCCGGCGTCTTTGCGCTCCAGCATCTCAGATCCCTGTGGTCCGTCGTGCGCCCGCCGCTCCTGTTCGCGCTGCAGGTCATCGCCGCCCTCGTCGTCCTGTTCGAGGAATGGGGATGGCGGCCGCTGTCGGAGGCGCTGGCACAGCTGTCCCGCTACCGGCCGTGGGCAGCGCTCGAGCGATGGATCGCCGGCCTCCCGCCCACCGCAGCACTGCTCGTGTTTGCCCTGCCGACGACCATCCTCATTCCGTTGAAGCTCGTGGCGGTCTGGCTCTTAGCACGGGGCGCCGTGTGGTCGGCGGGCGCGCTGTTTGTCGGCGCCAAGCTCGCAAGCACCGCCCTCATCGCCCGCATCTTCATGCTGACCAAGCCGGCACTCATGCAGATCGGCTGGTTTGCCCGGGCCTACAACTGGTTCACGCCCTGGAAGGAGGCGATCTTCGCCTGGATCCGCGAGAGCTTCGCCTGGCGCTACGGACGCATGGTCAAAAACCGCATCCGGCTCGAGGCGAAGCAGGCGTGGGCGCGGTGGAAGCCGCGTCTCGTGGCGGAATGGCAGAAATGGCGCCCGTGGCTCGCCGAGCGAGCGGCGCGCCTCTCTGCCCTGCTCTCGCAGTCGCTGGCGCAGTGGACCCCTCGCCTGAGGCAGGAGGCGCGACGTCTCGGCGCGCTGATCCGCGCCGGCTGGAACCGGATGCGCGGATTTTCCCGCTGACCGGCCTACTCGCTCGGCGGCCCCTCCTGCCCCGCCTCGGAGAGCCCGAGAAGGAGCAGAGCGACCAGGACAGCCGCCAGCGCCAGACCTGCCCACGGCGCGCTCAACCCGAGAACAGCGCACCCGATGAGTGCCAATCCGCAGGCGAGAACCCGCTCGACGACCCGAGCGTGCGAGCCGAGACCCCCGGCCGCGCGCTGGTAGAAGTGCTCGCGATGGGCCTCCCACGGACGCTCGCCGCGAACGACCCGGCGCCCGAGCGTGATCGTGGCATCGGCCGCGAAATAGAGCGGGAGAATGAGCCCGGCGGCAAGCGAGAAGCGGGTGGCGAGATCGAGCATCAGCCAGCCCATGAGGAACCCGAGCGGCACCGCACCGACATCGCCCATGATGATGCGGGCCGGGTGCCAGTTCCAGACGAGGAAGCCCGCCGTCGCCCCCGCGACCGCCAGTGCGACCGCGACCAGCGGCTCGCTCGCGTGGCCTGCCGCCAGGAGGACCACGGCGTAGCCCACGGCGATCACCACGGTCTCAATGCCCGCGATGCCGTCGATGCCATCCATGAAGTTGTAGAGATTGATGAACCAGACGAGCGCCAGTCCCGCGACGGCCCGGTCGATCCAGAAGGGCAGCACGCCCTGGAACACGAAGAGGTGGCCGGGCAGCGCCGAGAGGGCGGCCATCGCGACGCCAATGTGCACGGCGAGACGCGCGAGCGGAGGCACGGCCTTCCTGTCGTCGGCCCAGGACACGAGGACAAGCGCGGCGAGCGCCGGGGCGAGCATGTGAAGCCCCTCGGGCGCGCCAGCCGCAGCCAGTGCCACCAAGAGCGCCGACGCCAGGAGGGGCAGGCCCCCGCCGGTCGGCACGCGGCCCTTGTGCATGGAGCGGTGGTTCTCCTCGGCGGCGATGTCGCGCGCCTCCACCCAGCCGAGGAACACCCGCGTCAGGACGGCCGCCAGCACCAGCGCCGCAAGAGGAACAATGAAAAGCGAGGTCACGCCGGGCTCCGAAGCGAATGGCCATGAAGACTGCGCAAAGCGCATAGCAAAACGCCGCCCCCAACGCCAAGGTTAACCGAAGCCCTTGACGCGAGTTCAAAATTCATGGACCCCGGAACCGGAGAAGCCACTCTCGCCCCTCTTGGAGCCCCCTCATGCCACCGCGGCCTCTGCAGCCGTTGAAACTCGATCTCGACAAGTCCGCCCGCACGCATATCCCGATCGAGCTCAATGGGGAGGAGGTGGTGCTGGAGGCGCGCGCCTACCAGGGCGAGGACGAGGCGACCCAGGCCATGGCCCTGATCAACCGCGGGGCAGGTCCGGACGCGGACGCCGTGCCCGTGGTGCGGGTGCATTCGGGCTGCGTGACGGGAGATATCTTCCATTCCCTGCGCTGTGACTGCTACGCCCAGCTTCAGGCCGCGCTCGAGCGCATCGCCAAGACGCCCAACGGCGTCCTCATCTATCTCCCCTATCACGAGGGGCGCGGCATCGGTCTGTTCCGCAAGATCCGCGCCTATGCGCTCCAAGACCAGGGACTCGACACGGTCGACGCCAATCTCGAGCAGGGCGCGCCGGTCGATGCCCGCGACTATGCGCTCGCGGCAGAGATCCTGCGCGATCTCGGCTTCTCGCGGATCCGGCTCATGACCAACAATCCCGGCAAGCTCGATGCCATGAGCGCGGCCGGGATCGAGGTTGTCGAGCGCATTCCCCTCGTCGTCGAGGCGAGCCCGCACAACGCGCGCTACCTCGAGACCAAGAAGAAGCGGCTCTCCCACAAGCTGTGAGGGAGCCCTCACCACCTGAGCGACGAGATCGCCGCGACGGCGGGGGGCGCTCCGGGCTTGAAGAGCCCGGCGAGGTGCAAGGGGTCGATGGCGCCTGCCGCCATGACGTCGTCCCGATGGATGCCGGAGGCGACGAACAACGCGTCCACGCCGGCCCCGTGCGCGCCCTTGATGTCGGTGCGCAGCGCGTCCCCGATGGCGAGGATCTCGGCTGGCGAGACCTCCGCGTCCCGGATCCGCTCGGCAATGCCGCGCGCCGCCGCGTAGGCCGACGCATGCGGTTTTCCGGCCCAGAACACGGCCCCGCCCAGGTGCTCGTAAAGGTCGGCGAGGGCCCCCGCGCAGACGTAATGGCGCCCGCCGACATCGACCACGAGATCGGGGTTCGCACACACGAAGGGAAGCTCGCGCTCGCGCGCACGCTCGAGGAGGGGCCGGTAGGTCTCCGCGGTCTCCGTCTCGTCGTTCTCGAGCCCGGTGCAGACGAGCGCCTCGGCGGCGGCGAGGGGGACGGGACGCGCGGGCGACTTTTCGAAGAATGCGGCGTCGCGGTCGCGCGGACCGATGTAATGCACGCTCCCGTAGCCCTTTTCGGCCACATGCGCGAGCGCGATGGCGCCCGAGGAGACGATGGCGTCCCAGGCGTCCCGGGAGACGCCGCGCAGATCCAGCATGGCCGCCACACGATGCTCCGGCACGGGCGCGTTGGAGACGAGGACGACGGTTCCGCCGCTATCGCGAAACCGGATCAGAGCGTCGTTGGCGGCCTCGAACGCCTTGTGCCCGTCGTGCAGAACGCCCCACACGTCGCAATAGAGCACGCGATAGCGCATGAGCAGATCGCGGGCACGCGAGATGATGAGGGGAGGCGGATGGGCCACAAGCCCGGGCGCCGGGGTGGGAAAGGATTTGGGGCCAGTCATGGACTCGAGCATAGACCAGGAGGAGACCCCGAGCGCAAGATCAGGCTTGTCAGTCAGGCTTGTCAGTCTGGCGGACCGGGGGTCGCGGCCGCGGCTTCCTCCTGCTCCGACGCCGGGGCGGAAAGGCGCTTGTAGAGGTCGAAGAGCTTGCGGCTCTGAAAGTCCCAGCCGTAATGCGCCCTGAGCCACTCGACCATCGCCGCACCGGGCGCGTAGGCGGGCCGGTTCCCTATCACGCGCGCCACGCCGGCGGCGATGGCCTCGGGGCTCGTCTCGTCGACGACGAGACCGCAGCCGGTCTGGTCGACCATGCGACGGAGCTCGTCGAGGTGCGCCACCACCACCGGCACGCCTGCAAGCAGGCTCTCCAGGAGCTTGTTGGGGAAGCAGAACTGATAGCTGAGGCATACGTTCTGCACGAGCACCAGCGAGACGTCGGCCGAGCGGATGAAGCTCGTTACCCGGTCGTGGGGAACGGGATCGATGAAAAAGAGCCGCCCCGCGGGCCGACCTACGGCACCGTCGCGTCCGCCGGCCGCAGGGCGCCGGCGCGCTCGGCTTCCTCGAGCGCGTGTGCGAGCTCCTCGCGCGCCTTCTCGGCCTGGCGCTGGCGGCTCCAGAGGCTGGCGTAGAGACCGCCCTTGGCGATCAGCTCGGCGTGCGTGCCCTGCTCGACCAGGCGGCCCTTCTCGAGCACGACGATGTTGTCGGCGCCGACGATGGTCGACAGCCGGTGGGCGATGACCAGCGTGGTGCGGTTCTCTGCGACGCGGTCGAGCGCGTCCTGGATCTCCTTCTCGGTGTGGCTGTCGAGCGCGCTCGTCGCCTCGTCGAGCATCAGGATGGGGGGACCCTTGAGAATGGTTCGCGCGATGGCGACCCGCTGCTTCTCGCCGCCCGAGAGCTTCAAGCCCCGCTCGCCGACCATGGTTCTCATGCCCTGCGGCAATGTCCTAACGAGCTCGTCGATCTGTGCGAGACGCGCCGCATCCCCGATCTCGGCATCCGTCGCATCGTGCCGTCCGTAGCGGATGTTGTAGAGGATGGTGTCGTTGAAGAGCACGGTGTCCTGCGGCACCACGCCGATCGCGGCCCGCAGCGACTTCTGCGTCACGTCGCGGATGTCCTGCCCGTCGATGGTCACCCGGCCCGTCTTGATGTCGTAGAAGCGGAACAGGATACGGCTGATGGTGGACTTGCCGGCGCCTGAGGGGCCGACGATCGCCACCATCCTGCCGGCCGGCACCTCGAACGACACGTCCTCGAGGATCGGCCGCTCGGCATCATAGGCGAACGAGACGCGCTCGAAGCGGATGGTGCCGGAGGTGACCACGAGCGGCCTCGCGCCCGGCCGGTCCTCGACCTCGGGCGCTTCCGCGATGAGCGAGAACATGGTCTCGAGGTCGACGAGCCCCTGCTTGATCTCGCGATAGACCATGCCCATGAAATTCAAGGGCACGTAGAGCTGGATCATCATGGCGTTGATCATCACGAAGTCGCCGAGCGTGTGCGTGCCCGCCACCACGCCCCTCGCGGCGAGCCACATGACGATGGTCGTGCCGGCCGTGAAGATGAGAGACTGGCCGGAGTTCAAGGTGCCGAGCGAGGTGTAGGTCTGGATGGCGGCCTTCTCGTAGCGCGCCATCGCCGCGTCGAAGCGCCTCTGCTCGACCTCCTCGGAGCCGAAGTACTTCACCGTCTCGAAATTCAACAGGCTGTCGATCGCCTTGGTGTTGGCGTCCGTGTCGCTCTCGTTCATCTCGCGGCGGATGGCGATGCGCCTCTCGGACGCTGCGAACGTGAACCACATGTAGAGCGCCACCGTCGCGAGCACGATCACGACATACGTCCAGTCGAAATAGTAGAGCAGGAGCCCGCATACGAGGAGGAGCTCGAGCGAGGTCGGCACGAGCTGCAGGATGCCCATGCGCAGAATGAGATCGACGCCCCGCGTGCCCCGCTCGATGACGCGCGAAAGCCCGCCCGTGCGCCGCTCGAGATGAAAACGCAGCGACAGCCGATGCAGGTGCTCGAATGTCCGGTTGTTGAGCTCGCGAACGGCGTGCTGCCCCACCTTCGTGAACAGCACGTCGCGGATCTGGTTCAAAACCATCATCAGGACGCGCGAGGCGCCATAGGCGACGATGAGGAGACTCACCGTGAGCGCAAGCTCGGGCGCGCCGATCCGCCCCGGGGACGGCGCATCGGCCGCGAGCGCGTCCGTCGCCGCCTTGTAGAGAATGGGCATCGCCACGGTGACGAGCTTGGCCGCCACCAGCACAGCGAGCGCGAGCCCCACTTGGAGCCTCAGATCGGGACGTCCCTTGGGCCACACGAAGGGCAAGAGACCTTTGAAGACGGTCCAGTGATCGGCCTCGGCAGAAAGCCCGAGAACGCTCGGTCGCTCGCCGCGGTGGGCGGAGCTCTTTTTCAAATGGGGAGACATGGCAAGGGCCTGCGCTTCATCGGACGCGCCCGTCCCGGCACGCAGGGCTCATATAGGCCAAGACCGCGGCTGGCGCGAGGGTCCCCTCCCGCTACGCGCAGGCAGAGTGCGGTCTTAGTGGCGCCCCAAGCCGGGAATCCTGATCCAAAGGCAGGGGCGCAACACGTCGGGATGGGAGATCCGGCCGCGGTTCGCTCGATAGATCACCTCGTAGCGCCGGCCGGCACCATAGTAGCGCCGGGCAAGCCCCCACAACGTGTCGGAATGTTTCACCAGGTGATAGCCGGACCGGCGGGCCTTGCGGCTCGAGCCCTTGGTCTTGCATGCCTTGCGATGTCCGGCCGCAGCGCTCTTGCGCTTCCAGCTCCCAACCTTGGCCGAGGGACGCTCGAGGGCCGAGGCGTCAGCGGCGGCTTCCTTCGCCCGCGATACCGAGGGGCTCTCCTCCTCGGCCTGCTGAAGCCCCTCCTGCTCCTTGCGCTTGGCGTCGGCGAGCATCTTTCGGAAGACCCTGTACTCCTCCTCCTCGCGTCGTGCGTCCTCCTCGTCCTCGGCGACCTTGCGCTTGGCCTCGGTCTCGCCGGCCTTGCGCTTGGCCTCCTCCTCCTTGGCCTTCTCGGCCTCGAGCGCGGCCTGCTTCTGGCGCTCGCGCTCCACTTCGCGTGCCTTGCGGGCCTGGGCCTCCTGCTCGGCCTTGGCCGCCACCTCCTTGGCCTCGGCCATGCGGCGGACCCTGTCGCGCTCGGCGGCGGCGAGCGTCTCGGCGTCCTTCGCTGCCCGGGCCGCCTGCTCCTCGGCCTGACGCCGGCGCTGCGCGTAGTCCTGTCGCGCGAGCTCGGCCGTCTTCCTCGCCGCCTCGGCCTTCTGCGCCTCCTCGAGACGCTTCAGATTGTTCTCTAGACGCTGCTCGGTCTCGGCGGTGCGCCGCTGGGACTCCTCGGCGGCGCGCTTCTGACGCTCGTCCTCCTCCGCCTTGCGCCGCAGCACCTCCTCCGCCTGCCGGCGCGAGTCCGCGCCGTTGGCCGTCTCCTCGTCTTTTTCCTTGACGCGTTTCCAGGTTTCCTCCGCCTTGCGGCGCTCCTCGGCATAGCGGCGTGCATCCTCGGCGGCTTTCGCTGCCGCCTTGCGCTGCCGCTCTTCCTGCGATGGGCCCTCGCGAGGCGCGGCCGAGCGCCCGTCCGCCACGTCCTCCTCGCTCACCGCAGCTTTTCCGTCCGATCGCGGCACGGAGAGGGGCCGCGCGATCTCCTGGTCGTAGATCTTGGCCGACTCGTCGAGCCAGGCACGAATGCGATCCAGGATGCTCTGAACGATGCTCCCAATTCCATCACTGGTTTCTTCGCCCGCGACGCGTACCTCACCGGGATCCTTCTCGTGCCGGCTCTCGCGCCCGGAAGGAGGTCCACCGGCCTCTTGCGCGAGCCCCTCCTGCGTTCCTGTCTCCGCTCTCAGCCGCCGGGTTACGGTCTCATGGTAGGTGGCCGCAGCCCGCTGCACCCATTCGAGCACGGGCGCCGCAAAACCGCTTTCTGTGCCGCCACCACTTTCACGGTCGCGAGCCGAACCCTCAGCGCCCTGCATTCCGGTCAGCACCTCGTCGAACTTCTCAGAGGCGTCGCGGGCCAGTCTCTCCGCCGCCGTGCGCGTCGCCGCACTCCCATCTCCTCCGGCGAGATGGACACGCGCGCGCTGCGGCGCATCATAGGCAACAATGGCGGCTCCACGAAAATCCGCCGGCACGAAGATCCGCACGTCGTCACCGTGCACAATCCCCATCCGCCCGGCGACCGCCGAGCCGATGCGATACTCTCCAGATATTGCCGAGCCCGACAGCGTGACGAGCCAGCGGCCATCGCTGTTGACGATCGCCGCGCCGATGACGCGTCCAGCCGCATCGATCAGAACCTGACTGCCGGGCGTGCCCCGCCCTTCGAAGCGCGAGACGCCCGAGCGCTCGATCACGATCCGAGAGAAGGTGGGGGCCAGATCCTCGCCGGCATCTGCCGCGGCCCGCTCGGTGCCCTTGCGTGTCGCGAGACCGTCTCTCTGTGCGCCCCCGCTCGCCGCACCTCCACGCTCTACTGCCGTCCCCACCAAAGACCGGGACTTCGACCCCTCGTGGAGGGAATGGCGCAAATGCGTGCCCGCCGCGAGACCTGCGGCGCTCACCGTTGCGATGGCCCCGAACACGGCGACCGGAAACAGCCCTTGGGCAGGCATCGAGCAAACTCTCACTGACGGAGTAACAAGAAATATTGCTTATCACACAGCCTATTATAAATGTACAATCATCTGTCGTCTCAACTTGGAAGATTATCTTATTACCGAACTATGGTACCGGCAAATGTCCAACTTCGGACCGCCCCCTCGTTCGCGGCACGGCAAGCACTTGCTCACCGCCATCGGCAACTCCCTCTTTTGCTTATGTCAATGATAGATGCCCCAATTAAGGCTTCGGATGCACGTAGTGTGCTTGGCTGGCCGGATCGCTGGATAATGACAATGGCTGCGCCGCCCCGTGCGGGGGCCGGCAAAAGGAAAGCAAGACGAGGTTAAGAGACGACCCGTGGCAGACATCAGAAAAAGTGGCATGACCTCCTTCAACGGCTCTTTGCCCCCTCACAAGCAGCGCCCCTCCAGGGCACGTAAGGCGATCGAGACCCCACCTCTGAAACCGCAGCCTCGGTTCAATGTCTGTGTGTACTGCGGCTCGGGCAAGGGCAATGATCCCGCCTATACGGCCGCTGCCCGCGAGCTTGGCATGGGCCTGGCCGCAAACCGCCTCGGGCTGGTCTATGGCGCCGGCGGACTGGGCCTCATGGGCGAGGTCGCACGAGCGACGCTCGAGGCGGGCGGCCGCGTTACAGGCATCATCCCGGAGTTTCTGTCGGAGCGCGAGCAGATGCTGCGCGAGGCCGACGAGCTCATCATCACCAAGGACATGCACGCCCGCAAGAAGCTCATGTTCGAGTATTCCGACGCCTTCGTCGCGCTGCCAGGCGGCATCGGCACGCTCGAGGAGTTGGTCGAGCAGCTTACCTGGTTCCAGCTCGGACAGCACGCCAAGCCGATCGTCATCGCCAACATCACGGGTTTCTGGAGCCCGTTCCTCGATCTCCTGTCGCACATGCGCGAGGAGGCCTTCATCCGCGCCGGGCTCGAGGTCAGCTTTACCGTGGTCGAGCGGGCCGCCGATATCATTCCAGCCATCGAGAGCGCCCGGGCGCTGAGCGAGACGACCCTGGCGGGCCTGGGCGACACGGCCAAGCTCTGAACGGCCGGGCGCATCGCCGCCCCACAATGGCCTGATTTCGGCTGGACAGGCAAAGCAGAGAGGGCTCACTCTCGGCCGCGCGCCCAGCGCGTGAACGCATGCAACGAGTCATGCATCATGACAGCCCTGCTCGACGAGGACACGGCCCGGGCGCATCGATCGCGCAATGCGGCCCAATCGCTGCTGATCATCCTGTCGATCGGCCTCCTACTCGCGTTGGCCGGCACCGTCGCGTGGGGCCTCTCGGGCGCACTCGTCGCTCTCGCAGCTGTCGGCGGGATCGCGATCCTCACGCCCCGCATCCCGGCAGAGGCGATCATGCGGCTCTACCGGGCGCGCCTGCTGCCACCCGACGACAGCCAGCTCTCGAGCCTCGTCGATGTGCTGGCCTTTCGGGCGGACCTCGCTCGTCGCCCGTCGCTCTTCGTGATCCCGAGCAATGCCATGAACGCCTTTTCGACCGGCCCGGCGAACCGTCCCGCCATTGCGGTCACGGAAGGCCTCTTGCGCCGTCTCACATTGCGCGAGACGGCCGGCGTTCTGGCGCATGAGGTTGCGCACATCAAGAACGGCGACCTCGAGGTGATGGGACTGGCCGATGTCGTCACCCGCTTCCTCCATGCGCTAGCGGGCACGGCGCTCATCCTCGCTGCGGTCAGTCTCCTGTTCGGAACGGGCGGGGCTGCCGTAGTGCCCTGGTGGGGCCTTCTCGTCCTCTATCTCGCCCCGGCGCTCTCGAACCTCCTCCTCCTCGCCCTCTCCCGCGCGCGCGAGTTCGACGCCGACAGCGAGGCCGTGGCATTGACCGGGGATGCTCTCGGGCTCGCCTCCGCGTTGCGCCGTCTCGAGTCCTACACCGGCCATTTCTGGGAGGATCTCATGCTGCCCGCGCCCGGCCGGCGTGTGCCAATTCCGTCGGTTCTGAGGACCCATCCCGAGCCCCAGGCCCGCATCGACCATCTCTTGGCTCTTGAGAATGCGCCCCAGCACGAGCCCTTGGTGATTGTCGAGCAGCCCATGGTGACACTGGTCGGGTTCGGCCCGATCGCCATGCGCCCGCGCTATCGCTGGCCGGGAGTCTGGTATTGAGAATTGGCGGGCTGACCGCCACAGAGGGGACGCAATTGGCTTGTTCTGCTGGACCTCGGCCGGCGAGTCTCTTCAGAGGTCCGGCGGTGTTCCCTGCGGCATGTTCAAGCCGCATTTCGAGCAAGAAGCCGACGGTCCCTCACGATGAATGAATGCAACGCCACCCCCATTCAATCGGCCGCGGGGTCTCTGGGGCTCGCTCTCCTCGCCCTCTTTTTCGGCGTTGGTGCAGCGCCCGCCTCGGTCCACGCCCAAGGCTACGGATACGACGGTTACGAGCGCCGCTCGTACGACGATCGGGTCTATGACGACGGCTACGAGGACTACGACACCTCGGACGGCGCGAGCGAGCCCTACGACGCGGCTGCCGACGACGAGGACGAATGGGAGGACGGCGAGGAGGTCCCCGACGTCTCCTATTTCTACGACGAGCTCGAGGGCGAGGGCCGCTGGATCGAGCACCCGCGCTACGGGATGGTGTGGATCCCCTACGGCGTCGACCGCGAATGGCGGCCCTACACGCGCGGGCGCTGGTCCAATACCGAGGAGTACGGCTGGTACTGGGTCTCGGACGAGCCGTTCGGCTGGGCGACGTATCACTACGGCCGCTGGTTTTTCGACGACCGTTACGGATGGGTCTGGGTTCCGGGCACCCGCTGGGCCCCGGCCTGGGTCGCATGGCGCTCGAGCGACGATTATGTGGGCTGGGCGCCGCTGCCGCCGGAGTCCTATTGGGAGCCCCGCGCCGGACTGCGCTACGACGCAACGATCTACGAGAGCCCGCGCTTCTCGATCTACTGGTCGTTTATCCAGCCGCTGTTCATGACCACACCCGCCGTCTACCGGCACTGCCGGCCACGGCACGAGGTCGAGACCATCGTCTACCGAACGCGGCCTCAGACGAGCTACGTGATCGTCAACCGGCGCATCGTCAACCGCGGCGTCTCGGTGACGACCATCGAGACGATCACGCGCTCGCGGATCACGACGGTGCGCATCTCCTCCTCGAACGATCGGGCGTTCCGCAAACGCTACCGCGACGACGGCGCCGTGATCCACGTCTTCCGGCCCAAGCTCACGCGCTTCAACGCAAAGCGCGATCGCAAGCCGGGCAAGACCGTCGTGTTCCAGAACGTGCTCCGCGACGTCGACAAGCGAAAAGTGAAGGTGAAGCGCGTCAAGGCCGTGCCGCACCACGACGAGCCAGCCAAGGGGGCGACCGGTACGAGGTCGCTGGCCCCTGGCGCTGATCCCATCGACGCCATGAGAGGCGGCAACTCCGTCTACCGAAACGAGAAGCTTCGCCCCAAAGACGATCCATATCGCGTGAAGCCCGGTATGGACGCCTACGAGCGCGCCCGGCTCAAGGCGCTGCGCGAAAAGGCCCTGCGCGAGGAAGCCCTGCGCGAGCAGAAGGCGCGTCAGAGCCGAAGCAAGGCAAAGGCCGCCGCCGGCAAGGAGGCCCCCGACACGCAGAAGACCGGCGGCGGCATTCCGGGCCCGCCGCCGGGCGCCAACCAGTTCAGCGGCAACGCGACGGCCGGGGGGACCAACGCGCTCCAATCCGGCAACGGTCAGAACGACGGTAAGGACAAGAAGAAGAAAAAGAAGAAGGACGAGGACGGTTAGCGCACAGCCGGCGAGGGGCGGGGGGCGTCATGGCCGTTGCGGCCGGTCAGGCTTTCGGCATATGTGCCGCCTCATGGCACCCGACTCACCCCGATCGCCGCCCAACAGCTCCGCCGGCCAGGATCAGGTCCGCGGCCAGGCGGAGACAGCCGCTCCTGCCGGCGCCGCGAGCGACGTGACGGCGCTCGTCGCCCGCCTGCACGCCGGCGAGCGGCGCGCCATCTCGGAGGCCGTGACCCGGCTCGAGGCCTTCAGGGCTGGAGCGCCGGCACTGCTCGCGGCGATCGAGCCCTATCTCGGCCATGCTCTCGTCGCCGGCTTCACGGGCCCGCCCGGCGCCGGCAAATCGACCCTCGTCAATGCCCTTATTCGCATCGCTCGCGCGGCCGGCCAGCGGGTCGGCGTCATTGCCGTGGACCCGTCCTCTCCCATATCCGGTGGGGCCATCCTCGGCGACCGCATCCGCATGACGGCCGCGCTCGACGACGACGGCGTGTTCGTGCGCTCGCTCGCCTCGCGCGGCTATCTCGGCGGCCTCTCGCCGGCGGCCGTGCGCGTCATCGACGCGTTCGACGCCGCCGGCTTCGACCTCATCATCCTGGAAACGGTCGGCACCGGGCAGAACGAGATCGACGTCGCCGAGGTTGCGGACGTGCGCGTGGTGCTCGCCGCACCCGGTCTCGGCGATGACATCCAGGCCATGAAATCTGGCTTGCTCGAGATCGCCGACATCATGGTCGTCAACAAGGGGGATCGCGAGGGCGCAGAGCAGACGCTGCATCAACTGAAGGGCGCGCTCTCGATCCGTGCCGGGGGACAGGGTGCGGTGCCCGTTCTCAAGACCGTTGCCACGTCCGGAGAGGGCGTTGCCGAGCTGATGGCCGCCATCGGCTCCGCCGGAGAGCGCGTGATGGCCGAGGGCATCAGGGCGCGCCGCCGCCGCCGGGCCCGCTATCTCATCGCGCGCGCCGCAGCCGATATCGTCGCCGACCGCATCCGCCATGGCGACGCGGCCGAGCTCGGTGAGCTCTCCGACAATGTCCTCAACGGCACGCTGACGCCGGACCTTGCCGCACGCAAGCTCATCGGTCCTTCCCGCTGACTTTGGCGCCTTCTCTGCACACGATATCCCGCCACGTCAGGGGCAGAATGAACGTCATCGGCCTTTGAGAGACGTTCTCTGGAATGACGGGAAACGGCGCAGCCCTGTCGATCGATCGGAGCGCGGCCTCGTCGGCGATGGACGAGCCCGAGCTTTCGGCGATCTCCCGCGACAGCACCTCGCCCGACATGTCGAGCACGAAACGGATCTTGACCCTCGCTTCGCAGGTGCCGCGCGCTGGCGGCCTCGCCTTTCTTGAAATGTGGGCCGCCACGCGTCCGTTGAAGGCGCTGAGCTCCGAGGCATCGCCGCCGGATTTGACGGATCCTACCGCAAGCCGCTCCTCAACAGGGCGCTCGGACAATTGCTCGACTGCGGCCATCGCCGTCTCCTGCTTCATCGACTCGTCGATCTCCCAGGAGAGCTCCTCCTGCTCGGGACCTTTTTCCGAGGTGATGACGTCGCGCGCTTCAATCGGCTCCTCGGCCTTCACCTCCTCAATCTCGGGCCTCGCTTCGCTCATCTCGAGCGCGTCTGTCTCGACCGCACGGATGGTCTCGGCATTCCTGCCCAGGAGAGCGACGCTTTCGATCGGAATGCCCTGCTCGATGACGAAATCATCCGCTCCGGATCCGACCGCATAGGCCGCAAAGTCGTGCCCGTAGAGCACATACCAGACGAGCGCGCCGTGCAGCGCAGCCGAAACGAGCCAAGTCGAGGCGCGAACCATCATGCCGAACCTACGGGCCCTTGGTTTCCATTCCGCCAGCCGGGCCATGCTGCGAGAGGAGCGAGACGCGCCCGTAGCCGCCTTGCCCCACCAGCCCCAGGATCTCCATCACATCGCCATAGGCGACCTTCCGGTCGCCCCGGACGTAGACGACGGCATCGCCCTCCGCCGCGCGGATCTCTTTGAGCCGGTGGATCAGCGCACCGCGCCCCACGAGCTCGTCGCGAATCTGCAACCGGCCATCGACCGTCAACGTAACGACCATCGGCTTCTTGATCTGCCCGACACGCGCCGCCGACGTTCTCGGCAGCTCGACCGGAACACCCGCGATCATCAACGGCGCGGCGACCATGAAGATGATGAGCAGCACCAGCATCACGTCGACCATCGGCGTGATGTTGATCTCGGCGATGGGCCTCCAGTCCTGCTCCTCGTCGTCAGAGCCGGACGCTCTTGAGATCGAAGCCCCCATTCAGTGCCCCTTTCCCGCGCGAACCTGCTCCGCGACCCGCACAACGTTGTCCGGCGGAGGACGGGACAGGGCCTTGGCGATTCCGGCAATGGCGACGCCGGCCTGTTGCGAGGAGCGCCCGAGCGACACGGCAATCGCATTGTAGGCCATCACGGCGGGGATGGCGGCCGCGAGCCCCAGCGCCGTCGCAAACAGGGCCTCCGCGATGCCGGGAGCAACCGTCGCCAGGCTGGTGTCCTGCTGCTGCCCGATGGCCGTGAAGCTGTTCATGATGCCCCACACGGTTCCGAACAGACCGACGAACGGCGCCGCAGAGCCGACGGTCGCCAGAAACGGCAAGCCCTGCTCCTGGCGCTGCAGCTCGCACTTCAACGTCGCCCGCATGGCGCGCTCGAGACGGACACGGACCTCGCTCCGATCCTCGCCGCGCGAGCCCCCGTCCTCAGCCTCGCTCTCCGCCGATCTCAACAGACTCTGAACGAGCCCGCGCGCGGATGCGCCGTCCGCCGCTCCCTGTGCGACACGCTCCAACAGGGCGAGATCACGCCGCAGCCGCGCGAGGCGCACGATCTTCTCGAGGATGATTGCCCATGAGGCCACCGAGGCCAGCGCGAGCCCCGCCATGACCGCTTTCACGACCGGATCGGCCGCGAGGAACATCGCGTAGAGGGAGAACCCATCTCCTGCGCCGACAGCCATCGGTATCAAAGGCGGACCTTCCTACTTTGTCAGTTGAGCCTTGGTGAGCGACTTCAAGACGAGACCGCCGAGGCAATCTCCCGGCTCGCCGGATGCGGCCTTGCACTCCGTCACGTCGTTGACGAGCAGACTTCCAACCTGATCGCAGGCAATGCCCTCGAGATCGAATTGCTTGACGGCGCGCTTCTGGGCCTTGATAGGCGCGATGTTGACCAGAAACCGGCGCCCGATCACGCCGTCGGGCTGGAACAAGAAAAGATCGAGCTTGAAGGTCTCGAAAGCAATCGCGCTGTCGTTGTTGACGACGAGAAAGGCGCGGCAGCTCTTATCCTGCGGCTCGAGCTTGTTGAGCTCGACCTCCAGCTTCACGGGATCTGCCAACGCCGCGCCGGCCGCCGCGAGAAGCAAGGCAGCCACGCCACACTGCATGGCCCTGGAGTGCCTTTCCCTAGGGAGCGGGTGGAATGGGCCGCGATCACCCCTTTCGTGCGTTCTCACATGCTCCTCCGCGACTGCTGCCGCCCCCACTCCAATCACCCTATCCCGGTACCGGGCGGGGCCCAAGTCCATTCGAGATAACCACCTGAGGAAATGGGCCAATTCTGGGTAGCGCGGCGCCCTCGCCGGCGCACGCCTGAAAGGGCATCGATGCCGGCATGTGTGATCAATTGGCGACAGCTCTGCGAGTCATTTCACAGTGCGCCCATTCCAGCCTTGCCGGCCGGTCGAGGGTCGGGCAAATGGAACAGTATAACTATAACACTACCGGGGTGCCGGACCAGCAGACATCCCCACGCCGGCCCACGGCCATGTCGGACAAACTGAACCCCTCCGGAGCCCCTCATGCCTTCGCCGCTTCGTTCCCTGCTCCCGATCCCAGCCATCACGAGCACAACGGTGGCCCTTATTGCCGCTGTCGCGATCGTTCCCGCAGCGCTGGCCGGGCCGGCCGTCAACCAGTTCGAGGTCAAGGACCTCGACGTCGAGCAGGGTGAGCTCGAGGTCGAGCTGCAGAGCGACTGGGCCTCGGGCATGCCCCGGCGCAAATCCGTGACCGAGGATGGCGAGACCGAGTTCGACGACAACGAGATTGCCCGCCAGCGCCATTCGCTGGAGGTTGGCTTCGGCCTCACCGACTGGCTGCGCTTCAGCACCGGTGTCGAATGGGAGGAGGAGCGCATCGACGATGCGGCCTCGCTGGCCGAGGCCAATTCGTTCGGCGATCTCGAGCTTACGGAGTTCCAGTTCGAGGGGCAGGTCGTGCTCATTCCCGTGGCCAAGCACGGGATCGGCCTGGGCGCCTACGCAGAGCTGGAGATCCCGAGGTTCGGAGAGGCACGCAGCCTCTACTTCGGCCCGATCGTCCAGGCCGTCAGCGGTCCCTGGTCGGCAACCGGCAATTTCGCCTTCGTCAAGTCCATGGGCGGCACACCCGAGGAGGGTGAGGCGCGCGACGAGAAGTGGGACTTCGCCTACTTCACGCAGGTCAAGTATGAGCTTTCCAGCACCTGGGCGTTGGCCCTCGAGGCATACGGCTCGATCGACCGGATCGGCTCCTCGGGAACCCCGAGCGAGGCGGCGCGCGCGATCGGCGATCAGGATCAGCATCGCATCGGTCCCGTCGTCTACTACGCGTTCAGTGCCGGCGGTGGCGCCAGCCCGTCGAAAGCCGAGGCGGACGACGACGAGGCCGGCGGCGGCGACGATGACGACGAGGGCACCGGCGTCACGCTGAGCGCCGGCGTTCTATTCGGCCTCACCGACGACACGCCCGACACCACCATCAAGACGGGCCTCGAGATCGAATTCTGATGGTCGCCCCCGACGCCACTGCCTTGGTCAGCGAATGATCGTGTCGGCGTTTTTCACTGTGGCGAGCCCGATCGCCCGGTCCAAGCCGCGCGCCCCCGTGAGAACGGCCTCGTAAAGGTCGGCATCCGTCAAATCGGCCCCCGCGAGGTCGGCGCCGGTGAAGTTGGCCTGTGTGAGATTGGCGCCGCGCAGATTGGCGCCCGTGAGGTCGGCGCCCACGAACTTGGCATACTCCAGTGTGCTGCCGGCGAGATGCGTTCCGGCAAGACGAGCCTCCGAGAAGTTTGCCCCGGTCAATCCGGCACGTAGCGCGGGCGGCGCATTGCCCCGCTCGTCCACCGAGCCGAATCTGGCTCCCGTAAGGTCGGCCCAGCGGAAGTCCGACCGGTCGAGACGCCCGCTCAAGCGCGCGCCCGCGAGCTTCGCTCCGGCAAATCTCGGCGCCTCGCGTTTGTCGGGCTCGAGCGTCGTAAACACGTTGGGGGTGAGGATCGTCGCCCGCTCGAGATTGGCAGTGGAGAATTCGGCGCGCGTGATCGTGGCCCGGTCGAGGCGGGCGCCCGCGAGATCGACGGCCGCCAGATTGGCGCCAGTGAGGTCCGCCCCGAAGAGATCGGCTCCGGCTATGCGGGCCCCCTTGAAATCGAGCCCCGCGAGGTCGAGCCCCTCGGCAACGAGTCCGTTGAGATCGGCTGGCTCGAGCTGGCTCGCCTTGAACAAGAGCTCCACCACGCGCCGCGCGGTGAACGTCCCGCCCTCTGCACGCGCCAGCACCGGCAGGCACGCCACTCCTAACGCAAGGCACCAGCGTGCCACCCGCCGCCGGCCCCGGACCTCGATCCCCGTGTCCACGATCTGCGCCCCGTCAATCTCAGGGGCTTGCGGCGGCCGCAGGGGCTACCCCGGCCATGCCTTTGACCGCGTCGAGGCCTGTCGCGCCTTGAAACCTCGCGCCGTCGAGAGTGGCCCCGGTCACATCCATGCCCGATACCTCTGCCCCCGAAAAGTCGGCATTGGTGAGATCGGCACCTCTCAAGTCCGCGCCTCTTACATCGGCCCCCACGAACTTGCCAAACACCAGCGAGCTGCCGCGGAAGCTCACGCCCACGAGCTTCGACCGGCTGAAGTTGCATCCATTCATTCTGACCCGCGATGCGAGGAGGCCCTCGTTGTGGGCGTCCTCTCGGCCGAACACCACGCCCGTGAGGTCGGCCCTGCTGAAGTCGGACCCGTCCAGCCACCCGCTCAGCACCGCACCTTTCATCGAGGCGGCCACGAAGCGCGGAGCCTCCCTCTGGTCGCGCTCGAGACCGGAGAAGATCGTCGGCCTCAAGAGCGATACGCCGTCGAGATTGGCTCCGCTGAGATTGGCCCGCGTCAGCGTTGCCCGATCGAGGCGCGCGCCCTCGAGATCGACACCCGTAAGGTCGGCCTCGCTGAGGTCGACGCCGTAGAGGTCGGCCCTCCTCATGTTGGCGCCCTTGAAATCAACCCCGGCAAGGTCGAGCTCGCGCAGGCTCTTGCCCGAGAGATCGATACTCTGCTCCTCGCCGGCGCGGAACAGCGCCTCAGTCAGCTGCTTGGCGGTGTAGTCGGCCGCGCCTGCGACGGCAGCGTTCAACACCGCACCCGTCACAGCAGTAAGCGCCAACGGCCAAGCCTTGCTCCGTGCCATGTCGCCGTCCTCATTGCGCACCCACGGCGCCGAATTCCCTTCCCGGTAGGACCATCACTCGCCCCGCGCACAGTCGCACATTCGACTGTGCCGGCCAAGCACATTGGGGGTAGGCCGCAAATTGCCCGCCAGCCCTGCGCCGCGACGGCCTGGGCCTCAGGCGACTTTCGCACCGTCCTTCAGGAGTTTGTAGTTGATGCTGTCGAGCAGCGCCTCGAAGCTCGCGTCGATGATGTTGGGCGAGACGCCGACGGTCACCCAGCGCTCCCCCGTCACCGTGTCGTGGCTTTCCACCAGAACGCGCGTAACGGCCTCGGTGCCCCCCGTCAGGATACGCACCTTGTAGTCGACCAGCTCCACTGTCTCGATGTGCTTCTGGTAGCGCCCGAGGTCCTTGCGCAGCGCCGTGTCGAGGGCGTTCACGGGGCCGTTGCCCGAGCCAACGGACCACAGCGGATCCGTGTCGCCATTGATGAACACCTTGACGGTGGCCTCCGAGACCGTGACCTGCTCGCCGAGCGCGTTCCTGCGCCGCTCGACCATGACGCGGAAGCTGTCGACGGTGAAGTACTGGGGCACGTTCGAGAGATGGCGGCGAGCAAGCAGCTCGAACGAGGCCTCGGCCGCCTCGTAAGAATAGCCCGACGCTTCGCGGCTCTTCACCTCGTCGAGCAACGCGCCGATGCGCGGATCATCCTTCCCTGCCGTGAGCCCGATCCGGTCCAGCGCCGCTCCGATGTTCGATCGTCCCGCCTGCTTCGAGACCAACAGCCTGCGCTCGTTGCCGATTGCCTCGGGCCTCACATGCTCGTAGGTCTCGGCCTCCTTCAGGATGGCAGAGGCGTGGATGCCCGCCTTCGTCGCGAAGGCGCTCTCGCCGACATAGGGCGCATGGCGGTTGGGCGCCTCGTTCAGGATCTCGTCCAGGACGCGGCTCGCGTGCGTAAGCGTGCGCAGCCGCTCAGCCGTGATCCCGGTCTCGAATCGGTCGGCAAACTCGCTCTTCAGAAGCACCGTCGGAATGATCGACGTCATGTTGGCATTGCCGCAGCGCTCGCCGAGACCATTCAGAGTGCCCTGGATCTGCCGGCAGCCGCTGCGCACGGCCATGAGCGAGTTCGCAACTGCGTTCTCGGTGTCGTTGTGGGTGTGAATGCCGAGGTTGACGCCCGGCACCAGCCTGGCGACGTCCGCAACGATGCGCTCGACCTCGTGGGGAAGCGTTCCGCCGTTGGTATCGCACAGCACCACCCAGCGTGCGCCGGCCTCGAATGCCGTGCGCGCCACCTCGAGCGCATAGGCCCGATTGCCCTTCCACCCGTCGAAGAAGTGCTCGCAGTCGAGCATAGCCTCGCGGCCCGAGGCGATGACCGCCTTGATGCTCTCGGCAATCCCTACGAGATTCTCCTCATTGGTGATGCCGAGCGCGACCCGAACATGATAGTCCCATGATTTGGCGACGAGACAGATGCTGTCGGCCGCGGATTGGAGCAGGGCCTGGAATCCGGGATCGTTCGAGACCGAGCGCCCGGCCCTTTTCGTCATGCCGAAGGCGGTGAAGCGCGCGCCTTTGAGCTTCGGTTTCGCTGCAAAGAACTCGGTGTCGGTGGCGTTGGCGCCGGGATAGCCGCCTTCGACATAGTCGACGCCCAGGTCGTCGAGCACGGCCGCAATGCGCCGCTTGTCCTCGAGCGAGAAGTCGACGCCCGTCGTCTGCGCACCGTCGCGCAGCGTGGTGTCGAAGAGATAGAGGCGTTCCTTGGTCATTCGTGTCAGTCCTCACGGGCCTCCGCCGGAAATCCCACAGTCGGACGTCCGCTTCCCCGTTTCTTTCTCAAACCAGCCCCTGGCTCTTCAATGCCAGCCAGACGGCGAGCGCCAGAATGGCGAGCTTCAGCACGATGTAATATAGCCAGTGCTTCGGAAACGGGGTTTCTGGACGCATGTCCTTCATGATCCGGCCTCCTTTCCGCCCACCGGTGCCTTGCCGTCCCCGGCGGCGGCCGCGAGCTCCTTGCGCATGGTGGTGCTCGTGAGCCACTCACCATCGATCTCGATCGTGTTGCGCTCTTGGGGCACGTAGCCCCGTCCCTCGAAGAAGATAGCGGCCGAATCGGATACATCCGCGGTGATGGACTGAGCGCCGCGATTGGCCGCGATCCTCTCAAGCGCGTCGGCGAGCGCCGTGCCGACGCCCTCGCCCGCGTAGAAGGGATGCACGTAGAGCATGTCGAGCACGCTGTTGCTCCGGAGCGAGCCGAAGCCCAGGGGCTCGCCCTCCTGCTCGACGACGAGCGTCACCATCGATCCCAGCCGCTCGCCGAAGGCCGCGGCGTCCTCGGCCCGTGACGCCCAGGCCGCGCGCTGGTCCTCGGTATAGTCCTCCTGCGCGAGCTCCTCGATCGACTGAGCGAACAACTCGCGCAGCCCCAAGGTGTCGGTGGGAAGGAACGGACGGAGGGGGTAGGTCGTGCTCATGGCAACTCGCCCTCCGCGGTGGTGTGTTGGGTTACGGCGCTGGCGCGCCTAACCCAACCTACGCTCCCTCCACGTGTAGGTTGGGTTAGGCGCGCCAGCGCCGTAACCCAACACCTCAATCGCGTCATCGCAGAACCTCCCACGTCGTCACGATCTCGCCGGTCTTCGGGTCCTTGGCGTCCCTCAAGGCGACCCCCATGCCCGCGAGCTCGTCACGGATGCGGTCGCTTTCCTTGAAGTTCTTGGCCTTGCGTGCGGCGAGACGGGCGGCGATCAGCTCTGAGACTTTTCCCTCATCGATGGCGCGGGCTTCGAAGCCCACATCCAGCTCTTCGCGCGTCTCGTCGCCATAGAGCCCCATGAACTCCAGCGTGGCCTTGAGAGCGCCGCGGACGCCTTCGTTGCGGCGCGCCGACTTCAAGAGGCCGTGCAGGATCGATATGACGCTCGGCGTATTGAGATCATCCGTCAGCGCGTCCACGACTTCTCGTTGAGGAACACCCTCGGCCTTCACGCCATGCAAGAGCTCGGCAACCTCGAACAACGTCGCGCGCGCCTGCACCAGCCGCTCCACGGTCCAATCGATAGGCTGTCGGTAATGTGTGCCGAGCATGGCGAGACGGATCACGCGGCCGTGCCACTGGTTGGTGCCGAACTTCTTCTCATCGAGCAGCTCGTGAATGGTGATGAAGTTGCCGAGCGACTTCGACATCTTCTCGCCCTCGACCACGAGGAAGCCGTTGTGCATCCACACCTTGGCCATCACCGGCGTGCCGTGCGCCGAGCGCGATTGCGCCACCTCGTTCTCGTGATGGGGAAAGACGAGATCGATGCCCCCGCCGTGAATGTCGAACACCTTGCCGAGATGCTTACCCGCCATCGCCGAGCATTCGATGTGCCAGCCGGGTCGTCCCGCCGTCTTGATGCCGCAGGGCGAGGGCCAAGCCGGCTCGCCGGCTTTCGAGGGCTTCCACAGCACGAAGTCCATCGGGTCCTTCTTGTAGGGCGCGACCTCGACGCGGGCGCCGGCCTCCATCTCCTCGAGCGAGCGGCCCGAGAGGCGCCCGTAATCCTTCATGCTCGGCACGTGAAAGAGCACATGATCCTCGGCCACGTAGGCGTGCCCGTTCTTGACGAGCGCTTCGCAGAGTGCGCGCATCTCGGGAATGTGCTCGGTCGCGCGTGGCTCGACGGTGGGCGGGAGCACGCCCAGAGCCGCAATGTCCTTGTGGAACTGCGCGGCCGTCTCCAGGGTGAGCTTGCGGATGGCGGCCTGTGGTTCCATGTCCGGATAGCGCTCGGCGGCGCGCGCATTGATCTTGTCGTCCACGTCGGTGATGTTGCGGACGTAGGTCACGTGGTCCGCGCCATAGAGGTGGCGGAGGAGGCGGAACAGCACATCGAACACGATCACGGGGCGCGCGTTGCCGATGTGCGCATAGTCGTAGACTGTCGGTCCGCACACGTACATGCGCACGTTCCCGGGATCGAGCGGCTTAAGCTCGTCCTTGGACCGCGTCAGCGTGTTGTAGAGGCGTAACGTCACGATTGACCCCATCAGCCTGTGGCGGGGCGGGTTCTCTGTCTTGAGATGAGGCAAAGAAGCGGGCCGCGCGCCAGCCGTTGTTCGACTAGCTCGAAATCATCATGCCGCAACAGATGTTGACGGCGTCTTTGCGCGAGGCACTTGGCATGGCGCCCTTATGGAGGGGCCCCGGCGGGCCGTCAAGCGCCCGGACAGCGCGGCCTCTGTCCGCCCGCCGCATTTGCGCTTCAATGGCTGCCTATGGCAGAGTTCACCCTAAATCAATGACTTGGCCGGAGCGAGCCTGCGCCCCGGCGACGAGGCTTTGGACCGTCGGAATGGCAGTCGCACGTACCATTGTCACTTTGCGCTCGGTCCGCGCCGGGCTCTTGGTGCTTGCGGTGGCTCTTCCGTCGGTGCTCGCCATGCCCCCGGCCGCTGCCCAGAATTGGCAGTGGCCATGGGAATCGAAGCCCAAGTCGCCGCCGATCCCGGTCGAGCCCGTTCAGAGGCCGCCAGCCGTGCAGCAACAGGGGCTATCCGAGGCACCTCTCGCGGGCTGGGGTCCGCGCAGCACACCCATCTGCCTGCAGCTCGAGCAGCGCCTCGTGCAGGAAAGCCAGCGTGGCGATCAATCGCGCAATCTGGTGCCGATGGTCGAGAGCGAGATCCGCCAGGTCGAGCAGCAGCAGCGCACCGTGCAAAGAGAGCTCGACCGTTCCAACTGCTTCGACGTCTTCCTGTTCTCGAAGACGCTCCGCCGAACGGCGAAGTGCGTCGATCTCTGGAACGAGGTCGAAGGGGCGCGCCGCCGCCTCGCCGACCTCGATACCCAGCGCGCCCAGCTCCTGGCCTCCGCTGGGCACTCGTATCAAGACGACATCATTCGCGAGCTCGCTCGTAACAACTGCGGAGCGAACTACGAGCAGCAGGCGCGCCGGCGCGACTCCAATCCGTTCTCGAGCCTGTGGTCGGAGGAGGAAAGCACGGGGACAGGCGGCCTCGGCAGCTTCAGCAATCTCCCCTACGCAACCTACCGGACGGTGTGCGTGCGCCTTTGTGACGGCTATTTCTTCCCGGTGAGCTTCTCGACGTTGCCCAACCACTTCGAGCGCGACGCGCAGTCCTGCCAGTCGAAGTGCGCAGCCCCTGCCGAGCTCTATTACTACCAGAACCCCGGCGGGTCGGCCGATCAGATGGTCGGCTACCGCTCGAGCACGCCCTACACCGAGCTCAAGTCGGCGTTCCGCTACCGCAAGGAGTATGTCTCCGGCTGCTCCTGCAAGGTCTCTGAGTACCTGCCCGAAGGCGGGACTCCTCGAGAGAGCGGCGAGGCGGCGCCCGGTGAGGCGGGTGGCAACGCCGTCTCGACCGCCGCAGCGCCAGGTTCCGAAGACGCCGGCTCGGGACGGGCCGCTGACAATGGCGAAAAGCTCCCCTGGGCGCCCCGCTAGTGTCCCGTTCGCGAAGTTCGTAACCAGCTGCGGCACGATCTTGGCGAACTTCGCGAACGATAAGGGCACTAGCCAAGTATTTGTTTTCTAGTGTGATTCAGATTCCGAAGTTCGCAACTCGATTTGGCGGCCACATGAATGCGAACTTCGGAATCATC
>Ga0233425_10000700_pt1 | contig 83501 bp, 71 predicted proteins | sample Watercolumn_Towu_2_FD_181712 | JGI IMG/M metagenome (GOLD analysis project Ga0233425, IMG submission 181712) | Freshwater microbial communities from Lake Towuti, South Sulawesi, Indonesia - Watercolumn_Towuti2014_140_MG | ecosystem: Environmental > Aquatic > Freshwater > Lake | place...
CGATGTTTCAGGTGCCGATCACGGCGCACTGGGTGGTGTCGACCTCGACCGACAACGGGGCGACGTGGACGCGGTTCAACTCCTTTGAGAAGACCTCGACGACGACGGTACGGGTCAACGAGATCCAGGCCATCGTCGTCCGCTGACGCGGCAGGTCGCGACGCATCTGGCCCGAGCGCCACGCGGGCATGTGCGCCCCGCGACGCCTTCCCACCGCACATGCGCCCCTCCCGCGGGGACGACAGGCCTTGACCCGACTGGGTAGGCTCTGCCCGGTACGCACGGATCCGAGGGGGATTTCGACATGGGTGGCAACACCACGGCATACCGTCCGCGCACCGAGGCCGACCACCTGCCCAGGCCGGCCGGCCCGGGCAAGGACCGCAACGTGGGGCGGGGGCTCCTCGCGCTGCTCGGCCTGCTCGTGCTCGTCGTGGGCGTCCCGGTCGCACTCGTCTACTTCGTGGGCAACCCGTTGCCGACCAGCGCTCCGACGCGTGACTGGCTGACCGCCGACATCACCGTCACCGCCATCATCAAGGTCATCGCGGTGTTGGTGTGGATCGTGTGGGCCCACTTCGTCGTGTGCATCCTCACCGAGTGGCGTGCGGTGCGCGCCGGCCGGGTGCCGGACGTCGTGCCGTGGGGTGGCGGCAGCCAGCTCATCGCCCGTCGCCTCGTCGCCAGCCTGCTGCTTCTCGGTGGCACCGCGACCATCGCCCAGGGTGTCGCCTCGGGTGCGACCGCCCCCGCCTCGGTGCCCTCAGCCTCGCCGACGATGACGGCGGCGAGCGCGCCGCTGCAGGCCGGGTCCGGTCCGACCATCACCCCCGCACAGGCTGCAGCCGTCGAGGCCGAGCGGGTCGCCGCCGGCCAGGTCGAGGAGTCGACCAAGTACTACGAGGTGAAGCCGCCGCAGGGCCGCAACCACGACACCCTCTGGGACATCGCCGACCGCACCCTCGGCGACCCGTTCCGGTACAAGGAGATCTTCGAGCTCAACAAGGGCAAGGTGCAGGCCGACGGCCGCCGCCTCACCGACTCCGACCTGATCCACCCGGGCTGGCAGCTGGTCATGCCCGCCGACGCCAAGGGTGCGGGCGTGCGCAGCGTCGCTGCGCCATCGGCCCCCGCGCAGACCACGGGTATGCCGGGCAAGGGCTCGGTGACCACGGGCGCCGTGGGTGCCCAGACGGGCGCCGGGGCGTTCGCGCTGCAGGACGGCGCCGTGGACCACGCCGATGCGGCCGGCACCGTGGACGAGCGCGGCATCCCGGGCGGTCTGCTCGGGGGCGGCCTGGTCCTCGCCGGCCTGCTGGTGGCGGTCACGGCTCGCCGGGGTCCCTACGGCACTCCGGGTGAGGACGAGAACGCGCTGCGGCTGGCCGCGAACACCCACCGCGCGACCTTCCTCGACACCGCCCTGCGGGTGCTGGCCGAGTCCCGGGCCGCCGCAGGGCAGTCGATGCCTGACGTGTCCGTCGTCTACGCGAGCGACGAGCAGGTCGTCGTCCACGTCGTGGGCGCGGCAGCGGCCCCGGCCGCCCCGTGGACCGCGTCCGAGGACGGCCGCTCGTGGAGCATCCACGCCGACGAGCTGGGCAACCTCGCGTCCAGCGCCCTTGCTCCGTACCCAGCCCTGGTCAACGTCGCCCGGTCCCACGGTTTCGACCTGCTCGTCGACCTCGAGTACGCCTCCGGCCTGGTCGCCATCGGCGGTGACCCGCTCATCGCCCGCGAGGCCGTGATGTCCACGGTCGTCGACCTCGCAACCCACGCCTGGTCCGACGGTGTCGACGTGCAACTGGTCGGCTTCGGCGACGATGCCAGCCGGCTGCCCACGTCCAACGTCCGCGTCGCGGCCGATCTCGACACCGCGCTCGACGAGCTCGAGGGGTCGGTGCGTGCCGCGACTGACCTGTTGCAGCGGCTCGGCGCCGATGGGGTGCTGAACGGTCGGCTGCGCGGTCGGCACGCAGAGCTCGCACCCAAGGTGCTGGTGCTGTCGGGTGCCCCGAGCGCCCAGCAGCTGCAACGGATCTCGGCCCTTCAGGCATCCGGCCGCACGCCGTTGTCGGTGGTCGTGGTCGGCGATGTCGTCGGCGCCCGCTGGCGGTTCGTGGTCGACTCGAACGGCACCGTCGACCTGGGGGTGCTGGGCGTGAGCGGCACGGTCCGCCGCTACACCGCCGAGCTCCACGACCGCATCGGCACACTGCTGGAGCAGGTGTCGACGGAGGCCCGCGACCAGGCGCAGCTGGCCGCCTCGGCGGCACCGTCGGGCGTCGCCCACGACCTGGGATTGGACCAGCGCGACCTGCCCGACCCGGGTGGTGTCTCAGCCGGCGTCGACGCACCTGTGCGCGTTCGGCTGCTCGGCCGCGTCGAGGTCACGGCGCCGGGTCTGGACCACGGCCCGCACCACGGCCTGCTCACCGAGGTGATCACGATGGCGGCTCTGCACCCGGAGGGCCTGCACGAGTCCGTCCTCGCGGCAGCCCTGTGGCCGCGCGGCGTCGAGGAGGACGTCGTCGACGAGATCCTCGCCGACGCGCAGAGCTGGGTCGGCAACGACGCGACGGGCCGCGCCCGGTTCCACCTCGGCGACGACGGCCTGTGGCACCTCGGTCCAGATGTGCACGTCGACTGGCTCGACCTGCAGGCGCGCGTGGCCCGGGCCGGTGACGACGCCGAAGCCCTCGTAACCGCACTCGACCTGGTCGACGGCGAGGTCTTCTCGGGGACCCCGGCGGGTCGCTACACCTGGCTGGCGTTCCACCGCTCGGCCCGTGACGCACGATCGCTCGTCACCGCAGTCGCCCGCTCCGCGAGCTGGGCGCGAGCCGAGAAGGGCGACCGGCAGGGCGCAGCCGAGGTGCTGCGCGCCGGGCTGGTCGCGGTGCCCGAGGCGCAGGTGCTGTGGCGCGCACTCATCCGGCTCACCCAGGACACCGACCCGGCAGGCACGGCCGGCGTGGTCGCCGACCTCGAGCAGGCGGTGGCGCCACAGCTGCTCGAGGCCGAGACCGAGGCGCTGGTTGCGCACGTGCTGCCCTATCGTTCCGGCACGGGGTCGTGACCGCGGCCGCGTCGTGATCGCGGCCAGCGGCCGGGAGGGAGTGGAGACCCGGTGCGTCTGCTGCTGACCGCGGTCGTGGGCAACCAGCCGCACGACATCGCCGTCGACGCCGACGACGACGCATCCGTCGGCGACCTCGCGGCCGCGCTCGCGACCGCATTCCCGACGTCGGCTGCGCCCGTGGCCGGTGAACGCCCCGCGTTGCGGGTGGTGGCCGGCGGGGGAGACGCGGCGACGCAGCAACGGCGGGCGGACGGCATACCGGCGTCTGTGCCGGCACTCCACCTCGGGTCGCGAGCCCTCGACGGCAACGAGCCCCTGTCGATGAGCCTTGTGCGGCACGGGGCCGTCGTCGGGGTGAGCGCCCCGGTGGCCGACCCGTTGGCGGAGCCGACGGGGCTGGTCGAGGTGCGTGTGGCGAGCGGTCCGGGCGCCGGTGCCGTCGTGCGTCTCGACCCCGGTGAGTATGCCGTCGGGCCGGGGGCTGCGTGCGACCTCGTCGTGTCGGGCGGGGGGCTGTCGGCAGACGTGGCGGTGCGGCTCGCGGTGCGGGTCACCGGCGAGGTCGTGGTCACCCCCGAGCCGGGTGTCATCGGGGCCAACGGTGGGGCCCCCGGGCGCAGCCGCACCCTCGACGGGCCGATCGTGCTGCCCTCCCGGACCGAGCCAGAGCCCGAGCCCAAGCGGCGCAAGAACGCCAAGGGCGCGTTGCCCGACAACACCGAGACGGTCGACCCGGACCTACCCGCTCCGCTCGTGCACCTCCAGCGCTACCCGCTGACCGAGGCGACGACGTGGGAGCCGGGGCAGGCACTGGTCGTCGGCGACTCACTGCTCGCGCTGGCCGTGCCCACCGCCCCGGACGCCTCGTTGTCGCCGACCCCCACCGGTGCCACGCTCGACTACAACCGGCCCCCGCGGCTGCTGCCGCCGGCGCGCACGACCGACTTCACCCTGCCGAACGAGCCACGCAAACCGGACCGCACGCCGGTGCCGATCCTCATGGTGTTGCTGCCCGTCGTGATGGGGGTGGCGATGTACCTGTGGACCAAGTCGCCGTGGTCGCTGATGTTCATCGCGATGTCGCCGCTCATGGCGATCGGCAACTTCAGCACCACCCGTCGGCAGAACAAGCGGAGGTATGCCGACGAGCTCGCCGAGTTCTCCCGGCGCACCCTCAAGGTGCAGGACGACGCGATGACGGCGTTGGCGGAGGAACGCGCCGCGCGCCGCCGCGACTTCGCCGACCCCGGTGAGGTGCTGGTGACGGCCGTGGGCCCGCGGACCCGCCTCTGGGAGCGGCGCGTGTCCGACCCCGACTGGCTGGTTGCCCGGGTGGGAACCGCGGACCAGCCCTCGGACGTCCACGTCACCTCGCCCGACCGCGAACAGCACGAGGGGGCGATGGCGTGGACGGCGCCGGATGTCCCCGTCACCGTCCCGCTCGCGGAGGTCGGGGTCACCGGCGTTGCGGGGCCGCTCGACCAGCGGATGGCGCTGGCCCGGTGGCTGGTGGGACAGACCTGCGTGCTGCAGTCGCCGGACGACGTCGAGGTGGTGCTGTTCACCGACGCGTCCGCCCCTGGGGCCGCCGACCAGTGGAACTGGGTGCGGTGGCTGCCACACGTGCGTTCCGACGCCGACGACACCGAGCTCGCCCACGTGGGTGTCGACGACGTGTCGACCAGCCGGCGCATCTCCGAGCTGCTGGGCGAGCTCGAACGCCGCACCGCCAAGCCGAAGGACGGCGCCGCCGCACCACCGCCGGCGCGGCCGATCCTCGTCGTCCTCGACGGGGCCCGAAACCTGCGGCTGCTGCCCGGCATGGTCACCCTGCTGCAGGCGGGGCCGCCGGCGGGCATCCTGTTCCTCTGCCTCGACGAGGACACCCGGCTGCTGCCCGAGGAGTGCCTGGCCGTCGTCAATGCGGCGGGGGCCGCCTCGACCGTGGCGGTCACCACGCGGCGCACCGTCGAGGCGGTGCGGCTCGACCTCGTCACCGGTCAGTGGGCCGAGCGTGTCGCCCGGGCCGTCGCCCCGGTGCGTGACGTCAGTGACGTCGACTCCGCGTCGTCCCTGCCGGGGTCATCGCGACTGCTCAGCGTGCTGAGCCTCGACCCTGTCACCAGTGAACGGGTGCAGCAGCAGTGGCGCTCCGTGGGTCGGACGACGCAGGCCGTCATCGGTGAGGGAGCAGACGGGCCGTTCGCCATCGACATCCGCCGCGACGGGCCGCACGGCCTCGTGGCCGGCACCACCGGCTCCGGTAAGTCCGAGCTGCTCCAGACCGTCATCGCCTCGCTGGCGGTCAACAACCGGCCCGACGAGATGAACTTCGTCCTCGTCGACTACAAGGGTGGGGCGGCGTTCAAGGACTGCAACAAGCTGCCCCACACCGTCGGCATGGTCACCGACCTCGACGGCCACCTGACCACGCGCGCGCTCGAAAGCCTGGGCGCCGAGCTGCGCCGTCGAGAGCACCAGCTGGCCCGGGCCGATGCCAAGGACATCGAGGACTACCTCGCGGGTCACCAGCCCGGCGACGAGCCGATGCCGCGGCTGCTCATCGTCATCGACGAGTTCGCGGCGCTGGTCGCCGAGCTGCCCGACTTCGTCACCGGCCTGGTCGACATCGCCCGCCGCGGCCGGTCGCTCGGCGTCCACCTCATCCTCGCCACCCAGCGCCCCGCGGGCGTGGTCTCGGCCGAGATCAAGTCCAACACCAACCTGCGAATCGCCTTGCGGGTCACCGACGCCGGCGACAGCCAGGACGTCATCGAGTCGGGCGACGCCGCGCAGATCGCCAAGTCCACCCCTGGTCGTGCCTACGCGCGGCTGGGGCACAGCAGCCTCATCCCGTTCCAGTCGAGCCGGGTCGGTGGGCGACCGCGTGGCGTCGAGGCGCGGGCTGCCGTCGCGTTGCGGCCGATCGAGTTCGCCGGCCTGGGGACGCCACTGCCCGAGCAGGCCCAGGTCGAGGAGGAGGGTGACATCTCGGTCCCGACCGACCTGGCCGCCCTCGTCGGCGCGGCCACCGCAGCCTCCGCGGACTCCGGCATCAGCGCCCCGCCGCCGCCGTGGTTGCCAGCGCTCGACGAGCAGGTGACGATCGACGACCTCCTGGGTCAGTTCCCCGCGGCCACACCGTCGGCCGACTACCTCGTTCTGCCCTTCGGCCTCGCCGACGTGCCGCGCGAGCAGCGACGCGACGTCGCGGCATACGACCTCGCCCGGGACGGGCACCTCGCCGTGGTGGGAGCGCCACGGTCGGGGCGCTCGACCGTCCTGCGCGCCCTGGCCGGTGCCGTCGGTCGCTTCCTCGACCCGCGCGACGTCCACCTCTACGGCGTCGACTGCGGCAACAACGCGTTGCTCCCCTTGGTGAACCTTCCGCACTGCGGCGCGGTGGTCACCCGCGACCAGACCGACCGCATGGACCGGCTCGTCGCCGCGCTCCAACGCGAGATCAGCAATCGGCAGCAAAGCCTTGCGGTGCAAGGGTATGCGGACATCGCCGAGCAGCGCGCAGCCGCGCCGGAGGACGAGCGGCTGCCCTACATCCTCGTCCTGCTCGACCGGTGGGAGGCGTTCTTCCAGGCCTACGACGGCCTCGACGGCGGGCGGCTCGTCACGGCGTGGCAGCAGATCCTCCAGGAGGGCGCGGGTGTCGGTGTGAAGCTCGTCGTCTCGGGCGACCGCACCCTCACGACCGGGCGCATGTCGACGCTGCTCGAGGACAAGCTGATGCTGCGGATGGTCGACGCCGCGGACTTCTCGACCATCGGCATGACGGCCAAGCAGGTGCCCGGGTCGATGCCGGACGGGCGTGCCTTCCGGGCCGAGGGGCTGCTCGAGTCACAGGTCGTGCTGCTCACCGACGACGCGGCCGGCACCGCGCAAGTCGGTGAGCTGCAACGGATCGCGCGCGAGGCCAAGGAGAGGTATGCCGCGGTGCCCGCTGCGCGACGCCCGTTCCGGGTCGACGTCCTGCCGGTGCGGATCGGGCTGGCCGAGGCGCTCGAGCTCGGCTCCGAGGTGGGCCAGCACGAGCTGCCCGTGGGCGTCGGTGGGGACACCTTGGGGCTGCGCAGCCTCGACGCGCTGCGCCAGGGGCCGGCGCTCCTGGTGGCCGGCGGGCGTGGCACGGGCCGGTCGACGGTGCTGTGCACGATGGCCGAGTTCGCGCTGCAGCGCGGTTGGCAGGTCGTGGTCTTCACACCGCGCATCAGCCCGCTGCGCGACCTGGCTGGCCGCGACGGTGTGCACGGGCCGTTCGATGACAGCTCCGACGAGTCGGACGTGACGGCGCTGCTGCGCTCGCTGGAGAGCGGGCCGACGCCGATGCTCACGCTGGTCGACGACGTCGAGCTGTTCGGCGCCGACGACTGGGTGCCGACGCTGCTGGCCGAGCACATCGCCGCGTTGCGTGACACCGGGTCGGCGTTCGTCGGTGCGGGCACGCCGTCGGAGATGGCCTCGCTCTACCGGGGACCGGTCATCGCGCTCAAGCGCACCAAGTCCGGTGTGCTGCTGTCGCCGCAGACCCAGGACGAGGCCGACATCCTCGGCGTCCGACTGCCCCGCTCGGCGGTCGGGCAGACCCTGCCGCCTGGTGGCGGTTTCATCGTGAAAACCGGTCAGGCAGAACGCATCCAGGTCATCTGGCCAAGCTGACCCGAGCTGGCTGCCGGAGCCGCTCCTGTGGATTGTCCCTCGGTTCGTCGGGCAGATCTGTAGGGTTTCCTCCGGCAGGTGACAGACGGTACCGCTAGCAGGGGGTCGTGCACAGATGCCGGACAGATCGCGCCCGACCGAGCCGAGAACCACGCGCTCGTCGAGACGCCGGTTCGCGCTCGCTGCTGGCCTAGTGGTCGTACTGGCGGTCGGGTCAGCGGGTGCGGTGAAGGGTTGGGATCGCTGGCAGTCGCGCTGCTCAGCCCAGAGCGCGAAAACGCCGGACAAGGCACTGCGATCGGTTGAGGCGACCCCGGTGGCTCAGCTCGACCTCAGCAGGCTGGACCCGTCCCACACGATCGACCCCAACGCCGTCCGCGGCGTCCTGGCCTCAGCTCGAAAGCCGGGCGGCGGCTTCCAACCGGTGTCGCGGGTCCTCGTGGCCGACGCCGCGAAGCAGGACAAGGACTCGATGGTGTCGATCGAGGACGCGGTGCAACCGGTAGGAATGGTCAACGGCAACCCCGTGCTCGCAGTCATGGGTTCTTGGCTCGGTGGGACATCTGGCTCCCTTGTCGTCATGAACCGGACCAGCGGCAGCCTGCAGTGGGGCCGTCAGTTCTCGGGCGGAGGTGCACATGCACGTCACCTGCCGGGCCGGCTGATCCTGCTCCAGCAGAGCCCCCGACCGATGGCAGCAGCATTCGCGGTGGATGACGGCAGCCTCCAGTGGTGCACTTGGCTCGGTGACGAGGCGCCCACGTCCTACGACCCAACCTTCACCTCGGCCGTCTCAGCGGACGGGGGGCTGTACGTTGTCCACGAGCCCAGCGAGGAATCGGTGGGCAGGAGCGTACGGCTGGTTCGGGTAGACGCCTCGACTGGCGTGGTTGGGTGGGAGCAGCCGGTCTCCGGTGTAGATCGGGTCAGCAGGGTGGACGTCCTGGGCGGTCAGGTTCTGATCAGCCGCCCGGACCCGAGGATGTACATCAGGGCTCGCTGGGAGCTTCTCCAGCGGGACCCGAAGGCGGGCATGCTGATGGCCCGCTCGGCAGCGAATGGCAAGCCCAGCTGGACGTATGCGGGACCGGACCGCTCGCGCTGGGCTGTGAACGTGATCGGGACGCGAGGCGAGACTGCCGTGGTGGCGGCTCGCCGGGTGACTGCCGAGCCGGTGAGCGAGGGCATCACCGAAGAGGCACTGAACCGCAGCTGGCTGGTCGGACTCGACTCAGGCGGCAAAGAGGTGTGGCGACAGGACCTCGGCACCGCCCTCGTCTACGACCTGTCCAAGCAGGCCAAGCTCGCTGGGAACGTGGTCATCACGCAGGAAAGCAAGACCGGGCAGCCCGTGCGCCTCGTGGCCCATGACATCGCCACCGGAAAGGTGCGGTGGACCCGCGTGACGAGCCGAACGGTGCCCTTGATCGACCTGTCGACCTCCACGGTGGTCGACAACCACCTGATCGTGGCCGGATCGGGCAAACGGGGCGGACTCCGCTCCATCGACCTGGCCACGGGAGTGGAAGAGCCCGTCCTCACGGACGGCAACATCCGGTACGTCGTCGGGAACGGCACTGCGATCACGGTGGCTGCTGACGGCCTGCTGTTCACCCTTGAGCGGAAGTGACAGAGCATCATTTCGCCGGACGCCTCACGGGTCGGACGAGTTGTGGACATTTGGGCCGGATCTTCCCTATCGTGGCGGGCGTATGCCGGGGGAAGCCGGTGACATCACATATCTAGGGAGGGGCCCATCATGGGTGAAGTTGGTGGCGATCTCGAGACGCTGCGCAACCTGCACAAGGGACTGGACGACCACGCGCAGAAGGCTCTCGACTTCAAGCGTGCGCTCGACGGCCACGTCAACAACGCGGTGTGGAAGGGCACGAACGCCGACAAGTTCCGTCAGGCGTGGGCGGAGTTCCGTCCCGTGTTCGACAAGCTCAACACGTCGCTGACCGAGGGGCGCGACGACGTGAAGAACCAGCACAACAACATCGCTGCGGCAACGGGCGAGGGCGCTCGCATCTGATTGCTCCGCGCGACTCGTGGGCCCGTCACCCTTCTGGGTGGCGGGCCCACGGTCGTCTCCGGGTATGCCGCGTGGCGCCGCCCGCGGTGGCGGCCACTCTGCTCCCGGCCGCACGGCATACCTCGAGGTTTGTGACCGTGCCGGTGGACTCAGCCGCGACGCCCGAAGAGTCTGCCGAACCACCCCTGCGGTGCTTGGTCGGCAGACGCTGACGAGGTCTGGGACCCGGGGCGATCCTGGTCGCGGGATGCCGGAGCCTTGGGCCGTTGCGATGGCGGCAAGGTCATGGGGTCGATCTCGGAGACCGCGTCCGGGTCGGGGAGTTGGCCCTTGGCGCGGAGGCGGTCGACCAACTGCTCCAAGGAGGGTCGGTTGCGAGACAGGTAGTCGTGCACGTCATCCCAGTAGGGATTCGTGGCCGAGTCCTCGAGGTCACGCGCCGGGCCTGTGTCGAAGTCGGTCCGGACCGTCCCGTCTCGGTCGATCTCGAGCTGGAGCAGAGTCCAGTTCTCCTCCGGCTCCCCGACGAGGGCCTCGTTCATCGCGTCCAGGTCATAGCCGGTCGTGGGATCGGACCGAAAGTACTCCTGTCCAAGGAGGCCGTTGTCGTACACCACGGCGATCTCGGCTGATGTCGAGACCGACCGGTCAGTCTCCCCGTCCTCGCCCAAGTAGCCGGTCCATACCACCAGCCGTATCCAGTGGGACGGCGCAGAAGCGACGTACTTCGCGGCATACGCATCAAGGTGCGTTTGGGCAGCCGGGTTCACGAGGGTCCTCTCACTTGATGGCGAAGTCGTTCCGGTGTGGGCGCCCGCCGCCGTCTTCCGCCGCGAGTGGCGCCCGGTAAACAGGTGACCTCAGCCACGGCGCCCGAAGAGCTTGCCGAAGCGTCCCTGGTTCGGCTGGGTCGAGTCCTGCGCTCCGTTCAGCACGCCCTCAGCTTCGAGGCGCCCCGCCAGCTCCTCCAGCGCAGGCCGGTTGCGTTCGAGGTACTCGTGCACTCCATCCCAAAAGGGGTCGGTCGCGGAGTCCTCGAGTTCGCGCGCCGGGCCTGTGTCGAAGTCGGTCCGGACCGTCCCGTCTCGGTCGATCTCGAGCTGGAGCAGAGTCCACCCCTCTTCGGGCTCCCCCACTAGGGCCTCGTTCAACGCATCGATGTCGTTGCCCGCGTGGGAGTCGGGGCGGAAGTACTCCGACGAGAGGCCGTCCGGCCCGAGCACGATGGCGATCTCGGGGTGCTTGAGCACGCTGCGGTCGGTCGTCCCACCGTCGCCCAGGTAGGCCCACCAGGAGATGACACGGATCCAGCCCTCGGGAGCGATCGCGCGGTAGCGCGCGACGAGTCGTTCCAGCGCCTCACGTGCCTGGTGGTTCACCACGAGTCCTCACTCACTTGCTGGCGAAGTCGTTCCGGTGTGGGCGCCTGTCGCGGTCTTCCGCCGCGAGTGACGCCCGGTAACAGGTGATCTCAGCCACGGCGCCCGAAGAGCTTGCCGAAGCGTCCCTGGTTTGTCTGGGTCGAAGCCTGCGGTCCGTCCAGCACGCCCTCAGCTTCGAGGCGTGCGGCCAGCTCCACCAGCGCAGGCCGGTTGCGTTCGAGGTACTCGTGCACTCCGTCCCAGAAGGCGTTATCCATGGACCCCTCGAACGACTGCGGTGCCTCGTGGCTGAAGTCCGCACGGACGGCACCGTCGCGATCGGCCTCGACGCGCAGGACCGTCCAGTCGGCTTCAGGTTCGCCGGCGAGCGGCCCCTCGAGATCCTGCAGGTCGAAACCCGCCTGTGGGTCGAGCCGGAAGTATTCACCGGTGAGGTTCTCGCCGTCGCGCACGATGGCAATCTCCGCGTGCTTGTACGTGCCTCGGTTGACGCTGCCGTCGTCATCCGCGAGGTAGGAACCCCAGTAGACGAGCCGTACCCAGGACTCCGGTGCTGACTGCTTGAGCTTGGTGACGAAGGCGTCGACCAGCTGCTGTGCTTCAGGGTTCACGCGATCTCCACCAGATTCTCAGCCGCGGCCGAAGAACCTGCCGAATCGGCCCTTCGGTTCGGCTGGCGATGCCGCCTGGGTGGCGGGTGTGGCCTTGGGCCGTTGCGAAGGCGGCAACGTCATGGGGTCGACCTCGGAGACCGCGTCCGGGTCGGGGAGCTGGTCCTTGGTGCGGAGGCGGTCGACCAACTGCTCCAAGGCGGGTCGGTTGCGAGACAGGTAGTCGTGCACGTGATCCCAGTAGGGATCCGTGGCCGAGTCCTCAAGGTCACGCGCCGGGCCTGTGTCGAAGTCGGTCCGGACCGTCCCGTCTCGGTCGATCTCGATCTTGAGCAAGGTCCACCCCTCTTCAGGCTCCCCGGCGAGGGCCGCAGTCATGTCCTGAAGGTCGAAGGAGGCCTGAGCATTCGCGCGGAAGGACCGCTGCTCCAAGGTGCCGCCTTCGAACACGACGGCTGTCTGCGGATGGATGGCAGACCCTCGGTCGGTCTTCCCATTTTCGCCGAGGTACGCCCACCAGACCACGATGCGCACCCAGGTCGACGGTGCCGACTCCTTGTACTTCGCGACGAAGTCGTCCAGGTGCTTCTGTGCTTCTGGGTTCACCCTGTCATCCTCACTTGTTGACAAACACGTAGTCGACATCCACTCCGTCCACCCAGGTGGTGACGTGGAACTCGTCGGGTCGAGTTGTGCTGTTGCCTGAGCGATACACAGGCGTCAATTCGATGTCGACATCTTTGCCCTCGCCCAGCGCCTTGCGCAGCGCCTTCTCCATGCTGGCATAGGCCCCTTGGTTGAGGTTGGCCAAGCCGTCGTCGATGGGTTTGCCGTTGCCGGGTAGGACGTTGAGCTTGTTGGTGGGGCCACCGAGGGAATCGGCGATCAGGTGGAACCCGACATCGCTGTCCTTGGCGTCGGGTCCCTTGCCGATGTCGCGCTGCAGCTTCGGGTCACGACCGGCGGACTCCTTGGTGAGCTTGCCCTGGACGTACGTGGTTCGTCCGAGCTCGTCGGTGGTCCACGACATGTCTTTGTACTGATACGTGACCCCGGGGTGCGGGTTGTTCGCGGCCCGGTTGAGGTCCTCCATGCTCTTGAACTTGAAGACGCCGGGTTCGACGTTGTCGCCCTTGGCGAGCAGCTTGAAGGACTCCGCAGTCTCGTCGAAGACCTTGCCGTCCCGGGTCAGGAGCTTCGAACCCGCCTCGACCGCGTTGGCGCCCTTGCGGGTCCACTTGCCGCCCGTCGCCGCCCAGCCCACACCAGGGATGACCGCGGCCATCGACAGGGAGCCGTCGATGACGTTGCCCTCGGCGTAGTACCAGATCCCGTTGATCGCGTCGATGGGTTCGCCGATGACGGGGATGAGCCCCAGTCCGTCGAGCACCAGGTGCCCGATGTTGGAGAACCAGCCCTTGTCCTCGCCGGCCCGTGCCTCGATCTCCGCGACCTTGAACTTGATCAGGGCACTGGCGTCCTGGGCCACCTGGATCGAGTCGGTCGAGCCACCCAGCCGGGGAGTCATGCCTGCGGCGATGGCCTCCTGCGCAGCCTGCCCCTTGTCGGTGGGCCAGCGACGCTCGGAGATGAGGTACTTGAGCATGCCGTTGACCTCGACCTGCTTGCCGTCCACCTCGATCTTCGTCGTGGGCCCCTTGGCGAACAGCTCGAGGGCGGCGTCCTGGTTGCGCCCGACAGCCTTGAGCAGCGACGCCAGCGGGTCGTAGGCGCGCCCACCGCCCGGCTCGACCGCACCGATGTAGCCGCTGCCTCCGGGGTAGGAGTCTCGCTGCCACGTGCCGGGCAGGTCGATCTTGCGCTCGTAGTCGTAGACCGCCTTGGTGACGCCGACCGTGAACTCCTTGGACCACGTGCCGCGCCCGACGACAAGGGCGAGCCAGGACGCCTGCCCCGGGCGCTTCTTGTCGCCCACCATCGCCTCGGTCCACTTCTGGGTGTAGTCCGCGGGCAGCTTGAGGTCCGGACCGGTCTGCTGCGTGGCGATGCCGAGCGCCGTCCCGAGACCGTTCAGCAATGCCGCGTAGTCGCGGTCGAAGTCCTTGATCTTCTGCGGGTCGGTCGAGGCGTTGTACATGGAGAGGTACTCGCGCCGACTGCCCGTGTTCTGGACGAACTGCCCGATCTGCTCGGGGGAGAGCTGCTTGGCCAGGGCCGAGGCGAAGTAGGGGTCGGCGCTGTTCTCGCTCAGGATCTTGAGGATCTCGGGGTCGATCTCGCCGCCGCCGTCGCGAATGTTCTGCGCGACCTTGTCGGCGAGCGCCTTGGCCTGGGCCGGCGTCTTGGTGGAGATCGACGACTCGTCGAACTGCACGAACGACTGGACGCCGGGGGTGGAGGCCTCGATCTTGATCGCCATCGCCAACCGGCGGCGCAGACCCACGATCTCGCCCTGCAGCCAGCCCACCACCCGGTCGGCGGGGTCGACCGACGAGCCGCTGAGCATGACCCGGGTCAGGTTGTTGCGCACCGTCCACTGGTCCTCGGGGACGGCCGTGATGGCCTTCTCCGCACTGGTGACCAGGGTCCGCATGCCTTCGATCTGGATGCTGACGGTGCCCATGTCACATCCCGGCGAGGTTGCGCCAGTGCGTCTGCCAGGCGGTCGACTCGACCTTCGCCGGCTGGCCCTTGATCGCCTCGTCGAACTCGGCCAGCGCGTTCGTGCGGCAGTTCGACAGGGTCCGCTCGTGCTGGGTGAGCGTGCCGTAGAACGTGTCCGCGATGGGCGACTGCCAGCAGTTGGCGTCCATGGCGTCCTTGACCGCCTTGAGGCCGTCCTTGAGCTCGTCCGCGGGCCCGACCGAGCTCGACCGGTTGGCCTTGATCGCGGCGAGGTACGGGTTCGGGACCATCACCGGGTCCTTTGCGTCGTCACTCACGACGAGCTCCCGGGTGTGGCGCCGTGCTCGGCGATCCAGGTGTCGAGGTAGGTCTCGAACCGTCCGAGGGACTCCTCGTCCATGATCCCGTTGCTGCGCTTGGGCTGGTCGTAGCCGAGGTTGCTGCGGAACGTGCCGTCGGCGTCGACCTCGAGGTCGAAGACGGTCCACCGGGTGCTCGCCGTCTCACCCTCCTTGGTCGTCACCTCACCCGCCGATGCCGTGTTGTATGCCGCGACGAGGTCGTAGAGCTGTTCGTCGTAGCCGACCTGCCCGAACAGCCAGCGGTCGCCACCGTTGACGACTGCCAGGGTCAGGTAGTTGAGCACGGGTGGCCCGTCTCCGTCGGGCGTCGCCTCCCAGTTGCCCACGAGCCGTGCCCAGTTCTGCGGCGCGACCTCGGTGAACCGCTGCGCGATGGCCGCGATGTGCTGCTCGTTCTCCAGTGGATTCATCGACCCCTCCGTCAGTCCGGTCCGGCCCACCTGGCCGCCCCCACCGGACCCGAGCCACCGTAGCGAACGCCTACCGGACATGTCACCGCATACGCACCGCATTTGGACGGACCGGGATCGTCGCCCGATCGACCCCGACTCTTCATCGTGCGGCAGCGTTCGCGTTGCCCGGGCACGGGCCCGCGCCGACCACCCTGACGGCATGCACACCACACGTCGCACCGTGCTGCGAGCCGGCCTGGTGGCCGGAACCGCCGCCCTCGTCCCTGTTGCCACCGTGATCGATGCCCGGCCGAGCGCCGCGGCCGTCATTCCGGCCTCCAACCCGTTCACCCTGGGTGTCGCCAGTGGCGACCCGGCCCCGGACGGCTTTGTCATCTGGACCCGGCTCGCGCTCGATCCTGTCGCCCCTGACGGGCTCGGGGGTATGCCGTCCAGTCGCTACCCGGTGAACTGGCAGGTCGCGACGGACGAGCGTTTCGCCGATGTCGTGCGGGCGGGCGCGGTCCAGGCCGGACCCGCGTCGGCCCACTCGGTGCACGTCGAGCTGCAGGGCCTGGAGCCAGGTCGCGAGTACTGGTACCGCTTCCGGCTGGGACGTCACCTGTCGGCCGTCGGCCGCGCGGTGACGACGCCGGCGCTGGGTTCGTCGCCCGCCAGCCTGGCGATGGCCTTCGTGTCGTGTTCCAACTTCCCGGCCGGCTACTTCACGGCGTACCGCCGGATGGCGCAGGAGCAGCCGGACCTGGTGCTCCACCTCGGTGACTACCAGTACGAGGGCGGTGGCACCGGTGTCGGCCGCGCCCACGTCGGACCGGAGACGAAAACCCTTGCGGGATATCGGCAGCGGTACGGCCAGTACAAGTCCGACGAGGACCTCCAGGCTGCCCACGCGGCCGCTCCCTGGCTGGTGGTGTGGGACGACCATGAGGTCGACAACAACTACGCGGACGACATGCCGGAGAAGCCGGCCGAGCAGCCGACCTTCCTCGAGCGTCGCGCCGCCGCCTACCAGGCGTACTACGAGAACATGCCGCTGCGCCGCCGTTCCGTGCCCGCCGGTCCGGACCTGCAGCTCTACCGCCGCGTGCAGTGGGGCGACCTCGCCAACTTCCACATGATGGACACGCGCCAGTACCGGTCCGACCAGGCCTGCGGCGACGGCTACAAGGACTGCCCGGCCGCCGCCGACCCGGCCCGCTCGCTGCCAGGGGCGGAGCAGGAGCAGTGGCTGCTGGACGGGTTCCGTCGGTCGACGGCTCGCTGGGACCTGCTGGGGCAGCAGGTGTTCTTCGGGCGCCGCGACAACAACCCGACCGCCGCCACGACGGTGTCGATGGACGCGTGGGACGGCTACCCCGCGTCCCGCCAGCGCGTCACCCAGGGGTGGGTCGACGCCGGCGTGCGCAACCCGGTCGTCCTCACCGGCGACGTCCACGCGCACTGGGCCAGCGACCTCTACCTCGACTACGACAACCCCGGCGCGGTCGTCGGGTCCGAGCTGATCACGAGCTCGATCACCAGTGGTGGCAACGGATATGACGAGCTCGACGGTCGCCACCCGTGGGCGGACTGGAACCCCAACCTACGGTTCTGGACCAACCTGCGCGGCTACGTCAGCACCACCATCACCCGCACCGAGCTCACGGCCCGCTTCCGCTGCGTGCCGTTCGTGACAACCCCGGGTGCCGAGGCCTTCACGCGCGCGACGTTCGTGCTCGAGGACCAGGTGCGCGGGCTGCAGCAGGTGCAGGACAACCCGCTACCCGCCGACGTGACCGCACGCATGGCCCCGCGCACGGACGAGCAGAAGATCGCCGACACCATCCGCGAGGAGACCCATGGTGGCGAGTAGCTCTGTGCCCCAAGGAGATTGATGACAAAGGTATGCCGCGTGGTCGAGGCGACCACGCGGCATACCCCTTGCATTGGGCTGGCGACCGCTAGCGGCCACCCAGCCTGCGCCGCCACACGGTCAGGGCGAGGCCGAGCGCGAGCAGCATCCCGGCCAGGGCCAGAGTGGGGACGACCGCGGCGCCGGTGAACGGCAGGTCGGCGACACCCGGTGCGGGCTGCTCGGTCACGACCGGTGGCTTGGGCTTGGCCGGAACCGCGGGCGGTGCCGCCACCGTGACGGTGAGCGTCGAGGTGTACACGTTGCCGGCGGAATCCGTGACGCTGTAAGGGATCTCGGCCTGGCCGCTGAACCCGTCAGCTGGCTCGAAGGTGATGGTGCCGTCAGGGTTGACGGTCCAGGTGCCGACACCGGGTTCGGTGTAGGTCTTGAGGCACTGCACGGCAGCCTGGGTCGACACCCGCGACGTCGCAGTCGCCTTGGTGCCGGGCAGGAGGCAGACCGAGTCGGGGAGGAGGGCCTCTCCACCCGCGGCCACGTCATTGCCGAGCACCGACACCGTGACCGGCTTGCCCGCAGGAGTGGTGGCACTGTCCGGGTTGGCCTGGCCAGCGGTCTCGACCACCACGGTGATGGTGGCGCGGGCCGGCGTGCCGTTGGTGTCGCGCACCTCGTAGTCGACCGCGGTGGCCTCGCCCGCGAACCCTGCGACGGGGGCGAAGGTGACGGTGCCGTCCTGGTTCACGCTCCAGGTGCCCTGACCCGGGATGGTCACCGTGGTGACCAGCTCACCGCTCACGGGGTCGACGAGTCGGACTGTGGCCGGGTCGAGCGGCGCGTGGTCGGCACCGGCCGAGTCGTTGGCCAGCACGTCGATGGTGACCGGCGTCGCCGACGGTGTGCGGGCGCTGTCGTCCACGGCGACCGGCTTCACGCCGGACACGGTGATCGTGATGGTCGATCCGGTCGTGTTGCCGTGTGAGTCGGTGACGGCGTAGTCGACCGGGGCGGTCGCTCCGGTGAAGGACGGCTCCGGGTCGAAGGTGACGGTGCCGTCCGGGTTGACGGTCCAGGTGCCTTCACCGGGCACGACGAGGGTCTTGCCGCCGTCGGTCGCAGCGGGGCTGGTGAAGACGAGCGACGAGGGGTCGAAGCGACCGTCCGACCCGTCGGCGTCGCGACCGGGGGTGTCGTTCACCAGCGGGCTGACGGTGACATCGACGTTCTGCGGCGTGCTGTCCCGGTCCGGGGTCGCCGACGGCCCCGGCTGCACCGTGACGGTGAGGTTGGCGGTGTCGGTGTCGCCGTTGGAGTCGGTGATGCGGTACTCGACCGGTGCGGTTGTGCCCGAGTAGCCGTCCTTCGGGGTGAAGGTGACGGTGCCGTCGGCGTTGACCTGCCAGGTGCCCTCGGTGGTGACGAGGGTCTTGCCGTCGTCGGTGGCTTCGGGACTGGTGAAGACGACCGAGCTCACCACGAGCGGGTCGGAGGGCGACCCGGCCGCGTCGTCGGTCAGCGCCGGGAGGGTCACCGGGGTGTTGAACGGCGTGCTCGCGGCGTCGTCGTTCGCCACCGGGAGGGGGTCGACGGTCACCGTGATGGTCGCGGTGGCCGTGTTGCCGTGGGAGTCGGTGACGGCGTAGTCGACCGGGGTGGCCTCCCCGGTGAAGGTCGGCTCGGGGTCGAAGGTGACCGTGCCGTCGGGGTTGACGGTCCACGTCCCGTCACCCGGCACCACCAGGGTCTTGCCGCCGTCCGTCGCGTCCGAGCTGGTGAAGACGACCGAGCTGGTGTCGAACGAGCCCGGGGTGCCGTCGGCGTTCGGGCCGGGCACGTCGCCGGTGAGCACCGGGATGGTGACGGTCGCGTCCTGCTTGGTGGTGACGGCCTCGTCGTCGGCGGTCGGGCCGGGACGCACCGTGACGGTGAGGTTGGCGGTGTCGGTGTCGCCGTTGGAGTCGGTGATGCGGTACTCGACGGGAGCGGTCGTGCCCGAGTAGCCGTCGGCCGGGGTGAAGGTGACGGTGCCGTCGGCGTTGACCTGCCAGGTGCCCTCGGTGGTGACGAGGGTCTTGCCGCCGTCGGTGGCTTCGGGACTCGTGAAGACCACCGAACCCACCACGAGCGGGTCGGAGGGCGACCCGGCCGCGTCATCGGTCAGCGCCGGGAGCGTGACCGCGGTGTTGAACGGGGTGTTCGCCGCGTCGTCGTTCGCCACGGGCAGAGCGTCGACGTCGATGGTGATCGTCGAGCCGGTGGTGTTGCCGAAGGTGTCGGTCACGGCATACGCCACGGGTGTGGCGGTGCCCGTGAACGAGGGGATCGGGTCGAAGGTGACCGTGCCGTCGGGGTTGACCGTCCACGTCCCCTGACCGGGCACCACCAGGGTCTTGCCACCGTCCGTCGCGGCGGGGCTGGTGAAGACCAGCGTGCTCACGACGAACGATCCCCTCGTGCCGTCAGGGGTCTGCGAGGGCGTGTCGTTGACCAGCGGGCTCACCGTGACCGGCGCGTCCTGCTTGGTCGAGTCGGCATCTGGGGCTGCCGTCGGGCCGGGTCGAACCGTGACCGTCAGGTTGGCGGTGTCGGTGTCGCCGTTGCTGTCGGTTATGCGGTACTCGACCGGTGCGGTCGTGCCCGAGTAGCCGTCGGCCGGCGTGAAGGTGACGGTGCCGTCGGCGTTGACCTGCCAAGTGCCCTCGGTCGTGACGAGCGTCTTGCCGTCGTTCGTCGCGGCGGGGCTCGTGAAGACGACCGACCCCACCACGAGCGGGTCGGAGGGCGACCCGGCTGCGTCGTCGGTCAGCGCCGGGAGGACGACGGCCGTGTTGTATGCCGTGTTGGCGGCATCGTCGTTCGCCACCGGAAGGGGGTCGACGGTGATGGTGATCGTCGAGCCGACCGTGAAGCCGTGGGAGTCGGTGACCTCGTAGGCAACCGGGGTTGCCTGACCGGTGAAGGACGCAAGTGGGTCGAAGGTGACCGTGCCGTCGGGGTTGACCTGCCAGGTGCCCTCGCCCGGCACGACGAGGGTCTTGCCACCGTCGGTGGCATCGGGGCTGGTGAAGACCAGGCTGCTGGTGTCGAACGAGCCGTCGGTGCCGTCGGCGTTCTGCGACGGGGTGTCGCCCGCCAGCGGGCTCACCGTGACGGGCACGTCCTGCTTCGTCGTGTCGGTGTCCGGGCTCGCGCTCGCGCCGGCGCGGACCGTGACGGTGAGGGTGGCGGTGGCGGTGTCGCCGTTGCTGTCGCTGATCTGGTACTCGACCGGTGCGGTCGTGCCGGAGTAGCCGTCGGCCGGGGTGAAGGTGACGGTGCCGTCAGGGTTGACCTGCCAGGTGCCCTCGGTCGTGACGAGGGTCTTGCCACCGTTGGTGGCCTCGGAGCTGGTGAAGACCACCGAACCCACCACGAGCGGGTCGGAGGAGGCCCCCGGCGAGTCGTTGGTCAGCGCGGGCAGCGAGACCGGGGTGTCGAACAGGGTGCTGGCGCTGTCGTCTGTGGCGGTCGGCACGGGGTCGACGGTGATGGTGATCGTCGAGGTGACGCTGAAGCCGTGCGAGTCCGTCACGGCATACTCGACCGCTGTTGCCGTGCCCGTGAACGAAGGCGCCGGGGTGAACGTGACGGTGCCGTCGGGGTTGACCTGCCAGGTGCCCTCGCCCGGCACGACCAGGGTCTTGCCACCGTCGGTGGCGTCCGGGCTGGTGAAGACCAGGCTGCTGGCGACGAAGGAACCGTCGGTGCCGTCGGCGTTCTGCGACGCGATGTCGTTGGCCAGCGGCCCCACCGTCACCGGCGTGCCCTGGTTCGTGGTGTCGGTGTCGGGGGTGGCGGAGGCACCGGCACGGACAGTGACAGTCAGGGTGGCGGTGGCGGTGTCGCCGTTGCTGTCACTGATCCGGTACTCGACCGCGGTCGTCGTCCCGGAGAAGGTCGGCAGCGGGTCGAAGGTGGCCGTGCCATCGGCGTTGACGGTCCACGTGCCCTGACCAGGGACGACCAGGGTCTTGCCACCGTTCGTGGCGTCGGGGCTGGTGAAGACCACCGAGCCCACCACGAGCGGGTCGGACGGGGCGCCCGGCGAGTCGTTGGTCAGCGCGGGCAGCGTCACAGGGGTGTCCCACAAGGTGGTGGCGGCGTCGTCCGTCGCCACGGGGACGGGATCGACCGTCACCGTCATCGTCGAGCCGGTCTGGTTGCCGAAGGTGTCGGTCACGGCATACGCGACGGGGGCCGTCGTGCCCGTGAAGGTGGGCAACGGGTCGAAGGTGACGGTGCCGTCGGCATTGACGGTCCACGTGCCCTGGCCGGCGACGACGAGGGTCTTGCCACCGTCGGTGGCGTCCGGGCTGGTGAGGACCAGGGTGCTGGTGACGAAGGAGCCGTCGGTGCCGTCAGGGTTCTGCGACGGGGTGTCATTGGCCAGCGGGCTCAGGTCCACCGGCACGCCCTGGTTGGTGGTCGCCGAGTCCGGCGTCGCGCTGGGTCCGGGGCGGACCGTCACGGTGAGGTTGGCGGTGTCGGTGTCTCCGGTCGAGTCCGTGATCTGGTACTCGACGGGTGCAGTGGTGCCTGTGTAGCCGTCGGCCGGGGTGAAGGTGACGGTGCCGTCGGCGTTGACCTGCCAGGTGCCCTCGGTCGTGACGAGGGTCTTGCCACCGTTCGTCGCGGCCGCGCTGGTGAAGACCACCGAGCCCACCACGAGCGGGTCGGAGGACGACCCCGCCGTGTCGTCCGTGATCGCCGGCAGGACGACCGCCGTGTCGAACGGGGTGTTGGCGGCGTCGTCGTTGGCGACGGGCAGCGAGTCGACGGTCACGGTGACGGTCGCGGTGGCGACGTTTCCGTGCGAGTCCGTCACGGCATACTCCACCGCCGTCGCCGTGCCCGTGAAGGTGGGCAGTGGGTCGAAGGTGACGGTGCCGTCCGGGTTGACCGTCCACGTGCCCTGGCCGGCGACGACGAGGGTCTTGCCGCCGTTCGTGGCATCGGGGCTGGTGAAGACGACCGAGCTCACGTCGAAGGTGCCCGGTGAGCCGTCGGCGTTCGGGCCGGGAACGTCGCCAGTGAGGACCGGGACGGTGACGTCGGTGTCCTGCTTGGTGGTCACCGCCTCGTTGTCCGCGGTGGGACCGGGCCGGACCGTGACGGTGAGGTTCGCGGTGCTGGTGTCACCGGTGGAGTCGCTGATGCGGTACTGCACAGGAGCCGTCGTGCCGGTGTAGCCGTCGGCCGGAGTGAAGGTGACGGTGCCGTCGGAGTTGACCTGCCAGGTGCCTTCACTGGTGACGAGGGTCTTGCCGCCGTTCGTCGCGGCCGCGCTGGTGAACACGACCGAGCCGGGAACGAGGGGGTCGTCGGGCGATCCGGGGGCGTCGTCGATGAGGGCGGGGAGGGAGACCGGCGTGTTGTATGCCGTGTTGGCCGCGTCGTCGTTGGCCACCGGGAGCGCGTCGAGGGTGATCGTGATGGTGGAGCCGGTGGTGAAGCCGTGGGAGTCGGTGACCTCGTACGCGACCGGTGTGGCCTGGCCGGTGAAGGAGGGCAGCGGGTCGAAGGTGACGGTGCCGTCCGGGTTGATCGTGTAGGTGCCCTCGCCGGCGACGACGAGGGTCTTGCCGCCGCCCGTGGCGTCCGGGCTGGTGAAGACCAGGCTGCTGGTGTCGAACGAGCCGGCCGTGCCGTCGACGTTCTGCGAGGCAGTGTCGTTGGCCAGCGGGTTGAGCGTGACGGTGGTGTCCTGCTTCGTCGTCCTGGTGTCGGGGGTGGCCGTCGGGCCGGGCCGCACGGTGACGGTCAGGTTGGCGGTGCTGGTGTCGCCGCTGCTGTCGGCGATCTGGTACTGCACGGGGGTCGTGGTGCCGGCGAAGGTGGGCAGTGGGTCGAAGGTGACGGTGCCGTCGGTGTTGACCGTCCAGGTGCCCTGACCCGCGACGACGAGGGTCTTGCCGCCGCCCGTGGCGTTCGGGCTGGTGAAGACGACCGAGCTCGGGACCAAGGGGTCCGACGGGGAGCCGGCGGTGTCGTCGGTGATCGCCGGCAGGGTGACGGGGGTGTCGTGCAGGGTCGTCGCGGAGTCGTCGTTGGCGACGGGGACCGGCTCGGCGGTGAACGACGCCGGGGTCGGCACGTCGTTGTCTGCGCCGTTGCCGTCGTTGTTGGGGTCGGCGCCGGCGATGACGTCCGGGGTGCTCGTGTTGTTGCTGCGGTCGGTGACGGTCGTGCCAGCCGCACCGGTCCACGACGCCTGGGCGGAGTTGTTGTAGGTCTGGGTCGTCGTGGACACCGGCAGCTTGAGCCGGAAGGTGAGGTCGACCGAACAGCGGGTGACGGGGGAGGTGGTGCCGTCGGCATTGAGGGTGCGGCCGGCAAGGGTGTGGGTGCCGGCGAAGACGGTGGTGCTCGTCGTGCCGTTGAAGCCGGTGTTGACCGGCCAGGTCGCGCACGCGGTGCCCGTCACCGGGTCGGCCGTGGCCGAGACGACCTGGGTGGACGAGGGGAACGTCGACGGGGCGGCGAGCAGGTTGTCGGTGACCTGGGCGCCGACGAGGTCGGGGTAGCCCTGGTTGAACAGGGAGACCCGGTAGGTCAGCGTGAACGTGCCGTCGGCATTGCGGGTCGGTCCGGCGGTGAGCGACTTGGACAGGGCGCCGCAGTCGGTGGCGGGCAGCTGGTTGCTCAGCGCGCTGGAGGGGATGGCGGTGAAGGTGTTTCCACCGTCAAGTGACCAGGTGAGCCGCGCGGACGAGCCGTCGCTGTTGTCCATGTGGTAGAGCCGGACGTAGCGGTAGGGCTCGAGGCAGGCGTTGGACGTCGCGGTCGGGACATCGATGGTCAGGTCGATGTTGGACGGCACCTGGAAGGCGGTCTGCGCCTCGCCGCGGAAGGCCAGGTTGGCCGGGTTGGCGTCGGTCGCCACCCAGAAAGAGTTGTACTGCGCCCGTGCGGTGCCGCCGGAGTCGGTGTTGTTCTCGCGCAGGACGACGTTGCCCGACGCGGTGGCAGGGAACTTGATCCAGCCCTCGACGATCGACCACGACGACTCGGTCGTGCTGTTGGTCGTCTGGCCACAGGTCGAGGGGCTGATGTCGGTGTAACCGAAGGTGGTGGTGGTGCACGAGTTGCGCGACGCGGTGGCACCGGCCTTCGAGGGGACGTAGCTGCCCGCGGGTGGCAGGTCCGGCAGGCCGTAGGAGTCGACCCCGGGGTAGATCGACTTGAGCAGGTTGGCCGTCGACCGGGTTGTGCCCGTGCCGTCGCCGTCGTTGCAGTCGACACCCGTGGCAGACACCGAGGTCGCGCCCAGGTTGACCTGCTGCGGGGTGCACGCGGCGCCCGCGTTGCCGGTACCGCGTCGAATGGCGTCGGCGTTGGCCCCCTCGGACGGCAGCCAGGAAGGGGTGCCGCCGCAGTAGTTGGCCACCACGGCGTTGTAGGCGCAACCCTTGACGACGTACTCGCGCACGTTGAGGGTGCCGGTCGGTGCCGGCGCAGCCTCGGCGCGACTGGAGGTGGCGACGGTCGCGATCGCCACCGACAGTGCGGAGGCGGCCACGAGGGCGATGACGAGAAGGGCGCGGACGAACGCACTGCCCTGGCGGCGAACCAGCATGACGATCCTGATCAGACCCGGTGCCGAGCCCCCTGCTGGACCCGACATGGAGTGCGCGTTGCGGTGACGCTCCACCACTCGCGCCCGCGGACGTTACCAATGGTCAGGTCGGGCTGTCCCGAGATGAAGGCATCGCCGGGGACTCAAACCAGCGCAAATCGCCCCAAGCGCAGGCAGTGGGTCGTCATTTCTGGACGTTCGATGGAGCCTGTCCGCTTTGACGGGGACGCGACGCGAGGTATGCCGCGTGGTCGCGACTACCACGCGGCATACCTGGCGCTTGTGTCCCGTGTGACCGGCCCTCAGGCGCGGAAACGGTCGAAGACGCGCTCCATGAAGTCGGTGCCCTTGGCCAGGGCGTCGACGAAGATGCGCTCGTCGTTGCCGTGCATGCCGATCAGCTGGTCGTTGTCGATGACATAGGGGTAGACGCCGTAACCGGGGATGCCGCGCTCACGCCATGGCCCGAGGCTCGTGCCCGCCTCGAACAGTGCCGGGGAGAAGACTGCGCCGGGGTAGGTCCGGACGGCTGCCTGGGAGATGGCGCGGTAGAGCGGGGTGTCGAGGTCGGCCGGCGGCGTGGCCCACCGGGTGTCGAGCTGGTCGAGGAGCTCGGCCTCGCTCGTGCCCTCGGGCGTGACCAGCACGACGTCGATGTCGCGGTCGGAGAGCTTGCGGCGCAACGACTTCAGGAAGTCTCGCGGCTTCTCACCGCCAGGGATGCCGCGGCAGTTGACGCGCACCGTGGCCTCACTGGGGATGACGTTCTCCTTGTAGCCGGCCTTCTCGATGACGTAGGCGGTGGTGGTGCGCAGCAGGGCGCTGTGGAGGTAGGGGTAGTCGGACAGCCGCACGACGAGTGCAGCGGCGCGTTCGAGCGACCGCTGGCTGTGGGCCTTGAGCATCAACCGGATCGCCTTGGCGAAGGCGCGGTCGTCCGTCGCCCTGGCCAGCGCCTCGAAGTAGTCGCGCGTGACCCGGGTCAGGTGGACCGGCGCCTTCCAGTCGCCGATCTCGGCGACGGCGCGTGAGAGGGCGACGATCGCCGAGTCGGGCATCGGTTTGGACGAGTGCGTCGCCGTGCCCCGCGCGGTGAGGTCGAGGTTGAAGTAGACCTTGTCCTGGCGCGTCACCGTGATGAGCATCGGCGTCGTGCGGTCGCTCTGCGCCAGGAACCAGCCGCCCTCGGTGAGCACCATGCCGGCATCGAGCTTGTCCCAGTGCTGCTTGGCGAGCCAGCCCGAGCCGTAGCTCCCGGCCTCCTCGTCGCAGTCGGTGAGGACGATGATGTCGCGCTCGAACTTCGCGCCACGGGCGACGTGGCGCAGCAGCGCGGCGATGCTCGCGGCGTTGGCTCCCTTCATGTCGAGGGCGCCGCGGCCGTACACCTCGCCGCCCTTGACGGTGCCGGCGAACGGGTCGACGCTCCAGTTCTCCCGCTCGACCGGCACGACGTCGGAGTGGCCGAGCAGGAGCAGCGGGGCGGCCGACGTGGTGCCCTTGATGCGTGCGATGAGGTGGACGTTGTCGGGCTGCGGCGTCGGGATGATCTCGGCGGGGACGCCGGCGGCGTCCCAGACGCCCTTGAGCCACTCGGCGTGCGCGCGGGTCTTGCCGCCCTGGCCGAAGTTCTGGGTGTCGAAGCCGAGCATCTTTCGCAGCAGTGCCAACGGTTTCGGGGCGTCGAAGGCGACGGCGTTGGCGGGGGTGGTGACCTGTGTGGCCGCGTCGGCGCGCAGTGCGGTGGCGCCGGCACCGGCGACGGCGAGAGCGCCGCTGCCGGCGAGGAAGGCGCGTCGGTCGACGGCCGGGAAGGTGGGGGGCATCCTGGTTCCTCCTGGTGTGCAAGCGGGTTGGTCCTTGTCACGCTCGTCCGAAATGTCGGGTTGTGCGCGGTGAGATCGGGGCTACCCGGCGGTTGGTCGGTCAGCGGTATGCCGCGTGGTTCCGACGGTCCCACCGGCGCGGCAAGCGGTTACCGGAGTGCGTCGTCGATCGGACACGATTCCCACGTATCGCGAAATCTCGGATAATCGCTATAAACCGGCATACGCTGCGATCGTGGACCCGATCAGGAACCCGTACGCCCCCGGCGCCGGCCAGCGCCCACCCGAGCTGGCCGGGCGCGACGACCAGCTCGACGCCTTCGACGTCGTGCTCGAGCGGGTCGCGCGTGGGCGACCCGAACGGTCGGTCGTGCTGACCGGTCTGCGCGGGGTGGGGAAGACGGTGCTGCTCAACGCGCTGCGCTCCGCGGCGGTCCGAGCGCGGTGGGGGACCGGCAAGCTCGAGGCGCGACCCGAGCAGACGTTGCGGCGGCCGCTGGCGGCGGCACTGCACGTCGCGGTCCGCGAGCTCGGCCATCCGGCCGGCGACCAGGTGGACCATGTGCTCGGGGTGATCAAGGGTTTCGCGCAGCGCGAGGCCGGGGCCGGGGCGAAGCTGCGTGACCGGTGGAACCCCGGCATCGACGCGGCCGCGGTCGTGGGTCGGGCGGACTCGGGTGACATCGAGATCGACCTCGTCGAGCTGCTGACCGATGTCGGTGGGCTGGCCGCCGACGTGGGGCGGGGCGTGGGGGTGTTCATCGACGAGATGCAGGACCTCGGGCCCGACGACGTGTCGGCGCTGTGCGCCGCCTGCCACGAGATCTCGCAGTCGGGGCTGCCGGTGATCGTCGTGGGCGCTGGGCTGCCGCACCTGCCGGCGGTGCTGTCGGCGTCAAAGTCCTACAGCGAGAGGCTGTTTCGCTACCAACGCATCGACCGGCTCGGGCGGTCGGAGGCTGACCGGGCGCTCGTCGCCCCCGCGTCGGACGAGGACGCGTCGTTCACCGACGACGCGCTCGAGGCGATGTATGCCGCGACGGCGGGCTACCCGTACTTCATCCAGGCGTACGGCAAGGTGGCGTGGGACGTGGCCCCGCGGTCGCCGATCACGGCCGACGACGTCGCCGTCGCAGCACCGGAGGCCGAGGCCGAGCTCGGCGTCGGGTTCTTCGGGTCACGGTATGAGCGGGCGACCCCGGCGGAGCGTGAGTACCTGCGGGCGATGGCAGACGCGGCCCTGGCGGCAGTGGACTCCGGTGAAGAGGTCGACGAGACCGAGTCGGTGCCGACCTCCGAGGTGGCCCGCATCCTGGGCAAGAAGCCCCAATCCCTTTCTCCCGCAAGGGATGCGTTGCTGAAGAAGGGGCTGATCTACTCGGGGGAGCGCGGTCGGATCGCCTTCACCGTGCCGCACTTCGGCCGTTACCTGCGCTCTCAGTCCTGAGCGCGGAGACTCGCACGCTCTGCGAGCGGTCTCTGCCGGCCTCGCCTTACCCGCTCATCTCGAACCAGACCGACCGGGCACGCGACAAGCCCCTCCGGTCGCTGAGTCCCACACCCACCAAAGGGTCGTCTGCGTTGCGGGAGTGGGGATCCCGCTGACCCGGACGCCGGTGTCAGGCGGTCGTCGCGGAGACGTCGGCGCAGATGATCCCCTTGTTGCCGTCCTGGTCGGCGATGACGGTCAGCCCGGGTGACTCGCTGTCGTCGACGACCGTGCCACCGGCAGCAATGGCGGCGTCGATGCGGTGCTGCACCACCTCGGGCGCAACGTAGACCTCGACGTGGAACCGCTGGGCCTCGTCGCTGCCCGAGTCGTCGAACCACAGGTTGGGGGTCCGCGCCGTGCCGTCGCGGACCTCGTCGCCCGGGGTGCCGCGGCCCTGGGCCTCGGGGTCTCCGGCGAGGAGGGCGGCCCACACCGGTGCGATGGCGCCGGGGTGCGCCGTGTCGAGCCCGAGCTCGACCTCGCTGACCGCGCCCGGGTCGGCGGTGAGGCCGTGCTCCGCCGCGATGTCGCTGATGCGCCGGGCCAGGTCGACGTCCTGCTGGGTGACCCACTCCACGACGTGTTCGGTGCCCTCGTCGTCGCGGTAGACGGCGTCGTGCGTGACGAGCTCGAGATCGACATGACCGGTGCCGATCACGACGCGCGGGTGATGGGAGACCTCGTCCCCTGCCTCACCCACCGCCACCACGAACCGTGCGCCGGCGCCGAAGTCGTCGACCAGGTAGCGGGCGTGCAGACCCTGGGCCAGCTTGCGCCACTCGCCGAGGCGGGCCTCGGCGATCCTGTCCCCCTTGAGCATGTCCATGCCCAGCGACGCTAGCGATGTTCCGGCCCCGGCGGGAGACCGCAAAAGAAGTGGTCGCTCACGCGCTGCCCCCATAGCCTCGCCTGCATGGGTATCGCCACGATGATCGTTCGGATCCGCCGCCGGTAGCGGCGCGGGTCACGACTCATCGCATTCGCGCCGCCATCCGGCACCCTGCCGGGCGGCGCTTCATGCTGCCCGGCTCCGTCCTCCAGACAGGAGCACCAGCATGTCGAAAACCCACCACCCCGGACGTCACGAACTGGGGCAGAACTTCCTCGTCGACCGCCGCGTGATCGACCGGGTCCGCGACCTCGTCGACGAGCGACCCGGGCCCATCGTCGAGTGGGGGACCGGTGACGGCGCCCTCACCACTGCGCTGGCCACGTTGCGACGTCCCATGCGGGGCATCGAGATCGACGGTCGTCGGGCGCGAGCCCTCGACCGGCGCACCGGTCCCCACGTGAGCATCAGCGAGGGGGACATCCTGCGCCACGCGCCGCCCCACGGTTCGGTCGTGGTGTCGAACGTGCCCTTTCACCTCACCACGCCGATCCTGCGGCACCTCCTGTGCAGCACTGACTGGTCCGGCGCCGTCCTCGTCACCCAGTGGGAGGTCGCCCGCAAGCGCGCGGCGGTGGGCGGCGCCACCCAGCTGACGGCGCAGTGGTGGCCTTGGTACGACTTCGCCCTGGACCGTCGCATCCCGGCCGGAGCCTTCCGGCCCCGCCCGTCCGTCGACGCGGGCCTGCTCGTCGTCGACCGCCGCAGCGAGCCGCTCGTCGACGACCGCTCGCGCCGCGACTACCAGAGTTGGGTCGCCGAGGTGTTCGGCGGACGGGGTCGCGCGCTGGCGGACATTCTCACGCGCCGAGGCGTCCCGCCCACGACCGCGCGATACCTCGCCTCCCGGCACGCCAGCCCGAGGCGAGCACCACTGCCCAGGGACCTGCGCCCCCAGGACTGGGCCGAGGCGTATGCCGCGGCGAGGCCGGGGCGTCGCCTCACGACTCCGCGCGCCGCGGGGCCCGGACCAGGGCAGCCAGGCCGATGACCAGCAGTAGCGCCATGCCTCCACCTACGAGGAGGAATACCAGCCCGACGACCCGCAGGCCGCTGTTGGCGACAGGACCGACCGCTCGCGGTCCGCCGGTTTACCCCTTGCGGGCGGATGTGCCCATCCACTCGTGGGCGAGGACGGCCCAGACCTGCTTGTCGTAGCGGCGTCCCTCGTACGGCCACGCCTCCCGCCGGATCCCTTCGAGGGTCATGCCCAACCGTCGCGCCACGGCGGAGCTGCGGTCGTTGTCGGCGCGGCAGTGCCACTCGACCCGGTGCAGTCCGCGCTCGCGAAAAGCCCACTCCAGCAACGCTTCACACGCCGGCGTGACCAGTCCGTACCCCTCTGCCGCAGGTTCGAGCCAGCAGCCCACCTCGCACGACCCCATCGCCACCGACAGGTCGAACGCCATGACGCCGCCCACGAGGGTGCCGTCCAGCCAGATCCCGTGGATGCCGCCGGTGCCCTGCGAGGTCTTCACCGCATAGCCCTCGAGCACCTTTCGGGCGCCCTGCACATCCGTGGTGACGAAGCTGGCGCCCACCCAGGGCCGGATGTGCTCGCGCGCGCGGTTCATGTGGTTTGCGAACTCCTCGGCGTGCCAGACCTGCAGTGGCGCGAGGTGTGCGCCGTCCCGCAGCACTCGTTCGTACATGTGTCAGCTCCCGTCGTTCGTCAGCGACTCGGCCATGCCAGCGACCGCACGCGTGCTCACGTCGATCACGACGGCGGGGGAGTGGCCGGCATCGAGCTGGCGAAAACCGTTCTCCACCAGTGACATCGTCATCGTGGCAGCGACCGCGGCGCGCTTGGTCCGTCGCCCGAGGAGCTGCTCCCACGCGCCCCCGACGACCTCGCGCATGGTCGTGTGGGCGCGGTCGATGGACGTTCGTCCCTGCGAGGGGGACGTGGGAGCCGCCCCAGCCGGGCCGGCCGCAGACGTATGCCGTGTGCGCGCCGCCTCCATCAGCCAGCCGTGGCCGGCGGCCGAGGCCTGCTCCAGGTTGACCCGGACCCAGGTCACCAGACGTTCGACGGGGTCGTCCACGCCGGCCAGTGCGGCGTCGACGGCGTCCTGCCACGCCGGCAGGTAGCGGTCGACGACGAGGTCACGCAGCTCGTCGACGGAGTCGACGTAGCGGTAGATGCTGTTGCGGGCGATCCCGGCCGCGGCGCTCACGGCACCGGCGGTGAGCGCGCCGTCCTCGCCGGACCGCAACAGCGCCTCGGCGGCGTCGACCAGCCGCTCCTGGACCTGGGCTCGGTGCTCGGCCACGCTCGGCGCATTGATCCGCGGTGGCATGGCAGTCCTTTCGCGACGGCACGTCGCCAATTTGACGACACGGTGTCCTCAAACCTACCGTAAAGCAGGAGGCGACACCCTGTCGCCAAATGACCACGCGGCATACCCGCACCGACGACCCGAAGAGGCACCCGCCATGAGAAGCCCCGAAACCACCCTCGTCCGACTCGCCGCCGCCTGGACCGCCGTTGGTCTCGCGGGCGGCCTCGGCTACCGCGAGCTGACCCGAGCCGAGGGGTTCACCGGCACCACCCAGCTCGCCGTCGTGCACACCCACGCCCTGGTCCTGGGCACGGTCGTGCTGCTGGGCGTCCTTGCGCTGCAACGACTCTTCGACCTGGCGAGCGACCGCCGCTACCGCTGGTTCGTCTGGGTCTGGAACGTCTCGCTCGCCCTCACCGTGGCTGGCCTGACCGTCAAGGGCACCCTCCAGGTCACAGGCTCAGGCGCCGCTGACAGCGCAGCCGTCGCCGGCTTCTCCGGCCTCGGCCACGTGGGCCTCACCGCGGCCTTCGCCCTCTTCTTCCTCACCCTCGGCGCCAAGGTCAGGGCGCGCGAGACGACCGCGGCGGTGGCGACGACCGCGTCCTGACCCTGCCATCAGCTCTTTCCGGACGGTCCCGACTTGCCGGCGTCGCCGGCCGCCACCTGCACCGCCGGCGGGACGGCCATCCCGGACTCCTCGTCGACCGAGCCGGGCGCACCCGGCAGGTCGTCGAGGAAGCTCAGCGTCGGCACGAAGAACAGGTTGCCGGTGTGCGCGGTGGAGAAGTCGAGGATACGGTCCGTGGTGCCGGGAGGGTCGCCGATGAACATGTTGCGGAGCATGTGCTCGGTGACCCCGGGGTCGCGCGCGTAGCCGATGAAGAACGTGCCGAACTCGCCCGACCCCACGCGGCCGAACGGCATGTTGAACCGCATGATGTCGTGCTGGACGCCGTTCGCGTCCTTGATGGTGTTGAGCTTGACGTGCGAGTCGGGGGCCTTGAGGTCGTCCGGGATCTCGACGTCGTCGAGCTTGGTGCGGCCCATCGCCTGCTCCTGCTGCTCGATGGGCAAACGGCCCCAGCCCTTGAGGTCGTGCAGGTAGCGCTGGGTGATGACGTAGCTGCCGCCCGCGAAGTCGGCGTCCTCGTCCCCGACGATGACGGACTCGGCGGCCGGGTCGCCCTCGGGGTTGGCGGTGCCGTCCACGAAGCCCAGCAGGTCACGCTCGTCGAACGAGCGGAAACCGTGCACCTCGTCGACCACCGTGGCCGCACCGTCGAGGCGGTCGGTGATGAGCTGGGCGAGCTCGAAGCACAGGTCCATGCGGTTGGCCCGGATGTGGAAGAGCAGGTCGCCCGGAGTCGCCGGGGCCTTGTGCTTGCCGCCGTCGAGCTCGACGAACGGGTGCAGCTTCGCCGGTCGAGGTCCCGTCAGGAGCCGGTCCCAGGCGTCCGACCCGATGCCGACCACGCACGTCAGCTGCCCCTCAGGAATGCGAAAGCCCACGGACTTGCGCAGGTCGTTGACGTCGCCGAGCACCTCGCGCGCCGCCTTCTCGCCGCCCTTGTCGATCGTGACGACGAGGAACATCGCCGAGGGCGTGAGCGGTGTCAGCACCGCCTGCGGGTCGGTGTGCGGCCGAGCCACCTCCCCCGCCGAGGGTGCGCTTCCGGACTGTCCTGCCACATCGGTCATGACGTGCTCTCCCCATTCGTCGTTCGGTATGCCGGACGGCTGGGAACGATCATGCCGTCACGAGGCCGATTCGTCATCGCGAGGGCGGGACTGCAGGGCGGCAAGGTCGCGCTCGGCATACTGCCGGTGCCACCACTCCTCGCCCAGCAAGATGTCGAGGCACTCCTTGACGGGATAGGCCTGCGGGCGGGGCCAACCCGGCGCCTCGACCGGTGTGGTCTGCGAGTCGAGCTCGGCCTGGGTGAGCGTCTCCAGGTATGCCGCGACGTCGGCCTGGCGGCGACGGCGCAGCTCGAGCGCCTCGTCCAGCGAGGGGCGGGCGCTGCGGTCCCGGGGGACACCGGGGGTGTCGGGCATCGTGTCCCACGGCAGCTCGAGCGGGTCCCAGGGTGACGGGTTGCCCTGGATGGCCCGACCCAGCCAGCTGCTCGTGGCAAAGGCCAGGTGGCGCAGCGTCTGCGTGAACGACCACTCACCGTCGACGCCCTCGTGCAGCAACGCCGGGTCGCGGGCCTCGAGCGCACGCGCCCGCTCCACCGTGCCGTCCCAGAGTCCCGTCAGGACGGCCCAGGCCTCGCGGTAGCCGGCCGGGTCGGTGGGGCGCAACGTGGCGCGCTCGGGGTGACGACGGTCGAGCTCGGCCTCGACGAGGGGGCCGATGTCCACGCCGTTGACCGTGACGCGCTGCAGTTCGCCAGAGATGTCGACATCCATGAGCTCGACCCCGCGCATCCGCACCCGGCTGAGCGCGGTGTCCCGGATGTCGACGTCGGCGAAGTCGACCATCGTGAAGCTGCTCCGGGTCAGGTCGACTCGGTCGAACCGTGCCCCGGTCAGGTCGACGTGCTCGTACGTCGCGTCGAGGAGCTGCTCGTCGCGAAAGGTGTGCCCGCTCATCGCCCGCTGCCGTGCAGCCCGTCGAGGAACTGCAATGACCGTTCGATGACCAGCTTCGTGGCGTCCGCGTCGTAGTCGGCCAGGGAGCTGTCGGTGAAGAGGTGGCCGTCGCCGGGGTAGAGGAACAGGTCGACGGCGTCATGGGACTCGACGAACGGGCGGGCGGCATCGAGGTCGCCCTCATCGACGAAGAAGGGGTCCGCGTCCATCGAGTGGATCTGCGCGCCGAGCCCCGCGGGCCACTCGCCGAACCACGAGGGGTCGGCGAACCCGTGGTAGAACAGCCCGCCCAGTGCGCCGGGGCGGTTCTGGACCAGCTTCTGCGCGGGCATGCACCCGAGCGAGAAGCCGGCGTAGACCAGGGCCGCAGGAAGGTCGGCCACCGCCTGGACGCCGCGCTCGCGCACCGTCTCGAACCCGACCTCGCCGAGGTAGGCCTGCCCATCCTCGATGGAGTGGAAGGTGCGGCCCTCGAACGAGTCGGGGGTGTGCACCGTGTGGCCGGCGCCCCGCAGCTCGTCGGCGAAGGCGAGGACACCGGGGGTGAGGCCCTGGATGTGGTGGAAGAGCACGATCTCGTGCTGGCTCGTCGTCATGGCCATGACGGTAGGACCCATTGCGGACAGAAGCCTTCCGCGTCGAGAATCGGCGCGTGAAACTCGACGCGAGTCCGGCCGCGCGGGCCCTCCTGGCGCTCGAGCTGGTGCAGAACCAACCCGGCATCACCGCCGACGCCATCGGGAACCGGCTCGGCGTGACGGCACGCGCGGCGCGACGCTACGTCGCAATCCTGCGGGAGGCCGGCATACCCATCGAGTCGGTGAGCGGTCCCGCCGGCGGCTATCGGCCGGGGCGCGGTCTGCGACCGGCCCCGATGGTCTTCACCGGCGCGGAGGCGGTGGGCCTGGTGATGGCGGTGCTCGACGGACACCACGCAGCCGCGGACATCGACGACCCGGTGGGCAGCGCGCTGGCCAAGATCCTGCGTCAGCTGCCGGAATCCGTTGCAGCCCAGGCCGAGACGGTGCGGCGTGAGGCATCGGCAGCGCCCGACTACGCCGCGGCCCGGCCAGACCCGGCCACGACGGCGACGCTCGTGCAGGCCAGCTCCGAGGGGCGTCGAGCACGCCTCAGCTACCGCACCGAGTCCGGCAAGGAGCTCGACCTGCTCGTCGAGCCGTGGGCCGTGGTCGTGCGGCACAGCCGGTGGTACCTGCTGTGCCACTCGCTCACCTCCGAGGCGGTACGCACCTACCGGGTCGACCGGGTGCAGTCGGCCACGATCCAGGACGAAACCTTCGACGCGCCAACGGATCTCGACCCGGTCAGCGCGCTGGAAGAGCATCTCGCGAGCGGGTGGGACTTCCCCGTCGAGGTCCGCATCGACGCACCCGTGGAGCGGGCGCGCCGATTCGTCCCCCGCACCATGGGTGCGCTGGAGCCCGTGGACGACATCTCGTGCCGCCTCGTCGGGAGCACGAGCAACCCGACGGAGTATGCCGCGGACCTGGCCAACCTTCCCTACGTCTTCCGGGTGCTCGGCGGCGACGAGCTGCGGCAGTCGGTGGCAGCGCTGGCACAGCGGCTCGCCGCGGCGGCGCGCTAGCCCTGCTCGAGTCCTGCGTCGTGCACGGTCAGGGCGATCTGCACGCGGTTGTCGGCGTCGAGCTTGGCGAGCAGCCGTGACACGTGCGCCTTGACGGTCGGGACGCCCATGTAGAGCTCGGCGGCGATCTCCGCGTTGGACAGGCCGCGCCCGATGGCGAGAGCGACCTCGTGCTCGCGTTCGGTCAGGGTCGAAAGTCGTTCTCGCGCAACGTTGGTCCGGCCGTCATCGCCGCGCGACACCTTCGCGATGAGCTGGGCTGTCACGCTCGGTGACAGGAACGGCTGGCCCGAAGCCACGGCGTGCACGGCCTCCACCAGCCGGTGTGGCGGTGTGTCCTTGAGCAGGAAGCCGCTCGCCCCGATCCGCAGGGCCTGCACGACGAGCTCGTCCGTGTCGAACGTCGTGAGCACGAGCACCTTGGGCGGCTCAAGCGCGCCGTCGGTGCCCGAGAGCAGCTCCCGCGTGGCACTCAGGCCGTCGCGACGCGGCATACGAATGTCCATGAGCACCACGGCCGGCCGCAGCCGCCGCACCACCACGACACCCTCGGCACCATCGCCTGCCTCGCCCACCACGTCGATCGTGGGCGAACCGCCGAGGATCATCTTCAGCCCGGCCCGCACGAGGGCGTCGTCGTCGACGATGACGACGGTCACGGGGTCGCCCGTGGTGGGCGCGCCGGTCGTCACGGGGTCGCTCACTCGTCCCACGGTAGCCGTGCGGTCACGACGAAATCACCCCGCCGGTCCACGCCGAACGTCAAGGTCCCACCCGTGAGCACGGCCCGCTCGGTGAGACCGGCAAGACCCATCCCGGAGCTCGGCAGACCACTGCCCCGGCCGTCGGCAGGCACGCCGTTGCGGCTCGAGATCGTGAGGCCTTCGCCCGGCTGACCGACGACGCGCACCTCCAGCTGTTCCTGTGGAGCATGCTTGCGGGCGTTGGTGACGAGCTCTTGCACAATGCGAAACGCGTTGCGCGACAGTGACACCGGCAGGTGCGAGAGGTCGTCGACGGCGACCGTGGCCGTCAGCCGGGTTCCCGCCGCCCGCGCTTCCTCGAGCAGCTCGTCGAGGTCGGCCAGGGTCGGCTGGGGTCGCTCGATCGGCGCGTCTGCGGCATCGTCGGCGACGTCGTCGAGGCGCAGCACGCCGAGCACCTCACGCAGCTCGGTGAGGGCCAGGTGCGCGTTGTCGCGGATCACCTCGGCCGCCTGGCTGGTCTCCTGGCGGCTGAGATCGGTGCGGTAGGCCAGCGCGCCGGAATGCATGGCCACCAACGAGATCCGGTGGGCGAGCACGTCGTGCATCTCGCGCGCGATCCGCGCCCGCTCGTTGGCACGCGCCTCGGCGACCCGGCTGGCCTGCTCGCGCTCCGCCGTCTCGGCCCGCTCCTGCCAGGACGCGAACAGGGCTCGGCGGGTGCCGATGTAGTAGCCGATCGCGATGCACACCGCGACCGACAGCAGCCCGATGGCCAGCGTGGTCAGGAAGCCGCCGAGCGTGCCCGAGTCGTTGGCCGGCCGCACCCCCTCGTACAGGAAGCCCGCCGCCAGGCTGACCACTCCCACGATCGAGACCGGCAACCACCTGCGGTGCGTGGCCAGCGACACCAGCGCGACCCCACCGGCCCCCGCCGACGTCACCGACACGAACCCGAACAGGGTGAGCAGCATCGCGACCGGGAACGGGTAGCGGCGACGCAGCGGCAGCAGGGCCAGCGACAGGACGCCGAGGCCCACGTCGAGCCAGACCAGCCACTGCGCCGGGTGACGACCGGTCGTCTCCGAGTCGACCGACACCAGGGTGAGCAGCAGCGCCCCGAACAGCCCGGCGACCAGGATGCGCCACGTCTCGCCCCACACGGTGCGGGGCAGCGGGTTCGGGTTCCTCCAGAGCACGACGACGAGAGTATGCCGCCGCGTCGCCCGCCGCGTCCGCCTCCGGTCGTGCGCCCCAGAGACTTTGGTAGGGGGTGGTTCGATGCCGCGGTCTGATGTGGGGCACCGACGTCCGACGTCAGGGTTGACCCATGATCACCGTGAACTCACTGACCAAGCGCTATGGCGCAGTGACCGCGGTCGACGACGTGTCCTTCGAGGTCAAGCCCGGTCAGGTGACCGGCTTCCTCGGGCCCAACGGGGCCGGCAAGTCGACGACCATGCGGATCCTCTGCGGCCTCACGCCCGCCACCAGCGGCACTGCGACCGTCCTCGGCCGCCCGTACGCGGCCCTGCCGAACCCCGGTCGCCACGTCGGCGTGCTGCTCGACGCCTCGGCCCAGCACGCGGGTCGCACCGGTCGCGAGGTCCTCAACCTCGGCGCCACGCTCATGGGCATCGACCGCAGCCGGGTCGACGAGATGCTCTCGGTCGTCGGGCTCACCGACAAGGAGAGCAACCGGCGCATCCGCAACTACTCCCTCGGCATGCGCCAGCGGCTCGGCATCGCCCACGCCCTGCTGGGTGACCCGCAGGTGCTCGTCCTCGACGAGCCGGCCAACGGTCTGGACCCCGCCGGCATCCGCTGGATGCGCAGCCTGCTGCGCGGCTTTGCCGACGAGGGTGGAACGGTGCTGCTGTCCTCACACCTGCTCAATGAGATCGAGCGTGTTGCCGACGACATCATCGTCATTGGTCGCGGGCGGATCGTCGCCCAGGGCACCAAGGACGAGCTGCTGCGCGGCGCGGGCACCACGGTCCGCGCCACCGACGAGCAGGCCCTGTGGGCCGCGCTCGAAGCCGAGGGCATCGTTGCGCAGGCCAGCGGTTCGGGCGCACTGACCGCCGAGGCCGAGCCGGCCGAGGTCGGCGCCGCCGCCGCCAAGCACGGGGTCGCCCTGGTCGAGCTGCGTGGCGCCGACGGCCGCGGGCTGGAGGACATGTTCCTCGAGCTCACCGCAGCCGACGCCCGTGAGGAGGTCGCAGCATGAACGGCACCACGCTCACCACACCGACCGCCGGACCCGCGGCAGAGTCACGCACGCCGCACCACGCCAGCGTCAAGGAGCTGCCCCGCATCCCGGGGCCGCGCCCGACCAAGCCGGTGTCGCTCGCGACGCTCTCCCGGGTCGAGTGGCGCAAGCAGGTCGACACCCGCGCCGGGCTGTGGTTCATGCTCAGCATCGGACTCGTCGTCGCGGCTGTCATGGTCATCATGTTCTTCGTCCAGCAGGGCAACCACAGCTACGGCGACTACGTCGCCGGCACCGCGATGCCGCTGTCGATCCTCGTGCCGATCGTCGGCATCCTCGCCGCGACCTCCGAGTGGTCACAGCGCACTGGCCTCACGACCTTCGCGCTGGAGCCCAAGCGGGGCAAGGTGATCGGCGCCAAGACCGTGGCCTCCGTCGTGACCGCTCTGCTCTCGATGGTGGTCGCCCTGGGCCTCGGCGCGGCCATGCACGGGCTCGCTGTCGCGGTCCGGGGTGCGGACGCCGACTGGTCCCTGACGTGGAGCTTCGTCGGCGGCATGCTGCTCATGCTCGTCCTGGGCCTGCTGCAGGGGCTGGGATTCGGTCTCAGCCTGCTCAACACGCCGGGTGCCATCGTCGCCTACCTCGTCCTGCCGACGGTCTGGGCGATCCTCGGCGGCATGGTCAGCTGGTTGTCGGATGCCGCGAAGTGGCTCGACATGACGGCGACCACGGGTCCGCTCCTCGAGGGCCAGATGACCGGCGAGCAGTGGGCCCAGCTGGGCACCTCGACCCTCGTCTGGGTCGTGCTGCCGCTCGCCTTCGGCACCTGGCGCGTCCTGCGCTCGGAGGTGAAGTGACCGCGGTGAAGTGACCGCGGTGAAGTGACCGCGGTGAAGTAACAAGGGGACACACGCGCCGAGTCCCGCTCGGCAAGGGGGGAAGGGCGCCTTCCGGACAGGTTCCGGGAGGCGCCCTTCGTATGCCGGTGTGCCCGGTCAGGCGGTCGGCTCACCCTGCGGCGCGGGGCCGTAGGCGAGGTGCACCACGCCGTTGTCGTAGGTCTGCTGGTTCAGCAGCGTGAGCCGCACGTCCTCGCCGTCGGCGAAGAGGCGCTCGCCGGTGCCGAGCACCCGCGGGTAGACGAAGAGGTCGAGTGAGTCGACCACCCCTTCGGCCAACAGGGCCCGCACGAGCTGTCCGCTGCCGCTGATGTAGATGTCGCCGGGCTGCTCGTCCTTGAGCTGGCGGATGCGGTTGATGTCGTAGGCGCCGAGCCGCTCGGAGTTGGCCCAGTCCACCGCGGGGTTGTTCGCCCCCACGACGTACTTGGTGGTGTCGTTGAAGAACGGCGCTCCCGGGTCGTCCTCGACCGTGCGGCCCGCCCACGCCGGAGCGAACATCTCGAAGGTCTTGCGCCCCAACAGGATTGCCGAGGAGTTTCCCGTGATGCCGGCGAGTGTCTCGCCCATCTTCGGGTCGAAGCCGTACTCGAACGTGAAGCTCGGGTCCTCGAACCGTCCGTCGAGGGAGAGGAACTCGTGCGCGTGGATCTGGCCCATGGTGGGGTTCCCTTCAGGTGCTCTGCTCTCTGGGTGTGCGGTGTGCCCGTACCGACCGGTGTGGTCGCGGGAACTCATCGGTCGGGCCCGGCCAGGCCCAGCCCGAGGAACTGCGCGAGGTCGGCCAGCTCGCGGTGCACGTCGGCCTGCACCTCGCTCGTGAACGGCTCGTCCTGGTGGATCGCGGTGACCCGCAGCACGCCGGCATCCCGGTCACTGGCGGCGTCGACCTTCCCGACCAGCTGGTCCCCGTGCAGGATCGGCATGGCCCAGTAGCCCCAGCGCCGTTTCGCCGCGGGCTTGTACATCTCGAGCTGGTAGTCGAACTCGAACAGGTCCTCCATCCGCCTGCGGTCGAAGACGAGGCGGTCGAGTGGCGACAGCACAGCGGTCCGGCCCTCGAACGGCATACCGAGCCGGTCGAGCTGATCGGGGTCGACCCGCCAGGTGCCGCGCACACCCTCGACCGCGGCGGGCAGACCCGCGTCGCCCACGTCGGTGCCCTCGGCGAACGACGCGGGCGCCTTCGCGCGCGTGATCCCCAGCGCCTCGAGCCACCGACGCGCGCGTATGCCGCGTGCCTCCTGGGCGGGAACGGGCGCCTCGTCGGGGTGCACGCGCTCGGCGAGGTCCCACAGCCGGTCGCGGCCCTCGCGGTCGGCGACCGCGATGTCGCCGCGCTCCTCCATGAGCTGCACGAGCATGGTCACGTTGCGGTTGTCGTTCCACCCGCTCGACCGCCACGGCACGACCGTGGTGTCGGGAAAAGCCTTGGCGGGCAACGGTCCCTCCCGCTCGAGGAGGTCGAGGATGTCGCGGCGGCACTCCTCGTTGGTGTCGACCCACTCCGCCTGCGCCAGCTGCCAGTCGGTGGCACCAGGCCCGGGCCACTCGCGCATCTGCGCGGTGAACAACCGCAGGTCCTCGGCCGGCCGCAGCCGCAACTGGTGCTCGACCACCTGGCCCGACCCGATCAGCTCGTCGAGGTCGCTCGCCCGGTAGCCGTCAGACCCGAGCCGGGACCACAGCACCACGTCGGCGCTCGGCGCCACCGCGGCCGTGAGGTCGACCTGCAGGATCGCCAACCGGCGCAGCACCGCCAGCGCGTCCGACGGACGAGGCGCATCGAGCAGCTGGGCGCGCACCGCGATCCGCCGCGCCTCCTGCCGGCTCAGCCGGACGGCCTCCTCGCCCACAGGCACCACCCAACACCATTCAGGCGGTGGACGACTCGAGGTCGAGGAGGTACTCCTTGGCAGCCAGCCCACCGGCATACCCGGTCAACGCCCCGCTGGACGCGACCACGCGGTGGCACGGCAGCAACACGCACAACGGGTTCGCGCCCAGGGCCGCACCCACCGCACGAGCCGCGCTGGGCCGCGAGACTCGGGTGGCGAGCTCCCCGTAGGTCGCGCGCTCCCCGTAGTGCACCGACGCCGCGAGCCGCGGCAGCACGACGCGCTGGAAGTCGGTTGCCAGCACCAGGTCGGTGCGCACCGAGAACTCGCGCAGCCGCCCGTGCAGGTAGTCGTCGAGCTGGTGCCGCACGTCGTCGAGCGCGGCCGGCATCCGCAGCACCCGCGGCGACACCGCGCGACTGAGACGCTCCAGCACGGCGTCCTCGGCGTCGGTGTCCGGCGTGAACGACGAGGCCACCATCGCACCAGAAGCGTTGCGGGCCAACAGCATTCGCCCGATCGGGGTGTCCTCGACGACATAGGACACGTCGCTCGGCTCGAACGTCGGCGGGCGGACCGCCGGCTCGAATCCGGCGAGCTGGTCCTCGGGATCGGTGGACGGGTGGAAGGAGGAAGTGTTCATGGCAGGTCCTTGCGCAGCGTGGCCAGGGCGTCACTGATGAGCCGCCGGCTCATGGCCGGCGAGCAGCCGAGCGCCTTGGCGATGGTGGGGTGGTCGAGGTCGGCGACGTACTTGAGCGCGACCGCCTCGCGTTGCCGGTCCGGCAGTTCGCCGACGCGCCGCCACAGGTCTGTGTCGGGCAGGGCGGAGTCGGCGGCCGCGACCGTCGCAGGAGCAGCGGCCAACGATGCCGGGTCGTCGTGCGGCACCGCACGTCTGGCGCGCCCCCGGTGGGCGTCCATGGCGCACCGGTGCGTGATGGTGAGCAGCCAGCTGCGCAGGTTCGTCGTGGAACGCAGCCGTGGGTATGCCGCGAGCGCCTGCGCCCATGCCTGCTGGGCCACGTCGTCGCCGTCGACCGGCCCCGCCAGGGCATGGGCCAGACGGGCGACGTCGCGCCAGTGGGCGTCGACCAGGTGTTGGAAGGGAGGCAGTCGCACACCCATGGAACGCCGCACCTCCGGGTCGTGTGAGTGGTGGCCCACCCTGCCACGGCTGGTGTGGAAGCATGGATGCGTGCTCGACGACGGTGCGCCCGCACGCGATGCCGCCACGCGGCATACCCCTCTCGTCATCGCCCACCGCGGCTCGAGCCAGGCCGAACCCGAGCACACGCTCAAGGCCTACCAGCGTGCGATCGCGGAGGGTGCCGACGGGCTCGAGTGCGATGTGCGGCTCACCGCCGACGGACACCTCGTCTGCGTCCACGACCGTCGCGTCAACCGCACGAGCAACGGCAGGGGCATCGTCTCCACTCTCGAGCTGGCCGAGCTGGAGGGGCTCGACTGGGGCTCGTGGAAGGCCGCGCACGCCGACGACGACGAGGTGCCCGACCGCAACCGCGGCCAGCTCCTCACGCTGCGCGCCCTGCTCACGACGGTGCTCGAGACCGAGCGACCGATCGGCCTCGCCATCGAGACCAAGCACCCGACGAGGTATGCCGGGCTGGTCGAGCGACAGCTCGCGAAGGTGCTGGCCGACTTCGGGCTGACCGGGCCACCGGAGCCCGGGAAGCACTGGGTGCGGATGATGTCGTTCAGCCAGCTCGCCGTGCAGCGGATGCGCCAGCTGTGCCCGGAGGTGCCGATCGTCTACCTCGTCGAGGACTCGATGCCGCTGCGGTTCCGCGACGGCTCGCTGCCCAAGGGCGTGCACACCGCGGGCGTCGACGTGCGGCTGCTGCGTAAGCACCCCCGGATCGTCGAGCGACAGCACTCGCGGGGCCACCAGGTCTTCGCCTGGACCGTCGACACCCCCGCGGACATCGACCTGTGTCTCGAGCTCGGCGTGGACGCCATCATCAGCAACCGCCCGCGGGACGTGCTCGACGCGGTCCACGGACCCCGATAGTCTCCGCGTGACCAGTCCACCGAGGGGACCGAGCAGGGTATGACGGCACACTCCGAGCGCCCAGTGCGGACTGCGGCCGCGCGTCGCACCAGCGGCACCAGCAACCAGGCCGGTCGGCTCCGGGACACCGCTCGTACCATCCGGGTGCCCTGGAACGCCTCGTCCGTGGCTCAGGTGCGCCGCTCCCTCGTCGAGGACCTCGAGGAACGCGACGTCTCCACGACCGTGATCGACGAGGCCGAGATCGTCACCTCCGAGCTGGTGTCGAACGCCATCCGGCACGCCACCCCACTCACCGACGGCATGCTGCGCATCCACTGGAAGGTCAAGTCGGGCGTGGTCGAGGTCGAGGTCACCGACGGCGGCAGCGAGACCACACCGCGCCCCGCGCCCCGCACCATCTGGGCCTCCTCGGGCCGCGGACTGCGGATCGTGCGCAGCCTCGCCCACGAGTGGGGTGTCACCGAGGACCGCAACGGGTCCACCGTGTGGGCCTCCTTGGGTGGCCCGTCGCGCCGCCGCAGCCACTGAGAGCCTCTGAGTGCCGCTGAGAGCCACCGGCCGGTAGCCCGCCCCCGGCCACTAGGGTTTGCCGCATGGGTAAGGCATCACGGCGCCGCAAGGGCGCAGACCAGGGCTCGCGTCCGGCGCGGGTCGAGCCGGCTCCGTTCGTCGCGCGGCCCTTCGAGGGCCTGCCGAACGAGACCGACTGGGTGGCGCTGCGCGAGATCCTGCCGGCCGCGACGGCCACCGTGCGGTTCGCGAAGGGCAAGGCTCCCGAGGGTGCGCCGGACGAGGTGACCGTCGCGACGGTGCTGCCGATGGCATGGCCGGGTCTGCACCGCGCCGACGGTGCCGTGCTCTTCAGCACCCAGTCCGGCTCGGTCAGCGGTGACGCCTCCCGCGACCTCGCGACGTCGCTGCTGGCCGCGGCCGGCGCCGACGAGGGGGCCCCCGTGCCGCAGACGCCCGGCTCGACCGCCGAGACCCCGCGGCTGCAGGACCTCCTCGACACCAGCGCGCCGTTCGAGGTGACGGTGCACGAGGGCTTCGAGTTCTGGGTCGGTGACACCGACCTCGATGAGGACGCGCAGGCCTCGCTCGAGCGCGCCAACGAGTCGGTCATCCCGACCGTCAAGATGGCCGGCGCCGACTCGGCCTACTGGTGCCGCATCGGCGAACGCACCCACATCCGGCTCGTGCTGCCCGACGACGAGGACGCCGCCACCGACGCGCTCGCCCGGCTGCACGCCGCTGGCGAGGACTCCGTGGGCGAGGGCACGCGGCTGCTCGGGGCCTTCCGCGCCAGCGGCCTGCTCGTCCCCGTCTGGGACCTCGACCCCGAGAAGGAGTCCAGCGACTACGAGGACGCCCTCACGGGCTTCATGACGCGGTATGCCGCCGCGCTCGCCTCGGACGCGCCCCTCACCGCCGACGAGCGTCGGGCCAGGTCGGGGCTCCTCAGCCGCCAGGTCACCCTGCGCTGACCGGCGCTTCCCGTCATGGCACCTGCCACCCCTGCCGCCGTCGCGGCGATCATCCCGGCCAAGGACGAGGCCGACCGCATCGCCGCGACCGTGACGGCTGTCCGCGGCATACCGGGGGTCGACCTCGTCGTCGTCGTCGACGACGGCAGCTCCGACGCGACCGCCGAGCTGGCGCGCGAAGCCGGTGCGGAGGTCGTGCGGCACGCCCGCAACCGCGGCAAGGCCGCAGCCATGACGACCGGCGCGGCATACGTCGCCCGGCAGGAAGGCGTCGAGGGCCGGGTCGGCGGCGAGGAGTCCCGCCGACCGTTGCTCTTCGTCGACGCCGACCTCGAGGAGTCGGCCGCAAACGTCGGCGTGCTCGTGCCGCCGGTCGCGCAGGGACGCGTCGACATGACGATCGCCACCCTGCCTCCGCAGAAGACGTCCGGCGGCGGACACGGGTTCGTGGTCCGGTTGGCGCGCAAGGGAATCGAGGACCTCACCGGGTTCGTCGCCAAGCAGCCGCTGTCGGGCATGCGGTGCCTGACGCGCGAGGCGTTCGACGCGGCGAGCCCGCTCGCGCGGGGGTGGGGCGTCGAGGTCGGACTGACCGTCGACGTGCTGCTCGCCGGGCTGCAGGTCGAGGAGGTTCCCTGCGACCTGCACCACCGGGTGAGCGGCTCGGACTGGCGCGGGCAGGTGCACCGGGCCAAGCAGTACCGCGACGTCGCGCTCGCCCTCACCCAGCGCCGCGCGCGGCGCCGGCTGCGGTAGGCGAACCACTTCGTGGGGGCACGGTCTCGCACCAGGACGGCATCCACGCCGTCGCAGCCGGGCGTGCCGTGGACCCCGGTGCGCGTGCTGGCCGCCGTGCTGCTCGCGGTGTCGAGCCTGCTGCTGGTGGCGGTCGCCATGGCGGGGGAGAGCGCCGCCAAGCCGGGCCTGGGCCCCGGCAGCCCGCTGATGACCGGCCCCCTGGCCAGTTGGGCGCCCGGACCCGCCCTGGTCACCGGAATGCTCTGGGCGGCATACGGGCTCGGGGCCATCGGGGTGCTGCTGCACCTGAGGTTCGGGCTGCCGCTGGCGCGTGCGGTCAGCGGGGTGCCGTGGTGGCTCAAGGCGGTCGGCGCCGTCCTCGCCCTGTGGGTGTTCCTCTGGCTCGCGCCGTTCGGGTCGGCGGACCACACCAACTACGCCGCGTACGGACGCATCGCCGCCCTTGGAGGCGACCCGTACCTCACCGCGCCCAACGCCTGGCCCGGTGCCGACCCGGTGATCTCGGCGGTCCGGCCCCCGTGGGACGGCACGACCAGCGTCTACGGGCCGTTCGCCACGCTGCTGCAGAAGGGCGCCGCCTGGCTCGGGGGTGACAACCTGCGGGCCACGGTCTGGTTCTGGTTCCTGCTCGTCCTCGTGGCCTGGGGTGCGGTGCCCGGCCTGCTCAGGTCGTCCGGGGTATCCGAGTCGCGCGTCCTGGCGCTGTGGACGGCCAACCCGCTCGTGCTGGGGGTCGGCCTGTTCGGGGCACATGTCGACACCGTCGCGGCGGCGCTGGTCGTGCTGACCATCTGGGCGGCGCCGCGCAGCGCGTGGCTGGCGGGCTTGTGCGCCGGCCTCACCGTGTCGACGAAGGTCACCGCAGGGGTGGTGGTCCTCGCCGTCCTCGTGGCGTGGTGGACGCACGGACGGCGCGAGTTCGCTTCACGCGCAGGGCAGTTCGTCGGCATCGCGCTGGTGACCGCGGGGGCCCTGCACTGGTGGGCCGGGTCCCACGTCTTCGACCAGCTCGACCGGGCCCGGCGCTCGATCTCGCTCGCGACGCCGTGGCGGCCGCTGTTCGAGGCGCTGGCCGGCCCGCTGGGCGGCGCCGGCGCGCGCAACCTCGTGGCCGCCCTGTCGGTCGTCGTCGCACTGGTGCTGGTGGTCGTCCTCACCCGGCTGACCCGGGGGCTCGCGCCGGCCACCGTCGTCGGCGCCAGCGCCCGGTGGACGTTCGTCCTCGCCACCGCCTACGCGCTCGCCGCGGCATACTCACTGCCCTGGTATGTCCTCACGTCGTGGGCGCTGCTGCCGGTCCTGGCGGCGAGCGTCCTCGACCGCGCGATGCTGCTGCACCTGTTCGCGGTGACGGTCGCCTACGTGCCCGGCCGGGTCGAGGCGATGAGCCCGGCGGTCGAGCGGGTCACGCTGTGGGTGCGTCGGGTGCCGGTGCCGTATGCCGTGCTGGCCGTCTGGGTCTGGCTGTGCGTCTCGGCGGGACCCAGGGCATCTGCACGTCGAGGGGTCACGGCGCGCTGAACCGCCGCGCCTTGCTTCAGCGCGCCGTGACCCCTCGACTGCGTCTGAGCAGTCTCAGCGTCTCAGCCGCGTCGCAGCGCGCGCGTCGAGGCGCCCGTCTTCGCCTCGTCCTCCAGCACCCGCACCGCGACGGCGATGATGAGTGGCACCGCGATCACCGCACCGTTGGCGGGGATCGCGACGCCGGAGTCGTTGATGGCGAACCCGATCGTCATGGTGATGAGCAGCGCGATGAGGCCCGGTCGCAGCGTCGGCACCGCGTCGTAGGAGCGCTGCAACGCTCGCGAGCCCCACGAGGTGGGCCGGGCGAGGATGTAGATGACGAACACCAGCGCGACGGGCACGAGCAGCGTCAGCCGGTAGTTGCCGAACAGGATGTCGAGGTTCTGCTGCAGCTTGCGGATGACGATGTCCGAGGCCGAGCCGTTGTTGCCCAGCAGCGCCTCGAAGAACCGGCCGAGGTGTGACTGCTTCTCGGGTGCGCGGAGCGAGTCGAGGAAGCCCACCAGCAGGAACAGGGCCGCCGTGGCGCCGAGGATGATCGCCCCGCGCTTCCAGGTGATCTTGATGCCGAGGATGGCCAGCACGAGGTAGGCCAGGCCGGGCAGCAGCGCGGGCGGCCCACCACCGTCGGCGCCCCAGCCGGGGTAGCCGTCCACGAACACCGCGACCAGCCCGATCGTCCCGGCCGCCACGGCTGCCGCCGTGCGCCGGCCCTTGCGCACGAAGTGGCTCGACACCGAGATCGCCAGCAGCAACGCGGCCGTGGCGAAGAGCGCGAACGTCACGTTGCCCATGCCGTAGAACCGGCCACCCACGACGGGCTGCAGACCCATCAGCGAGGAGATCTGCAGCCGGGACCCGAACATCACGTCGAGCCCCAGCACCAGCACCGTCGCGAGCGAGACGACGGTGAGGGGACCGGTCACCCGGCGCGCCCACGGACCCAGCAGGGCCAGCATCGAGATGATCGCGACGAAGACACCGACCGAGGCGACCACCGCCAGCATCGGGACGGGGAACCGCCACCACGGGATGAGGTTGGCCAGGAACGTCGCGGCCGGCACCGACGCCGCGACCACCGCCACCCGCCGGGTGATCCGCAGCAGCCGCAGCCGCAGGTCGATCGACCCGAAGTCACGCCGCCACACGACGGCCGCGAAGAGGTAGATCGCCAGCTGGGCGTAGACCAGCCAGCTGAAGAACGGTGGCACGAGGGCGTGGACGTCGTGGCTGGCGTCGTCCAGGTCGATGAGGTGCCGCAGCCGGCCGCGGGCCGCGTCGGGGGAGTTGGACCCCTCGTCGCCCCGCTCGAGGACGCCGCCGCCGAGGCCGGTCGGCTTCTTCATGCCCGCCAGCGACAGCACGGTCGTGGTCAGGTCGGCCGACTGCACGAGGGCCGGCTGCCGGGTCGAGGGCGAGTAGAGCGTGCCGGAGCCGAAGTGCGGCCCCTTGGCCGCCACGAGGCGCAGCCGCTCGCTCCTGCCCGCGTCGGACAGGCTCGCGACGATGACGTCCGACCCGCTGGGAGCCGCCGCCAGCACCTCACCGATCCGCGCGTCGATCGCCTTGGCCTGCGCCACCCGCGAGCCGGGGGTGTCGACCTTCTCGCCCCGCGGGAGGTCACCCGGGTCACGCACCGCGCCCACGTCCACCAGCGTCACCCGGCACCTCGAGACGAGACCGGTGAGCGCCTTGGCGTCGTACGCGGCATACCGGGGCACCGCCCCACTGCGGTAGGCGGCGCCGACCCCGGCACCCGGCCCGACGGCCTGGATGCACTGGTCGTTGGTGGCGATGGTCTCGCCGAGCGTGCCGATCGTGCTGTCGAACCGCAGCCCGTCGGCGGCCTTGACGTAGGTGTCCCAGCCGGGGACGACGCCCGACTCGACCGGCGGGATGGGCGCGCACGGCGTCGACGTGGCGCTCGTGCCCCTCGGCACGGTGCGGGGCGCGGCGGCGCGGTTGCCCGCGGACAGGCCGAGCCAGCCGTCGATGGGGCAGGTGTTGGGGAAGACCGATCGCACCGACAGCGCCGCGGTCGAACCGTCCCGCAGCAGCGACCACAGGGCCGGCGTGTCCTTCGCGTTGACGTCGGTCCAGGTGAGGCCGCCGGTGCCGACGAGGATGACCGGGGTCGGGCTGTCGACTGACTGTGCCGCCGCGGTCTGTGCACCCATCCCGAGCGTCGTGCCGACCAGCGCGAGCAGGCCGACCAGCAGGACGAGGGCGCGGCGGGTCACCCCTACAGGCTACGGGGCGGTCGGCACGACAGAATGCAGGCGTGACCGCCCTGCGCCGCATCGCCGACTGGTCGCCCGCCGCGCGCTGGGCGCTCGGGGCGGTCATCGTGCTCGCGGGCGCCAGCATCCCGGTGCTGCGCTACCTCGTCTTCTGGCCGCTCGACCAGTGGCAGGTCGACGTCGAGGTCTACCGCGAGGCGGGCGTGTCGATCCTCAGCGGACGGCCCATCTACTCGGCGATGACCGAGGCGCCCCAGCTGCTGCCGTTCACCTACCCGCCGTTCGCTGCCGTGATGGCAATACCGTTGGCACTGTTGCCATTTGGTGTGATCGGCTGGCTGTGGACGTTCGCCCAGATCGCGGCCACGACCGCGATCGTCTGGTATGCCGGGTGGCGCCTCATCCATCGCACCGGCGCCTGGGCGCCGATCACGTTGGCCCTGCTGACGGTGCCGATGATCTGGCTGCACCCCGTGTCCGACGGCATCCGGTTCGGGCAGGTCAACGCGTTCATGGTGCTGGCGTGCCTCATGGACCTGCGGCGTCCCCGGCCTCGGGTGCTGCGGCACGTGCCACCCGGCGTGCTTGTCGGCCTGGCGATGTCGATCAAGCTGACGCCGGGCGTGTTCGTCATCCAGTACCTCGTGACCAAGCGCTACCGCGAGGCGGCGACGGCCGTCGCGACGGCGGTCGTGGTGACGGTCGGTGCATGGGTGCTGCTGCCGGAGGCGTCGTTCGCGTTCTGGGGCGGCGCGCTGCAGGACCCGACCCGGCTGGGGCCCAACGCGGGAACGTCGAACCAGTCCATCCGCGGCTTCCTCCTGCGGGTGGGCCCCGACGGCGTGGCCGGCACTGTGCTGTGGCTCGGCATCGTGGCCGTGGTGGGGTTCCTCGGCTACCAGCTGGCGCGGCGCGCCTACCTCGCCGGTGACTCGATCAGCGAGGTCGCCGCGGTCGGGCTCATGGCCGTGCTGCTGTCGCCGGTGGCGTGGATCCACCACCTGCACTGGATGGTCGTGGTGGTTTTCGCGATCCTCGGGGCGGACCCGCTGCGGGACCGGCGGCGGCTGTGGGCCGCCGGGTTCATCACCGTGTTCTTCCTGTGCCGTATGCCGTGGTGGGGCATCACCTGGCTGGACCACCCGGAGTGGCCGCGCTGGTTCGGGCGCGTGCTGCAGAACGCCGACGTGTTCGGGTCGCTGTTCGCCCTGGGGTTGCTCTGGTGGGCGCTGCACCTGCGCGAGCCCTGGTCGACCCCGGGTGAGGACGGCGCCGAGCCCGTCGACCACACTCACGGCGCCGTCCGCTCCGTGACAGGACGAGGTCGGTGAGGCATCCTCATGCCGTGATCCGCCCGAACCCCGCCTCCGGCACGGTCCGCGCGTCGATGGGCGGAGGCGCGCATCGTGCCTAGTGCGGGAGTCGCGAACCTGCGTCGGGACAACGCGGCACTGGTCGCCCGTGCGGTGTTCGACGAGCCGGGCGTGAGTCGGTCGGACCTCGTCGAGGTCACGGGCCTGAGCGCGGGTGCCGTGACGAAGATCGTGAGCCACCTGCTGTCACAAGGCGTCGTGCGCGAAGGTGAGCCCACCAACACCTCGGTGGGCGGGCGTCCGCGGGTGCCGCTGCGGCCGTCGGACGAGCCCTACCGGGTGATCGGGATCCACATCGGCCTGCGTTGGCTGGTCGGGGCCCTCGCCGACCTCGGCGGCACCATCGTGCACGAGGAGACGGTGGCTCACCGCTCGACCAAGCCGGGTCCGGTGCTCGACGGAGTCGCAGCCCTGGTGGACCGGTTGGAGGCGGTCGCGGGGCGCAGCCACGTCGTGGCGGCCGGCCTGTCCACCGCGGGGTGGGTCGACTCGCGACGCCAGGTGGTGGTCGCCAACCCGGCCATCGGCTGGGTCGACGTGGACCTGCGTCCGCTCCTGGCCCGGCGGCGTTACGCGACGCATGTCGACAGCACCGTGCGGGCCCTCGCCTCGGCCGAGTCGCGCTTCGGCACGAGCCGTGGCGTGGACGACAGCGTGCAGGTGTTCGTCGGAAACTTCGTGGGGAGTGCGGCCAGTCACCTCGGCGTCATCCAGCGGGGCTCGCACCAGGCGGCGGGGCTCGTCGACCACCTCCCCGTCGGTGCACCGGGTCCGGTGCGGTGCCGGTGCGGTCGGTCGGACTGCTTCGGCGTGCTCGCCACCGACCTGGCCGTCGCCGAACAGGCGCGCCGTGACGGCCTGATCGGCGAGTCCGGTCAGATCGAGGACCTCCTCGAGCTGTGGCGCTCCGGCGACCGCGGCGCCGACCGGTTGCTGCGCCGCCGGGCGGTTCAGGTCGGGCGTGCGGTCGGCCTCCTGGCCAACCTCTACGACCCGGACACGGTGGTCGTGTCCGGGCACGTGGCTCAGCAGCAACACCTCGCCGACCTCCACAAGGGTGCCGCCGAGCGTCTCGAGCGTGCCGACATCGTCTCGCGGCTGGTCCACCTCACCGGTCTGGGGGAGCACGCGCTGACCCGGGCCCCGGCGGCCGTCGCGCTCGCTGCCTTCTACCAGGACCCGCTCGGCGCGCTGGGGGCGCTCGGCCCGGTCTGACCGGGGGTCGACCCTGCGTCCACGGTTCGGACTTTTTCGCTGCGGTACTTGCGTCGTCGTTGTCAGGGGTGGAATATTTCCGATGGAAAGAAACCCAACACGAGGACAACGATGTCTGACCACCGCCTGAACCTGTACCGCGTCGCGGTCTCGCCGCGCACGACGTGGTGGTTCATCGAGCTGCGCACGCCCGCCGGCACCGGCCTGGGCGAGTGCTCGGACGCCGGCACCGCCGCCGCCGTGCTCGACGAGGTGGTCAGGGCTGCGGACGCGGTCCGTGGGCGCGACGTCCTGGATGAACGCGAGGTCGTGGTCAGCGGACTCGCGGCGCGAGTCGCGCAGCTCCACGCGGCACGGGCGCACACGGCCGCCACCGTGCTCGGCGGGCTCGAACAAGCCCTCAGCGACCTCGCGGCGCGGCACAAGGGCATCCCCTTGTGGGAGTGGCTCGGCGGACATGCCCAGGGCCCAATCCCGTTGTACGCCAACATCAACCGTATGCCGGGCTCCCGGGCCCCCGAGGCCGTCGCCGCCTGCGCGGCCGACGCTGCCGGCCAGGGCTTCCGCGCCGTGAAGTGCGCCCCGTTCGACGTGCCGGACCCCTCGCTGCCGCTCGCCGACGTGGGAGTGGCTCGGCTGCGTGCGGTTTCGGCCGCACTTCCCGAGGGGGTCGAGCTCTTCGCCGACTTCCACGAGCGGCTGACGTGGCAGGAGGTCGAGTCGGTGCTGCCCGGCGTCGCGGACGCGGGTGTGGCCTGGGTCGAGGACGTCGTGCCCGTCGACGCGGTCGACCGCCTCCGCGAGCTGCGTGACCGGGTGCCGGCCAAGGTCGCCGGCGGCGAGATGATGTTCGACGCCGAGGAAGCCGAATCCGCCGCCACCGCAGGGGTTCTCGACGTCCTCATGCCCGACGTCAAGCACGCGGGCGGCGTCACCCGCGCCGCCGGCATCGCGGCGGCATACCCCGAGCTGCTCATCTCCCCCCACAACCCCTCAGGGCCCGTCGCGACCCTCGCCGGCGCCCACCTCCTCAGCACCGCCGCCCGACCCGGTCTCCTCGAGTACGCCCACGGCGAGGTCCCCTGGCGCGCAGAGGTGCTGCGCGGTGCCGAACGGGTCGAGGACGGCTACCTGCACCTGCCCGACGCACCCGGTCTCGGCGCCGACCTCGACGCCGACCACCCCTTCGTCCAGCTCGTCTGGTCCTGCCCCCTCTAGGAGTCACCATGGCCACCCCCCTCACCACGGCCCCGTTCAGCCGCCGAGCCCTGCTCGCCGGTGCAGGCATCGGCACGGCATACCTCCTGGCGGGGTGCCGCTCGGCAGTCGACACCCAGGGCCAGGCCAGCAGCGGCACCGCCACGGCGAAGCGAGGCGGCACCCTGCGCATCGTGCAGGGCGCCGACATCGCCCCCACCAGCGTCCTGGCGCAGAACAACGTCAACCTGTCGTTCCTGCGCCTCGTCTACAACACCCTCATCGAGCTCGACCACAAGACCCTCGAGCCCAAGCCGTCGCTCGCCGAGTCGTGGACGCTCTCACCCGACAACAAGAACCTCGAGTTCCGGCTGCGCGACGGGGTCACCTTCCACAGCGGCCGCGCGTTCACCTCCGCCGACGTGGCGTTCACCCTCGACTACATCCGCCGTGAGGAGGTCGCCAGCCAGCTCAAGCACGTCGCCAAGCAGATCACCGACGTGCAGGTCAAGGACGAGCGCACCATCGCCATCACCTTCGGCAAGAGCATGTCGAACGTCTGGGACCTCTTCGAGCTGCTGCTGATCCTCGACAAGGACACCGCCGCCAAGATCCCGAGCGGCACCTTCGTCGGCACCGGCCCCTTCGCCGTAGCCAGCTACGCACCGGGGTCCAAGCTCACCCTCAAGCGCCACGAGAAGTACTGGAAGGACTCGCGTCCGCTCCTCGACGGGGTGGAGATCGCCATCGTGCGGCAGTCGCAGTCGATGCTGTCCTCGCTGCGTGGCGGGCAGGCGCACCTGGCCGTCGACCTCGCCCCGCTCGACGCCGCCAGCATCAAGGGCGACTCCCGATTCGAGGTCGTGCGCGCCGACCCGCAGGACTCCGCGTTCTACGTCGGCACGAATGCCGCCGCCGCGCCCTTCACCGACAAGCGGGCGCGCCAGGGTGTCGCCTGGGCCATCAACCGCGAGCGCATCCTCACCCAGGTGCTCGGCGAAATCGGCCAGACCAGCTCGCTGCCGTGGTCGCCCACCTCACCGGCCTACGACAAGGCGCTCGCGGGCACCTACTCGTACGACGTGGCCAAGGCCAAGGCGCTCTTCGAGCAGGCCGGCATCGCCGGAGCGCCCGTGCAGGTCAACTACAACGCGGGCCTGTCGACCAACGCCGCGATCGCCGAGATCGTGACCTTCGACCTCAAGGCCGCCGGGCTCGCCGCGACGACCACACCGCTGCAGGGACCGGACTTCCAGGCCAAGCTCACCGGCGGCGGGCTCACCGGCCTGTTCGTCAACAACCACGGGTTCGGGCAGCTCGCCCCGGCCACGCTGGTCAAGGGGTCGTTCCCCTTCAACGCCGACAAGAACGCCGCGAGCTTCGACAACGCCGACTACAAGGCGCTCGCCGAGAAGCTCTGGACCACGACCGACGAGGCGGGACAGAAGGCGGCGCAGGACGAGATGAACACCTTCCTCCTCGACCAGCAGTTCATCGTCGACCTCGTGGTCAGCTCGCACACCTTCACGATCTCCAACCAGGTCAAGGGCATCGCCTACTCCATGTACGACTACCTCAACCTCGACGACGCGGGCCTCGCCTGAGTTGCGCGTAGAGAAGCCAGCCATGTGGTCCTACCTCCTGCGCCGAGCGCCCTCCGCGCTGCTCGTGCTGCTCATCTCCTCGGTCGTCATCTTCTTCGTGCTGCGACTGGCCCCCGGTGACCCCGCGGTCCTGGTCGCCGGGCCGGACGCGTCCGCCGAGACGATCGAGGCGGTGCGGCGCCAGCTGGGGCTGGACCGGGGGATCGTGAGCCAGTACCTCACCTGGATCTCGGGGCTGCTCACCGGTGACCTCGGCCGCAGCTACGTCCTCGGTGCTCCGATCGCGCAGCTCATCGCCACGGGCGCCGCCGGAACGCTGACCCTCACCGCAGCCGCCTGCGTCATCGCGGCGCTGGGTGGCGGCCTCGCCGGCGTCATCCTCGCCACCACCGGCAACCGCTGGCTGCGCTCGGTCGTCGACGCCCTCACGTCGCTGGCCTTCGCGGTCCCCACCTACGTCAGCGGTGTGCTCCTCGTCCTCGTCTTCGCGGTGACCCTGCGGATCCTCCCGGCGAGCGGGCAGTACCCCGGTGGCTTCTGGAGCGCGCCGGACCTCGCGCTCCAGTACCTCCTCATGCCGGCGGTGTGCCTGGCGCTGCCGGCGGCCGCGGTCGTGGCGCGGTTCCTCGCGGCGGCGATGCGCTCGACCCTCGACGAGGACTTCATCCAGACCGGCGTGGCCAAGGGACTTTCCAAGCGCCGCAACACGATGCGGCACGTCCTCCCCAACTCGCTGCCGCCGGTGGTGACGGTGTTCGGCATCCAGGTCGGCCAGATGCTCGGTGGTGCGATCGTCGTCGAGGCGATCTTCGCGTGGCCGGGTGTGGGTCAGCTGCTGCTGCAGGGCGTCCTCAACCGCGACTACCTGCTGGTGCAGGACCTGCTGCTGCTCGCGGTGACAGTGTTCGTGGTGATCCAGCTCCTCACCGACATCGTCCACGCGCTCATCGACCCGCGGATCCGGGAGACCCTCTGATGTCCACCGCCCTCGTGCGCACCTCCCCGGACGCCGGTCTCGCCCGCCCGGCCCGGGCCGCCCGCCTGCGCGGCCTCGGGGCCCAGGCCCTCACCGGTCTGGCCCTCGCCGGGATCCTCCTGCTGGCCGGGGTGCTCGCGCCGCTGCTCGCGCCGCACGACCCGCTCGGCCAGAGCGCGCAGTCCCTCACCGGGCCCAGCGCCGACCATCTCCTCGGCACCGACGAGTTCGGTCGCGACCTGTTCTCGCGGGTGCTCTACGGGCTGCGCCAGGACGCCGTCGTCGCCCTGCTGGCCGTGCCCGTGGGTGCCGTCGTCGGCACCCTCCTCGGCCTCCTCGGCGGGGTGAACCGGTGGGCCGACGCGATCATGCAGCGCACCTTCGACGTCCTGCTCGCCTTCACCGCCCTCATCATGGGCGTCACGGTGGCCTCGATCATGGGCCCGGGGCTGCCGGCCGTGGTCCTCACCGTGGCCCTGGTCAACATCCCGATCTTCGGTCGCATCGCCCGCAATGCCGTTCTGGGGCAACGGAGCCGCGACTACGTCGTGGCTGCCCGGGTGCTGGGCGCCTCCCCGACGCGGGTGACCTTCCGGCACATCCTGCCCAACGTCCTCGACGGGCTCATCGTGCAGCTGGCGTTGTCGCTGTCGATGGCGGTCTTCATCGAGGGTGCCATGAGCTTTGCGGGCATCGGCATCACGCCCCCTGAGCCCTCGCTCGGTTCGCTGTTGCGCACGAGCATTGCCTTCCTCGACCAGAACCCCGCGTATGCCGTGGGGCCGATCATCGTGGTCACCCTCCTCGTCGTGAGCTTCCAGCTGGTGGCCGACGGGCTGACGAAGAAGCTGTTGCGCCGATGAGCTTCGAGGTCGTCGGACAGGTGCGGGCACACCTCGGCGAGAGCCCCAGGTGGGACGCCGCCCGTCAGCGGTTGGTGTGGGTCGACCTGTGGGGCAACGCCATTCACAGCACCGACCCCTCCACCGGAGCCACCACGACGATCGAGACCCACGAGCCGGCGACGTCGGTCGTGCCCACGAGGTGGGGGCTGCTCGCCACGATCGGCGAGCGTCTGTATGCCGTGGACGAGCGGGACCTCCTCCCCATCTCCGAGGCGTTGGCTCGACCGGGCGGGCGGTGCAACGACAGCGGCGTCGACCCCCGCGGTCGAGTGGTCGTGGGCACGATGGCCTGGACGGCCGCCGACCCGGGCGACGGTGACCTCTGGTCGGTCGACCCCCGGTCGGGTCGACGACTCCTCGTGGGGGATGTGGGGCTGGCCAACGGAGTTGCCTGGAGTGGCGACGGTTCCACGCTGTGGCTGGTCGACACCCACGCACGCACGCTCACGGCATACCCCTATGACCTCGAGTCGGGGACTGTGGGTGCGGCGACGCTCGTCATCGAGGTGCCCGAGCGCGACGGCGTGCCTGACGGCATCGCGGTCGACGCGGACGACCACGTGTGGGTCTGCCTGCACGGTGCCGGGGTGGTGCGGCGGTACCGACCCGACGGCACCGTGGTCGGTGACCTCGAGGTGCCCGTGCCCGGCGTGACCGCCTGCACCTTCGGCGGACCCGGGCTGGACCAGCTCTTCGTCACGACCGGCCGCGGCCCGCGCGTCGGCGCCGACGAGGTGGATCTCCTCACGGGTCGCGTCTTCGTGGCGCAGGTCGGCACGCGTGGAAGGCTCGTGGCGACGGCCGACTGGCCGGCGCCGAGCGTGAGGAGCACCCCATGAGCGCGACCGAGACCACCATCGTCCTGCCCGACACCGTCGTGGTCGTGGGCGCCGCCCGCGGCATCGGTCGGGCCATTGCCGCCGACCTCTCCGCGCTCGGCTGCGCCGTCGTCGCGGTCGACGTCGAGGCCGCGGTCGAGGAGCTCGCGACCTCCGACGCCCGATGCTCCGCGCTCGTCGCCGACGTCACGGCCGACGACACCGCCAGCCGCGTGGGTGAGCTGGTCACCGCCACCGAGCCCGGCACGACCGGTCTGGTCTACGCCGCGTTCACCGAGGAGCGAGCGCCCTTCACCGACGGCACGCCGGAAGGCTGGGCGCGCACGGTCGACGTGAGCGTGCACGGAGCGGCGCGCCTGCTACGGGCGCTGCCTACCTGGCCCGGTGCGCGCGCGGCCGTGCTCGTCGGCTCGGTGCACGCGCGGGCGACCATGCCCGGGTTCTCGGCGTATGCCGTGGCCAAGGCCGGCCTGACCGGTCTGGTCCGCGCCAGCGCGCTCGAGCTCGGGTCGCTCGGCATCCGCGTCAACGAGGTCGACCCGGGTTTCGTCCAGGTCGAACGCAACGAGCACGTCTGGTCCGACCCGTCGGGACGCGACCGGGTGGCCCGCTCCTACCCCCTCGGTCGTCTGGCCGAACCGCACGACGTCGCCACCGTCGTGCGGTTCCTCCTGGGCGACGACTCCGCCTACGTCACCGGGGCCAGCATCCCGGTCGACGGCGGACTGCTCACCCAACTGCCGGAGAACCGATGACCATGACGCCCTCCCTGTCCGTCGTGCCCACCGTGGCCGAGCCCGTCGACGAGAGCACGCCGCTGCTCGAGGTCGCGGGCCTGCGGACCCACTTCCACACCCAGCGGGGGACGCTGCGCGCCGTCGACGCGGTGAGCTTCGACCTGCTCCCGGGCGAGACGCTCGGCATCGTCGGCGAGTCGGGCTCGGGCAAGTCGGTGACCGCGATGTCGTTGCTGCGCATGGTCCGTCGGCCCGGCGAGGTCGTCGGGGGCGAGGTGCGGTTCCGCGGTCAGGACCTGCTGGCCATGGACGAGGGCGAGCTGCGGACGGTGCGCGGCAGCGGGATGTCGATGGTGTTCCAGGACCCGATGTCCTCGCTCGACCCGATCATGCGGATCAAGGACCAGCTGGTCGAGGCGATGCTGAGCCACGGGAAGTTCTCCGGAGCCCAGGCCGAGGCGCGCGCCCTCGACCTGCTGCAGCGGGTGGGCATCCCGGACCCGCAGGCCCGCCTCGACGACTACCCGCACACCTACTCCGGTGGCATGCGCCAGCGCGTCATGATCGCGATGGCGCTGGCCAACGACCCCGACATCATCATCGCCGACGAGCCGACCACGGCCCTCGACGTGACGATCCAGGCGCAGATCCTGGACCTGCTGGCCGAGCTCAACCGCGACCTCGGCACCGGCATCATCCTCATCACCCACAACCTCGGTGTCGTCGCGCGGGTCTGCTCCAAGGTCGCCGTGATGTATGCCGGTCGCGTCGTCGAGTCGGGGCCGACGGAGGAGATCTTTGCGTCCCCCCGCCACCCCTACACGCAGGCGTTGCTCGCCGCGACGCCGCGGCTCGACGCCGACCACGACGCCCCTCTGCTGCCGATCCCCGGCCGGCCGCCGGGACTCGTGGAGCCCATCGCGGGCTGCGCCTTCGCGCCGAGGTGCGCGCATGCCGACCAGCGCTGCCACGACGAGGCACCGCCTGTCAGCGCGGTCGACAGGCGCGCCTGGTCGTGCTGGCGCTCGGCCGACACCGGTGTGCTGGCGCCACAGCCGCGACCTGTGGAGGCCGAGGAGTCGACGGCTGTCGACGCGGAAACCGCTGCGGCGCAGGGCAGTTCGTCGGATGCCAAGGCGCTGCTGTCCGTGACCGACGTCAGCAAGGAGTTCGAGTCCAAGGGACGCGGCCTGCTGCGGCGCGAGCGCCACGTGGTGGGCGCCGTCGAAGGGGTGACGATCGACATCGCTCCCGGCGAGACCGTCGGCGTGGTCGGGGAGTCCGGCTGTGGCAAGTCGACCCTCGGCAAGCTCATCATGGGCATCCACGACGTCACCCGGGGACGCATCGAGTTCGACGGTCGCGACCTCACCCACGCGAGCCGCAGCGACCGCGAGTGGTTCCGCCGCAACGTGCAGCTGGTCTTCCAGGACCCGATGTCCTCGCTCAACCCGCGGATGACGATCGGCGACGCCATCCGCGAGCCGCTCGAGGTCCACGGCATCGCGACCGGTGCGGCCGCCCGCGCCCGGGTCGCCGAGCTGCTCGAGCTGGTGGGTCTCGACCCCGCGGTGGCGCCGCGTCTGCCGCACGAGTTCTCCGGCGGCCAGCGCCAGCGGGTCGTCATCGCGCGGGCGCTCGCGGTGGAGCCGCGCCTGCTGGTGTGCGACGAGGCCGTCGCGGCCCTCGACGTGTCACTGCAGGCGCAGATCGTCGGCCTGCTGCAGCGACTGCAGCGTGAGCTGGGGCTCGCCTACCTGTTCATCAGCCACGACCTGGCCACCGTCCGGCACCTGTCGCACCGCATCGCGGTGATGTACCTCGGCCGGGTGGTCGAGCTCGGCCCTGCTGCCGACGTCGTGGCCAACCCCCTGCACCCCTACACGGCCGCGCTGCTCAGCGCCGTGCCCGAACCGGACCCGGTCGTCGAGCGTTCACGGTCGAGGATCCTGCTGCAGGGCGATGTGCCGAGCCCGCTCAACCCGCCGGCTGGCTGCCGGTTCCACACGCGGTGCCCCATCGGTCCGATGGTCAACGCCGAGCGCACGATCTGCGCCACGCAGCAGCCGGAGCTCGCCCCCGGTGTGCACCACGCCGCCTGCCACTTCAGCGGTGAGCTGCGCGCCGCTGGTCTGGAGGACCCGCGATGACGTCCGAACCCACGACCGCTCCCCTCCTGGAGGCTGTCTCTGCGGCGATCGAGCGCACTCACGTCGTGGCGATCCTGCGAGCTTCCGCACCGACCCACCTGGTGGACGCTGCGGCGACCCTGGTCGGGCAGGGCATCGACGTGCTGGAGCTGCCGTTGACGACCCCTGGTGCGCTCGAGGCGATCGCTTCGGCTCGTGAGCGGCTCGGTGACTCGGCGTTCGTCGGTGCCGGCACGGTGCTCACCGCCGCCCAGGCTCGTGACGCCGTCGCTGCCGGTGCGCAGTTCCTCGTGTCGCCGGCCACCTGCCTCGACGTCGTGGCGGTCGCGGTTGAGCACGGGATCGTCTCTCTCCCAGGGGCTTTCACCGCCACCGAGGTCCTGGCCTGTCAGCAGGCAGGTGCCAGCCACATCAAGCTCTTCCCGGCATCCCAGGCGACGCCGGGCCTGCTCGGGCAGCTCTTCGGCCCGTTCCCCGGGCTGCGGTTCGTCCCGACGGGCGGGGTGGGTCTGACCGATGCACCGGGCTGGCTGAGTGCCGGCGCGTGCGCCGTCGGCGTGGGGTCGCCGCTGGTCGGTGACGCCCTAGAGACCGGTGACCTCGACGCACTGGCGGCGCGAGCCTGGGCCTGGCGCGAGGCGGTGCGATGACGCTGGACGTGGTCACGCTGGGCGAGACGATGGCAGTGCTCGCCCCAGAACGCGTCGGTCCGCTGCGCGCCGCCACGTCGGGCCGCCTCACCGTGGCGGGCGCCGAGAGCACCGTGGCGATCGGGGTATGCCGCCTGGGCGGCACCGCGCGCTGGGTCGGTTCCTTGGGCGAGGACGAGCTGGGCGAGCTCGTCATCGCGCGCCTGCGAGCCGAGGGTGTCGACGTCCGAGCCGAACGCCGCACTGCCGCAACGGGTCTCATGATCAAGGAACGACGCACCGCGGCGACCACGCGAGTCCACTACTACCGCGCCGGGCTGGCCGGCTCGCAGCTCGCAGCCGACCAGGTGAACGCCGCGGTGCTCGGTGAGAGCCGGTGGCTGCACGTCACCGGCATCACGCCCGCCCTCTCACCGTCGGCCGCCGAGGCGGTCGAGGCTGCGGTGGACGCGGCGGTGGCGGCGGGCACCAAGGTCAGCTTCGACGTCAACCACCGCACCCGGTTGTGGTCCTCGGACGAAGCGGCCGGACCGCTACGTGGCCTGGCCGAGCGCGCCGACGTCGTCTTCGCCACCCGTTCGGAGGCTGAGCTGCTCACCGGTCGTCCCACTCGGGACGACGCCGCGGCGGTGCGTCAGCTGGCCGACGTCACGGCGGGGACCGTCGTGCTCAAGCGTGGCGAACAGGGGGTGCTCGCCCTCGAAGCCGGTACGCGCCGCTCACTGGAGCAGGCGGCATACCCGGTCACCGTGATCGACCCGGTGGGAGCCGGTGACGCCTTCGTCGCCGGCTACCTCGCCGAGGCAAGTCGTGAGGGAACCCTGGAGGCCTGTCTGCGGCTCGGTGCCGCCGTGGCCGCTGTCGCGATCTCCTGCGACGGCGACTGGGAGGGCCTGCCCACCAGGGAGGAGGTGCAGGCCCTGTTCGACGCCGACGACATCGTGCGTTGACGCCGTCGTCGATGGACGCGGGCCTGGGTCCGGAGCATGTCCTTCATCGCAAAGGAGCGATTCGTGTTGCTACGCAAGAACATCCGCAGATCCAGCAGTTCACCCGGTCGATGGCGGCCCTTCGCGGGTGTTGCCGTCCTCGCCGCCACCATCGCGGCGACCTCGACGGCACCCGCCTCGGCCGCACCGCAGGACACCGCTGCGGCTGCCCGCACCTACTACGTCGACTGCTCACGAGACGGCACGGGCAACGGCACCCTCCAGTCACCCCTGACCTCGATCGAGGCCGCCAACGCCGTGGTGCTCCAGCCCGGCGAGTCGATGCTCTTCCGCCGCGGCGCGACGTGCCTGGGGCAGTTCGCCCCCCAGGGTGACGGCACGGCACAGGCGCCCATCACCATCGCCGGCTACGGCCCGCAGACCAAGCGTGCGGTGATCAACGCGGACGGTGCGACCAACGCCGTCCTCATGGACGCCACGGCATACCTGCGCCTCACCGAGCTCGAGCTCACCGCCCCCGGCGACAACAAGACCGTTCGCCGCGGGGTGTACGTCTACGGCAAGGACGCCGGCACCGTGAAGGGTGTCGTGGTCCGCGACCTCTACATCCACGACGTGCGGGGCGAGCTGCCCGCGGTGCTCGACCCGGGCAACATCGGCAGCTTCGTGGGCAAGGCCGCCAACGCCTCCGGCGGCATCATCGTCGAGGCGCAGGGCACGCAGGTGCCGACCGCCTTCGACGGGCTGGTGGTGGAGAAGAACCGCATCGAGGACGTCGACCGGCAGGGCATCTACACCTGGTCGAACTGGTGCGCACGCCCCGAGCTCGGGCGCTGGAAGGGAAGCATGTGCTTCGCCAACTGGTTCCCGCACACCAACATGACCTTCCGTGACAACCAGCTGAAGTCCATCGGTGGCGACGGCATCGTCATGAAGGGCGTGGCCGGTGGCGTGATCGAGGGCAACCGGCTCGACGGGTTCAACCGGCGCTCGAAGTCCAACAACGCCGGCATCTGGATGGCGAACGCCGACGACATCGTCGTGCGCGAGAACATCGCAGAGCGCGGCCTCGGCACCTTCGACAGCCAGGGCTACGACGTCGACCATGCCACGCACCGGATCACGGTGGAGCGCAACATCTCTCGCAACAACGACGGTGGCTTCCTGCTGATGTGTCCCGACGGCACGGGCAGCAGCGACGTGACCATCCGCAACAACATCAGCATCAACGACGGCACCAAGCACGTGGTCTTCCACGGGTGTGGTGGACCGGTGACGCGCGGCGTGTTCGAGAACAACACGATCTACATCGGTCCCGGCTTGTCGCCCAAGGTGTATGACGGCACGCGCACCATCGACCTGGCGATCCGCAACAACATCATCGTCAAGGAGGGTGCGGGCTCGGCTCCGTTCACCGTCCCGGCCGGCATGACCGTCGACCACAACGCCGTCAACGGCACCACGCCACCGGCGACTGCCACGAACACCGTGACGGCTCCCGTGCTGCTCATGGCCGGTGGGGTGCCTACCGCTGACGGATACCGTCTGCAAGAGGGCAGCTCCGCACTGGCCGCGGGTGTGGGGACGGGCTACACGGGTCCGGACTACTTCGGCAGCCCCACGCCGGCGCAGTCGCCCAACATCGGCGCCTACCAGGGGCCCGGGCTGGCGCGCACCGTCGCGAACGGGTGCGTGCCCGACCTGTCGGCCACGCCGGGGTCCGTGACCACGAAGGAGCGCGCCGTCGCGGTGACCTTCACCGTGAGCAACGACTGCGGCGCGGTGATGCCGCGCTGGCGCCTGTCGTTTGCGGCGTCGGAGGGTCTGACGGTCGGCAGCGGGACGCTCCAGCTGCCGGCGCTGCGTCCCGGTCAGAGCGTGAACCGCACGGTCACGGGCACGATCAGCCCGGAGCTGGTCGACGCCCGGCTCACCCTCGCGGCGACGCTCACCCGGGCCGGCGCAACCGTTCGCGAGCTGACCGTGCCCATCACGTTCCGTGACACGACCGGATGGGCCACAACCCAGTCCGAGACGTTCGACGCGATGCCGGTCGGTGCACCGCCGACCGGGTGGGCGGTCAGTGGCACCAAGCCCCCGGTGGTCGCAGACGTCGCTGGTGAGCGCGCCCTGCGCGCGGACGTCGCGGCCGGCACCAATGCCGCGGTCTGGACGACCTCACCGATGCCCGAGACGGTCCGGGTGGTGAGCCGCCTGCGGGCCACCGGCAGCGACGCCGCACTGGGTCTGCAGCTCCTCGACGCGGCCAACGCGCCCGTGGTGCGCCTCAGCCTCAACGCCAGCGGTGGGGTGTCGTACACAGACGGCTCGAGCTGGGTCGACACGTCGGTGTCCTACCCGGTCGGTGAGTGGATGACGCTCGAGGCGGTCGTCACCGGGTCGACCTACACCGTCTACCTCGACGACCAGCTGGTCGGCCAGGGCAAGGTCGAGCGGACGGGTGCCACGAAGGTGCGGGTGCAGACCCCGAGCCAGTCCCGCGGCATCGGCCAGTCCTTCGCCCTCGACGAGATCAGCATCCAGACCCGCTGATCCCCGCGACCCCGGTGGGCGTCGCCGCTTCCCTCACGACGGCGACGCCCACCGGCCCCAACCTGCGGCCCGTTCGGCGCCTAGGCTGAGTCCATGCGGATCGCGGTCCTGGACGACTTTGCGGGAGCTTTCGCGCAGACGGAGGCGGCGCGTCGCCTGGCCGGTCACGAGGTGGTGGCGTTCGCCGACTCGGTCCGCGGTGACGAGCTCGTCGCGCGACTCGACGGGTTCGACGCGGTGGTGCTCCTGCAGCAGCGGACGGGGCTGCCGCGCGAGGTCGTCGAACGGCTGCGAACCGTGCAGCTGGTCACCCAGACCGGCCGCAGCACAGCCCATCTCGACCTCGATGCCCTTGCGGCGCAAGGCATCACGGTCAGTGCTGGGGGTCTGAGCGACCCGGTGACGACGGCCGAGCTGACGTGGGCGCTCATCCTGGCGGCCCAGCGAAACCTGCCCGAAGAGGCCGCGCGCCTACGGGCCGGTCAGTGGCAGCACACGGTCGGACGACGGCTTGCTGGTCGCACGCTCGGCATCTGGGGGCTAGGCCGGATCGGTGGGCACCTGGCCCGCTATGGCCGGGCCTTCGGCATGGAGGTCCTCGTGTGGGGCCGTGACGGGTCACTCGAGCGGGCACGCGAGCAGGGGTATGCCGTGGCGCCCGACCGCGCGTCCCTGTTCGCCGCGAGCGACGTCCTGTCGGTTCACCTCCCTCTGAACGAGTCGACCCGGGGCATCGTGACGGCCGAAGACCTCCGTCGCATGGGCCCGGAGGCGTTGTTCGTCAACACTTCTCGCGCCGGACTGGTCGAGCCGGGAGCGCTGGAGCAGGCGTTGCGTGCGGGACGCCCCGGCCGCGCCGCCGTCGACGTCTTCGACGACGAGCCGGTGCTCGGTGCCGCTGATCCGTTGCTGGCCCTGCCGCAGGTCACGGCCACCCCGCACCTCGGGTACGTCGAGGAGGACGTGCTCGAGACCCTGTATGCCGCGGCGGCGGACCAGGTGCTCGCGTTTGCCGAGGGTGACCCCGTCGACGTGGTGGCCGCGCCCGCGAGGTGACCACGCGGCATACCCGGCAACAAGCGTCAGCCGATGACGCCGACGACCTGGAGGGCGGTCACGAAGGCGAGCACGAGACAGACCACGCCACCGATCCGGCGGATCAGCGCCAGCCGCACCCGGGCGAGTAGCGCCCGGCCGAGCGCCGCCCCCAGCGCGGACACCGTTGCCAGGGCGGCGAACGCGCCGATGAAGACGGACACGGGTTCGTGGAAGCGCAGCACCATGTTGGCGGTGAGGATCTGCGACAGGTCGCCCCACTCGGCGAGGAAGAGGATCGAGAACGACACCGCGATCGCCTTGAGGCCCACGGCCCGCGCAGCGCCCTTGTGCGAGAACTCCTCCTCGGTCTCCTGCTCCTCCTCGTCGGCCTTGTTCGCGCCGCGCAGCAGGATGATGCCGCCGATGAGGAACATGACGGCGGCGAAGATCTCGACCGGTCGTTTCGGCAGCTGCGCCAGCAGTCCGCCGATCGTGACCGCGACGAGGGTCTGCACGAGGAACGCGAGGCACACCCCGATCCACACGAACAGCGGGCGGTACCGCGTCGCGAGGACGAGGGTGGCGACGAACGTCTTGTCCGGCAGCTCCACGAAGAAGATCGCGCCGAAGACGATCGCCATGGTGGCGAGGTCGAAGTCCATGTCGCGTCGACTCTATCCGCGTGACCCCAATACGCTGGCCGGGTGTCCGACGCCAGCCTGATCGCCGCGGTGGCGGTCGCGGTGGCCGTCACCGCGCTCGCCCTGGCCGCGCTCGCCACCACGCGCGCCCGCCGGCTCGAGCGTCGCCTGCACGCCCTGGAGACCCAGCGTCCGGTCGGCGCCGGCGACCTCGCCGCCCTGCGCGCCGACATCGCCCAGGCGCTGCGGCACGTCGCGGTGGTCCGTTACGACGCGTTCGGTGACATGGGCGGCCGGCTGTCGTTCAGCGCCGCCGTCGTCGACGACTCGGGTGACGGCCTGGTCCTGTCCTCGATCCACGCGCGCGGTGAGTCCCGCACCTATGCCAAGGGTGTCGTCGGGGGCGAGTCGGACGCGACCCTGACCCCGGAGGAACAGCAGGCGCTGGCCTCCGCTCGCACCGGTTCGAAGGATGCCTGAGCGACGATGACGACCTACGCCTACCTCGGCCCCGAGGGCACCTTCACCCAGATGGCGCTCGATGCGTGGTCCCCGGCGCGCGGCGCCGAACAGCGCCCGTGCGGCTCGGTCGACCAGGCGTTGGCGCTGTTGCGTGCGGGGGAGGTCGACGGTGCGATGGTGCCGATCGAGAACTCCGTCGAGGGCGGTGTCAGTGCCACCCTCGACGCGCTCGCCAGCGGCGACCCGCTCGTCGTGGTGGCCGAGGTGCTCGTGCCCATCACCTTCGTGCTCGCTGCGCGGCCGGGTATGCCGCTGGCGGACGTGCGTGCCGTCGGCACCCACTCGCACGCCTGGGCGCAGGTGCGTGGGTGGATGGAGTCCAACCTCCCCGACGCGGTCTACGTGCCGACCCTGTCCACCGCCGCTGCGGCGGAAGGCCTTGCAGCGCAAGGCGACTCACCGGCATACGACGCTGCTGTCTGTGCCCCGGTGGCTGCCCGCAACCACGGACTCGACGTCCTCGCCGAGGGAATCGGCGACAACGCGGCCGCGGTGACCCGCTTCGTGCTGGTGGCGCGGCCCGGTGCCCTGCCCAAGCGCACCGGTGCCGACAAGACGACCCTCGTGCTGTTCCAGCGTGACGACCACGCGGGCGGTCTGCTCGAGCTGCTCGAGCAGTTCTCGGTGCGCGGCATCAACCTGTCACGGTTGGAGTCGCGTCCGACCAAGGAGTCGATGGGGTCCTACTGCTTCTCGATCGACATCGAGGGACACGTCCTCGACGAGCGGGTGGGGGAGGCGCTGCTGGGACTCAAGCGGGTGTGCGCCGACGTGCGGTTCCTCGGCAGCTATCCCGCGGCGCACGGCACCGCGGTGCAGGTCAGCCCGGTCACCACGGACGCGGCGTTCGCCGACGCCCGTGCCTGGCTCCGCGACCTGCGCACCCCCACCTGACCCTCGGGGGGGCGGGGCTACTTCTTCTCGCGCCAGGCGCGTTCGAACGGCAGCCGCCACGCGTGCGGGGTGATCAGCTGGTGGATGGCGTTCGGGCCCCAGGACCCCTCGGGGTAGGGCTTGACCTCCGGCGGGTCGTCGAGCAGCGGTTGCGAGCGCTCCCACAGCGACTCGATGCCCTCCGCGGTGGTGAACAGCGTGTGGTCGCCGCGCATCGCATCGAGCATGAGCCGCTCGTAGGCCTCGAGCACGTCACCGGCCCGTTCGGTCTCGCGCGTGGAGAACTGCATCGACAGCTTCTCCAGCCGCATGCCCGGCCCGGGCCGCTTGCCGTAGAACGACAACGACACCTTCGACTCGTCGGCGAGGTCGAACGTCAGGTGGTCCGGTCCCGCCGAGCCCACGCCCGAGTTGTGGGGGAACATCGACCGCGGGGCCTCCTTGAACGCGATCGAGATGATCCGCGCCCCCTCGGCCATCTTCTTGCCGGTGCGCAGGTAGAACGGCACGCCGGCCCACCGCCAGTTGTCGAGCCCTACCTTGAGCGCGATGAACGTCTCGGTGTCGGAGTCCGGTGCGACGCCCTTCAGTGAGGTGTAGCCGGCGAACTGGCCGCGCACCACGTCGTCGGGGTCGATCGGCAGCAGCGATCGGAAGACCTTGTTCTTCTCCTCCGAGATGGCGCGCGGCTCCAGCGCGGTCGGCGGCTCCATCGCCACGAACGCCATCACCTGGAACAGGTGCGTGACGACCATGTCCTTGTAGGCGCCGGTCGACTCGTAGAAGTTGGCGCGCTCGTCCAGCCCGAGGGTCTCGGGGATGTCGATCTGCACGTGGTCGATGAAGTTGCGGTTCCAGATCGGCTCGAACAGCCCGTTGGCGAACCGGAAGGCGAGGATGTTCTGCGCCGCCTCCTTGCCGAGGAAGTGGTCGATCCGGAAGATCTGTTCCTCGTCGAAGGTCTCGTGCACCTTGTCGTTCAAGGCGATCGCGCTCTTCAGGTCGGTGCCGAACGGTTTCTCCATCACCACTCGCGACCCGTCGACCAGCCCCGCCTCGCGCAGCGTGTTGAGCACGGACACCGCGGCCTTCGGCGGCACCGACAGGTAGTGCAGCAGCAGCTTGGAGTCGCCGCCCAGCTGCGCCTGCGCCCGGTGCACGGCGTCGGCGAGCGCCTGCGGCCCGGCGCTCTGCGGCACGTACGTCAGGTGGTCGTCGAACTCGTCCCACTGCTCCGCCGTCAGCTTGTGCGACCCGAACTCGTCGATCGCCTGCTTTGCGAACTCGCGGAACTGCGCGTCGTCCATCTCCTCCAGCGACGTGCCGACGACCCGGATGTCGGGCGCGAGGTCGCTGGTCACCAGGTAGGCCAGGCCCGGCAGCAGCTTGCGTCTGGCCAGGTCGCCGGTGGCGCCGAACAGGACCACGACGTGCGGCTCGACCGGTTCGAGCGGGCTGCGACTGCTCACCCGGTCGCTCGCGGGATAGGAGATCGTCTGCGGGCGGGGCGGTGTGGCTTCGGGCACGCTTCCGATCATGGCACCGCCGTGGTGGGCTTGCACGACCCAGGTATGCCGCGTGGCCGGCGGAGCGCGTCCCTTACGTCACGTCGTGGCTGCCTCGGCACTGGTCGCCGGCGAGGACTCATCGGCTGACGCCGACCGGGCACGCTGGCGCCACCAGCCATACGCGATCAGGGCGCACCCGATCCCGTTGAGCAGGCCCACGACCACATCGGTCAGGTGGTGCATGCCCCGGTAGAGCCGCGCGTAGGCGACGAGGAGCGGCAGCACCAGGCACACCGTCGTCGTCACCCACCGCAGCCAGGGCCTGGCGATGCGCTGCGCCATCAGCGCGAGCACGAGGTAGAGCGCGGTCGAGGCGCCCACGTGGCCGCTGGGGTAGCTCGACGTGGGTGGTGCGGGGTCGAGGTGCTCGACGTGTGGGCGTGGCCGCCCGACCACGGCCGTGGCGATGACGAAGATGGTGGCCTGCAACGAGATCGCGATGGCCGGCACCACCGACCACCGCCAGTCGCGGGTTCGCCAGAGCAGGGCCACGGTCACGAGCACGCAGACACCGATGACGTACTCGGTGTTGCCGATGTGCGACCACAGCATCGTGATCGTGTTCCACGTGGGGCTGCGGTCGTCGGCGAGCGCCTGGTTGACCGCCTCTTCGTCCTTGGCCACCCCGGTGAAGGGTCCGGTGAGCAGCGCCCCGACCCCCAGGATCGCCAGCCAGATGGCTACGCCGGGAGCGATGGCGCGGGTGACGAAGGAGCTTGCGTCCTCCCGATGAAACCGACCCACGACGCGAGGCTAATGCCGAATCCCAGAACCCACCCGGCAACCACGTCCGACGCGAAGTGGACCCCGAGGAAGACCCGGTCGAGCCCGATGACCAGCACGCCGAGGACGGCGAGGACCATGACCAGGCGGCGGCCCGGTTTCGACAGGACCGGCCAGAGCAGCAGGACGACGACCGTGGCCACGACGGCCGCGTTGAAGGCGTGCCCCGACGGGAACGAGTAGCCCGGGGCATGCGACAGGGGTTCGTCGATGACCGGTCGGGCCCGTTGCACCAGCACCTTCAGGAGCAGGCCCACGGGCCAGGCAACCATCATCGTCACGAAGGCCCACAGGGCCCGCGTCCGCAGGCCGCGCCCGAGCCACACCCAAGCGCACACGGCCGTCGCCGCGGCATACAGCACCCAGGGCTGGCTCACCGCCTGCAGCACCGTGAGGCCCGTCCCGAGCCCGGCGCTGCGGGCAAGGTCGGTCGCGTCCGCGGCGACCGCCCCGTCGACGGCGACCAGTGCGTCCCAGCGCTGCCGCACGGCATACCCGAGGATCGCGACGGGCAGCGCGAACAGCGCCATGCAGACCGCTCCCCGGGTCAGCCTGCGCGCGCGGTTCGCGCCCCCGGGTGACGCCACGGGTCAGGCCGTCGCGCCCACCCGCACCACGAGCGAACCGGGGAGGACCTCGGCCGAGATGGCGCGCGCCTTGCCGATGGTGTCGCCGTCGACCTGGGCCTCCTCGGGCCGGTCGGCGCGCACCGAGATCTCACGGGCGGTGTGGTGGTCGACGCGCTGGTGCCCCTTGCGCTGCTTGGACGCGATGCGGGCGGCGACAGCGGCCCAACCCACGATTCCCTTGGGGGACAACAGGACTGCGTCGAGGTGACCGTCGTCGACCTCGGCGTCGGGCAGGAGCACGAGACCGCCGACGAGCTTGCCGACGTTGCCGATGACGACCGTGCGGGTGCGGCGGGTGAACTCTTCGGTGTCGTCGATCTTCACGCGCACCTTGAACTGCGGTCCACGCAGGTTGCGCGTGCCGGAGACCATGTAGGCCAGCGGGCCGACCTTGGCCTTGAGGCCCTCGGGTGCGTCGGCCATGATCGCCGCGTCGAAGCCGAAGCCGGCCATGACGAGGAAGATGTGCTGCTCCGGGCGCTGGTCCTCGCCGCTCTTGTCCACGGTGAGCCGGCCGACGTCAATCCGCTTGTTCTGCCCGGTGAGCGCCACCTCGAGCGCGTCGTCCAGGTCGGCGAACGGCAGCTCGAGGTTGCGAGCCAGCAGGTTGCCGGTGCCACCTGGCAGCAGGCCCAGCGGGGTGTCGGTGTCGACGAGCGCGGCCGCGACGCTGCGGACCGTGCCGTCACCCCCGAGGGGGCAGACGAGGTCGACGCCCTGCTCGAGCGCCTCACGGGCCTGCCCGGTGCCCGGGTCCTTCTCGGTGGTCTCGATGAACAGCGGCGACTGCCACCCCCGCTGCACCACCTGACGGGTGATGTGGGCCTTGGTGCCCTCGAGGTCGTCGAACTTGGTCGGGTTGACGATGATGGCGACGCGGCGCTTGGGTGTCTCGGTCACTGTCCCCTCCGGACGGAACTCGTTGCGGTGTGGTCGTCGGCTCCACCGGCTGGCCCGGTGGGCACCCCGGCCGCGCCGGCGTGGCCGCGCCGACAGCGACGCGATGAGCGTGGCGAGGGCGATGACGAGCACGACCGCCCCGATGGCGACCCAGCCTGCATGGTCCGAAAGCACCCGCCGAAACTACCCCACGCGGTGGTCCATATGCGCAGGCCAGGTGGTGGTTAGGGTGATCTGGTGGCTGACACCAAGGACTGGACCTGGACCCTGGAACGGGTCTGCCCCGAGTGTGGCTTCGACGCGGGCGGCGTGCCGGCCGACGGCATCGCGAGCCTGACGCTCGAGCTCACCCGGCCGTGGCCGCAGGTGTTGCAGCGCTCGTCCGTGCGGGAGCGGCCGGCTCCCGAGGTCTGGTCGGAGCTGGAGTATGCCGCGCACGTGCGCGACGTGTGCCGCGTCTTCGACGGCCGGGTGCGGCAGCTGCTCGTGGAGGACCCGGCCGAGTTCGAGAACTGGGACCAGGACCAGGCCGCGGTCGACGGACGCTACGACGAGCTCGACCCGGCCACGGTCGCCGGTGAGCTCGTGGCCGCTGCGGCGGCCGTGTCCGAGGCGTTCGCCCAGGTGCCCGAGGGCGCGTGGTCGCGCCGCGGCATACGCAGCAACGGCTCGCACTTCACGGTGCTGACGCTGGGGCAGTACATGCTCCACGACCTGGCGCACCACCTGCACGACGTGCGTGCGTGACGCGCACCTCGTGCACGGGCCAGTAGCGGTCGTGCAGGACGGTGAGCAGGCTGAGCAGGAAGACGAAGAAGATCGAGGCGTCGCGGTTGACGTCGTCGCCGCGCCCGAGCAGTGAGTCGCTGACCAGGACGATCGCGATGTTGACGGCGAGCCGGATCACGAAGGCCACCGCGATCGACTCGACCGAGTTGGTGCGCTGGGCGGCCCAGATCGACAGCGCGGCGTTGAACACCACGATGACCGCCAGCCCGAGGAAGAGGTCGAGGTTGCTCATCCGCAGACCCGGCAGCACCTGGGCGAAGATCACGCTGAGCAGGCCGACCAGCACGGCCTTCTCGAGCGTGACCCAGGACCAGACGCGGGCGTGCGTCGCCGTCCAGGCGGTGCGTTCGGCGGCCGTGTCGATCTCCACGGGGGTCGGTTCGGCGGCAACCCGCCAGCCCCAGTCCGGCGGTCCGAGCCGGGGCACGACGCGGCGGCGCACCACGACCAGGGCCACCGCCACCAGCAACGCCAGCACCGGCAGGACCCACCAGTGGGCCGCGATCTCGTCGGTGAGGTCGAGCCGGGCGATGTGGATCCACCACTCCTGGGGCAGCTTGACCACGACCCAGATCACCGCCGCGACACCGACCCACCAGCGCAGGTCGAATCTCCTTGGGTCCCAGCGCAACCGCAGCAGCTCGTAGGCGATGAAGAAGTACTCGAAGGTGTTGGGGAACACGATGAGCAGCGGCCGCCACTGGGTCAGCTCGAAGGCCAGCACGCCCACGAGCCGGTAGAAGTAGAGGAAGTGCGCGGCCGCGAAGGCGGCCGGGCTGGTCCAGTTCCGCATCGCGGCGAGGTAGGCCAGCGCGAGGTAGTAGACGTCCATCGCCTTGTCGTAGCCCTGGTAGCCGGGCGGGTCGTAGCCGAACGACTGGAAGATCGTCTGGTCGACACCGTCGAGGACGAGGCAGGCGACGATCGCGGGCAGCGGGTACTTGAAGATGAACAGCGGCAGCGCGAAGCGGCCGCCGACGACGGCCAGGAACACGACCGTCGCGGCATCCATGGGCCGGAGTCTGTCAGGCCTTCTGCGGGTGCCCTGTCAGCGCGGCCGCGCCGCCCATGACGAGGAAGATCGAGCCGGAGACGTACTTCTGCCGCTCGACCGCCTTGGGGTGACGGGACAGCCAGCGCCCGACGCCACCGGCGGAGAGGGCGTAGAAGCTGTCGAACACCGCGCCGATGACGACGAAGATCGCGCCGAGCACCAGCACCTGCGCCCAGATTGGCCCCGCCTCGCGGTGCAGGAACTGCGGGAAGAACGCGACGAAGAAGACCGCCGTCTTGGGGTTGGAGATGCCGACCGCGAACGCGTCGAGGAAGGCGCGGCGTGGGCTCACGACCGGCGCCCGGTCGAGCGAGAAGTGCCCCTTGCTGCGGAACTCGCGGACCGCCAACCACAACAGGTATGCCGCGCCGGCGTACTTCACGACCGCGAAGGCCACCACCGAGGAGCTGATCACCGCGGACAGCCCGAACGCCGTGGCCACGACCATGCACGCGGTCGCCGTCTCGATGCCGGCCATCGACGCGACCGCCAGCCGCGGGTTGCTCTGCCCGATGCCGCGCGAGATGAGGAACAGCATGGCTGGCCCGGGCAGCAGGATCAGCGCGGTGGCGGCGAGGGCGAACGTGCCCAAGGTGGCGGCGGACGGCATACCGGCAAGGATCGGGCCGGACCACGCTGGGAGGCAACGGGTAATCACGTGGCGGACCGCCGCGGACCCCTCGGTAGGCTGACCCGGTGATCGACATCAAGCTCCTGCGCGACGACCCGGACCTCGTCCGGGCCAGCCAGCGCGCCCGTGGTGAGGACGAAGGGGTCGTGGACGCGGCCCTGGCTGCGGACGAGCGTCGCCGGTCATCCCTCACCGAGTTCGAGCGGCTGCGCGCCGAGCAGAAGTCGATGGGCAAGCAGGTCGCCAAGGCCCAGGGCGACGAGAAGCACGCCCTCCTGACCCGCACCAAGGAGCTCGCGGCCGAGGTCAAGTCGCTGCAGGCCGACGCCGACGCGGCGCAGGCCGAGCTCGACGGGCTCGTCCGGTCGATCGGCAACGTCGTGGAGCCGGGTGTGCCCGTGGGCGGCGAGGACGACTACACAGTCCTCGAAACCGTAGGCACGCCAACGGAGTTCGACTTCGAGCCGCTCGACCACCTCGCCCTCGGTGAGAAGCTCGCGGCCATCGACATGGAGCGCGGCGCCAAGGTGTCGGGGTCGCGGTTCTACTTCCTCTCCGGCGTCGGCGCACGACTGGAGCTGGCGCTGCTCAACCTGGGCATCGCGCAGGCCGTCGAGCACGGCTTCACGCCGATGATCACGCCCACCCTGGTCAAGACCGACGTCATGGCCGGCGCCGGGTTCATCGACAAGCACAGCGAGGAGGTCTACCGGCTCGCCGACGACGACCTCTGGCTCACCGGCACCTCCGAGGTCGCGCTCGCGGGCTACCACGCCGACGAGATCCTCGACCTCAGCGACGGCCCCAAGAGGTATGCCGGGTGGTCGGCGTGCTACCGCCGCGAGGCCGGGTCGCACGGCAAGGACACCCGCGGCATCATCCGCGTGCACCAGTTCCACAAGGTCGAGATGTTCACCTACTGCCGCGTCGAGGACGCGGTCGAGGAGCACCAGCGGCTGCTCTCGCTGGAGCGCGACATGATGGCCAAGATCGAGGTGCCCTACCGCATCATCGACACCGCCGCGGGCGACCTCGGCGGGCCAGCCGCGCGCAAGTTCGACATCGAGGCGTGGGTGCCCACGCAGGGTCGCTACCGCGAGCTGACGTCGACGTCGAACTGCACGACCTACCAGGCGCGGCGACTGGGCACCCGCGAGCGGGACCCGCACGGCGGCAACGGAACTCGCACCGTCGCCACACTCAACGGCACTCTCGCCACCACCCGGTGGATGGTCGCGATCCTCGAGAACCACCAGCAGGCCGACGGCTCGGTCGTGGTCCCCGAGGCGCTGCGTCCCTTCCTCGGCCTCGAGGTGCTGCGCCCGGTCTGATCGCGGTCTAGGTTGAGGTCATGAGTGACCGCCAGCTGCCGAAGTGGTCCGAGCTCAAGCCGTTGCTGCGGCCCAAGCCGGTCACGCTCAACGCGACCGACCGGCGGCTCGCGTCGGCCGTGACGATCGCCGACCTGCGCCGGCTCGCCAAGCGCCGCACGCCGACCTCGGTCTTCGACTACACCGACGGTGCCGCGGAGGAGGAGCACAGCCTGCGGCGGGCGCGGGAGACCTATCGCGACCTGACGTTCCACCCGCGGGTGCTCACCGGCCACGGCGAGGTCGACACCACGACCATGGTGCTCGGCAAGCCGTCCGCGCAGCCATTCGGTTTCGGCCCAACGGGTTTCACACGGATGATGCAGCACGAGGGTGAGGCGGCTGTCGCCCACGTCGCCGAGCGGATGGACATCCCCTACGGCCTGTCGACCCTGGGCACCACCAACATCGAGGAGCTCGCAGCGGCCGCGCCGGGCACCCGCAAGTGGTTCCAGCTCTACGTCTGGCGCGACCACGGCCCGGCCGAGGACCTCATGGCGCGCGCCAAGGAGAACGGGTTCGAGGCGCTCATGCTCACCGTCGACTGCCCGGTCGGCGGCAACCGACACCGCGATGTCCGCAACGGTTTCGCGATCCCGCCGGCCCTCACCGTCAAGACCGTCCTCGACGGAGCGATGCACCCCAACTGGTGGGTCAACTTCCTCACCACGCCGCCGTTGCGGTTCGCCTCACTCGAGTCCTGGGGCGGCACGGTCGGCGAGATGATGAACGCGCTCTTCGACCCGACCATGTCGCTCGACGACCTCGACTGGGTGCGCCGCACCTGGGACGGGCCGCTCATCGTCAAGGGTGTGCAGACCGTCGAGGACGCCAGGGCCATCCTCCACCACGGCGCCGACGCGATCGTGCTGTCCAACCACGGCGGACGCCAGCTCGACAAGGCCCTGCCGCCGGTACGGCTCCTGCCCCGCGTGCGCGAGGCGGTCGGTCCGGACGCCGAGGTCATGGTGGACACCGGTGTCATGTCGGGGTCCGACGTGGTCGCGGCGGTGGCGCTCGGGGCGAGCTCGGTGCTCGTCGGACGCGCCTACCTCTACGGCCTCATGGCCGGGGGCGAGCGTGGCGCGCAGCGGGCGGCCGACATCCTTGCCGAGGAGGTGCGGCGCACCATGGCGCTTCTCGGGGCGGCGAAGGTCACCGACCTGAGGCCCGAGATGGTCGAGCTCGCGCCCCAGGGCGCGCCGCGCTAGCCGCAGGTATGCCGCGTGGCGGGCTGGCTGGTCGAGGGGCTTGGTCGAGGGGTCACGGCGCGCTGAAGAATCGCGAGTCGTTCAGCGCGCCGTGACCCCTCGACGGTGGATGCGCGGCACCGCGGTCAGTCGAAGCGGTAGGCCGTCTGGCCGTGCGGTGCCTTGGTGAACGAGCGGACGGTGCGTGGCCGGACCCAGAAGACCAGGGCCGGGTTGTCGTCGGGTCTGAAGTGCTCGTCGTCGACCTCGAAGTCCCAGTCGGACCCGTACTTCGCGCGGTAGGCGTCGGCGACCGCGCGCAGGTTGTCGGCCCCCTGGATGCGGGTCACGGTGCCTTCCACCACCACGTCGTGCCCGTCGGTCCACGTGTTCGACCCCGTCGTCACGGCGACGTCGGGGTTGGCGGCGAGGTTGCGCGCTTTCTGCTCGCTGGGCCCGGTGCAGAAGGCGAAACCGTCCTCGTGCCAGATCCCGACCAGGGGCGTGACGTGCGGGCTCGACCCGTCGCGGATGGTCGTGAGCCAGTAGAGCTCGGCATCGACGATCACCTGCTGCACGGCCGGCCAGTCGGGCGCCTTCGCGGTCGGCTCGCTATACCGGCTGTCGAAGTCAGGTGTCGGATCCGTGGCCATGCGCTCAGTGTCCTCCCCGATAGGTTGGGCCGCATGGCAGACGCCTTCGCGCCCCACCTCGTCGCGCTCGACGTCGACGGCACCACGATCAACCACGCGGGCGACCTCTCGCCGGCGGTGGCCGAGGCGGTGCGTGCGGTCGCGGACGCCGGTCACCACGTCGTCATCTCGACCGGCCGATCGATCGTCGCCACCACGCCGATCCTCGACGTGCTGGGGCTGACGACGGGGTATGCCGTGTGCTCCAACGGGGCGGTGACGCTCGCCCTGGATCCCAATGAGGAGAAGGGGTTTCGGATCGAGGAGGCCGTCACCTTCGACGCGCGTCCCGCGCTCGAGCTGCTGCGGGCGGAGTGGCCCGACGCCGTGGTCGCCGTCGAGGAGCTGGGTGTCGGGTTCAAGCTCAACGCACCGTTTCCCGACGGCGAGCTCCAAGGTGAGCTGCGCATCGTCCCGTGGGAGGAGCTCGTCGCCGACCCCGTGACCCGCGTGACGTTCCGGGCACCCGACGGCACGGCCGAGGACTTCCTCGCGCTCACCGAGCGCATCGGCCTGCACGGCGTCAACTACGCGGTCGGCTTCTCCGCCTGGCTCGACCTCAACCCCGAGGGTGTCTCCAAGGGCTCCGCGCTGGAACTCGTGCGTCGGCACCTGGGCGTCGAGCCGGCATACACGGTCGCGGTCGGTGACCAGCGCAACGACGTGGAGATGTTGCGCTGGGCAGCGCGAGGCGTGGCCATGGGCAACGCCCCGGACGAGGTCAAGGAGGTCGCCGACGAGGTCACGTCCGACGTCGACGACGACGGCCTGGTGCCGGTGCTGCGCTCACTGCCCGGCGTTCGCTGAGGTCGCCTACCGGCAGCGCCCAAGTTCCGTCCTGAGGGGGAGGGCGCGTCATCCGGCGGTGAATAGGCTGGGACGGTGAGCCAGCCGACGACCGCGCGCCGTTCCCTGCGCCAGCGAGTCGCCGACTTCTTCGCCTTCGACGACCCGTGGGTGCGCCCCGGCGCCCTGACCGCGCAGGACTGGGCCGTGGGCGGTGTCGCCATCGTGATCTCGGTGACCCTGCTCGAGCTGAGCCGGGGCATCGGCACGCTCAACGGCGTGGAGGCGCCCCGGTGGGTGCAGATCCTGGCGGTGGCGCTGGGGGCCGGCCTGCTCATCGGCCGTCGACGGTGGGCGCTCGCCGTGGCCGTGCTCGGCGCGGTGCACATGTTCGTCCTCGGCATCACGATGCCGATGGTCATGGCGCAGTTCGCGATGCAGGTCATCTACTTCGCGATCTTCTTCTCCGGCGTCGCCTGGGCGCGCAGTCGCCGTGACATGGGGGTGGTGGTCGGCGGCGTCGTGGTGTTCATGTTCGCCTGGGTCGCCTGGCAGTTCGCCGTGGGGTCCGGCATGGACAGCCTGCGCGAGGAGATGGCGCCCAAGGCCGCGCAGTCCGGCGGCTTCCTCCCGCTCATCACGTCCTACGTCCTCACCACCGCGATCGTGAACGTCCTCTACTTCGGCGGCGCGGTCATCGGCGGACAGGTCTCGTGGCGGGCGGCGCGGCAGGGTGCCCGGCTCGGGGAGCAGGCGCGGACCATCGCCGACCAGACCGAGGAGCTGCAACGGCAGGCGGTCCTCGCCGAGCGGCTGCGCATCGCCCGTGAGCTGCACGACGTCGTCGCCCACCACGTCTCGGTCATCGGCATCCAGGCCGGCGCGAGCCGTCGGGTGCTCACCACCGACCCGCCCGCGGCGACCGCCGCGCTCAGCCAGGTGGAGGCGTCGTCGCGCGAGGCGGTCGCCCAGATGCGCTCGCTCGTCGGAGCACTGCGCGACCCGGCTGACGGCGCCCCCGACGGCCGGGACAAGCGGGCCCCGGAGCCAGGCCTGTCCGACGTGGCCGCCCTGGTGGGTGAGGCCGAAACCGCAGGCCTGTCAACGGCATACGAGACGGTTGAGGCGACGCCGGGCGCGCTCGGTGAGCTGCCGGGGGCGCTCGGCCTGGCCATCTACCGCATCGTCCAGGAGGCGCTGACCAACGTGCGCAAGCACTCGACGGCCAACCACGTCGGGGTGGTCGTGCGTGTCGACCCCACCGGGGACAAGCCCTTCGCCGAGGTGGAGGTCGTCGACAACGGGCGCCCGCGACCCGGCACGTCGGGGTCGGGTCTGGGGCTGCTGGGCGTGCGGGAACGCGCGGCTGCCCGGCGAGGTCTCGTCGAGGTCGGGCCGCGCGTGGGCGGCGGATACCGGGTGCGGGTGCGGTTCCCGCTCGAGGAACGCGAGGGTGCGCGATGACGCGGGTGCTGCTCGTCGACGACCAGGCGCTGGTGCGGTCCGGGTTCCGGATGATCCTGTCGGTCGAGCCGGACCTCGAGGTCGTCGGTGAGGCCGCCGACGGCGCCGAGGCCGTGCGCGTCGCCCGGGCCGAACGGCCCGACGTGATCCTCATGGACGTGCAGATGCCCGGCACCGACGGCATCGAGGCCACCCGCCAGGTGGTCGCCGAGGACCTCGCCAAGGTCGTCATCCTCACGACGTTCGACCGCGACGACTACCTGTTCGACGCGCTCGACGCGGGGGCGAGCGGGTTCCTGCTCAAGAACGCCGAACCCGAGGCACTCGTCGACGCGGTGCGCGCGGTCGCGGGCGGCCACGCACTGCTCGCACCCGAGGTGACCAAGCGGGTGATCGCACGGATGACGGCCGGCGACGCACGGGAAGCAGCGGCTCAGCAGGCGCAGCCAGCACCGCCCCCCGGCCTGGACCTGCTCACCGAGCGCGAACGTGAGGTGCTCGTGCTCGTCGCGGAGGGCCTGTCCAACGCCGAGGTCGCAGCCCGCCTCGTCGTGGGGGAGGCGACCGTCAAGACGCACGTGTCGAACGTGCTCGCCAAGCTCCACCTGCGCGACCGGGTCCAGGCCGTCGTGTGGGCGCACCGAGCTGGTCTCATCCCTGCGGGGGAGTGAGGTATGCCGCGTGGCCGGCCACGCGGCACCCAACTTCCGTCCCGAGGCGGATCCGGTTGGTGGGCAACGGTCCTAGCGTTGGGGCCATGTTGGAGATCAAGGGGCTGACCCGACGGTTCGGGGACAAGACAGCCGTTGACCACGTGAGCTTCCCGGTGCCCGATGGTGGGCTGACCGGGTTCGTCGGGGGCAACGGGGCTGGAAAGACCACCACGATGCGGATGGTCATGGGGGTGCTCCAGGCGCACGATGGCGAGGTGCTGTGGGACGGCACGCCGATCACCGCGGCCGAGCGGCGCCGGATCGGGTACATGCCCGAGGAGCGGGGCCTCTACCCCAAGCAGGCCATCGCCGACCAGCTCGTCTACCTGGCTTCGCTGCGGGGCATGGACCCGGGTGCTGCGCGGGCGGCCGTCATGGAGCTGCTCGAGCGGTTCGGGCTGGCCGAGCGCGCCAAGGACCACGTCGAGAAGCTGTCGCTCGGCAACCAGCAGCGCGTGCAGATCATCGCCGCGCTGGTGCCGCAGCCGGATGCGCTCATCCTCGACGAGCCGTTCTCGGGACTCGACCCGACCGCGGTCGACTCGATGGCGGGGCTGCTGCGTGAACACACGAGTCGCGGTGTGCCCGTGCTCTTTTCGTCGCACCAGCTCGACCTCGTCGACCGGCTGTGCGACCGCCTGGTCATCATGGCGCAGGGCAAGGTCGTCACGCAGGGGACGGCCGAGGAGCTGCGCGCGGGTGGGCCGGTGCGCTACGAGCTCGTCACGGCCGGCGACGCCGGCTGGGTGCGCGACCTGCCCGGCATCCACGTGGCCGACGTCGACGGGCGCACCGCGCTGCTCGAGGTCGTCGAGTCCGGTGCCGAACAGCGCGTCCTCGAGCAGGCCATTCGACGCGGTCCGGTCGAGGAGTTCCGGCGCGTCGTCCCCCGACTCAGCGAGATCTACCAGGAGGCCACGTCATGAGCACCCGCACCGACCAGACGTCGCAGGCCGAAGCGACCACGCGGCATACGCCAACGACCGGCCGCGGCACCGAGGCGCAGCAGCCGCGCACCGCGACGCGAGGAGCGTGGCTCCAGGTCGCGAGGCGCGAGGTGCTGGTCAAGCTGACCGACAAGGGCTTCCTCATCAGCACCGTCGTCACGGTGCTGCTCATCGGCGCGGTGCTGGCCATCCAGGGCTTCATGCAGAACCGCACGAGCACCTTCGACGTGGTCACCACCGACTCCACTGCCGCTGCCATGGTCGACCGCATCGCCGACCGGGCACCGGACATCGACGACAAGGTCGCGGTGAAGGCAGGCACCGAGAGTGATGCCGCCGCGGCGCGGGCGGCGGTGCAGGACGAGAAGGTCGACGCCTGGCTCCAGCGCACCGACTCCGGCTGGACCCTCGTCACCAAGGACACCGCGGACAGTGACCTGAGCACCGTCGTGTCCACCGTGGTGCGCGAGACCGCCCTCGCCGACAACGCCACCAAGGCGGGCACGACGATGGCGGCCCTGCAGGCCGGGACCACCGTGACCGCCCAGCAGCTCGACGGCAACGCCGAGCGGTCGGGCCTCGTGACGGCCCTGGGGTTCATCTTCGCGATCCTGTTCTACCTCGCGTCGATCATGTTCGGCATGACCCTCGCCAGTAGCGTCGTCGAGGAGAAGCAGTCACGCATCGTCGAGATGATCGCCGCGGCAATTCCGTTGCGGCAGCTGCTCGCCGGCAAGATCATCGGCAACACGGTGCTGGCGTTCGGGCAGATGGCGCTGTACGTCGGCGTCGGGCTGGTCGGCATGTCCTTCACGGACTACGGCAAGTACGTCGCCGGCCTGTCGGGGTCGATCGGCTGGTTCCTCGCGTTCTTCCTCGTCGGGTTCGTGGCGCTGGCCTGCCTCTGGGCGGTGGCCGGTGCGCTCGCGAGCCGCACCGAGGACATCCAGTCGACGTCGATGCCGATCACGATGCTGATGATGCTGATGTACTTCGGGGCGCTGTTCCTCGACGGGACCGCCCGGGCGATCGGGTCGTTCATCCCGCCCGTCTCCTCGATCCTCATGCCCATGCGGGTACTGGCAGGTGAGGTGTCGTGGTGGGAGCCGGCGCTGGCACTGCTGCTGCTCGTCGCCTTCGCGGTCGGGCTGATCCTCGTCAGCGAGCGGATCTACCGCCGGGCGCTGCTGCAGACCGGCGGCAAGCTGTCGGTCAAGGACGCGTGGCGCACCCAGGAGTGACCCGGCGGCATACGACTCGTGTCAGCGAGACTGGAGCGCGTCCAAGGCGACCGACATGGCCAGGCCGACGCGCCAGTCGAGCTGGTAACCGTTGCCCAGCTTGGGGATCGTGATGTCGTAGCGGTCCCGGAGGGACATCTTGCGCTCCGAGGTCAGCACCACCGAACCGTCGGCGGTCTTGAAGTCGAAGTGGAAGATGAACGGCAGAGGGATCTCGCCGATGACCGGGACGAACTCCCAGATGCGGCGCAGGATCGCGATGTTCCGGTTGCGCTCGGTGCCGAACGCCTGGAGTCCGTCGGGTGTCCCGAGGTGCCACGACGATCGCAGCAGCGACTTGCCGAAGTCCTTATTGAACCAGCCGATCGGGGTGCCGGCCGCGTCGAAGACGTCGTAGGTGGCGCCGAGGTCCATCCGCTGGCGGGCCTTGAAGGAGAACACCGGCTGGCTGCGGGCCTCGTCGGCGTAGAACGTGACCTGCTCCTTGAACGCCATGCGCTTCTGCTGCGCCACGGCGATCACGGGGCCCTCGGCACCGTTCGCGTCGACGGGGCGGATCTCGTAGCGGTTGACCATCATGGTCAGCTTCTGGCGCAGGGCGTAGCGCTCCGGCATGGGCTGCTGGCTCATGGGCAGCAGTCTAGGTTGGGTCACATGGCTCGCATGGCTCGCATGGAGTTCGAGGTGACGGCGGACGACACGGCGATCGCGCTGGGGAGTGGTTCGGTGGCCGTCCTCGGGACGCCGCGGGTCGTCGCGTGGCTCGAGGCGGCGACGGTGGCTGCGGCTGGGCCGCTGCTCGAGGCGGGGCAGACGACGGTCGGGACCGCTGTGCGCGTTGCGCACCACCGACCCACGCCGGTGGGTGGTCGAGTCAGCGTCACAGCCGGTGATCCGGTGGTGGACGGTCGGCGAATGACGTTCTCCGTCAAGGCAGTCGACGACTCCGGTGAGGTCGTCGCCGATGGTGAGATCGACCGGATCGTGGTCGACCAGGCGAAGTTCGAGGAGCGCGCGGGCGTGCGCTGAGGGCCGGCGTCTTTGGGTCCTTGGGTCCTTGGGTCGTTCGGCCGGTGGTCTGGGACGGTCCGTTACGGCCGTTGGTCGCGGCCGCGGCGACTGGGCGCAGGTATGCCGCGTGGCCGGGTCCCAGGCGCGGCGCACCCTCGGGGTGTGGTTGGGCTGAAAGGCGCTGGGGAGGACCGGCGAAATCGTCTGCTCAGCTCTTGCTCGTCCGTTCCCTTCCTCGCGATCCCGTCGGCTGGCTGCCGAGATGCGGCGCCGCTTTTCGGCTCTTGCCCGGCCTTCGAGGGCAAGCGACCTTGTGAACGAATTTTCTTGGAAACAAACAGGATTCGTGGTGGACAAGTCTTGTCGCTGTCGGTCGATCCGAGTACAATCGAACACATGATCGATATAGTGGTGCTGTTGCGGACGGTGAGCGCTGACGCTGCCCGTCTGGCGGATGCTCCACGGCGGGAGTCGATCGACGACTTCGTC
>Ga0233425_10000701_pt1 | contig 83478 bp, 56 predicted proteins | sample Watercolumn_Towu_2_FD_181712 | JGI IMG/M metagenome (GOLD analysis project Ga0233425, IMG submission 181712) | Freshwater microbial communities from Lake Towuti, South Sulawesi, Indonesia - Watercolumn_Towuti2014_140_MG | ecosystem: Environmental > Aquatic > Freshwater > Lake | place...
GAGTTTGAATACACGTCAGCTGCGTATGGAACCCCCAATGGTCTGAACAAGGGCAAAGTCGAGAATGTGAAAACCGTGGCAAACGCCAGGCTGTTGCTCGCAGCGTACTACTTCTTCTGATGTGAAATGATGAGACTGATTGGGATTGTCGTCGCTTGCCTCGGACTGATAGGTTGCAGCTCGACCGATGAAGAACCTGGTTCGGTGCAGCCAGGTGTCACTGTCCCAGGAGGTCCCTATCAACACAAAGTGCTCAGCGCGTCAAGCATCGATGGGTTGAATTGGGCGAGAGATCAAGGTGTGAGAATTGACCATGCATCGGTGCCGTGTGCCGTATCCGATGCAAATCGGATAATTCTCTACTACGTCGATGCCGATCGCGGCCCGGGACTACCTGAATCAGTCGGTTGTGCGGTGTCGCAGGACGGAATTCAGTTTCAGAAGCAGAACTTCTTCATCGAAAACCTCGCGGTGACGAAAGCGGTCGATCCGAGCATTCTGCGCGATCAGGACGGCAAGTACCGACTCTACTATCTCGCCTCAAGCGTCTCCGGGGATCCCGCCTCAGATACGCTCCCCCATGAGATTCACCTGGCGTTATCCGATGACGGCATTCGTTTCCAAAGTGCCGGAAATGTTTTCCGGTATGCCTGGTTAGTAGATCCTGACGTCTTCGCCTACCAAGGGACATGGTTCATGTATGTTTTCAGCAAGAACCAGACCATCATTGCGACGTCGAGCGACGGTAAGAGCTTTGTCTACAAGCAAGCAATGGTTCCTCAAGGGTGGGGGACGGTGGCACCGGTTGTACTGGATGATGGAAGGCTGAGGCTGTACGCATTTGACCAACGGACGGCCACCGGAAACGCGGTCCGGAGCTTCATTTCTTCAAACGGGATCGACTGGGTCCAGGAACCAGGCGAGCGGCTTGTCGGAGGCAAGCTGGAGCAAATTACAGATCCGTACGTCGTGCGATGGAAGGGGTCATACAAGATGTACTTCAAGTCCGATCAACGGTGAAGCAGGGGAAGGATCGCCGGGGGATTATCCCCACTTCACGACAGCTACAGTGATGTCATCGTCGAGTTCTTTTTGCGGATGGAAGGCTTTCACATCAGCAAGGAGGTTCTCAACGAGAGGTTGCGCCTCCTGGTCCTGATAACGGAGCACGCAGCTCTTGAGTCTTTCCTCACCGTATTCCTCACCACTGTTATCTCGCCGTTCGAGAATCCCATCCGTGTAGCTCACAAGAACGCTTCCCTGCAGGAATGTGTCGATGTGCACATCGCATTGAGGCATGGCGGCCATGACACCGAGCGGGATCGTCCCCTTGCTGAGCGTCGTTATGGCGCCATCCCGACAGATGAAGGGTCGGGGATGTCCTGCATTGATGTAGCGGATTTCTGATCGGGTCGTATCGATATCTCCGACGAACATAGTGACAAATGTTTTGCGTTCCGTGCTCTGATGAAGCAGCGTGTTGAGCCGTGAGACCAGATCATCCACCCCGCTTTTTGACGTAGCCAGAAGATGCACAGACGCGCGCACTTCGGACATGATCAAAGCAGCCGGCACGCCTTTACCAGAAACGTCGGCGACGACGAGAAGGAGGCGATCCTCCGAGAGCTTGATGAAATCGCAATAGTCTCCTCCGACGAATCGTCCTGCCTCGACCTTTCCGAACGCATGTAGTGCTCCAACGGTGGGAAAACTGTGGGGTAAGAGCTCGCGCTGTACCAGCGCCGCTACTTCCAGCTCATGCTCAATTGATTCCTTCTCGCTTTGGATCTCGATTTCCTGCCGGACCAATCGCTCCATGACGTGGCGGGAGTACTTTGCCAGATACGCCATCAGGGCGGTGAACGCGATCAGAATAAGCACCTTCGTGCTTTGTGCTACAAGTGATACTTTGGCAGTGAAGAGTTCGTCGGAATATCCGCTTGCACCCGTATCGACTTTGCCGGTCAGGATGAGGTAGGCAGCAAGACTAAGGTAGGCTACCAGAGCCGTTCCCCCGGCCGTCAACGTGAGCCTGGCATCGTACCGGAGGGCTGTCAGACCTATGAGGGGAAAAACTGCAAGGAAGAGATAGTTCTTGAGCGCAACGGCAGGGGACTCAATAGTTGTGTAGAGGGCGAGCACGAGCATGACGAGGAAGACGTCCGTGCACGAGGTTACGTACTTCACAATCGGGCGGTATTTCCGCCGTTTGATCTGCAGGGAGACGAGCAACCCGTAGGCAAAGCAGACGCCGAGAGCCCCAAAATTCATGGTGTTTGCTGCGAAGGTCAGCGACCCTGCATTTGAAAACGCAATAAGAGTGAATATGGCGAGCAGGATCAGGCGCGTTGTGCTGGCGAATCTCTCGGCGCGCACTTCTTCCATTGCGAGGGCATGGGAGATGCGCAGTGTGAGATCTTCGTGAGTCATGTAGGGCGACCAGGGCAATCGTTTGGGCTCCTAGAAGCGGCTTGAACCGTCCCAGCAATGGGTGCAGAGCTTCTCTTTGGGAAGACCTATTGCATCCACGAGATCGCAGAGTTTCTGATACCGCAAGGTGGTAAGCCCCAGCCGCTTTCTGATTTGTTCCACCATTGCCTGGTATTTGCCATTCTCCGGATCTGAGTATTCTTTCAGGTCAACGTCCTCTTTTCCTTCGAGTTCGTTGACGGCGATGTGGGTGGCAAGATCCATGCTGGAGCGTGATCGGCTGAAGTTGAGGTACTCACACGGATAGGTGAGAGGCGGGCAGGCAATTCGCATGTGCACTTCTTTCATGCCGGCCTGATGAAGGTCGCTGATGTTGTCCTTGAGCTGGGTGCCTCGGACGATAGAATCATCAAGAAACATCCCGCGTTTCCCCTTGATGATAGCTTCGTTGGGGATGAGCTTCATTTTGGCAACGAGGTCACGCATCTGCTGGCTTTGCGGCATGAAGCTGCGGGGCCAGGTGGGTGTGTACTTCGCATATGGCCTCATGATCGGAATCCCCCGCGCGCTGCTGTAGCCATACGCATGACCGATGCCTGAATCGGGAATTCCCGAAACAAAATCCGCCTGGGTTGTGTCGTTGCGCGCCAGCGCTTCGCCGCATCGGAACCTGCACTCGTCGACGTTGATTCCTTCGTAGAACGATGGAGGATACCCGTAGTAGACCCACAGGAACGCACAGATCTGCATTTCCTCGAACGGCTTTTTCAACTGTTCATACCCCTCGGCGGTGATGCGCACAATTTCGCCAGGGCCGAGATAATACTCGGAGTTGTAGTTCATGTTGGGAAAGGCGCACGTCTCAAACGTTGCCGCGTAGGATCCTTCCTTCTTCCCAAGTACGATCGGCGTCCTGCCAAGTTTGTCGCGCGCGGCGATGAGACTGTTCTCTGTCAGGATCAGGATTGAGCACGACCCCTTCACGAGCCGGTACACGTTTTCGATTCCTGAGACGATCGTATCGCCTTCAGCGATGATCATCGCGACGAGTTCCGTGGCATTGATTGCTCCCTCATTCAGCGCCGTGAAAGTTCGGCGTTGCATGAGACAGTGCTGCTCTAGTTCGGCAATGTTCACGATCCTGCTCACCGTCGCAACCGCAAACCGGCCCATGTGAGTCGTGACAAGAATCGGCTGCGCTTCGGTGTCGCTGATGACACCGATGCCGAGGTTGCCGCTGAACTCGTTCAGAGTCGACTCGAACTTGTTCCTGAAGTATCCCTCCTCGATGCTGTGGATCGATCGCTGAAAGCCTTTTTGCGGTGAGTAGACAACCATCCCGGCTCTGCGGGTGCCGAGGTGAGAGTGGTAGTCGGTTCCATAGAACACGTCTTCGACGCAATTGGTCTTGGAGGCACTGCCAAAAAAGCCGCTCATAGGGTCTTCGCCTGTCGAGGTATGGATGGGACGTTGGTGAAAGCGGCTGCTGCATGCGGAGTGCACACAGGCCGGCGGTGCGGATAGGAATGAATCTGGATGCAACTTCGTTGCATCAATCGCAAATCAAGGGGGAGAGGCGTGACGGGACACGACGCTCCCCCTCACAAGGCGTTACTTGGGTTTGTTGAACCAGGTCGCGTCGGCGAAATATGGTTTGGTCAGTTCCTCAATGTGTGCCATCTCTTCCGCAGTACACGGCTTGAAGTTCTGAGTTATCTTCACGTTCTCTTCAAGCTCCTTGAGGGTCGAAATGCCGACAATGATTGTGCTCACCGGGAATGTCAACGTGTATCTCATGGCCGGCTCCATGGTCGTGATGCCTCCCTCATGGAACATTCTGCCGCGTGCTGGGATCTTCATGCCGATGATCGCCATCTTCTTCTCTACAACGTGGGGGAGAAGGTTGGTCTGAAATGAAGCATTATGTTTGTCTGCGGCATTCAAAGCCATGAGAATTGAATCGAAAGGATATTGCTCGATCCCTTTCTTGAGGATGAACGGATCATAGTGGCCGGTAATCCCGAGGAATCGCACAACCTTTTCGTTGCGGGCCTTTTCCAGGGCTTTGAGAGCACCATTCTCGGCAAAGATTTTGTCGAGGTCATCCTGGAAACGGACATTATGGAGCTGCCAGAGGTCAAGGTGATCGGTCTGAAGGTTTTTGAGGGACTGTTCCAGCAGGCGCATCGAGCCGTCGTAGGAGCGATCATTTGTTTTCGATGCAAGGAAAACCTCTTTCCTTCGCGTCTTCATCACCTGGCCGATATACATCTCGCTGATACCTTTGCCGTATGCTGCCGCGGTGTCGATGTAGTTCACGCCGAGATCGATCGCGCGGTTGATGATTGCGATTGATTCGTTTGCGGTTCCGGGTTTCTCCAGTGTTGCCTGGCCGCCAAGGCTGAAGATCTTCACCTGATGACCGGTGTTTCCAAGAGGACGGGTTGGCATCTCATTCGCAGAAACGAATGTTTTTGCCAAAGCGTCCAGCGAGTTGATCTTGATGGAGAGCCCGGCTGCAGCAGCGCCTCCGATGACGGACTTCACAAATCTGCGGCGGGAGTATTTACGATTTCCCATAGTTTCTCCGGTACGGTGAGGACGAAAACTGAATCCCGGCTGAGGAACTTGACTCTTGGAACATAAGAAAAACTGCAGGATGGGTCAAGGGAGTTTCATGCAGGCAGTCCCTGATTCTCAAGCCGGCAACCGCGAATACGTATTTTGTGTGGAACCGCCGCCGTCGAGGTTCATCGCCTCGATGCATTTCAGTCCAAGCATGGCCCGCGCAAGCTCCCCAAGCCCGAGGCCAGCGCTTCAATCTACGCCGCGTCCGTCTGCAACGAGTATGATGCAATGCCTTGAGCGGTATAGCCGACAGCTGTTCGTGGATCGGGGACGGCGGTGTCTGATGCAATTCCGGATCCCCATACGATTTCTTCGTTGTATGTGATGTTGACTTTACCGGCTTTGAGCAGCACCGGTACTCCACCGATGCCGACGAGGAGATCCTGATATGGAGATCCTTGTGAAGCGATGGGGGCAGGTTTTGGCGCAGGATCGTTGAAAGAAAAGGGAAGCGGGGATGTGAAAGTATAGCTGCCCGCCAATGTCGCGTCAAAGTGGTAAATCCAGTCGACCCGCATGTTTCGGTTCTTGTCGATCCCGAAGAAACTTCTGATCACCGGACATAGCATGCCATTTCTGGTCACTGCACTCACGTTTTGGGCTCTTGCCGCTGACGGATAGACGACGCTCGAAGCGCTTTGTGAGCCGCTGAAGACGCCGCCGTTGACTGAGGCGATTGCGCCGAAGGTAGCGCTAAGTGTGGAAACATTGGCAGGGTTCGCCGTGAGATAGGGACGAACGGCGATGTTTGGATTGTTCATGTCGACATCAAGGTACCAGGCGAAAAGGGCTGGAGAGATGCGATACCCGGCGAAGAGCCTGACCCCTGCCGGCAAACTGTGCGAAGTACTGACGTCACTCCAACTGATTGTCTGCGCTGAAAGGGAAGAGACAGCAACACAAATCGAGGAGCAACAAGATCTCACGTGCATTCTGCATCCTCATCGATACCAAGGGGCGACTTGGAAAAATCTACTTCTGAATACACGAATCGACGCGGGCATTGTCAAAATGTTAGGAGGACTTCATCATCAAGCCTGAAGCGAGAATGGGAATGGGTTGGACTACGGGCGGGATATTCAAAACAAATCAGGTTGGCAAAAATCGCTAACCCTGTTTGTACAGGGAGCAGACTTGCCCCGATGTTGTCCAGGAAACCACTCCGTCGGGGGCAAGTAAAAGCTAGCCAACTAGGACGGACACACAACGGCAAATTCTCCCAACTCAAAACAGCGATCGTCATCCCGAGCGTTTACCCGCCGTGCGTCATTTTTTGGCGGGCAGTCCTGAGCGATCCCGTCGGTCACACATGACCGACGGGAGAGTCGAAGGACGAAGTCGAGGGATGCTCATTGAACGATTCAAACCGGGTGCCCATCCTGACAAAGTGTGTCGGAGCGAGGCGATTGGGGCACCCGCAGAACCCTGATAATATTGATCTGCAATGAGGATTTGCTGAAGAGCCCCGGCGTCCGATTTGATAATCCCCGCCCGATTCGTTAAGTTGAAGCGGATCAGCACCGTCGGATCCAACTCCCTACGGATTCTGAGTTCCCAGGCGACACCTGCCGAGAGCCACATGGAGGAAGCTGCCATGGTCGGCCAAACAATATCCCACTACACGATCCTTGAAAAACTCGGTGAAGGCGGTATGGGCGTTGTCTACAAGGCCCAGGACACGACGCTCGACCGCCACGTAGCCCTAAAGTTCCTTCCGTCTCAGTTTACTTCCTCTGAAGAAGATCGCACCCGATTTGTGCGTGAGGCCAAAGCGGCCTCGTCCCTCGACCATCCAAACATTTGCACCGTCTACGAAGCAGGCCAGACGCCCGAGGGTCAGATGTTCATCGCGATGGCTTACTACGCGGGACCTTCGCTTAAGGAAGTGATCGCGAAGGGACGAATGAGTGTTGAGGAAGCACTGCGCATTGGGATTCAAGTTGCAGAAGCGCTGAGAGCGGCCGACTCCAAAGGAATCGTCCACCGAGATGTTAAGCCCGGTAACATCATAATCACCCCTGATGGTGTCGCAAAACTAGTGGACTTCGGGCTGGCGTCGCAAGCAGAGTGGTCGAAGCTGACAAGGTCGAAGTCGACGCTCGGGACGGCGGCATATATGGCGCCGGAGCAGGTCACAGGAGAAGGGGCAGATCACAGAAGTGACCTTTGGTCTTTGGGTGTAATCCTGTATGAGATGCTTGCGGGGAAGCTTCCCTTCAGGGGTGATCATGAAGCTGCGCTGATGTATTCGATCGTGAATGAAGAACCCGTGCCGATACAGGAACTGGTTCCCGAGATTTCTCCGGAACTTACACATGTCATTTCCCGGTTGCTGGAGATGGAACCTGATGACCGGTACCAGTCGGCTTCGGAGGTTATAGGTGAGTTGAAGAGACTTGTGCACAAATCGGGCCGCACGCAGACTGTCGCTCGTGCAGGCGTCCGCTTTTTCGATCTCCGGAGATGGAGGCGCAAGTGGGTTGTCATTCTATCCTGGATCGTGGCCATTGGAGCCGTTACGGTTCTGGCATTCGTGATTTTCTCAAGAGACTCAAGACCAAGGATCGGTTCATACAAGTATACTCCGTTGGCTCCTGGTGACACGATAGCGATGGGGAGGTGGTCACCTGATGGGAAGTCGATCGCCTATATCAAGTTTTTCCATCATAACCAGGAAATCAGGATCCGCCCGCTTGGGAGCCTCCGCTCAACACTTCTCACGTCTGTAATAACTGACTGGACGGGCGCCGAAGTGATTGCTCCAATTTGGTCACCCGACGGAAGTAAGATCTACTACGTTGATCGTCCTGCTTCGCTCAAAAGCATAGGCGTCGCCGGCGGGGATCCCGTGACCGCGTTTCCTCGTCCTCTGTACACGGCAGGTGTCGCTCCTGACAACACAACGCTTTTGGTGATGACTGCCGGCAGAATGATTGATCCTACGCTAAGCGACTCGATAGGTATTTATGTTGTTGCAAAGGATGCCTCGCAGCCTAGACGTTATCAGAATGATCCGATGCGCGAACGGAGCGTCTTGCACTCAGTTCCTCCCATCATCAAGTTTTCTCCAGATGGCTCAAAGATTGCTCTGTCATATTATGGATATCAGGGCCAAACTGGGGTCAGAATCTGGATTCTTCCCTGGCCGGATGCTCCGGATGCCAGGCCGCGGAGGATCTTTGCCGATACGAGATTCACGTGGCCTCACTACTTCGATTGGCTTCCTGATTCGCGGCGGATAGTTCTGTCCAATGAGAACGCTGTTTGGGTGGGAGATACAGAAGAGGAGACTCTCGAACGAATTACTGCATCATCGCAGGACGAAATCCTCAGGTCTGTCTCGCCGGATGGCAAACGCATCCTGCTGGATCAGATGAACCTGGAGCTGGATATTAGTGTGCTCCCCTTCGATGGGACTGCGATCAGAGCAGTACTTGGCACTCAAGTTGACGAGTACTCCGCTTCGGTTTCTGCAGATGGGGCAACAATGGGCTACGTCACCGAGCGTTCTGGCAGGCCCGAGGTCTGGATCGAAGAGGGGATAAGTCCGGCACGCCTCCTCGTAACAGCTCAGGATCTTGGTGTATCAGACTCTCTCTTCTCAATAGGGGTCGCGATGATTTCACCCGATGGGAAGCGTATGGTATACACCTGGAGCAGCGTGGAAAACGTCAGCGGGCCTGGCCTGTCTGTCTCGAATGTGGAGGGGGGGAGTCCGCTGTCTCTTCTGGCGGACAGCTTGAAGGGAGTGTCATACTTCTGCTGGGCGCCTAACAGCAAACGATTCTTCGCTAGGGTGAGTTTCACGAGCGGAGCTGTTTCGAATGTGATAGTGCCCATTGGTGGCGGGGAGATCGTCCGCCTTCCCGATTCGGTCTCTTCGCAGATCTACCCGGCATGGTCGCCGGATAGCCGATGGATCGCCGTCGGACAAGCACGCACGCGTTCACATGGCAGCCGACTGTTGCTCATCTCGCCGGATGGAAGGCAGGCAAAGGTTCTTGATGCTCCTCCAGATCCCTATCCATGGTACTATGCGATCGCATGGTCCAAAGACAGCAAGACGATATACGTTGCCAAGTCCGTAGGAGAAGAAGGCCCGGCATTGTATGCCATCGATGTCCGGACCGGTGCAACGCGAGTGATTGCACAATATGGTTCCATGGTGCACTTTGGTCCACCCCGTCCTGGCTGCTGCATTGCGAGCTTGTCGAGGGACGGAAAGGGAATTCTGGTGACTTGTATGAATCCTCGAATTAGGACATTTATCCTGGATGGGGCGCTGTAGCCGGACTTGTCGAGGTCTGCACAAATCTGACTTTCGAACAAGATCAACTAGAAGACACAGACATCGGCACGAGATCAAACCCGCGAATTGCACGAAAACGTCGGGACGCGGAAAACGACAAGGGGTTAGCAGGAAGATGCTAACCCCAGTCGTTTTCGCGTTTTGGAAGCGGGGTTTACCCGCCGAAGCGTTATTTGCGTAGGCGGGCCGACCCGCCATGAAGATTGGCGGGTCCCGACAGAAAACGTCGGGATCCTCAAAACAGATCAGGGTTAGCAGAGGACGCTAACCCTGTTTGTTTTGGGACAGGCGAGACATAGCCGATTCGCACGGTTACATAAGAAGAAAGCCCCCCAAAGAGGTAGGATTCATGGGCTGCGGGTTTACCCCGACGAGCTGTCTGCCGTAATGAAATGCAGGCGGAAGCGCGTAGCGCGCAGTCGGGGCAAGCAAAAGCTAGCCAACTACGTCGGACACGCAACGGCAAATTCTCCCAACTCAAAACAGCGATCGTCATCCCGAGCGCAGTCCTGAGCGATCCCGTCGGTCACACATGACCGACGGGAGAGTCGAAGGGCGAAGTCGAGGGATGTTCATTGAACGATTCAAACCGGGTGCCCATCCCGATAGGGTGTGTCGGAGCGAGTCGAGGCATAGCCAATTCGGACGAATACACAATAGGAAATCCCGCGATAGAGGTAGGATTCATGAGGTGCGGGTTTACCCCGACGACCTGTCCGCCGTAATGAAATGCAGGCGGAAGCACGAAGTGCGCAGTGGGGGGCCCTGCCTTCGTCCTGAGAATCGGGCTTCGGCAGGCAGGCGACCCCCTCAAAGAGGACGAGGTCCCAACAAAATCGGTCGGGATCCTCAAAACAAATCAGGGTTAGCAGAGGACGCTAACCCTGTTTGTTTTGGGACAGGCGAGACACAATCCATCGTCTATGGCAAAAAGAAAACCGCCCCTATGTGGGGCGGTTTCTTTTTGCGGGGCCGACGAGACTCGAACTCGCGACCTCCTGCGTGACAGGCAGGCGCTCTAACCAAGCTGAGCTACGACCCCGTGAACTACCTATGTTTGAATCTTCAAGCCCTGAGCGAGTCCCGTTGTTTGGGACGAGACGAATCCTTCGACTCCCCTCCGAAAATCTACTGCAGTCGCTCAGGATTCGATCCTGAGCGAAGTCGAAGGATCGAAGGGCTGAGCTACGACCCCAAGAATTTTCAAAGCTGGAACTACGACGTCCTGAGCGAGGACGCCTTCTTTTGGCGGCCGAGTCGAATCTACCGGCAAGCTCAAGATTCGATCCTGAGCGAAGTCGAAGGATCGAAGGACTACGACCACATAATTTTCGGGCTCGCAATATACCAATTCCTCCAAGCTTTTGCAAGAACATTTTGGCAGGTTCTGAAAACCCCAGCGGATTTTGGACTCACTTTACCAGGAGCATCTTGCGCGTCAACATTGCATTGCCACCAGCTTGAATCACTTTGAGCCGGCAGATGTAGATCCCGCTCGGAAACCCCGCAGCATTCCAAACGACTCTGTGTGTCCCCGCCGATCTAACTCCCTCTTCCAGTGTCGCCACCTCGCGCCCAAGCATGTCATAGACAACGAGCTTCACCCAGCTGATAGCTGAAAGCCGATAGCTGATTGCTGTACTCGGATTAAATGGATTCGGATAGTTCTGTTCAAGCATGAATTCGCGAGGGAGACCAGGCCGATTGCTGCTTTCGTCTGAGACTGCGGTGATGATCGGCGTTGTACTCAGGATCACGCCGCCATTACCAACGAGTGCTCCCTTGTTTGTATCCCAGAAGGTCATGCCGTTCAGTGAAATGTCGGTGCCGGACGACTCTGATATCCAGGTAATGCCGCCATCGAATGTGCGGAGAATCGTCAGGCTGTCTCCGATGGCGATTCCCATGGAAGCATCAAAGAGGCGAACGCCGCGAAGGTGTGCCGACGTGCCGCTCTGCTGCGGGACCCAACTGTTTCCCCTGTTCGTGGTTCTGAGGATAATTCCGTTGTCGCCGACTACGATTCCAAGATCCCGTGTGAAGAAACTCACACTGTTCAGATCGGCCGTAGAGCCAATCTGCTTTCGCACCCAGGTGTTACCCGCGTCTGCTGAGATGAAAGAGATTCCTTCACGGTCAACGACGACCACGAATGAGGAATCCGGCATGGCCAATGAACGCAGCCAACCCTGAGGCCAAACGCGTTCCTCAAAAAGATCCGACCTGCTCCAATGAGCCCCGCCATTCGTTGTACGATAGATCATCGCGTAGCTCACTCCGCCTGTTGGACCGAGCAAGGTGTCCATTTTTCCAACAAAGAAACCGAGCTCTGAATTGAACGGACTGAAAAGAACCGCCGACAAACTGAATGAACGCCGTTCACTGTTGGGGAAGGACTGATCAATCCACGTACTCCCTGCGTTCGTTGTACGAAGGACAGAATTCCCCCAGCCTACGACGGTGGCGCGGGACTGATCTGCGAATCCGACTCCGAACAGGTGTGATGTTGTCCCGCTGCTCTGAGCACTCCATATTGATCCGCCGTTGGAAGTGTGAAGGATCGTGCCGTGATCACCGACCGCGATTCCATTTGATTGGTTGAGAAAGCAGACGCCATTAAGAGGCATCCTCGTACCGGGAGTCTGAAGGCTCCAGGTGGAGCCGCCGTTCGTTGTTCTGTACACTTGACCGTAGATGCCAACGATAGTTCCAATGGCCGTGTTGAAGAATGAGATTGCCGTAAGGCTTGATGTGGTTCCGACGGACTGGATTTGCCAACTTACGCCACCGTCGGTTGTCCGGAGAACAATTCCGTTGTCTCCGACGATGGTGCCCGTCGATGGATCGGAGAAAGAAGTCCCGCTTAGTCTGTTGAGTGTGCCACTGCTAAGAGCGGTCCAGTCAGTTCCGCCGTTGGTAGTGCGAAGAATGGTGCCGGACTCACCGACAACAATGCCTGTGTTCGCATCGGGAAAACAAGAGGCGTACAGCCGGTTGCCGGTCGGTGTGACGCGACGGCTCCAGCTTGAGCCGCCGTTTGTTGTGCGATAGACGGTCCCGGAGGAACCAACGATCGTTCCGACGGTTGCGCTCGTGAACGCAACCGAGTAGAGAGTGTTCGCGGCGCCGGTGAACTGTGGTGTCCAGGATCGTCCGCCATCTGTTGTTCGAAGCGTCGTGCCGCCATCTCCGACGATTGTCCCCGTTGTCGCGCTGATAAATGCGACCCCATTCAACGCAACAGTTGTTCCGCTTGTTTGCGACACCCATGTGATTCCACCGTCCGTGGTTCGAAGGACGGTTCCGCCATCGCCCACTGCAATTCCTGTGTTCCTGTCAGGAAATGCGATGCTGTTGAGTCTCGCTGTGGTCCAACTTGATTGAGCGATCCAACGGCTCCCGCCAGTCGTGCTCTTGAAGATGGTGCCGCGATCGCCCACTGCGACAATCGTTTCGGCATCGATCATGAACACACCTCTGAAATGATGTCCGGTCGGCCTGGGATTCTGCCAGAACCAGGTCTCCTGAGCATCAAGCTCGACACTTGTTATGAATGAGAGCGAGAGGAATACGCTGAGGAACAGGAGAGGGGTTTTCATGCTCACCTTGAGGGAATGTGAATCTGCAGCCAAAATCAGAATCCGAACTCGGGACCCAAAACTCTGAACTCACAACTTCAAACCCCAAAACCGCGGGTTTCAGTCTGTTTTCTGTTTACTACCTCGTGCAATCCGCCCTAAAACCTCACCTTCAGATTGACGCGCGGTGATGTTACCGACGCGAATCGTGTGGAGTAGAATGTCCGAGATATGACATTGCTCACCTGTGCTTGAATCTTGATCCCATAAATGAATCCGTTGACACGATAGTCGGCAAGGAGCGTCTGCAATCCGGCGGAGGTCAGGATCGTTACGTACTGGGGGCTCGCGTTTGTCGGAAGGTACGCCGATCCAAGAGGCACACCAGTGGAAGGTTGCTGGTTATAGGTGAGGCTGTACGTCATCCACGGTGACGATACAGCGAAGACCTCGCATTTGATCGCTCCATACGCCCCATCTGCATAGAGCTCGAGACTGCCGTCGAGCAATGTGACCCGGGAATCTCTCATGTATGGTGGGAAATCAAAATTCATGTAGATGTGCCGGTGGTTGTTTGCAGTGTACGTGGGCCCGATATATCCGTCTGTAGAGATAGTCAAACGGCTTGAGATAAGGACGAATGTCGGCAGTCGCTCATCAACGTACTGATCTGCCGTGATCCGCGCCTGGACGACTGTGTCTCGCGTGAGGACGAGGTCTGCGTTGATCTGAGGTCCTGCCGGTGAGAAGAAAGATGAGGCCGTAGCGTATCGAGGATGTCTCGCGACCACACTGTCATTCCTGAGAGGTACGTCGCTGATGCTGTAGTGGCCGCTTTGATCAGTGACATCGTAGAGCGATCCGATGGTGACTGTCGCGCCCTGAATAGGTCCATCAACGAAATTGCTTACGTACCCTGAAACGGTCGTGCCATTGAATTCCAGATAGACATAGTATCTCGTGTTCGACTTGATTTCGACCGGCTTTGAGAAGGGCTTGCAGTTTGGTCCATCTGCGGTCAGAATCTGCCAACCACCGGGAACGCCTCTAAGCTCATAAGAGCCATCCGGAGCAGATGTCGTCGTTTGCCCGCCGCACTTCAAGGTTACGCCCCCGATATTCTGGGTCGTCCCAATAAACGCGGTTTTGCCGGTAAGTATGAAGGTGCCTTCAGAGGCAGTCGTGTCGTTCTCTTTGCATGCTCCAACCAGGAGCGCGAAGAGCACAAGGATACTCACTCCAGCGAGTTTTGGATGATATGTCGTTAAAGGTTTGTGCATCTGCATGCGTATGTAGCCGGGAATCCTTCGGTGTTCTGCGTTCGATATTCGGGTTCAGTATTCACCCGAGTGTCCCGTGTTGAACTCGCCTTGCCTGATATGATAAAACATGTGAATGTCGAATACAGAATATCGAATTCAGAATGAAGAAGGATTCACCGTTGTGCGATCAGTAGGCAATGGTTAGTGTCGCCGACGGATAGAACGAAAGCATGTTCACTCGTTCTCCCGTCTTTCGGTCGAAATAGAAAATGTTCTTGTTGTCATACACGTTTAACAGGTCGACGCCGGCGCTGAACTCAAGTCCGAGGAACGAAAAGACATACGCGAAGTTCAGGTCAAGCCGATGATAGGCCGGCAGCCGTGCGGCGTTCTTTTCGCCCAGGATAATGTACGGAGAACCGGTCTCCAGCTCAAACCGGCCCGGCAGAGCATTGTCAAGCAACAGCCGGTCGAAATATCCGACGGTCTGCGAAAACGGGAATCCCGATCCAAACTCCCAACGGGCAGTGGCGGTGAGTCCCTTGAAAGGCTGGCTGATGACCATGAGATTGATGTGATGCCGCCGATCGTAGCGGGGATTGTAGACGAATCCGCCATTGTTGATGCGGGCCCAGCTGAGGGAGTACACAGCGTACAGGTCGACGATGGGTGAGTGTGCTCTCAGCGTCATCTCGGCGCCATACGCGTCGCCGCTTCCTTTAATGTAATCAGGATCAGTCGCTTCGATCTTGTCCCGGTTGTACACGGTGAGCGAGTTGTAGCGCTTGTAGTATACCTCCGTGTTCACCGTTGCCTGCTCCGTGAGGTTTCCGCTCAATCCTACAACGAAGTGGTCGGCCTGCTCGGGGGGGAGATCTTTTGGCACACGAATCCAGGCATCGAAGATGGAGATCACATCATCTTCGTTCCCGACAGTCAGCATCCGTTGCGAGAAACGTCCGTACGACGCCTTCGCCCGCCATGTTCCCGCTACCAGGTAGCTCGCGTTAATTCTCGGCTGGATCTCTCGTGAAGCTCTTCCTCCGTCGAAGAGTGCAGCCACTTCAGCATGGATGCCTCCGTCGATCGTGAGCGGTCCGAGTGTAGTTTGGTATCGGGCCCATGCGGACATATCAAGGAGTGAACTCTTGATTGTTTGAGCGAGACCAAGCCTGTTGATGAATGAGTAGTCGAGGGTAGGGAATCCGAAATCGAATCCGAAATAGTAAAGGTCCTGCGGACCGGTGTACACAGTCGCGTTCGCGCGCAGTCCCTGTTCCTTCACGGATGTCGAAGCGGCCGATACAGAGCCGGTCGTCGTTGCACTCCTCTCGGCCTTGTACCCGCTGACGTAGATAAGCCAGTTGACGAACATCCGTTCGCTCGGTAGGCCGGATCCTGACAACGCAACACCATTGTTCTGCCACGTGTATTCAGGCTCATTGATCTCCCGAGACTTCAGCCGGTCCCTGCTGGTGAGAAATGTCACGTCAAACTTTTGTACCCCGCCGGGTTGGGTGGAGAGCTTCGCGGTTGCATCATAGAAATCGAGCGGGATGTTCCTCCCTAAGATGTCTCCAAAGGTCTTGGATGAGATCGACTTGCGTGCATTGATGATGAAAGAAGACTTGGAGATTGCAGGCCCTTCAATGGAGAGTTCCGTGGAGAGGAAGTTGGCATTCGCCCTGCCTGCAAATCTGTCGGCCCGGCCGTCCCGCGCCGTGATGTTCACAACGGATGAGAGTCTCCCGCCAAATCCCGGGGGGAAGGCACCGGTATACACCTCCACGTTGTCGACCATTTCGGGGCTGAAAACGCTGTAGATGCCCAGAGCATGGAAGGGATAGTAGATACGGATGCCGTCGAAGATGAACAGATTCTGATCTCCGGCTCCGCCGCGAACATAAAAGCGTGAACTGACATCGCTCGTGGAAACAATGCCTGGAAGGATCTTGAGGGACTGGAGGAGATCCTGCTGGCCGGCGACCGGAACGCGCTTCAGTTCCTGGCGCTCCAGAACATGAACGCTCGTGGTTTTCGTCTCGAGTTCAAGTTGCTTCCTTGGAGCAGTGACGAGCACTTCTTCAGTCTCAACCGGGATCGGAGGAATCTGGAAATTCAGCTCAAGGGATTTCACGTTCCTGAGGACGACAGTCTTCGTGACTTTCACGTAGCCGATGGAACTCGCAGTGATCTCATACGTGCCCGGGGGGAGTTTCGAAATGAAATAGAAGCCGATGTTATTGGCGGCTGTGCCCCAGGCTGTACCCTCGACTCTGACGTTCACAAACGGAACGCGCTGGCTGGTAACGCTGTCCGTAATGACCCCATAGACGTCAATCGTTTGAGCGAAGAGACCGACGCCAAAGATGTGAAGTACGCTGACGAATGCCAGACGAGGTACAATACGTTTCGTCATTATCGGTTCCCCCAGAAGTTCTCGGGCAGAATGGTGACGAGGGAGTCGAGCGAGTACGATCCTACCATTCCCAGCCCTCCGTCGACAGTCGAAATCATTGGCTCATCCAACCTTGTTGAAAACGGGTCTTCGGCGTTGTGAGATCCCCGGTAGTACTTGAACAGATTCTGATCCGCCTGGAGTAGCACGAGTACAGCCCATTTGAAAATCAGTCTTGTCGAGCTGTATCTTGAATTCAGTGCGTTGATGACAGCTTTGTAGTATCCGTTCATGTAGATCAGACCCAACTGTGACGTGCCGGCTGCTGCCGCCAATTTCGGGTATTGTGGCTCTGTGAGGCTGTAGTGATCCATGTCAGCCGATGAGACCGGGATCTCGGCACGCTCTTCGACCCACTCATTTCCTTTGAGCACGTCGTAGTAGAGATAGAAGCGGCCAAGGTATCCTTTCGCGTGCTTCGAGAGCTGCACGATGAAGACGATTCGGGCGTCCTGTACGAAACGGTCGGGACGGTCAATTGGCTGGATCATCTCTGCGGGCAGGGAGATGATTGCCTTATCAGGAATTGTCGTGGTTGCGTTGATCTGTCCCTGAGATGGTGACTGGATGATGACCTGATACGTGCGCCCGCGCAATGGCGTCAGGGGATTGGCATAGAAAGTCTTCAGCGGAAAAGAGTACCGAGATGTATCGGTTCGTGCGAAGGATGTGTCACGAAGTCTGAAAACCTTGTTCGACTCGCGGATGGTGACGATGGCGTCGCTCAGGAATGTACTCCTATCGAACGAAAGCGGATTGAACTCCGGGGGCATGTAATTGCGCTCGACTCGGACAAGCTGAGTCTCACGGTCGGTCGAGAGCACTGAGTAGACCAGCATCTGGTCCTGAAGCGGAGCGCGCGGATCGAAATTCTCATTGCACCCGACCAGAAGGGAACACAGGAAAAGAGTGCCGAAAAGGAGGAATGGTCTCGGTTTCTTGAGCGTCGGTGAGGAAGGGGGAAGGTGCAAATCGTACGGTTTGACCATAGTCACTGATGTGTCCGCTGTCGCAGTTCTGTTGTCGTGTAGTTCGATCAGGTTCACTTGTGGACGTAGGCCCTCATGTCATGCCAGAGTCTGGTCAACGTACGTTGTAGCTGAAATTCTCGGGCAGCAAATGAACCAGCGAATCAGCCGTGTAAGCACCAACGAGGCCGTAACCGCCAGTGACATTCGAGTACAGTGGTTCATCCAATCTCATCGAATGCGTGTCACGGTACGCATGCGTTAAGAAATAGTAATTAAAGAGGTTCTTCTCGACTTGCATGAAATGAAAGACGGCCCACTTGAAGATAAGTTTCCGCCCTTTGTGTCGCCGATCTACGACGAAGTTTAGAGCGGCCCGGTAAACCTCGTTCAAGAAGCTCACGCCGACCTGATTTCGGGCCGGTCGTGCGGTCAGTCGGGGATACGTGACAAAGTCGAATGATTTCAACTTTGGATATGCGAACTCCAGAGGAATCTCGATCCGGCCTTCCTGCCAGTCCGAACCAACAAGTACATCGTAGTCCACGAAAAGACGGCTGTGGAAGCCTTTTGCCGTCGGAGAGAGGACGGCGGAGCATACAATATCGCTTTCCGAGTAGGTCAAGGGATTGTCCAAGACAGCTGTGGCGACTGCGCTGAAACCAATGACGGGTTTTGTCGGGATCGTCAACGATGCCTCAACCTGACCGAGTGAGAGAGATCGCACACTCAGCCGGTAAGTCTTTCCAGGGACCGGCTGGAAATCCTTCAGTACATATCCCCAGATCGGAAAAATGTATCTGGATGAATCGGGTCGTACAAGTGTCGTGTCTGAAAAACGACGGTTGCTCATTTCGTCGCGAATCTCAACTACTGCATCTTTGACGGAGAGGTCGGCATTGGCCGTGGCTGGATCGTACGTGGCCATAACATAGTTCTTCTCCACGCGGACATACTGAGACTCTCGATCGGTAGACAGGATAGAGAACACCACCAGCTTCGGCTGGAACTCCTGCTGCGGATCAAAGGCCTGATCACACGCCGGGAAGAGTAGGAAGGAAAGCGCTGCGCTACAGAATACGACTCGTATCATGTTCTCCGACATTGACGTACGGCGCCAAATCTTATCTTTTCAATATAGTGAATGCCTTTGCCGACCTCAATCGATTTCTGCGCATCATTCGGCGAACATCGAAACTTCTCCTTAGAGAAGCAACATGTGAACGATCCAGAGATGCGTAAAGAGTCTATGCAGTTGCATTTTACGTTGAACAAATACAAATTGCGCTGGCCAATTGGTCTATCCACCACTCCCAAATCAGATCACGGCGATGCACTCCGAACTCCCTTTCACAATCCGCGACCTGCACACATCTGATGACCTCCGTGCGTTTGAAGCTCTCCAGAAGGAGATCTGGGGAGATCAAATAGGAGAAGTCATCACTTCATCGCTGGCGAGCATCGCTCAGAAAATTGGAGGCATTGCAGCAGGAGCATTCGATTCGAGTGGAGTGCTCATCGGGCTGGTCTTTGGATTCACCGGTTATCGGAACGGGCTGCTCGTTCATTGGTCCCACATGCTTGCCGTCAAGGATCCGTGGCGCGATTCCGGAATCGGCAAGAAGCTGAAACTGTACCAACGAGAGAAGCTTCTGAAGATCGGTGTCGACGAGGTCTATTGGACATTCGATCCGCTCGTGGCGAGAAACGCGTTCTTCAATTTCCATCATCTCGGCGTGTCCGCGAGTGAGTACGCAATTGACATGTATGGGCCGGGTGATGACAGCGAGTTGTTCCGGGGAATTGGCACCGATAGGCTCATTGTCGTCTGGAAAATCACGAAAGACTACATTAAGGCCGTACTGGAAGGCCGATTGACCTTCGATGCCCGTCCCTACGTGTCCGCGCCGTTTGCGGTCGTTCGAACAGTGGAGTCTGATCCCTTCTCTCAACCGCTCGTCAATGGTGTAGCCGGAGAAGAACGACTGCGGATTGAAATTCCGCCCGACATTCATCTTTTGAGGGACAAATCTCCCGGAGGCGCGAAAGCGTGGCGGGAAGCAACAAGAGATGCATTCGTCCAAGCATTTGCCAAACAATATGAAATCGCGGGCTTCAGTCGCGACAATTCCTCAGGACGTTGTTTCTACTGTCTCTGCAAAGCCAGGTAACCAAACATGCGCATCGACAAGATCACGCTTCGCGAAATAGCTCTTCCCCTCAAAGAGCCTTTCAGAATTTCATCAGGGGTCACGGAAAAGCGGAGGATCGGGCTGTTGGAGATGGTGAGCAGTGATGGATGTTCGGAATGGAGCGAATGCGTTGCGGGTGAGGAGCCGAACTATTCGTACGAAACAATCGACACGGCCTGGCATGCGATCAAGGAATGGATTGGGCCGAGGATCCTTGGCAAGGAATTCAGCGGTCCGGAAGAGGTGTATCCGATCGTTGAGCGGGACATTCGCGGACACGGAATGGCAAAAGCGGCTGTTGAAATGGGGATGTGGGGCGTCGCTGCGAAGATGAAGGGGGTACCATTGTGCCGCCTCATCGGTGGAGTGAGATCGGAGATTGAGGTGGGCATTTCGATCGGCATTCAGTCTTCGCCTGAGATCCTCGCCAAGAAAGTACGGGAGAGTCTGGGACGCGGATATCGCAAGATCAAGATGAAGATTGAGCCCGGAAAGGACATCGAGTATATCAGGTATGTGCGGTCGACAATCCTGACCGACACGCATCTTATGGTCGATGCGAACAATGCGTACACGGAAAACGATTTCGAGCGACTCAAAGAACTCGATGCTCTCAATCTCCTGATGATTGAGCAGCCCCTTGCGTGTGATGATCTCGTGCGCCACGCCCGGCTTCAGAGATTTCTCAAAACCCCTATCTGCCTCGATGAATCTATCACGAGTCCGGAGCGCGCAGAGGATATGATAGAGCTCGGAAGCGGGCGTATCGTCAACATCAAACCGGGCCGTGTGGGGGGACTCGCGGCGTCAATGGCGATCCATGACATCTGTGCAAAACACAGCATTCCTGTCTGGTGCGGGGGTATGCTCGAGAGCGGCATCGGGCGTGCCTACAATGTCGCTCTGGCCTCTCTGCCCAATTTCACCATTCCTGGCGACATCTCTCCCAGTGATCGCTACTGGGAGAAAGACATTATCTTCCCTCCATGGACGATGAGCGATCGCGGAACCATGCGCGTACCAGATCATGCCCCTGGCATCGGCGTGAATGTCGATCGTGAAAGAATCGAGCGGCTGACGGTGCGCCAGGAAGCGCTTGCGGCGTAAACAGTCTCGGTGCGGCTATTGTCAAGAGGCCGTCCAAAAAGAGGACGCGTCATTCTGAGCCCGCCTCCCCGAAAAGAAAACTCGGGGCAGGTCGGCGGGGTAAACTCCGCGAACCTGTCCCGCTTTTCGGGATCCCGTACAGCGGGACCCGCCTCACAGTTCATTGAAGGCAGGCGGGGAATCTGCCGAAATGAATCAGATTCTTCGGTCGACTGGTCCTTCGACTCCTCCTCGCTTCGCTCGGAGTCGCTCAGGACGTCTTCCCTCAGAATGACTTTTGGGACAGCCTCAGAAGGAACGACTATGGCAAAGCTCGATGCGCATTTAGCTCCTTCTGTATCCCGGACTGCGCCTTCTGACTTCTGACTTCTGCCTCCTATCTTCTGACTTCTGCCTCCTGCCTCCTATCTTCTGACTCCTGTCTTCTGACTCCTTCCTTCGCCACTCCCCATTCCCCAATCCACACTCCCCAATCCGCATTCCCTAATCCCAATTCCTCGATCTCTTGCATTTCACGCAAAATCTCCGAAATTGCGGTTGTTGGCCCGCAGATTCCTCCCAGAGAATTTGTTGGTAACTCTGCACCAGTCGGCATCCGTACATCCCCAATCAAACTATGCTCGTGCCGCTCATTTTGAAGAGGGGGGGAATACTCCTCACCGTCGTCACGTTGCTCGCCTCAGGACTCAAGTCCCAGCATCTGGGCAAGACCTCAGACGACGATGACAGCAAGTTCACCGACGCCGGCACCATTGCCCTGACAATCTCCAATTTCGGAACAATAGGGACCAGGAACCGATACTGGCCAAACCAGCCGTCGTGTGAATATCCCAAGGGTTCGCGTATTGAGCATCTCTATCAGGGTGGTTTATGGGTGGGTGCCCGATCACGCAAGAAGAATGAGTTTCTCGTCACAACTGCCGTTACTGATAGGTTTGGTCAGACATCAGCAGGCGTTCTGACCGATCCTTACGAGTTCACCACTGATCTCGGCTCAAAAATTCTCGTTCGCTCCAGTCTTTCTGATTCACGCTACTTCAATGAGTCGGCTGTAAGCCATCTCGATTTCGTGGCTGACTACACTGACCGGTACACGCGCAATCCGGCAACAGGCGACTCGCTCATCAACCACCACCCGCTTGGAATCAATCTGCATCAGGAAAGTTATGCATGGAACTTTCCTTTCGCGGAGTATTTTGCCGTTCTCAGCTATACGATCCGGAACGCTTCGGCAGACACGCTCGACTCGGTGTATGTGGGAATCTGGGCAAACTGTGTCGTGCGGAACACAAACTATGTCCGGCCCGGCACGACGGGGTATTTCGAGTACGGAGGGAATGGCTACGATTCGCTCTCAAGGATGATGTACACGTTCGAATTCCAGGCTACTCCTGGCAGTACTCCGGCGGATAGCTATATTGGCATCTCACTTCTCGGCACGACGCCGTTTCCGTCCGGTGTCGATTCACTTGCAGACCTCTACAAGCGATGTACCTACAATGCTTGGCGGTTCCGGAGCAGTTCCGGTTCTCAAGTCTATTTCTCTCCAGATGCTGACTACAAAGCGAGTGACCCTTACACGAGTCGATACACCAGAATGACGCAGTCCATGCCTGCCGGGGCGATCACGCCGCTCCGGACGGCGCCGGGGAATTTCACGACGCTGCTGTCTGCAGGGCCGTACACGACTCTGAAGCCGGGTGATTCGATCACGGTGGTCTACGCCGTTGTGTGTGCGAAAAAAAGCGGATCGGATCTCGAACAACTGGACAAACCTGAGCAGAGGACACTCCTGTATGAACATCTGCGGTGGGCACAACAGATCTACAACGGACAGGATTTGAACGGCAATAATCGCCTCGATCCAAACGAAGACGTAAATGGCGACGGCATTCTGCGGCGTTACGTCTTGCCAACCCCTCCGCGCCAGCCCAGGATGCGAACGGAGCTTGAGAATCAAAACGTGGCAATCTATTGGGATAAATCAACGGCAGAGGAGTCGATTGACCCGATCAGCAAGAAAAAGGATTTTGAAGGATACCGCATCTACCGTTCGAAGCCGGGGGCTGATTTTCAGTCGAATGAGAGTTTGCTCCTTAGTCTCTCGCTTGTCGGCGAGTTCGATAGGGCAGAGGACAGCGTGGGTTACAACACCGGGTTCGCACAAATTCAGCTCCCCTCACCCAAGACATTTCCAGGCGACACAACCCTCTATTGGTACCGCTTCCCTCCGGTGAACAGCGGCGTCACACATCTCAACGGCTGGCAGTACATCTATGGTGTGTCTGCATTTGATGCCGGTGACGTGTCGAACAACCTCGAGAGCCTTGAGAGCGCGAAGTCGCTTGCCCGGGTTGTGCCGGGTGCTCCTCCTGCTTCGCAGGGGAGCGGAGACGTTAGAGTGTATCCGAACCCGTACTACGCCCGGGCGATCTGGGACGGAGGCGGTGAAAGAACGCGCAAGATCTATTTCGCGAATCTACCGGCGAGAGCAACCATTACGATCTATACGATTGCTGGTGACATTGTCGCGGTGCTTGACCACGATGCTGCATCCTACACAGGAGAGGACATTGAGTGGTTCAGGAAATATGGCGGCAGGTCCCAGCCTGCCAAATTCTCAGGGGGTGAACATGCGTGGGATCTCATCTCTCGTTACGATCAGGCGATCGCGTCGGGACTCTATTTGTTCACCGTGAAGGACAAGAACTCGGGAGAAACCAAGACCGGCAAATTTGTAGTGATAAAGTAAGTGCACATTTGAGGAGGATATCATGAAACGAATACTACTCGTGACCATTGTACTCCTTGCCGCATGGGCAGGGCTTGAGGCACAGTCGAAGTACCGGACTGTTACCATAAAGCAGATACAGACCGTGCCGTTGGATTCCCTGGTATTGTGTGATCAGTTGCAGAATACGAATCAGGCGAAATGGTCGTTACAAACCTCTCTTCTTCACAATCCAACTCACGCCGCTGTGCGGGAGACCGTTGAGGTTGTAGGCCAGGTCATTGTGCCTCCAAGAGTCGTCACGTTCACCGGCGGGGGCAATACGCTTATTTTGCGGGATACGGCGGCGAACGCGGCAAACGGAGTGTTCTCAAACCTGTTTGTGCGCGTCGGTAACCTTGCCGACACGGTTGGCCTTTACAACGCCGGATTCCTTGGACTGAAATCCGGGGATGTCATACGGTTGAGAGGCTACGTGGATGAATTCCCTGCGAACCAGATCGTGAGTTACACTCAGTTTGTCCCGGTCGGAGGTTTGCAGCTCGTCGATGAGGGGAAACCGGTGGCAAAGCCGATCTCGCTTGATGTAGGAACCTTCTATGAGGGTACGTACCCGGGAGGGAAGATCAAGTGGACGACCGGCGAGCAGTATGAGAGTGCTTACGTTGAATTCACAAATCTTACGGTGACCTCGATTGTGAATGGCACAAATGGCACGTTCAGCGTGGTCGATGCGTTCGGAAACGAAATTGCCATGATGGACGCGTCCAAGTGGTTTACTTTGAGAACTGGCTCTTCCAGTGGCTATCCGATCAAAGAGCCGACGTCGACATACAAGTTGCCGAGCGTGTTCCAGAAGATCGACACGATCCGCGGATACATCACAACGAATTCAGGATCTGAAACGATCAGGGGATATCGCATAACGCCATTGTTCCCCGGGGATATCGTTTACGGGAAGATCCTTCCAGGGCTGAGCACTCATCGCAGGAACAATGTGGTGATAGGACCCTCGGACACAGCAAAAATTTCGGTCAGAGCGTTCGTCCAGACTGGGGCGGTAGGGAAAATCGGCGCCGTTCTGCTGAAAAGAAGCTTAAACAACGGACCGTTCACCGCCGACTCGATGAAGTACAACGCAGCCGATTCGACGTACGTGGCGAACATTCTGCCCCACGCGGCAAATACCTTGATAAAGTATTTCATTCAGGCATTTGATACGTCTGGGAGTTACTCCACCTATGCAAGCTCTGCATCTGGGTCAGCTTCATCTGATACCTCGAAAGGAATGTTCTTCTATACAGTCCTGAATCGTCCGGTGACCATCGCAGACTTACAGACGACGCCATTCACGAACGGGCGTACCGCGTATCTTGGGGCGAGTGGGGTGACGGTGACCGGGATCGTCACCGCAGACACCGGTGATATTGACCTCAATGCTGCTGGCGCCGTGCCATGGTATATCCAGTCATCGAACTCACCATGGAGCGGGATGTGGATTACCGGGGCGGACAGTCTCATGAAGTCACTGAAACGCGGCGACAGCGTAAGCGTCACCGGCAACGTAACTGAAACGTTCGATGTGACGACTCTCAATAGTGTTTCTTTTGTGGCCAAACTTGGAAGCGGCAAGCCGCTCCCGTCGCCTGTGGTCCGTCAAACCGGCAATTTTGCACTTGGCATCAGCAACGGCAATCCAACAGCGGAGCAGTGGGAGGGAATGCTGGTGCGGTTCAACAACGTGACCGTAACGGATGTGTACCCGACATTTGCAGATCAAAGAGAGTACGCGGTAAGTGACGGATCGGGCGATGTGCTCATACGAATCGACGGCAAGAACATGTACTCGAACATCCCAGCCGACACAAGCATGGGAAAAACGATCCTCAAGGTGGGTGATAAGTTCAGCTACCTGCAGGGAGTCGTTTGGTATGCGTTCAGCCGATACAAGATCGTCCCGAGAGGGAATTCCGACTTTGGCACTCGCACAACTGGAATTGAAGAGAACCCCGATCTCTATCGGGCGTCGGTCTTCGCGCTGAATCAGAATTATCCGAATCCTTTCAATCCGTCGACAGTCATCACCTATAACCTGCCTGCAGGAGGAAACGTTCTTCTGAAAGTCTACAACCTCCTCGGTCAGGAAGTGCGCACTCTCGTCAATCAGGTTCAGCCTCCGGGATACTACAGCGTGCGGTTTGACTCACAGGGTCTTCCGACAGGCGTATACTTGTATCGCTTGTCGTCGGGATCATATGTTCAAACAAAACGGATGATCCTTCTGAAATAAGGATGCGAACGCGGAAACATATCGCTCTCCTGTCCTTCCTGATTGCGATGTTGATGGTGCAAGCAGGTTGTGTGAAGCACTTCGCCGACGAGCCCCTGGGGAACGTCCAGCCTCGGACGTTCTTCTGGATCTATCCGCAGACGACTATTGCCACGGGCATCAGCAAGCAGCAGATTCACTGGTGGGGGGAGGACAAGGATGGCTATGTAACGGGGTATCTCATGGCATTTGCCCCCGGCCTTGCGACCACCCCCAACCCGGACACGCTGACGTACGGCTATACGACCGTCACTGACTCCGTGGTGCAATTTCCGCTTCGTCAATCCAATGCCACTTTCCTTGTTGCGATACGGGCAATTGACAATACCTTCAAAACGAACCTGCCCCGGGGCGCTGCTGTCAGACTGACGCCGCAACCGTACTGGGATGTGAACACAAATGGCTTGTTCGATGGAGGGGACATCGGCCTGCCTGAGCTCTCCAATGCCATGGATCAGAAAGGTGCGACACAGAGGTTTCCGATCAGGAACAGCCCCCCAGCGATTGCGTACGTGCGTGATCCCTCCAATCCGGCGCAATTCATTCTTCCGCCCGATACGACCTTTACGGTGATTTCGTTCGCGTGGCAGGCCACTGATCCCGATGGTGACGAAACAGTTGCTTCATACCGCATCGCTCTGAACGATACTTCTGGCTCCGGCAAATGGCTATCCCTGCCGTCTACTGCGACGATGGTGACGCTGATGGTGCCAAGGAGCCGAAGTGATGGGGCAGGTGCGACTGTCTCTGCCGATGTCTATGGAGGCGTGTATCCATCGCTCCGCACATTGGGTCAAGTTCAGGGGCTCCGCCTCAACGGGCCCAACCGGCTCTTTGTGCAAGCAAGGGACGTCGCAGGAGATTATAGCCCAGTTCTATCTCAACCCTCTGCGACAAGATCGTGGTACGTGAAAAAGCCTTCCGGGAGGCTTTTGGTGATCAGTGATTACCAGAAGGATGACTCGCTCGATGTCAAGAGGTTCTACCGTGAACGGTTCAGCGAGTTCGCAGGCGGCCAGTTTGCGGGATACGATGAATTGGATATTCGTACGGGGAGCCCTGCGGGCAAGCCGGGGATCCTCGTGCCCTCGCAGACAGTCCTGAATCCTATGTTCGTGTACACGCTCAAGCTTTATGACTATGTCTTCTGGTACACGGATCAGTACCCCAGCCTTACGGTTGCTCAGTTTTCACTCTTTTACTATTCGTCCATGGGAGGGAAGGTCCTCTACACGACGGAATTTGCATCGGCGAATGATCCAGGGGGCGCCCTCCGGGATTTTGCGCCGGTCGACAGCATGAGTTCTGTGACACTTCCTGGACCTGCCAGTACACCATGGCCAGGCTCAACCCGGGTGCCGAAGAACTACAAGATTGTGCCTGACTCGACCGAGGCATCCGGAATCTATCCTGTCCTCAATGTTGATTCCGTCACTGTTGCAGGTGCGCCGCGTAATCTGCTTTCCGTGTTTGTACGGCCGCTTTATAGGCGCGCCGACGCCCGAATCATTTATCGCCTCCAGACTGACACACGGGCGAGTTCACTCAGCCCCTACATCGGCATGCCGGCTGTGGGGATTTCGCGCAATGACAAGCGGTTCGTGTTTGTCGGATTTCCGCTCCACTATCTGAACGGAAAGGCAAACGGGGGGCAGGGGTTAGCTGCTTTTTTGCAGAGAATATTTGTCCAGGAATTCGGACCTTGATCGAACACAGACTCCACAGATGGTACAAGACGTACACCGACGAAGCTCTGTGATCATCAGTTACATCAGTGTCATCAGTGTGCAACATCAATGAATCATCGACTCCAATTGAAATTGCTGGCTGCATTCTTCCTGGCATTCTCTACGGCGAATGCGCAGGAGTATGGGACTATTCGCGGCAGGGTCTATGACAAGGCGTCGAAATCTGGCCTCCCGAGCGCCAACGTGATGGTGAAGGGAACATATTACGGTGCGGCGAGCGATCTCGACGGCTCGTTCGTCATCCCAAAAGTTGGACGTGGTACGTATGTCGTTGATGTGAGGCTGCTTGGATACAAGGAGGTACAGTTCGGTGCCGTGAAGGTTGTTCCGGGACAGGAGACGGTTCTGGACGTCCCGCTCGAAGAGACATCGCTGAGCCTGGGTCAAGAAGTTGTCGTGATCGGCGAGAAGCCTCTGTTCAACATCGAGGAGACCTCAAGCCGCCGCACCATTCAGAGTGACGATCTTCAGGCTGCCGCGATTCAGACGGTACAGGATGTTGTGGCGCTGCAGGTGGGAGTTGTGAAATCAGATGATCAGATCCACATCCGCGGCGGGCGATCGTATGAGATGGCATACCTCATAGATGGCATTTCGGTGCAGGACCCCCTCGCCGGAACCGGCTTTGGCATTCAGCTCCCCCCAGGGGCGGTCCACGAAGTGGAGGTGATCACCGGTGGGTACAGCGCAGAATATGGCCAGGCAACCTCGGGAGTTGTGAGCTTCTCGACAAGAGAGGGGAGCGACACGTACTCGGGAACATTTGGCCATAAGCAGGACCACTTTGGATTCAATGATCAGGACCGTTCAAATTTCTTCACGGATATCTATGATCTTTCGCTTGGCGGGCCGGAACCGATCACGCGGTATGTCTTGCCGCGCCTGGGGATGAACATCCCGGGCTCTCTGAGCTTCTTCGCAAATGCAAACGTCAACCTGAGTGACGGGTACACGAGATGGGTGGAGAAGGTTGATCAGAGCGGAGTGCCCGCCGGATTCATCGTGAAGGCGCCAGGAGGGCTGTATTCCAGCATTTTCCATGGGAGCACGTATGCTCCCCGGCGTAGCAACAACTGGTCCTTGTTCTCGAAGCTGACGTGGAAAATCTCTCCCACGCTCAAGGCGTCGTATGCATTCAATGGTTCTGTCGCAATCAATCAGAACACTCAGACCGTCCAAACGACGCTGGAACACCAGGAGCCTCAACCCGGATACCAGTTCTACTTCCAGAATATTCCGGACAGCGCAAATACTTTTACCCAACTGAGTCAGCAGCACTCATTCGTGTGGACCCACGTCTTGAGCGCTCGCACGTTTTACGAGATCAGGCTGAGCAACTTCTCAGCGCATGTCCGCGGCGACGCCAACGGAGCGTATTGGGATGTCTATCACGAGCCGAAAGACATCGTGACGCTCCCGGTTGTCTATTACAATGTGGGGCGGGACACGGTCGGAGTCATTCCGGGCGACGGATTCTATGACGTCGGCTCGCCGACGAACTGGCGCGATCACTATGTCAACGAGTACGCACTCAAGGCCGATGTCACGAGTAATTTCGACGAACGGAACAAATTCAAGGCGGGCTTTGAACTGCGACTTCAGGATATGCAGATGGTCGACATCATCAGCCCCTGGGTCCGGCCGCTCGGCTACAACAACGACATTTACTCAGTCCGGCCTGCACTGGGAGCATTCTACGCTCAGGACAATGTTTCATTCAGCGGCATGATTCTGAACTTTGGTCTCCGGTTCGACTATTGGTTTCCCGGCAAGTACGTCGATGACGCTGTGCAGAACGATGAGCAATCACTTGTGAGCCCCACGATTCGTGAACAATACCTGAAGGACACATACTCGCTCTTCGGCCGTCGCTGGAAAGGGCGGGTGAGCCCCCGGCTTGCCATCGCGCACCCGGTGAGCGATAACCAGACGCTCTTCTTCTCATACGGACATTTTTCGAAGTTCCCGCGCCCGCAGTTCATATACTCGAAACTTCTCCGGAGCAACGCACGTTCGACGTTTCAGGTGATCGGCAATCCGAATCTGAATCCTGAGACCACCGTCGCCTATGAGCTTGGCCTGCGCAATCAGCTGACGGAGAACGACGTTCTCAATGTCACGGCATACTACAAAGATATCTTCGACTACGTGACGGCTCGCACCGTCATCGCGCGGCAGACACGGTTCTCCTCAGGATCCTACACGACATACATCAACCTTGACTATGCCCGCTCGCGCGGATTCGAGGTGGAGTACAAAAAGCGTATCGGCGACTGGTTCCGCGGTGCCATTTCCGGTTCGTATTCAATAGCAACGGGGAAGAGCTCAGCGGCGACTGAGGCTGCCTACAACATCCAGCAGGGGATCGAAGAGAATATCAAGGAGAACTACCTCTCGTGGGACCGGCCGCTCCAAGGGTCGCTCGTTCTCAATTTCCGCGTTCCGAAGGGAAAGCCTTTGTTTGGCTTCGGGAGGGGAGTGCTGGATGACCTGAGCCTCTATTCGAGACTCTTTTTCCAGTCGGGTCGGCGGTATACCCCATACCGGCTTGTGGGATATGAATCAGTGACGCGCCGGCCGATCTACGTTTCGGACCTGAACAATCCGCTCTCGAAAATCGGCAAGAACGTCATCACGCTGGATGTAAACCTGGAGAAGGTGATCGATCTGACTGCGGCGAAGCTGATCATTTCTATAGAGATCTCCAATCTATTCAACAGAAAGAACGCTCAGCTCCTCAATCCTGTCACCGGAGACGCGTACGAGTACACGATGTCTGATGGCACGGCGACGCCGACACCCAACAGCTGGAACGATCCTCACTATCCTCAGCTTCAGGCGCCGGTTGATCCGTTTCCGTACAATCCGGCCCGCTACATGGAGCCACGTACAATCAGGGCAGGACTTTCTGTGAGATTCTGATGAAGCAGAGGATCCTCAACATATCGTTTGTACTCCTCCTGCTGTCGGTGCCAGTCACCGCCCAGTTGTTGCCCAATCTTGGGGGACAACGGGCTGGAATCTCGAGCCTGCAGTTCTTGAAGATCGCGGTGGGCGCACGGGGTGCTGCGCTCGGCGAAGCGATGGTGGCAGTTGCCGATGATCCATCCAGCTTGTACTGGAATCCTGCCGGCCTTCCGTTGAACACGAAGAATGCAGTTATGGTCTCCCACAGTGCATGGTTCGCCGGATTGAAGCACGACTTTGCCGGAGGCCTCTATCGGCTCACGGCGGACGACGTGGTGGGCGTGTCGCTTATCTCCCTTGCGAGCGACGAGATGGAGCGCACCACGGAACTTCAGCCAACCGGTACAGGGACATACTTCCGTTACAGTGATCTCGCTATCGGCGTTTCGTACGGAAGGAGAATGACGAGTCAGTTCAGCTTTGGGACAACAATTCGCTACGTCGAAGAAAACCTCGATGTCGTCAAGGTCCGCGCGGTCCTCTTTGACCTCGGAACATACTATGCGATGGGGATCGGATCGCTCCGGTTCGCTGCGGTCGTCTCAAACTTCGGATCGGACATCGAACCGAGCGGCGAGGCCAGGCTCATCGACGGCTCCACAGTCGATTCATACCAGCCGTTTTCGCCGCCGACGTTGTTCAAAATCGGGGTCGCGTTCGAGCCGTACCAGGACGAGACGCATAGGCTTACATCGTCGGTGCAACTCAACCATCCAAACGACAACGCAGAAAACGTGAGGCTCGGAATTGAGTATGCATGGAAAGGATGGCTCTTCGCCCGTTTGGGAGTCAAGAGAACGATAGGAGAATCGTTGCTTGGGGCCGACCGGAAATCGGCCGATGACTACTCCTTCGGTATTGGCATCTTTTCGGCGTTGGGATTCACGGACGCAACGGTGGACTATTCGTTTACCCATTTCAGCGAGCTTGGTGCCGTGCACCGGGTTACACTAGGAATCACGTATTGACATGCTACGATACGGAATCATAGCGCTGCTGGTCCTTCTCGCGGTGGCTTGCCAGGAGAAATTCTCGCTGGACGAGCTGGCTGCTGCGCGCACAACATTTGTCGTCGGTGACACGACTTATCTGGAGATTGTTCCCCCGTTCGAAGGATTCAATGAGCCGCGCGGCATCCTGATAGGAAACGACAAGCTCCTCTACGTTGCAGACACACGTAACAACCGGATCGTGCAACTGGATATCGCCGGCCAAATGCTGGGATCCCGCTCCATTGTGCGGCCCTATGCGCTTTCGCAGGACATGAGGCTCGATCTTCTGGTTTCGGGGATCTGTGTCGAGAGAAATGGCGACTCCGTGGCTGCGATCTTTCGGTTGAAACTTGTCGCCGCCTCTCATTCAATCGGCGACGCCGTTCTGGATACTCTCTGGAAGGAGACAGCAAGACCCCAACGACGATTCGTCGGAATCGCGGCAATGCCGGACAATCAGTTCCTTGTTGCCCGGCAAGGCCCTGACCTGAGCAGCTTTGTCGATCCGGACACGCGCGTTCTGAGATTCGGTTCAGACGGGAAGTTCATTACTCCGGTGGGAGACCTGGTGACGCGTGCCGGAAGCGGCATTACGGATATCAATCAGCCCACGGGACTGGCACGGTTGCCAAACTCAAGGGACTTCATATTGCTTCAAAGCTCGGCGGGTGTCGCTTACGGTGCCATTTATATGGTCTACCAGTCGACGTCCGAATTCGAAGGCTGGATCCCGAAGTATGATCCTGCCCGACAGGATCAGCGTTTTGTGGACTTTGTGAGGCCGAACAGATTCATCCGGCCTGGAGGCGTCGTCGTTGACGGCAGGCGGGGTGATATTTTCATCGCAGATGCCGCGCAGGACAGCGTTTTCAAATTCGACAATCAGGGAAGGTTCCGGTCGGAATCGTTCGGTCGGAGCCGGTCTGGCGGAAGGATGGTACAACCGTCTGGCGTGGCATTTTTCGACAGAACACTCTATGTTCTTGACGCTCGCACAAACCGCGTCCTGAGATTTCGCCTCTCGACCGATTTCTAGACAAACAATGCAGGCAAAGATCCAACAACCACAAGGAGAGAACATGAAACGAAATCTACCACTGTTGCTGCTTGCTGCGACCATTGTGCTCTCGATGGGCACGAACGCGCAGGTCTTGCTTAATGATGATTTCACGGGTGCTGCGGGGACAGTGCTGACGGCGGCTGGGTGGAACCTGAGCGGCACCAATACCACAAATCCGCTTACGATTGCTGCACCGGGGCTAACATTCGCGGGCCATCCGGGATCAGGAGCAGGGAACGCACTGCCGATGACGAACAACGGTCAGGATCTCTACAAGTCCTTTGCAGCCGTAAACTCGGGAAGTGTCTACCTGTCCTTTCTGATGAATGTTTCCGCTGCCCTTACAGGCGACTATATCCTCGCACTCTCACCGACCTCGTCGCAGACCAACTACTATGCACGCTTCCATATCAAAAGCTCCGGGACCGGATACTCCGTCGGAATCAGCAAGAGCAATGAAGTGACTGGTGGCGCCCTATATGGAACGAACGTCTACGATTTCAATACGACGTACTGCATTGTCGTCAAGTATACCTTTGTTGCTGGAGATTCCCTGAACGATGCGATCTCAGTGTTTGCGTTCGCTGGCGGAACATTCCTCGGCACGGAACCAATGACCCCGGAAGTGAAAGGATACGTAAACAACACGAAGAACGACGCAAGCGATCTGAGTTTTGTGACCGTGAGGCAGGGTTCCAGCACGGCGGCCCCGACGCTCACCATCGATGCGATCCGTGTTGCGACCACCTGGGGGGCAATTCTCACTGATGTTGCGGAGAAAGAGTCTGGTTTACCGATTGAGTTTGGGTTGTCGCAAAACTATCCCAATCCATTTAATCCCAGGACAACGATCAAGTACACTCTGGCATCTCAATCCGATGTTCAGCTTGCTGTCCATGACTTGTTGGGCCGCCAAGTAGCGACGCTCGTGAACGCGGTTCAGACGGCCGGCTCCTATACAGTGCAGTGGAATGCTGCAGCGATGACGAGCGGAGTCTATTACTGCCGATTGCAGGCAGGTGGGAGAACTGAGGTCAGGTCAATGGTGTTGATGAAGTAGGAAATAGAATTCGGAATTCAGGAGTCAGGAGGAAGAAGGGAAATCAATGGAAAGGTACGTGGGCCTTGGCGGAAGCCAGGGCCTTTCTTTTGAAGATTCTGATGGAAGGTGTGACAGTGGGATGCGTGTAACGAAGGGATTCTATATCGAAAGCCCTTCGAGTCTGATTGCGTCAAGCTCCTCTGCGGTAAGAACACCGGCAACAAAAAGATTCAGGTATTCCTGAGAGACGCTCTGTCCGAAAATGATTGGGTCATCCGAGTTGATGGTTACTCGTACTCCGTGATCAAAAAGAGTGCGGATGGGGTGATCAGTCATGTTCCTCACAACGCCAAGCCGCACGTTGCTGGAAGGGCAAACGTGGAGGCGAATGCCGTCTCGCCGCAATCGGGTCATAAGAGGCAGGGACCGCGCAGCCATCACGCCGTGCTGTAGTTCGTCTGGCTCAAGGACATCCAGCGTGTTCGAGATGGCATCGGGACCCGCGAACTCCCCTGCATGTACCTTCAGCTTCAATCCGCGTGTGCGCGCGTATCTATAGAGGTCGCGATAGAGTTCAGGGGGTTGAGCCGTCTCGTTGCCGTAGAGATCGATTGATCTGAACACGTTCGCATCCATGCACATTCCCGCAAGCATTGCCTGATCTACGGCTGACCGATCTCTTGAAATCCCGATCTCCGGTCGGAAGTCGATCCGATCCCGGTATTCCGCCACGAGACCTGATACGAACGACAGGAATCCATTTGCACCCGTCTCGTACATTGCGATGAAGCGCATATCGAGACTCATTTCAAGAATGCTCACGCCATCGGCGACGGCATCTTGAATTGCTGCCCGCGAAGTGAACTCAAACCCCCGTTGTGTCATGAGATGTGGATAGAGCACCGAGTGTGCATACTGAACCATCTCATCAAGGGATGACATCTGCTCAGGCGGACGAGGGAATGTCACGCCAAGCCACTGCTCGATTGTTTCGAGCCGGGGGCCCAGAATCGAGTGAATGTGAAGGTCACTCTTCGGTATTTGCCGAAGGGCGGAAAGGTCTCGGGTGCCGAGAGCGGCGATGAAAGATCCGGGATCAGTCCTATAACGTGTGTTCATTCGAAGGGTAAAAAAAAGCCGCCCCCCGCGTTGGAGGGCGGCCTGAGACTGCGTTGAAGCTTAATTGAAGAAGTACTTCACGCTCAGCAAGAGACTATAGACGTCAGACAAGCCAGCGGTCTTTTCCCACGTGGTGCTCATCAACTTGCCGCTGATGTTGCGCATCGTGTACTGAGCCCGGCCCTGGGCATCTGCCTGTTGGCCTGAGGTCACGATCAACGGCTGGAGGTTGATGAAGCGCTGGCTCAATCCCCACTGCTTGTTGAGGAGGTTCGTGATGTTCAGAATGTCAAGTCGCACCTGAAGGGTGTGCTTCTTCTCGAGGAAATCGCCGAACACATCCTGTGTGATGCTCAGGTCTGTGCGGAACATCATGGGGAGGAACGCTGCCGCGCGCTCCGCATATTGACCGCGGCGAGTGCTGAGATACTTATCCTGAGTGATGTAGGCATCCCACGCATCAGCCTGCATTGCAGGTGTGAAGGTCACGCCGCCAGAGACATACTGCGTGAAGTTCATCTCCGACTTGTCCTTCGGAACGTACAGCAAATCGTTGCTTGAATTGCCGTCGCCGTTCAGATCGCCGGCGTACGTGTAGCTGCCGCTGCCGATTGTGATGGCATCCGCGAACACGGAAATGGTTGTTGCTCCGAAATCGAAGTATTCCTGTCGATAGGAAAGGGAGAGGAACGCACGATGCCCCGGTGAGTTTGTAGAGTACGAGACCGGTACGACGTTCGGGTTGCCGGGGACCTGGTTGCCGCTCCAGGAGCCGAACGCGATTGACCCGGCGTCCACGGTATTCTTCGACACGCCGTAGTTATAGGCGAGCTTTCCATACAGGCCGTCGGCCAGCGGGCGCTCGATCGAGGCTGAAATGCTATACGAGTACCCCTTGTCCTGGTTCTTCATGACGATGGCATTCTGGACGTTTTGATTTAGTCGCGCGACGTTTGTTCCAGAGGCCGGGATCCAGCGAGGACGGGTGTCTGCACCGGTGAACGCTCCGTTGGGAAGCGTTTGGTTCGCATTGATGTAGTAGATACCGTTGACCTCTTTGCCGTAGATGAACTCAACCGTTCCGACCATTCCGAACGGAAGTTTCTGGTCGATGGCGACGTTGGTTCTCCACTGCTGCGGGAACTTGAAATCCGGATCTGTGAGCGCCAACTCGTATGTCGAGGCAGGAGTTCCGGTCACAGCCGTCGGCTTGTACTTGTCCGGATTTGGATCAAACGGATAGTTTTTTGTGTTCGTCACAGAGAGGAATCCTGTGAGCACGCCGGTGTTGCCAATCTGGTTTGATATCCAGACGTACGCCGGACGGCCGGTGAAGATGCCGGTTCCGCCGCGGACCTGAGTGCTTCTGTCACCGGTGACGTCCCAGTTGAATCCAAGACGCGGTGAAAAGAGAACGTTCGCATCGGGGAGCTTTGCAGTCTGGTATTTCACGGGTGCCCAGCTTTCATCGCGGAATGTGAGAGAGTCTGCATTCGCGTTCTTGAAGCCGGTCTCGCCGAAGCTCGGGATATCGAAGCGCAGGCCGAGGGTCAGCTTCAGATCTTTGGTGACCTGCCATTCATCTTGGACATAAGCACCGACGTAGTACACATCAAGGGGCTGCACAGGCTTCACCGACCCCGGAATATTGTTGTACCTGACCTGGAAGCGGTTCAGCGTCACGGGCGAAGCGGTTCTGTTTGGATTGGCGAGATAGTCGTTCGCGTCGGTGTAGAAATCGGCCAGGGAGTTATACACATAGACGCTCTGCTTGCCGGGAAAGAACACGTTTTCAGAGTGGTACTTTTCAGCAGCGAGGCCCAGTGTCAGCACGTGATCTCCCAAGTCGATCGTGAAATTGTCCTGCAACTGATAGCTGTAGTACCGGAGCTCGTTGTTAGGTGTGAAGGGCTCTGAACCGAACGACGTGTACACGGTACCAGCGTTCAGAATGTCAACAAACGGGAACAACTTACCGACGTCACCTCGGCTCTCATCACTGTAGTTGTAACCGACGAGCAGGTTGTTTGCCATGTTGTTGCTTACCACGGAGCTCCACTCGCCAACGATCGAGCGAATGTTCTCGAGAATCTTGTAGTTCGATGCGGAGAAGTTCAGTCCGGTCGAGAGTGTCCGGCGACTGCCGTTGCCAAGCGAAGAGGAGTTCGACAAGAGAACATCCGTCTCCGAGTCGAGATGGTTATACCGGAGAACGATCTTGTTGCTTTGGTCGAGGTTATAGTCCAATTTCACAAGGAAACGCTTGCCAGGCGTCGCGAAGTTGTATCCCTGGTACGCGCCCGGATTGTAGCTGAACTTGCTGTTGAGAAAGCTGCTCAGGGCATCAAGATCCGATGCAAGAACGCGCGTCATGTTGCCGGTGACTGCCGCACTGCCTGGATTCGCTGTCCATGTTGTGCCCGGCTGTTCGGTCTTGTCGCCTTCGTAGTTGACGAAGAAGAACAACTTGTTCTTGATAATCGGTCCACCGAGGCTGACGGTGAGCTTGTTGTAATTGAACTTGCCGGGATTGTATGTGTTGTCACCGGCTTTGGTGCCAACAAGACCCTGATGGCGCCAGCCATAGGCAACCGTACCGCTGAGATTGTTCGTGCCGCTCTTTGTGACCGTATTGACACCGGCGCCGACAAAGTTGCCCTGGCGGACGTCAAATGGTGCGATGTTCACCTGGACCTGCTCGATCGCGTCGATCGAAATGGGTGCAACGCCGGTTCGCTCACCGGGCTGGCCGGCGAGACCAAACGAGTTGTTGAAATATGAACCGTCGACGGTGGTGTTGTTGTAGCGGTTGTCCTGTCCCACGAAGGATGATCCGCCGCGGGCTTCAGGCGTGAGGCGCGCGAAATCCTGCAGTCGGCCTGCAATCGTAGGGAGCGTTGCCAGAGCAAGCTTGTTGAAGTTGGTTGCTGCTCCTGTCCTGCCGGCGCTCATGACAGCGCTACGCTCTGCGGTGATAACCACCTCGGCTGCCTGGATCGCTTCTTCGGCGAGTTTGAAGTTCAAATCAAGGGTCTGCGACAGAGAGGTGTACACATCTTCGCGGACGCTCTTCTTGTATCCCACGAACGATACGGTAACGGTATAGGGGCCGCCGACGCGGACGTTGGGGACGGTATAGCGACCGTTCGGGCGGGAACTTGTGCCGTACGTTGTGCCGCTTGGATTGTGAACCGCAATGATGTTTGCTCCGGGGAGAGCCTCACCCGTGGAACTCTCGATCTTGCCGCTAATGGCTGCAGTCGTAACGCCCTGCGCTACGGCAAGAGAGGTCCCAATGCACAGCATTGCGAGTAGAGCTATGGGAAACCATCTCAAGATGGCTGGCTTCATTCTAGCCTCCTGTTTTGTTAGTTGAACGTTGGGGGATATATGCAAAGAACACATTCGACGGCAAGACGATGTGATTCGTGGCTTCGAAATTGGCAAACAGCGGGAAGAATTCACGAAACTTGGGGAATGAATGCGCGAAATCTTTGCACAGAACGGATGAATTTGACGTTGCAAACCTACTCAAGAAATCCACAAAAGACAAGCGAAAAAGTACTTTCAACTTCCGAGCGAAATGCAGAGTGTCTGCAGGCGTTCCAGATTCGTCAACATGATGGAAGATGCATGAAATGTCCCGAGCGATTCACATCGCGAGCGACTCTGCGATCGATTGCCTTGCCGATCGAGCTAGAGAAGTTTTGAGTGAGCATGAATCAGCGCTGTTCGCCTGAGAACTGTCAGATGCCGTTGCATTCAGGGCACGAAGAAATCTGTAGAAGATAGAATGATCTGAGCAATGTGCGACCTGCGTCGAGCAGTTGTGATTGCATCAATATTTCGCCGCTGCTCGGGTGATTTCGCTTTTGCGTGCATATCGTGCGAAGTATTGATTCTATTGGCTCTTTTTCGCGTCGGTAAGGTCTTTGAAATCAATGGATTGTGGGCAAATCGTTTCGAGATACGGAAACGCGAAAGTATGCCCGTAAACATTGAACTTTTTTCATTTTGTTATTGACATTCGTTTCAAAACCCTTATATTTGCTAGGGAAAACGAGGTCACTAAGCGGCGTAACGATCTACGGGCTTTGCTTCAAGTGTCCTTTAACTAACTACAATACTCTCCACAAAACTAAGAGAGGACTTTCTTATGGGAAAGCCGATGTCAAAGAGCCAGATTGCAGCCCACTTGGCGAGCAAATTCGAGCTTAAGAAAAAAACAGCCGTGGCAATTCTTGAGGAAATGGCGCATCTGTCATATCGTGAAGCGCAGAATTCCTTCACACTGCCTGGCATCGGAAAGCTCGTGCTGGTGCAGCGAAAGGCAAGAATCGGCCGCAATCCTGCCACTGGTGAGCAGATCCAAATCCCAGCGAAAACAGTGGTGAAATTCAGGGTTGCAAAGGCGGCGAAAGAAGCTGTCCTCGGCATGAAGAAATAGTCCCTGAATTGTTGGGTTTTCTTCGCGCCAACAATCGTGAGGTTGTTGGCGCTTTCTTTTGTACTGCATCATCCTACAACGCGATTACGCTCAATTTTTTCAGCTACTTTTTCACTTGTCTCAACTCAGCCTTCCTCTCAAATCAATTCTCTCGGCCGTATGTCGGACCGAACGCGCGAAACATCTCATGAAATCAATGATTTTCGATTCGTACTTTTTGAAGCGAGTTCGTGAATCGTTGGTCATGCAGTTTCGCCCGTTTTCATTGGTACTTCCGCGCGTCTGACATCGACGTCTCTGCATGGTCCTGATTTCTCCGACGATTGCTCAGCTCTCAGCACCTGAAAGAAATGCGACGAAGGCTGATCATTTCGTCAATCCTTTTCAACTCGACAAGGAATGAGTCGCGGAAGACGGTACGATGCGCAGCAGAAAATCAGTTCGATGTACATTTCTTCTTGACTCTTAGAAGGAATTCTTGAAAATTATGGAAGCCCTTCCAAGAATTTTTCCTGTTCTTGCCCCCGACTATCTATGATATCGCGCGCGAAGCGAAGGTAGGGATCGGGACCGTCTCACGCGTCTTCAACGATCACCCAAGCGTCTCCAAAGGAACGCGAGAACGAATCCTTCGCATCGCTCATCGTCTGAATTACAGACCTCATCCGTACGCACGCGGCCTTGCACGGAAACGGACGAACTCCGTCATGGCGGTCATTCCGTTCTTCACGACTTTCTTCTTCATGGAGATTCTCCAGGGAGTTCAGTCGAAGCTGAGCGAGCTCGATATCGATCTGATACTTGTCGGAGTCAACCATCCGGACCAGCTCGAGGAATCCCTTCATCATCACATCCATCGAAGCCGGGTGGATGGAATGCTGTTCTTCTCGATGCAACTTCCGGAACACTTCACTGCATCCTCGGCCTCGCAGCGGCTACCCGTCGTACTGGTGGATGCGCATCATCCACGATTCGATTCCCTTGCAGTCGATAATCAGGAAGGCGCCTATCAGGCGACACGGCACTTGATTGGACTGGGGCACAAACGCATCGGAATGTTGAATGCAAATCTTGAGAGCCTTCCTGCCCGTGAACGGTTGCGGGGCTTTCGCAGAGCCATGGAAGAAGCCGGCCTTCACGTCGATGCAGGTCTTGTCAAGAGTAGCAAGTCTGCGCGTCTCGATGGATTCACGAGCGAAGCCGGGAAGGACGTCATGCAGAAGTTCATCGCGCTCGATCGACATATGCCGACCGCATTGTTCATCTCGAGCGACATTCAGGCTGCCGGCGCGCTGGAAGCATTGTCGGATGCGGGATTGAAATGCCCTCAGGATATTTCCATCGTCGGATTTGATGACATCGAGTTGGCGTCGCATTTGGGATTGACGACGATGCGCCAACCGCTCTTTCACATGGGACAACTCGCTGCGGAGGCACTCGTTGCCAGGCTCGAACGGCCAAACAGAGAGGCTGCTCACAGCATGTTCGTACCGGAACTGATCGTCCGGAAGACTTCGAGGAGCCTCGAGACGCGGCTGCGTCCTGCCCGGGGAAGCGCCGCTTGACGGGCGGGAGATCATCTCAACTATCAGACTGACAACTACGATATTCAAACCAAAAGGCAAGAAGGATCCATGAGACGCTACAATCGAATCACGTATGTCCTCCTAGGTTTGCTTGCGGTGATGCTTGTGAGCGAGGCGGCCAGGAGTGCAAACGGGAAGATCGCGGGCAAAGTCACTGATAAGAAAACTGGTGAAGCACTTGTGGGGTGCAATGTGGTCATCGAAGGAACGTCGATGGGTGCAGCGACGAACCTCGACGGGGACTATACTATCCTCAATGTGCCTCCAGGTGTTTATACGTTGACGGTATCGCTTGTCGGCTACGTGCCGACCAAGATCCGGGACGTGAGAGTGAGCATCGATCTGACCACGACGATTGATGTCCAGATGAGTGAGACTGTCCTGGAATTGGGTCAGGAAGTGGTTGTTGTGGCGGAGCGTCCTCTTATAACGAAGGACCAGACCGCAAAGACGGCCGTTATCGGGCGGGATGAGCTTTCTGCGCTCCCCGTGAACGAGTTCTCCCAAGTCCTTTCGCTGCAGGCTGGTTTTGTGGCCGGGAGCTTGCGCGGTGGCCGACGGGGTGAAGTGGCTTACTGGATCGACGGCGTCCCCGTGACGGACGGTTACGATGGAAGCCAGGTTGTTGAGGTTAATAAAAACCTTGTCCAGGAAGTGCAGCTCGTTTCGGGCGCATTCAATGCTGAGTATGGCCAGGCAATGTCGGGAATAGTCAATATTGCCACTCGCGAGGGCGGGAAGGCCTATAACGGCTCTGTGAGCGTTTATGGGGGAGACTATCTCCCTCGCAACGACGGCATGCACCTCGGACTCACAAAATTCGAGCCCTTGGCTATTAGAAACGTCGAAGCCAACATCAGTGGTCCCGTTCTTGGCGAGAATCTGACCTTCTTCGCGAATGGGCGATTCATTCATTTCGGAGGCTGGCTGAACGGACTCCGTCGGTTCAATCCCCAGAACATTGCCTATACCGACAGCACGGGCCGGTTCCATCTCTCCCGTGATGCGGCGGGGGCCGGAGATAACACAGACGTGCCCATGAACTGGAGCGAACGTTCCTATGCCCAGGGAAAACTCACATGGCGCATCACGCCTGTGTTGAAGGCAAGCTACAACGTCATCTACGACAGAAACGTCGCCCAGGCGTACGACCGGGCCTATGTCTACAATCCGGATGGAAAAGGCAAGTCATACACGACAAGTGTTACTCAGATCCTGCAGCTCACTCACACGCTCAGTTCCACGACGTTCTACACTCTCGGCGCATCACTTTTCGACAAAGACCTGAAATACTATCTCTACGAGGATCCGTATGATCCGCGCTACGTTCATCCGAAGGTCGCCATCGCTGTCGATCAGTTCAGTTTCCTGACCGGCGGCACAGATCTGGGACGATTCCATCGTTCAACGCAGACCGCACTCCTAAAGCTTGACCTCTCGAGCCAGATCAACCAGTCAAACCTCGTGAAGGCAGGTCTCGAGGTTCGGGGTCACAAGGTCTTCTATGAAAGCATGACCCTTCAGCCCGTCGACACTCAACTCGACATCAACCTGAGCCGTGACAATCCGTTCATCAGGACCCGGATTCCGGAAGTCTCATCCAATTCTCACGACGTCTATGAACACCGGCCGTTGGAACTTTCCGGATACATCCAGGACAAGATGGAGTTCCGCGATCTGATCATCAATATCGGTGTCCGGTTCGACTACTTCACTCCAGACGGCGTCGTGCTTGCAGACGAATCTGATCCGAGCATCTACACGCCGATCAAGCCGGAAAACAGATTCGACGATGTTAACAAGAATGGAATCCAGGACGCAGGAGAAAAATCAAAATCCGTGGATGACAGGAGGGCGTACTGGACGAAGAAGGCAGGGAGCAAATTCCAGGTGAGTCCGCGCTTCGGTGCGGCGTTCCCGATCACCGAGCGGGGCGTCGTCCACTTCTCTTACGGACATTTTTTCCAGATTCCGCGTTTTGAGCGATTGTACGAAAACCCCGATTTCAAAATCGGGCTTGGCACGGGAAATCAAGGAGTCATCGGAAACTCTGACCTCGCGCCGGAGCAGACGATCAACGCCGAGCTCGGTGTCAGTCAGCAGTTGACGGATGACCTCGCAGCGGACCTGACGGCCTACATCCGCGACATCCGGAACCTCACGGGCACACGATCGGATGAAATCGTAATCTTCGGAGGATCAGCGACGTACTCGAAGTATGTGAACTCTGACTTTGGCTTTATTAAGGGGATCATCCTCTCGATGACAAAGAAATTCGCCGGAGGTATCGCGGCGACTGTTGACTACACGTATCAGGTCGCGCGTGGAAGCGCTTCGGATCCTCGAGAGGCGCGGAACGCGCGGGCTGGCGGCGCGTTGCCCGAGGTGCAGCTCGTTCCGCTTGGATGGGATCAGCGGCACACGCTGAACGCAACGGCGTCGTACAATGCTCCGAACTGGGGAGTGAGCTTCATCAGTCAGTACGGAACAGGAACTCCGTACACGCCTCGTCGGTCAACAGATGTCACAGCGATGCTCACGAACAGCCAGACGAAGCCGCAGTTCTTCAACCTGGACGGACAGGCGTATGCCTCGGTGTCGTATGACCGGTTGCGGTTTGTGTTGTTCCTCAGAGTATTCAATCTCCTCGATACGAGAAATGAAGTGGGAGTCTTCGATGATACGGGCAGAGCCGGATTCACCACCGATGAAGCACGGACGATGCAAATCAATCCGCTTCAGGCAGTGAACACGGTGCAGGAGTGGTACAGGTATCCGACGTTCTATTCAGAGCCCCGGCGTTTCGAGTTCGGACTTAATGTGGAATTTTGAAAGTGAAAGTATGCTCACAGAGATCAAGCGACAGTTGATGGAAGCAGAGATGACAAATACGAAATACAAAGAACGAAAGACGAGAGAAATTCGAATTCCAAATTTCAAGCTCGGAATCTCGATCTCGCGATGCTTCAGAGGGCAGACGGGGATTTCTACTGTTGCAGCCCTGCTCCTGCTGCTCTTGCCTCTTTCGTCGGCGCTCGGTCAAAGTGGCCGTGAGTATCGCCGGACTGCTGTGCACAACGGGAACCAGGTGCGCACCGTGTTCGGGAACTGGGGCGTGATTGGCCAGCCTTCATCGGGAGGGCCGCGCGGTGCGTGGAGAAATGACAACAACGGCTACCTTGGTGATGTGAGCCCGTTTTTTGGTGCCGAAGTGAAGTGGAAAGGGATTACGTTCCACTCCGTCGCGACTTCCCCTGTCAGTCGTCCTACACAGTTGAGCGACGAAGATCCGGCGACGGGCAAGCAATGGACGCTCGAGCCTGTCGGCGGATATATCAATCCGAATCAGCAAAAAGTGGCAATGAGCACGGATCGGAACTCGTGGCCTCTCTCGTGGCCGGATAAGTTGTCGGATCCGAATGATCCCGGTTGGAAGGGATCGTGGAATGGTTACTTCGGCAAGCGCATTAATGCTGATCAGGAAAGCTACTTCGTCATGGACGACAACAATGACCAGCGCTTCAACCTGCCGAAAAACAACGTCCTTCAACTCGATTTCCGGCCTGACGCTCGCGACCTGACGAGAAACGGAATGGCTCTTGAGGTGCGGGTCCGAGGCATGCAGTGGTCACAATTCCTTGCCAAAGACAACATCTTCTGGCTCTACGAGATCACAAACAAGGGGACGACGAACTACGACAAAGTCGTCTTCGGCATGTTGGTTGGCACCTACGTCGGTGTCACTGGCACGGACGATCGTCCGGCTGAATATGACGACGATTGGTCATTCTACGATGTCCGGACAAACATTACGTACACCGGGGACTACCCGCGCTCCAACAGCCGCAATCCTCTCTGGGTTGGACCGGTAGGAATGGTGGGGTATGCATTCCTCGAGAGTCCGGGAAATCCCTTCGACGGAATCGACAATGATGGGGACGCAGATTCAGTTGCGCTGGCACTCTCGGCTCCGTATTTCAATGAGGCTCGGTTTGACTCAACGGTTCTTCAGCGAGGAGCGCGCATAGTGCTCGTGAAGGACGATTTCACACGCCAGACGTACACGCTTCCAAACGCTGACACGGTGACCGTCACCACGAGAGGAAAATCGACCCTGGTTCGCCCCGGCACGACGAAAGTGGCTGAAGGGAACATCCTGAGGGATGCCCTGGGGAACGAGTACGTCAATCCGAACGCGTACGATGGTGTTGACAACGACTTTGATGGAATCATTGACGAAAACTACTATCTGCATTATCGTCAGCGAAAGGTGACCCGAACAGTTCCGCCAGTGAAGTTGATTGATACGGTCCGGGCAGTCAGGTTCATTGACTATGTGAACGGCTTCGGTCTCAGCAGCTTCAGCATGATCGATGAACGTCGGAATGACGCGGTGGATAACAATCGTGACTGGTCGCGTGATTTCGATGATGTCGGGCGCGACGGAATTCCCGGAACAGGCGATTTTGGCGAAGGAGATGGTTCACCCACCTCAGGATACACATTATCGGGATTCGATACTGGTCTTCCGGGTGAGCCTCACATCGACAAGACGGATGTGCGCGAATCGGATCAGATTGGTCTGACAAGTTTCTACTACTTCACGCCGGCTGGACAGGTAAGGATGGGTGATGACGAGGCACTATGGCAAAACCTCGCTCCCGGATTCTTCGATGTGCCTACGTCCATCGTCAACAACAGGCCGGAACGCGGTGAGGACGGTGACTTTATCTACGGCTCAGGGTATTTTCCTTTGCTTGCCGGGAGCACTGAACGATTCTCCCTCGCCCTCGTCTACGGAGGCGGAAAGGGAGGGAGCAGAGACGATGATATTGCTGACCTTCTGAAGAACAAGCAAACCGTGCAGAAGATCTACGACGCGAACTACCAGTTCCCACAACCACCTGACAAACCAACGCTTGTCGCGATTCCGGGCGACAAAGAAGTCACGCTCTATTGGGATAGGAAAGCGGAGGCTACAATCGATCCCGTGCTGCGGACTAAGGATTTTGAGGGATACAAGATCTATCGCTCGACCGATCCTGACTTCAGCGACATCTTCACGATCACAGATGCGACAGGATCGCCGCAAGGATACCGGCCACTCGCTCAATTCGACATCAAGAATGATATCTCTGGCTACTTCAGAGGTAACCAGGAATTGTTCCAGGCATCATCCGGGTACTCCTACTACCTGGGGAACAACTCGGGCCTGCAGCACACATATGTCGATCGTGATCTCGAAAACGGACGGCGGTACTACTACGCCGTTGTCGCGTACGACAGGGGGGATGAATTGGTCGGGATCTTCCCCTCAGAGAACACGAAGTTCATTTCTGTTCTTGCGACCGGTGAGATTCTTCACGATGAGAACACAGCGGTCGTCGAGCCGGGATCCAAGGTAGCAGGCTATATCAATCCCGCGACCGGAGTGAGGCTGACTCCGAAAACCAAGTACGGGACCGGCGTTCTGTTCTATAATGTGGTCGACCCGACAAAGATCAACGCGCATTCCTATCGGGTCGAATTTCTGGATAACCTGACAGACTCTCTTGACAACAACTCGAACGGGAAGATCGATGCCGCTGATTCAACGGAGTGGACGAGAATAACCTCATCGTACTCTGTCCGGGATCTTCAGTCGTTGTCGGAGACGTTCATCAGTCAGGACACCACGATTGTCACTCTGTCGAAGAAGAATCTGATCGCGTCTACCGTTCAGGTCAAGAATCAGCAGGGCGCTGTCATCGCTCCAACGGCATATCGGCTGGATGCGTCTCGCGGAGTCCTCCGGGGAGCGACCGCCGGGAGCCTGCCTCCCGGTACGTACACCATCACGTATGAATACTATCCGGTGTACAAGAGTCCGTACATTTTCGGTGCTCCGGGCGAGACGAAGGACTCAGATATCTTCGATGGTGTCATGATCGGATTTACAAACAATTGGACGGTGACGCTTGTCGACACCGCGTCCGGGTGGGTGGGGAAAAATGCGTACGTCTATAATTTCTTCCCGTTCTACACCCTGTTCAACGGACAGATCCTCGCCGGGTACCGCAAACCATGCGACTATGAGATCCGGTTCTCGGACAGAATCGTCGATACGTCGTACGCTGATGCATTCCTTGGAACCAGCGCGATCCCGGTGAATTTCAGGGTCTACAACCTTACCGATAGCACCTACATCAAGTTCATCTTTGGCGATAACGTTGGCAATGGAAAGTTGTCACCGACGGACGAGATATTCTTTCTGGAAAAAGGACCGGACGGAAAGCTCGGATTCACGTGGGATGTGTTCTTTGTGGCGAAGCCAAGCGACAAGCCTGATACAGTCTACAATTTGACGACCGGGGACAAACTGGTGCTGAAGGTCACGAAGCCATTCCGAAAAGGTGACGTGTACGAGTTTACGACTCAAAAACCACGGGTTGATGAGACCGTGGCTGCCGATCAGCTGCCGAATGTGCGGGTTGTGCCGAATCCGTATGTCACCGCGTCGGCGCTTGAGCCGCCACTTCCGCCGGGAGTTACGAGCGGGCGTGGCCAGCGTCGGATTGATTTCATCCATGTACCTGCACAGTCGAAGATCTCGATTTTCACTGCCCGAGGAGATCATCTCGTGACCCTCAATCATGATTCCAGCATTGAGGACGGCACTGTATCGTGGAACCTGAAAACAAAAGAGAACCTGGATGTCGCTTATGGCGTGTATTTCTATGTTCTGGAGTCAACGGTAGGAAAGAAAACGGGAAAGATTGCTATTATCAAGTAAACAGAAAATAGTATGAAAAAAACGTTTCGATTCAGAAAAACTCTTGTGATCTTTGCGGCATTGCTGGGCTGGGGTTCTCTCAGTGCCCAGACGAAGGTGGGAACAACGGCCGCTCAGTTCCTGGGGATCTCTGTCGGCGCAAAAGCGACGGCAATGGGAGACGCGTTCGTCGCATCGAGCGAGGATGTGAGCACGGTCTACTGGAATCCGGGCGCGTTCGCGGCGTCGGGGAAGAGCGAGTTATTGTTCAGCAACACGAACTGGCTCGCAGACACACGATTTCGCTGGCTTGGGTTCATGCTCAACCTGGACGGCACGAACGCCATCGGTGTGAGCATCACGAATCTTGACTACGGCGAAGACATCGTGACGACGATTCAGTCGCCGGATGGTACCGGTGAACGGTGGGCAGCACAAGACGTTGCCATCGGAGTGTCCTACTCACGGCGGCTGACCGATCGGTTCTCGATGGGAGGATCGATCAAATACATCAGCCAGACTGTTTGGAATGAATCCGCCAGCACGATCGCGTTCGATCTGGGGCTGTTGTTTGTGACCGGATTCTATGATATGCGGCTGGGGATGTCATTCTCGAATTTTGGCGGCGACATGACATTGGACGGACGTGATCTCCTCCAGCGTGTCGACATCGATCCCGAGAATTCAGGATCAAACAAGACCCTTGTCGGGAAGATGAAAACCGATCCCTGGCCAATTCCGCTCTTCTTTAGGGTTGGCGCCGCCCTGGATATTGTGAAAAACGATCAACTGATGGTGACAGTCGCGGCTGACGCCGTGCGGCCGAACGACAATGTCGAATACGTGAATGTCGGTGGACAGGTGGGATGGAACAATCTGCTGTTTCTCCGCGGGGGATATCGATCTCTGTTCAAGAAAGACGCAGAGGAAGGACTCACGTTGGGAGCCGGTGTGCGGTACGGTTTTGAAGGACTTGCTACGCTTGAATTGAATTACGCATACAGTCAGTTCGGAGTGTTCGGCAATTTGAACACAATCGCACTTGCGGTATCGTTCTGAGGGCACGCTTCGAGCCGACGAGAGTAGAATACCACCTAGCTAACATATCAAACATCAACGAGGAGGAATCGGCGGCACAGATACACACAGTGTGTTAGGATGTAGAACTGCATGCGTTAGAGTCTTCTTTCACTATTACGCAGGAGCAAGGCATGAAAACAATCTTACGTTTGACCGTCGTGGTGAGCCTTCTGGCGCTTGTCACCGTAGGTCTGTTCGCACAGCAAGCGCAGCTGACGCGTGTTGTGACGATCGCCGGCGATTCGACCACAAAGGTAATCACACGCGGCACGATCGAGTATTTGCCGAACGGCGTCATCTGGATCGCGGGCGGCGAGTATCCCTATGCCAGCATCGGCAAGAACGTCGCGTACCGGTCGACAGATCACGGTGCTACATGGACGAAGAGCACGCTGTTTACGAACAGCTCACTCTCATCGCCCGGAGTGACCGGGCTCGCGGCGAAGGATGCAAATACTGCCATGGTTTGTACAAGCACAGGTGAGATACTTCGGACCACAAATGGCGGTACGAAATGGGATACTGTCTCGTTTTACTCCCCTCCGGATGGTTTTTGCAATGGCATTAAGTTTGTGAGCGGAGATACGGTGGTCGCATATGGTGACGCAGACGGTTCGGGCCTCTACGTTGCCCGGAGCTTCGATGCCGGCAAAACCTGGACGCGTGTTCCGAACACAAATGCGAACCTGCCTGGCGATTCGCTGAACGCAGCCGGCGCGGGCGTTTTTGCTGGTTATGCGACCTACGGGCAAGCAATGGACGTTTATGGCCGGACGATCTGGATGACGCTCTACAACGTCGCAAACGATCCTCCGTCGATTCTTAAGTCAACGGACGCTGGAAACACGTGGTCCTGGTTCCGCGTGACGCTTCCTAGCGGAGCAGCCCAGAACTACTATTTCAGATCGATCTCCTTCAAAGACAACAACGTTGGCTATGCGGTTGGACGTCGTGCGTATGGGACTACCTCCTCGTTTGACAACTACCTCTGCAAGACGACTGATGGCGGCCGTACGTGGAGTGACACAATCAGCGTCGAGCCAGGGAAGAGTCACACCGACGCGAAGCCGATGGTCGTGAAGGCAATTCGTGGAACGAACACTGTCCTCGCCGTTGGCTATGGTACATCAGGATCGAAGTCCTGGATCTCAACGGACAACGGAGCAACATGGGCTGTGATCAACACGCCCTCGCCGTCGACAAGCTCCGATCTCAGAAACTTCTCATTTGCCGACGACAAAAGAGGATTCGCCATTGGCTACTACAACATGGCGAAGATTCAGCTGCGTGATGCGGTGAACGTCACCTTCCTCGCGAACACCGCAACTGTCCCGGATACCCTCAAGCCGAACTCGTTTATTCAGATTCGGGGATCGGTTGATGCGTTCGGACCCTGGGGCCTTAGCTCCACGGCGATTTTGTCAAATGTCGCCGGAGACTATTGGAAGGCCACGGTGAAACTGGCCGTTGGAGACACAATCCAGTACAAGTTCTTCACCAACGCGAACAAAGCTCCGATTCCTTCAAGCGCTGAGCATCAGGGCTGGGAACAGAACACCACAGACGGATCGGGCAACCGCATCCTCATTGTGGGCAGCAAGGATACAACATTGCCCTTGCAGTTCGTCAACGGCACCCCGAGCAATCAGCCCCAGTCCTTCAAGCCGTATGTTGACAAGACCGATTCTATTGAGGTCTGGTTCCGGGTCAATATGGCTGGCCAGGAGTCCTTCAACAAGGCCACGCAGTTCATGGGTGTTCGCGGCGGATTCACCGGCACGGACTACAAGGACTGGGCGAAGAGCGTCGTCTTGACGCGCGAAGATCAGCACGGCAACGGCGGTAGCCGTCAATACGACGGAACGAACTTCTGGTCCGGTTATGTCCGCGTGCCAAAGTCGACCTTCACGAGCAATATTGAGTACAAGTTCGTGATCATGAAGACCGCCAGCCCGACATCAGACATTATTGCATGGGAAGATGGAATCAAGCCGGCCCCGGATGTGGCTGGTGGAGGAAACCGGGTGATTTCTGCGTCGCCGGGTATCTCCGACACCACACTGTACTGGAAGTGGTGGGCCAACAATCCGTTCGTGCCGTTTGTCGGCCAGGATACGATCACGGTGACGTTCCGTGCCAACCTGTCGCGTGCAGTCGCTGAGAGAGGATTTGCGTTCGGTGACACGCTGCAGGTGAGAACCGGGTATGGCGGGACGGCGAAAGAGGTCAAGACGACGACAATGACACGTTCCGGACTCACAGGAACGATCTTCACGGCCACAGAGACCATCATTGCTGCAGTCGGGAAGCCGGTGAACTATCAGTACTATCTGGTGAAAGGCGGCAACGACGTTCGCGAGGTGTTCTATGATTTCGACGACGCCAGTGGTGGCAGCCAGGCGGAACGCCGGAAGATGACCCCCGCGACGAAGACCGTGACGCTCAATGACACGACGAGCACGCAGACGGATATGCGGCGCATGCCGCGGTTCCGGAACACTGCGAAGCTCACGAAGAACGTGGCAGTGACATACACGGTCGATGTGCGGCCGGCGTACTACACCATCAAGGGTGGGAAGAAACTTGTGTCGACGAACATCACGCCCTACACGATCGGCAATGCCGACAGCGTCTTCAAATGGGGTGTCTGGATGAACGGTCCCGCCGTTGGTGGATGGGATGTACGCGGTGGATGGGGCGCGGCTCGTCGGGCTGATACGCTGTCGAAGATGTACGATGACGGAACGCACGGCGACGTTGTGAAGGGCGATTCAATCTACTCGCTGCTCTGGAACTACACGACGAGTGACTTCTTTGGCCAGGAGTTCAAGTTCGGTATCGGCGGCTTTGACAACGAGGGCGGATTCGGTAACAACCACATTGAAAACGTAGATGATGCCGCGGCGACCTATACCATCGCCTCGCAGTTCGGCAGTATCGATCCGAAGTTCTTCAATGCATGGAACTTTGACCTGAAGAAGCCTCAGACCCCGACGGCGGTCGAAGACTATCAGGTCGTGCCGATGGTATACAACCTCAGCCAGAACTATCCGAACCCCTTCAATCCGACGACGACAATTCAGTTCAATCTCCCGATCGAAAGCGACGTCACGCTGAAGGTCTTCAACGTGCTCGGTCAGGAGCTCATGACGATTGTCAGCGAGAAGATGAAGGCCGGCAACCATCTGGTGAAGTTCGATGCATCGAAACTCAGCAGTGGCATCTATCTCTATCAGATTAGTGCCGGCAAATTCACAGAAACCAAGAAGATGGTTCTGTTGAAGTAATGCTGGTGCAACTCACGCAGTAAGAATCTCGAGGCAAGGCGGGATGCTCTCCCGCCTTGCTTTGTTTTGTGCGACTGGACGATGACACGACGAATTGTCTCCACACTCACCTTCGCTATCGTTTTGACTTTGATTTCCGGTCACGAGCTTCAGGCTCAGGACGGGAGTATCCCTCGTGGTGTTCTCGCGCGGTCAGGAGACCTGTTCATTTCAGAGCGTGAGTTCGTTGAACGATTTGAAATGCTACCGGCCCTCCAGCGGAACAGGGCGAGCCGAATCGAGGAGGCGAAGATGGACCTCCTTGCGTCCATGATCGCGGAGCGATTGCTTGCGCAAGAAGCCCGGCAGCGGGGACTCGATCAGGATTCATCATTTCGATCAGCTTTTCAGGAAGTGCGCAAGGTTCTCGCTCGTGACGAGCTCTACAGAAGAGAAATCAGCAATGCAGTGCAGATTTCGGAAAAGGAAATCGCCGAGGGGATGGCGCAGGCGCTGAAGGAGGTGCTCATCTCGTTCGTTTATGTTGAGCGTGAAGCGGACGCAGAGTTCCTCCGCAAGCAGATGCGGACAGGGGAGGACTTCGGACGAATCGCTATTGACTCTTCTTTCCGTGCGGTACGTGACACAGCGACGGTCATTTGGGGGGATGCTGATGCCGAGATAGAACGAGCGGCATACCGGCTCAAGAACAACGAACTCTCTCCGGTGGTTGCGGCAGGGAGCGGCTACTATATCTTCAGGATCAAGGGAGCCAGACGAAACAGCTATTTTGCGTCCCTCGCTCCCTCGGTGTTGAGGGAACTTGTCGAACGCAAATTGAGAGAGAGAAAAGAGAGCGTGCGACTCAATGAAATCACCGCTGAGGTCTTGCGCGGGAAAGCAGGTTATGCACGTCCTGAACCTCTTCGACTGCTCGCCGATGCCATGGAGAAGTCGTATGCGACCCGGAAGATATCGGGTCCTGCTTCACTGAGTGGAACGATGGCAGCCGAAATTCTTCAGCGCTGTGAGACAGTTGCCGATGATACCCTAGCGGTTGCGGAAAAGGTCGTCTGGTCTGTGCGTGATATCGTCATGCGTTTGCGGAATACGGGCTTCAACCTTGATAGCACTGGTGTGCGGTCTGTGCACCGACGCCTGAACAATCAGCTCAGGATTTGGGTCCAACAGGAACTGCTCGAGCAGGAAGCACTTGCCCGGAGACTCGATCAGTCGCCTGCCGTCGCACGCCAGCTTGAAACATGGTTCCAGAGCATGTTGGCGCAGTACATGAAGGAGTATGTGAGACGCCAGGTTTCAGTCACAAATGCGGAAGTCGCGACAGTGCAGCGATTGACTGATTCTGCGTTCAGTATCCCGACAGTCCGAATTCGTGAACTCCGTACATCGTCGCTCGATGACATGGAACAGGCGCTCAGGCAACTCGATCGTGGAGAACCGCTGGAGGCGGTGTGTGTCCGGTGGTCCGGTGATTCTGTTCTTCGTGCACAGAGAGGAATCAGTGATCCATTTCAGATTTCCGAACGCCCCCCACTAGGCGAACTTGCCTGGCAGATGCGTCCGGGAGAACGGCTCGGGCCCCTGCGTATCGGAAACGAGTATGTCTACTTCGAGCTCATTTCCAAAGATTCTTCCTCCAATCGCACGGGGGTGCAACAGGCAGAGTCATTTGAAGCCGTGCGAAAAGAGGCCCGGCGTCAGAAAGAGAAACGTGTGTTGGACCTCTTTCTGGCGAAGAGTGCAGAGACGAGAGGATTTGTCATCTACCAGGACCGGCTCCTGAACCTGAAGGTGAGTTGGACACCGATGATGACCTTTCGAATTCTGGGTTTTGGTGGTAGAATGTTTGCGGTACCCTTTGTCGATCCACAGACAGACTGGATGAATGTAGAGCCGCCAGCCGGACAAATCGTGTTCTGATGCCAACCAGAGAGACAACATTTCGCTTCCTCGCGATTCTCGTTCCGATCGCTTTCTTCGTGACACTCGAGGGTGTTCTACGCGTGGTGAACTATGGCGGTGAGCAGGCATTGTTTCGTGAGATCACCGTGAACGGGCAACCGTGCTATGCTGTGAACCCGGAGGTGACGCGCAGGTACTTCCGCACCTTCCAGGTTCGGGCGATGGTGTCGAACGATTTCTTCGCGCGCAACAAAGGCGCCAACACATGGCGTGTCTTTTGCCTGGGCGAGTCCTCGACGTTGGGGTACCCCTACTTCTTCAATGGGACGTTTCCGAGCATGTTCAAGGAACGATTGGAAACGCTATGGCCTGAGAAGCACATCGAGGTCATTAATCTTGGAATCACAGCGGTCAGCAGCTATACCGTTCTTGATTTTGTGAAGGATCTGGAACCATATCAGCCGGATGCGATCCTCGTCTATTGCGGTCACAATGAATTTTACGGCGCGCTGGGTACTGGATCAGTGGAAAGTCTCGGCCAGCAGAGATGGGCCATCAAAGCATACCTGGCGTTGCAGGAGTGGAGAACGTTCAGGCTGATTCGTGATGGGTTTCTCTGGATTCGGTCGCTTGTCGGTCCTCTGCCGGAGCAGAGCAGGGACGCTACGGTCATGGAAGGAATGGCGAAGAACAGGGAAATCGGATTGGACAGCAAAGAATACGGAGCGGCGGTCAGCAACTTCCGGGCGAATCTGGAAGAAATGGTGCAAGTTGCGGCCCGGAATAATGTCCCGATCGTATTGAGCACGCTCGTCAGCAATCTGAACGGTATCAAACCTTTCGCATCGCTCTTCGCTGCCGGAACTGGCGGGAAGGAGCGTGCCAGTTGGGAGATGCTCTATGCAGAAGGGAAGAAGGCACTCGAGGAAAAGCGAGTTGAAGAAGCACTGCGACATCTGACCGAAGCTGCCGTCATCGACTCCATGCCGGCCAGGCTTCACTTTGCCCTCGGCCGGGTGTATGAGCAGATGGCACGTTGGAGTGAAGCGAACGAGCGCTATCGTCGTGCGCGGGACCTCGACGCGTTGCGCTTTCGAGCGCCGACAGCATTTAATGAAGTCATCAGAGAAGTCGCCCGGCAATATGGTACTCCACTGGCAGATGCAGAGCAGCTGATAGAGTCGGAATCCGATCACAAGATCATCGGCAACCGATATCTTCTCGAGCATGTGCACCTGTCTGTCGAAGGCTACTTCCTCCTTGCCAAGGCCTTTGCCGAGGCAGTGTCGACTCATGGCATTCTTGCACCGAAGGACGAATGGCAGCTGAGACGGGATCTGACTGATGATGAATACCGCTCGAGACTTGCGCTCACTCCTTTCGATTCAGTAGCAGCAGCAATCCGTCTGTACGTCCTGATGAACAGCTGGCCGTTCCGTGATGGAGGAATCTCCGCCCGCCAGTTTGAGCCGCGAACCGATATCGAACGACTGGCCAAGTTATATCTGCTGAAAGAGATTACATGGGAAGAAGCGCATGTCAGGTTGGGGGAGCAATTTGAAGCAAGAGCTGACTTCAAGAACGCGAGCCTTGAGTACCGCGCGCTGGCGAAGGCGACACCAGCCAACGTGTCTCCGGCTCTCCGCTGGGGAAAGGCAATGCTCGCATCTGGAGAATTCACGGAGGCCAAGGGTGTATTTCAGAAAACTCTCTCTCTTCAACAAAACTACCACGCGCACCATTATCTCGGCTTCATCGCCATGAGAGAGGGGAGCTTCGAGGAGGCGGTTGGCCATTTTCGTGCAGCGCTAGGTCTCCAAACAGGCATCGCTGAAAACGATCTGGCTCAGACATGGTATTTTCTGGCCGCAGGGCTTGCCGCACAGGGGGACTACGCTGAAGCTCAGTCGACGGTCAAAGGGCTTCTTGCGAAGTACCCGGACTACCGGGATGCACAGCAACTATCTGATCGTCTTGCTGTGACTCTCGGCCAGAGCGCGGGGAGAAGATGATGCACACTGAGAGGCAAAGAAGACTCGAGAGATTGCTTCACCGCTGGCGCTTTGAACCGGAGCCAGACGCAGCGGGCAGTGCGGAGGGTATCCCGCTTCGGCGCCGTCTCTACGATAAATGGATTGCCTTCGCACGCGTGCTAGGCAGGATAAATACAGTTGTGCTGCTCACTCTGGTCTACCTGGCAATTCTCGGACCTGTCGCTCTCGTGTCTAGAATTCTTCGAAAGGATTTCCTCGATCGCGGGCTCGATGCAAGGCCGAGCTACTGGGAAGATCGGGAGGAAGAGGAGCCCACGCTTGAACGACGATCGAGACAATTCTGATTTCCATGACGATCCTCGGCATATCCTGTTTCTACCATGATGCAGCTGCCGCGGTCATTCGCGATGGTCAGCTTGTTGCCGCAGCGCAGGAAGAGCGTTTCACGCGCAAGAAGCACGATGCAAGCTTTCCTATTCATGCATTGAGATACTGCCTGAAGGAGGCGGGCATCAAGGCACAGGAACTCGACTATGTCGGTTTCTATGATAAACCAATCCTGAAATTCGAACGAATTCTTCTGAGTGCGATTGCCACGTTTCCAAAGGGATTGCTCCCTTTTCTGACCGCTATGCCGGTGTGGCTCAAAGAAAAGCTGTGGATTCCGCAACTCATACGGTCCCAGGTCGAATATGACGGGCCCATCTTGTTCTCGGGACATCACCATTCGCACGCTGCGAGCGCCTTCCTCGTTTCGCCCTTTCAAAAAGCTGCTATTCTGACGATTGACGGCGTCGGAGAATGGGAAACAACCACGTACGGAATTGGAGAAAACAACGACATACGTATTCTGAGACGAATCCACTTTCCGCATTCCCTTGGGCTTCTCTACTCTGCGTTCACCTACTACCTGGGATTCAAGGTGAACAGCGCGGAGTACAAAGTGATGGGGCTTGCCCCCTACGGCACTCCCAGATACTACGATCTGATCATGTCGGAGCTGCTCTCGCCGAAGGAGGACGGAAGCTACAAGATGGCGATGCGGTACTTCGGCTATGGTGACAGCTTACGGATGATTAACGAACGGTTCGACAAACTCTTTGAACGTCCGCCCCGCGAGCCTGAGAGTGCTTTGGAACCGTTCCATAAGGACGTCGCCGCGTCTATTCAGAAGGTCACAAACGAACTGATGGTTCGGATGGCCCGTCACCTGTATGCTCAGACGAAGACTGAGAACCTCTGTCTCGCGGGAGGAGTAGCGCTAAATTGTGTCGCAAACTCCAGGATTCTCGCTGAAACCCCCTTTCGAAACATCTTCATTCAGCCCGCTGCAGGAGATGCAGGTGGAGCGGTTGGTGTGGCATATTACATCTACAACACGATTCTGAAGAATGAGAGAAACTTCAGAATGGAGCATGCATTCCTCGGACCAGAATACTCTGATTCCGAGATTAGAGCATACCTCGACGGACTCAGAGTGCCGTACCGGAAATTGGAAAAGAAGGACCTTTTGCGCGAGACTGCCCGCTTGATCAACGAGCAGAATGTCGTCGGATGGTTCCAGGGCCGGATGGAATGGGGACCGCGAGCCCTTGGGAACAGGAGCATTCTGGCAGACGCACGGAATCCGGAGAATCAATCGAAGGTGAACCTAAAGATCAAATTCAGGGAAAGTTTCCGGCCATTTGCACCTGCGGTCCTTGCAGAGAAATCGAATGACTACTTTGAGCTTGATCAACCGAGTCCCTACATGCTTCTGACTGCTCAGGTACGCGAAGATCGCCGCCACATCCCTGCTGTGACGCATGTTGACGGGTCAGCCAGGCTTCAAACCGTAAGCAAAGAGCAGAATCCGCTCTTCTATGAACTTCTAAATGAGTTCGACCGGCAGACAGGGTGTCCTGTTGTGATCAATACCTCCATGAATGTGCGCGGTGAACCAATTGTTTGTTCGCCGCACGATGCATTCAAGTGCTTCATTCGGACAGAAATGGACTATCTGGTAGTGGGAAGTTATCTTCTGTGCAAGGCAGACTTCACGGCACGCCCAGAGGGAATGACCTTCGAAGAGTTCGAGCTTGACTAACCTGTCGGGGAGTGAGGAGAGCAGCAAACTATGAGGAAACAGAAGAAATCAGGTGTCTCGCGGTCGAAGCTCGCGATCGTCGGGGAGTTTTGGGCCTACCTGAAAATCCGCAAGAAATGGTGGCTTGGCCCGATTATCTTCGTTCTCGTCCTGTTGGGGCTTTTCATTGTCTTCACGGAAGGATCTGCCCTGGCTCCTTTCATTTATACGCTCTTCTAGGTATGAAGACATATCACATAATGCGCGTTGCCATTGGGCTTCTCTTCGTCGCTGAGACCCTGTATGCTCAGGATAGCGTCGATGTTACGTTCCGCTATTCACCACCGACGGCGCAGTCATTAGTCTATCTCGTCGGCGAGTTTAATGGATGGAACAATCAGGCCTGGCCGATGACGCCGATGGGTAACAACACGTTCATCAAGACTGCTCGCCTGGCGCTCGGAGGTGCACCGGGTGGACGCGTCACAGGGGCATATCAGTACAAGTTCTATTACCCGGGTCTTTCATCGTGGCCAAATGATCCTCTGAATCACCACTCCAATCCTTCAGACAATAACAACTCCGTACTCTATGTCAGAAATCCGACCATCTATCAGTTCGTCCCTAATGAACGAACAGGTGATGTGAGAGCGTCGAACCCGGAGATCTCGGCATACATCTTCCCTAAGGTGGGTTCGACAATCGATACCTCGACCATCGCACTGACCGTCGGGGAAAAAACGTACCGAGGCCTGGGGGCATCCTATGACCTGAGTACGCGTCAATTGCGATTCCGCATCCCTGACGCACTCCGGAACGGCGTCTATCCCGTCATGCTGCGAGCGGGGGCCACGGCAGACAGTACATCTGTCCGTATTCAAGCCGGATTTGTGCAGATAACGTCGCTTGGGGATTTCACGACCCGGAAAGCCGTGCGTACGATTTACGGCGTGGTCGAGGATACATCGATTCATCAGGTCAGAATCACTCGAAACACACTAGATACGATCACTGCATCTGTGAGCGCGGGACAATTCTCTGCTGTTGTCCCGCTGGCGGAAGGTAAGAATTCCCTGCAAGCTCTTGTGAGAGACTCCGAAGGATCGACAAGAGTCTCCGAAGCGGTGGCATTCACCTATTTGGCGCCACATGCGCCGGATGCGGATATCTACCTGATTTCGGCCGGACCCAATATTATTCTCAGCGCTCAGGGGAGTAGCGATCCGGATTCGGGCCAGTCAGCACGATTGAAGTACTTCTGGATGGCAGACGCGAATAATCCTCAGATCATCGCCGGAGTAAGCGGCGCATCGACGTCGCAAGTCATTGTGGCTGCCCCTTCGGCGCCTGGTGACTACTTCTTCACGCTTGTCGCAGAAGACCCTGACGGTAACCGTGATACAACCCGGAACTACTTCAGCGTCCTGCCCGATCGATCGGTTGAAAGATCTACTATCGCATCGTCGCCGCGATGGGCACGGCAGGGCCGGCTCTATGAAATGTTCTTCAAATCGATGACGCCGCAGGGAACCATCAACGCCGCTCTTCCATATCTTCCGTACCTCAAAAGCCTCGGGGTCAACATCCTGTGGGTGATGCCGGTGATGGAGAATGCTGCACCGATCAACAACCGATCGGGTCCGGGGTACAACATCAAGAATCTCTTCAAGGTTGCCCCGGAATATGGAACGAATGAAGACTTTAAGAATTTCGTCAAACAGGCGCACGCACTGGGACTCAAGGTAATCCTTGACGTCACGCCGAACCACACCAGCTATCTCCATCCGTTCGTCGTGGAGGCGCGGCAGTATGGTCGTAACTCTCCGCACTGGGATTTCTACCAGCATGCCAATATTCCCCACAACACAAACGGATTGGGCCAAAGCCTTACATCGGACGGGTTCGTGTACTACTCCGGATTCTCCGACCAGCTGCTTAATTACAACTGGTCTGACGTCGATGCCCGGGCATTTATGATCGAAGTGTACAAATGGTGGGTGAAAGAGTTTGACATCGATGGGTACCGGTTTGACGTTTACTGGGGTCCACATCGGAGGGCGGGTGGAGGAGCGGGCAACGAACTGGAAATGGGAATTCCGGTGAGGAGAGCTCTCAAGAAGATCAAGCCTGACATCTTTCTTCTTGCCGAGGATGACGGAACCGGTTCGGGCACTGAAGTGATTTTCGCCGATCGGAATGGCGGAGTCGACGCGGGGTACGACTGGGTTCTGTATGGCGGGGCAATCCGGACCTTCGCCTTCGATGCGGCATCGATCGAGAATCTGCACGCGAGATTCTACAACAACAATTTCTATCCGGGCCAGAACGCGCTCTTCCTGCGGTTCATGGAGAACCATGATGAGGAACGAATCGTGACTGTGTACGGGGAGTATTCAAAGACGATGCCCGTCGCGACCACGGTCTTTACGACGCCCGGACTTCCGATGATCTATTCTGGCCAGGAGGTGGGATTTGGTCTCGGGCTGACCGACTATGACAACCGTCGGAGAGGTGTGATCAATTGGAATGCTGCAGGAAAGAGTCTGCTTCTCCCGCACTACCAGAGATTGGCAACAATCCGGTCGCAATATGGCGCCCTATGGTCGCAGAAATTGACACGGTTGACGTCGGGAAACGGGAATGTGTATGCGTATGTTCGGCCGGCCAGCTCGGGCGACGCGCTTGTTGCTGTCAATTTCAGTTCCACGCCGCAGTCCGTGCAACTTGCGCTTGGGTCACAGGTGTTTGAGTCAGCGACCGTCGACGGCAAGCCATATTACTTCAACGACGTTTACAACGACACCTCGTACTTGCTTTCATTCCAGAACGGGCAGGCGACGTTCACCGCGACGCTCCGGCCATACGGGAGCCTGATTTGCATCAAATCAGATTCGTTGATGCGCTTTGCTGTTCCCCCGCTCGTCTTTGTTGAAAGAGAAGGCGGAGTGGGAACACCGACGGCCTTTGCTCTCTCGCAGAACTATCCCAATCCTTTCAACCCAAGTACGACCATACGGTATGTGCTCCCATTTGACAGCTTCATCAGGCTGGAGATCTGTGACGTCCTGGGAAGGGTGATAACCACGCTCGCAAACCAGAGGCAGGAATCCGGAACATACGCGGTTCAATGGAACGCGGGCTCCAATCCTAGTGGCATCTACTTCTGCCGGCTGGCAGCAGAGCCCACCAGCTCAGGGAAAGGTGCTCGCACAGTCAGCACCATCAAGATGCTGCTTCTTAAATGAAATGGTAACGGCATGAGACGGGCAATGAGCTCCAACGTCAAAGAATTCCACTTTAGATACTCTCTCCTTATATTGGGCCTGATTCTGATGAGCGGACGGCTCTTGGCGAATACAGGTAGCAGTAGTGCCTGGGATATGGAAGGGGATAGAAAGGACACAAACACGCTCTATTTGAACATCATCTGGCATCAGCACCAGCCACTGTACCTGGATCCTGCGAAGGACGAGCTTCAGGGCCCGTGGGTGCGGACACACGGGACCAAGGATTACTATGACATGGTCTCGATCCTCGACGCGTATCCTGACATTCATTTCAATGTCAACCTCACGTCATCGCTCCTCGTCCAGATACAGGATTTCTATGTGACCAGACTCGAACCGTTTGTGGACCTGAAACGGAATCGAATCGATGCCGGTCGATATCTTTCCCGGTTCAAAGGGAAACTCGATCCCTGGATAGACCTCGCACTTACACCGACGCGGGATTTCCGGGCAACGGAGCTTGGCGTTCTTTTGTCAAACTCGTGGAATTGCTTTTCCATCAGCGACGTGATGATCAGCCGCTTTCCGGAATACAAAGCACTTCGGGCGAAATATCGCGATGGCGGGATGAAGTCCCTTTCCGAGCAGGAAAGGCGGGAGGTCAAATTCTGGTTCTACCTCGCGAATTTCGATCCCGATTTTCTGGAAGGGAAAGTGGTGCTGGCGACCGGAGCGACAGTGGATCTCACAGATCTGATAGCAAAAGACTCTGAAGACTCATATCGTCTCAGGAAAACTATTACGGAAGACGACTGTAACAGAATTGTCGCCGAAACATATAAAGTGCTTGCCGCGATTGCGCCGTTGCACAGGAAGATGATGTATCATCCCACCACCAGGAAGGGGCAAATAGAAGTCACCACAACTCCTTTTTACCACCCCATTCTTCCACTCATCTACGACAGCGATCTGGCGAAAGTCTGTCAGCCCAACGACAAGATGCCGGGGCGTTTTCACTTTCCCCAGGATGCAGCTGACCAGGTTGGTATGTCTGTAGCCTTGTTCAAGCGGCTCTTCAAAACGGCACCACGCGGAATGTGGCCTGCGGAGGGTTCCGTCGCTCATGACGTTGTACCTGTCTTTGCCAAACATGGGATTCGCTGGATAGCAACTGATGAACGTGTCCTGTCGAAATCGAAGGTAGGTCGTCACGAGAAATATTATCCCTATGGGGTCAAATCTGACGATACCGGGAAGAGGGTGGCAATCGTCTTTCGGGATACGGAATTGTCGGACAAAATCGGTTTCACGTACCAGGGTTCAAAGGGAAGTGAAGCGGCTGAGGATTTTGTTCAGAGCATTCTGAAGTATGCTCCTGGAAAGAATGAACCCGACCGTCTCCTCACGGTCATTCTTGACGGAGAGAACGCTTGGGAATGGTACCGGTATGACAATGACGGGAAGGAGTTTTTGAGAAACCTCTATCGTCGTTTGACCGAGCTTCAGGTAGAGGGGCGAGTGAGAACCACGACGATGTCAGAATACATAGAAGGAAACGACAGGAGAGGTATTGCGCCCCATCCCGTAGAAGAGATGGAGCCGATTGAGTGGTTATGGCCTGGGTCCTGGATCAACGGAAATTACGACACGTGGATCGGTGAGTCAGAAGAAAACCAGGCTTGGGAATACCTGAGAATCGCGCGACAGGATCTTGAGGAGTCGGGCCTGAAGCGTCCTGACATGTCTGCGGCTGAGCCGCGGAAAGGGACGAAGACGTGGTACGCTCGAAAGGCATGGGAATCGATGTATGCTGCGGAAGGCTCGGATTGGTTCTGGTGGTATGGATCCGATCAGACGGGAGGAGGAGGAGATTCCCCGTTCGACAAGGCATTTGTCAACTACCTCGACAATGTCTATAAGTTTGCACGAGCTGCAGGCGTAAAGATGCCTCGGCGACAATTCGAGCATATCATTCACGAGCAGGCGGCTTCTTCGCCGGAGGGCACGTCAGGCACAATGGCGCAAAGCAGGTCTGACAAGGATGTTGTTGTGAGGTTTGAAGTGGACTGCCGGGAGATCGAGGTCCCGAAGGCCGTCTTCATTGTAGGGGGGCTGACTGAACTTGGCAACTGGACTCCAAACAGAGTGCGGATGTTTGACAATGGCAAGAATGGAGACAGGGTGGCCGGAGATGGCATCTGGAGTATTGAGCTCAGGCTACGGCGAGGAGCAGATGTCGAATACAAGTACACAAACAGCGGCACCGAGGGTCTCTGGGCGCCGGGCGAGGAATTCGCGGCCAGGAATAGGAAGCTCCATATCCCTGAGGATCAGAAAGAAATCCTCGTCGTAGTGGATAGATTTGGCAAGATGTAAGCGGAGCCAAGTTATTTAACCAAAGGGTGTTATGCGTCGCATTGCAATAAATGCTGCAGGCATTCTAATAGTTGCTGTCATTCTGATGGCCATGTCCGTTGCGCTGCCCGGCTGCGCCCGGGAACAGGATCCAAACAAGATTGTGATCTGGCATCAGATGCGGCCGGATGAGCAAACGATCCTGCAGCGGCAATTGGCGAGATTCATGCAGGCTCATCCCGGTGTCAAGGTGGAAGAACTCTTCAAGGAGACCGAGACGCTTCGGAGTGCATATGTTGTTGCGGCTCTGGCGGGGCAGGGTCCGGATTTGGTCTATGGGCCTTCGGACCCGGTCGGAGTTTATGTGACCACAAATAGCATAATGCCGCTGGAGCAGATCCTGTCGGATTCGTTTGTCGCCGCTTTTGACTCGGTTGCCCTTCTGCGCTATCAGGGTCACCTTTTTCAGGTTGCTGACAAGATTGGCAATCACCTCGCTCTTGTTTACAACAAGAAGTATATTCTCAAGCCTCCGGAGACGGAGGTTGAACTCATTCAGCTCAGCAAGGATATTCAGCAGCGGTACGGGGCTGTGAGCGGCCGTCCAAACGTCTATGGACTGACGTGGAACTACATCGAGCCGTTCTTTTTCATCCCTTTCCTGACTGGTTTTGGTGGTTGGGTTTTTGCGGAGGACGGCGTAACGCCTTCGCTTGATACCCCCCAGATGGTGGAAGCGCTTAAGTTCATTCAGCGGCTTCGTGATGTCGAAAAAGTCGTGCCGAATGAGGCCGATTATGAAATCGCCGATGCATTGTTCAAGGACGGGAAAGCAGCGATGTTGATCAACGGCGATTGGTCGTGGGCGGGGTATCAGCAGAAGGGGATCGACCTGGGTGTCGCTCCTCTTCCGCGGATCAACTCAACCGGTTTATGGTGCGCTCCGATGACATCACCAAAAGGATTCTCTGTGAACGTGAATGTGCCGAAGGAGAAAATCCCGTTGGTGGTGGAGCTGCTGGAGTTTCTCCTTTCAGAAGAATGCGAGTTGGAGACGGTCCGCGCGCTCAAAACCGTTCCGACAAGGCTCTCACTGCGAAATCATCCGGACATCGTTCGGGATGAGATCCTCCAGAACTCCATCCTGCAGATTGCACATGGAAAACCGATGCCCGTCGTGCCGCAGATGAGGGCTGTGTGGGATGCAATGCGGTCCAGCTATCAGGCGGTTATGGGTGGGGCGCGCACACCGGAACAAGCAGCGAAAGATATGCAGGCGCAGGCTCTTCGCAAGATCAGAGACATGAACGAATGAACTCCGATCGATCGAAACGGTTCATCGCATTTCTTGTTATCCCGTCCTTCGTCCTCCTGGGCGCGGTGGTGTTCTATCCGTTTGTGTACAACCTGCTGCTCGCGTTTGGAAACATGAATCTGACGAAGATGAGCGATTGGGAGCTGATCGGATTTCGTCAGTTCATCAAGATTTTCACTGAGCCCTCGCAACCGGATTTCTACGCCGTCTTTGGCAAGACGATCATCTGGACAGTCGTCAACGTCACGTTTCATGTCGTCATCGGAGTGTTCCTCGCTCTTTTGTTGAATCAGAAGATCCGCGGCAAGTCAGTGTACAGGACGCTTCTGATCCTGCCATGGGCAATTCCGCAGTACATCGTGGCGTTGACGTGGCGCGGGATGTTCAACTATGAGTATGGTTCCATCAACGCGGTCCTGACGAAATACCTTTCTCTTCCAGCTGTGGAGTGGCTCCGCAGCCCGACAGAGGCGTTCATTGCATGCATCATTACTAACGTGTGGCTTGGCTTTCCCTTCATGATGGTCGTCGCTCTTGGAGCCCTGCAGAGCATACCTCATGAACTCTATGAGGCTGCCGATATCGATGGCGCAAGTGCGTGGCACAAGCTGAAGACAATCACACTGCCGCTGATCCGTCCTGTGATGATTCCGGCAATCACGCTTGGCATTGTGTGGACGTTCAATAATCTCAATATCGTCTGGCTGGTCAGCAATGGCGGCGAGCCATCTGACAGTACACACATTCTTGTCTCGTTCGTCTACAAGGCGGCATTCAACTACTATAGTTTCAGTTATGCAGCTGCGCTGTCGCTCGTGATCTTCCTCATTCTGTTCGTGTTCAGTACGGTGTTTATGAAGCAGTCGAAGGCAACCGAGGCCGCCTACTAGAATAATATGGCACAACATCAAAACAGAATCCTGCTCCTCAAGAGTGCTGCGACGCACATGATCCTCATCGTGTTCACAATTATTGCCGTGTTTCCGATCTGGCAGGTTGTGAATATCTCGCTACGGCCGGGCGACCAGTTGCTCTCGACCTCTCTGGAACTGCTGCCGCCGAATGCGACGCTCAGCAACTATGGCAGGTTGTTTACGGAGCGTGAATTTCTCCGCTGGCTCGGCAACAGTGCAGCGGTGTCGTTGACGGTAACGCTGACCGGCGTACTCTTCGCGTCGATGGCTGGTTATGGGTTTTCCCGCTTTCGGTTTGTCGGAAAGAAGGCCGGGCTGCTCAGCCTGCTGACAACGCAAATGTTTCCGGGAACGATGCTGTTGTTGCCAATGTATATCATGCTCATAAACCTTGGGCTTATCAATTCATATCTCGGAATCGTTGTTGTCTACTCTGCGACTGCGCTGCCGTTTTGCATCTGGACGATGAAAGGATACTACGACACAATTCCGACGAGCCTTGAAGAGGCCGCGCGGATAGACGGGTGCACACACATGAGTGCCTTCACTCGCGTCATCCTGCCGCTTGCGGCCCCTGCTCTTGTGATTACAGCGCTCTTTTCGTTCATGTCGGCGTGGTCGGAGTACATCGTCGCCGCCCAGATCCTGCAGGATGCAGATCTCTGGACGCTTCCGATCGGTCTGAAATCGTTTGAATCGAGCATGAGCACTGAGTGGGGGCTCTATGGAGCGGCGTCTATTGTCGTGATGATTCCGGTCGTTGTCTTGTTTCTCGCTCTCAGCCGCTGGTTGGTTTCGGGGTTGACATTGGGAAGTGTGAAAGGATAGTGGTGAACTGAATATGGAATTGATGGCGATGAAAAGACGTGTGGGTTGGAGTGCTCTGATCCTTGCGCTACTCGCAGCGGGACTAAGCAGTTGTTCACGGCAGAAGGAGTCAACTATGGCTTTGAACAGATCGTGGGTTTTCAAAGTCGATTCGACTGACAAAGGCATCGAAGAAGAATGGTTCAAGCCAGGTGCTGACCGCTCGTCGTGGACGCAAATCCAAATCGCTGAGCATTGGGATCGATACAATCTGGAACACTATGATGGAGTAGGGTGGTACTCAACAACGGTGAATGTGGAGTCAACCCAGGATACGCTCATCCTGTTCTTTGGCGGGATCGACGATGATGCAGACGTGTGGCTGGACGGGAAACGCATCGGCGGCCACACAGGATACAGTGAGCCATTCCATATTGAGATCCCGTCCGGGATGACACCCGGGAAGAAAGAACTCGTCATCCGCGTGAACGATCATAGCGGCCCGGGGGGCATCTACAAGCCAATCTATCTGGGGCCGGGCAGGAAATTGCTTGAGCTCTACAAATCAAAGGTTGCAGAGCTGACTGCTCGTCCGAGTGAAGACTGGGTGCGCGATGCTGTCATCTATGAAGTATACCTCAGATCGTTCTCGAAAGAGGGAACATTCAAGGCTCTTGAAAAGCGACTTCCAGTGCTGAAATCGCTCGGAGTCACAGTGCTCTGGCTGATGCCAATTCATCCGGTCGGTGAACTGAACAGAAAAGGGTCACTCGGGAGCCCCTACGCAGTTCAAGATTTCTACGATGTAAATCCGAAGTTTGGGACGCTCGACGATTTCAAATCGCTCGTGAACGCGACACATGCACAGGGGATGAAGATCATCATCGATCTTGTCGCAAATCACACGGCCTGGGACAGTAAGCTCTTCGTTGAGCATACTGATTGGTTCACAACCAATGAGTCAGGAGCGGTTGTTTCACCGAACGCAGGCTGGAGCGATGTTGCGGATTTGAATTATGATCACCACGAACTCCGGAAGTACATGATTGAGATGATGAAGTATTGGGTGCGCGACGTCGGCATTGATGGGTACCGCTGTGACGTATCAGAGCTGGTACCGACGGAGTTCTGGAACAGGGCAAGGAAGGAGCTCGACAAGGTCCGCCCGGTGATGATGCTCTCCGAAGGAACGCTTCCGGAGCACCACGTCGAAGCGTTTGACCTCACGTACTCGTGGTCGGTCTATGACGTGCTGGACAAGATTATCAGCGGGACGACGACCGTGGATGTTTTCGACAACATCCTCAGGACCGAATCGTACCAATTCCCCAAAGGATCTCTGCGGCTTCGATTCAATACGAACCATGACAAGAATGCCTGGGATGCTCCTGCAGTGATGAAGTTCTCAAGAGAGGGTGCGAAGGCAACTGCTGTTCTGGCATTCACGTTTCCAGGCGTCCCGTTGATCTATAACGGTGAAGAAGTCGCAAATGAGAAGAAACTCTCGCTCTTCGAAAAAGTGGACATTGACTGGACGAAGAATCCCGATTTCAGGACCTTCTACGAGGCACTGACGAGGCTTCGGGCTGAACACGCAGCCCTAAGAAGGGGGGAGTTTGAGTCCACCAAGAATTCAGATGGCAGCAAGGTGTACTCCTTCATTCGCCGCTCAACCGGTGACCAGGTCCTTGTCATCATCAACCTCTCCAATGCCCGGCGAATGGTTGACGTGGAAGTCCCGTCGACGTTTTCTGGAGGACTGGTTGAGTACTTCACGAAGTCCACCGCCTCAGTGAAGGAAGGAAAACTGACTGTTGACATGCCGGCCCTTGGATTCCGGGTTTTCGTCGCACCTCAATAGCATGGGGAGATTCTCTTGAAAACCGCAACTGAGTATCTTTGGTTCAACACGAAAAAGCACAGGGAGTATATCAATATCACTCCTGAGATCGAGCGTATTGTGTCGAAGAGTGGAGTTAAGGAAGGAATGGTGCTGGTTTCGGCAATGCACATCACTGCAGCTGTCTATGTGAACGATGCCGAGAGCGGACTCATTCAGGATATCGACGATTGGCTCGAGAAGCTCGCCCCATTTGATCCCGGCTATCGCCACCACAGGACAGGCGAAACGAATGGAGATTCTCACCTGAAGAGCCTGCTCATGCACCATGAGGTGATTGTTCCAATCACCGAAGGCAAACTTGATTTTGGCCCCTGGCAACAGGTCTACTACGCGGAGTTCGATGGTCAGCGACGCAAACGGGTTGTTGTGAAAGTGATGGGGGAGTAGCTCATTCACCAATCAACGAAGTTCAGAGAAGACAATAAGCAGATCAGTGAAAATCCGTCATTGGATTGAATTTAGTACGTTTCAGCTCATCGCTTTCTTCGTGAAACTCTTACCTCTTTCAGCTGCACGTGGGTTGGGGCGATCACTTGGGCGATTTGTCTTCAGTGTTCTCGGATACCGGAAGAACGTTACGCTGAGCAACCTGCGCCGCGCGTTTCCGGAAAAATCCTCAGAAGACATAGAACGCATCGCACGAGGCGCTTATGAGAATGCAGGAACCTCTCTGTTCGAGCTCGTATGGTTCCCACGAATGTCCCGAGAGGAGATCCAGCGCCAGGTCCGCTTTGACAAGCCGGAGATCCTGATAGAAGCTCATCGGCGGGGAAAAGGAGTCCTCGTGCTGACCGCCCATTTCGGCAACTGGGAGCTTCTTGGACAGGCGATTTGGGCCACATTCGGATTTCCCTTCAGCGGTATCGCGAAGACGCAGTCGAACCGATTGATTGACCGAAGCATTAATGAGAGGAGAAAACGGCTTGGTGTCAAAGTCATACCGATGGAGACATCGCTCCGGGAGGTGTTGAGGGTGTTGCGAGATGGCGAACTTGTGGCCATCGTGGCCGATCAGGCAGCTCCGAAGGAGAATGTTCCAGTGGAGTTCTTTGGCACGATGGTGCCGACCCATCAGGGACCGTCAGCCTTTTCACTGAAGACCGGTGCAGCCATCGTCGCTATGTTCGCTGTCCGTGCCTCCGACGGTACGTATGACGTTCGCGTGATTGATGTTCCTTCTGCCGGACTCAGCGCAGACTCCGAAGCCGATGTCGTTGAGCTCACACAGAGGCATGTGAAAATCACTGAAGAAGTTATCCGTCAGTTCCCTGACCATTGGCTCTGGATGCACAAACGATGGAAGCACGTGCCCCTGCCTGGAGCTCAAACGGGAGGGGTGGCTACGTGAGTCAACATCGTTCTGTTGTGGTCATTCAGACGGCGTTCATCGGCGATGTCATCCTGACGCTCCCGCTTGTTCAGGCAGTCCGCGCCTTGTACCCCCAGGCGTCTATCGATCTTGTTGTAGTCCCGAAGTCGAAGGAGCTGTTCGACAATCATCCCGATGTCCACGACGTCATTGTCTACGACAAGCGGGGAATTGACCGGGGAATACATGGTCTTCGGAAGGTTGCTCAGCTCCTGAGATCGCGTTCGTACGACCTCGCCCTCATTCCGCACCGATCATTGAGAAGTGCCGCGCTGGCCCGTCTGGCAGGTATTCCTGAACGGGTCGGCTTCAACCGGAGTGCAGGATGCATTTTGTTTACTGCTGCTGCGATCTACCGGAGAGACATTCACGAAATCGACAGAAATCTCTCCCTCCTCGAAAGAGCCGCAGGCACGAGTCCGGCCCGTCAACTACCTCGTCTGTTTCCCTCAAGTGCCGATGCAAAACGGATTGACCGGCTTCTGATTGAACTAGAAATCGGATCACCCGAGACTCTCGTGGCGATCGCGCCTGGCACGGTTTGGAATACAAAAAGATGGCTGAAGGAGCGATTTGCCTCTCTTGCCGTCAACTTCGATGATGCGGGATATGAAGTCTTGCTGATTGGTGGTGCCGACGATCATGCTCTTTGCACGGATATCAGAACGCTGAGCGGATCCTTACGCGTGCACAATGTCTCAGGGATGTTGACCTTGCTTCAATCTGCCGAACTGATCAGGCGTTGTTCGCTTCTCGTCTGTAATGACAGCGCTCCGATGCATCTCGCTGCCGCTGTTGGGACCCCAACCGTCGCCGTCTTCGGCGCGACGGTTCCGTCCTTTGGATTTGGACCATCAGGTCCTGATGATGCTATTGTTGAAACCACAGGGCTGAAATGCCGGCCTTGTTCCATTCATGGTGGAGACACCTGCCCGGTGAAAACGTTCGACTGTATGGTCAACATTTCCCACGAGCGCGTGTTCAAGATCGGGATGGAAACAATCACGCGTTCCGCCCTCTCACGCACAGCGAGAAGAACATGAGATCGAACCTATGGAGTGAGCTATGAGCAAGACTGGTGTTGCAGTTATCGGAGTAGGAATTCTTGGTTCACGTCACACAAGAGTCTATAGCGAGCAGAAGGATGTCGACCTCGTTGCCGTCGTCGATGCCGATGAAAAGAAAGCCCGGGATCTCGCAGCCAAGTATGGAATCAAGGCGTTCTCAGATACAAAGGAGTTCGTCCAAACGTTAGGGCCGAAAGGGACCGGCCAGGTCCAAGCGGTCAGCGTCGCGACTCCCGACCATGCTCATTACGAAATCGTCAAAGAATGTCTTGTGGGCGGGCTCGATGTGTTCGTCGAAAAACCGCTGGCGATAAGTGTCGAAGAAGCGAAATCGCTGATCGCCCTGGCGCGGGAGGACGCACGCGTCCTGATTGTAAACTATAGCCAGCGCTGGTTACCTGAGCACCAGCGTGTGGAAGAGCTTATCCACAGGAAGCTCCTTGGAGATGTGTCGATCATCGAGTCGCATCGGTGGGACGCAGCCTGGGTCCCTGAACGGATGATTTCATGGGGAGCGAAAACAACTCCTATCCACTTCATGTCAAGTCACGACATCGATCTTATCACCTTCTGGCTCGAAGACAAAGTCGAGACAGTTCAGGCGATGGTGCGAAAGGGATTTCTTGAGCGGGAGACGAAGAATCCTGGCATGATCGATGGCATCGTCGCACTGCTCCGGTTCAGACACGGAGTAGTCGTTTCACTGCATTCATCGTGGATCCTTCCTGATTCATTCCCCCTGGCAGCAGATACGTACCTGGAGGTCCTCGGAAGCGATGGGGCATTGTTCCTGGGGGGCTCGACGCGTGAAATGAAACTCTACAAGAATGAATTCGCCGAGCGGATCGCGTTCTCAGGACCCGCCACGGCGACGGAGGTGAACGGAAGGCTTGAAGGTGCCTTTACGAACTCCCTTCGTTCATTCCTCGAATCTGTGCAAACCCGTCAGCTTGAGGGACCAGCATCGGCTGCACGTACACTCCATGTCGTAGAAATTCAGGATGCAATTGTGCGTGCTGCTGAAACCGGTACGACGATTCACATGAAAGGATAGAATGCTATGTTGAAGAAGGGAGACATTGTGTTTATCACCGGCGGCGGCCGGGGCATTGGGCGGGCTACTGCGCTCGCATTTGGCAGAGCTGGTGCACGCGTCGCCGTATGTTCGCGGACTCTCTCCGATGTGGAAGAAGTGGCCGATCTGATCCGAAAGGACGGAGGTGAGGCGATTCCGCTGCAGTGCGACATTGCGAAACCGGAGGAAATTGAGGCCGCGGTGAAGAAAGCCGTCGCCACGTTTGGTCCCATCGATATCCTGGTGAACAACGCCGGTGTAGGAACGGTCGCGCCGTACGAAGTGGCCGATTATGAGATCGCAGAATGGGACCGGATCGTGAACGTGAATTTGCGCGGGACGTTTCTCTGCTGTCGTGCGGTGCTCCCTTCGATGCGCGAACGGAGAAAAGGAACGATCATTAATGTCGTATCGATTACCGGCAGGGAATCTGCCCCCTTGGTTTCTCCCTATGGAGCCAGCAAGTTTGGGGCAGTGGGGCTCACGCAGGCACTCTTGGCAGAGAACTTCAAGTACGGGATCCGCGTGTGTATGGTGAATCCCGGCCCAACCAACACCACGATCTGGGATAAGAAGATCACCCCTCTCTCGAAGGAAGTCCGTGCGGCCATGATGCACTCCGAAGATGTCGCCGACGTTGTGCTGTACATGGCTTCGCTGCCGGAACGCGTACGGATTGATGAGATCGTGGTGCTCCCGAATCAGTTTCCCGTCAAGTTGTGGGACTACCGCATCGAGTGATCCCGCCGAGAGCAATACTCTTTTGCACCAAGCGGAGTTTTCCGTACATTGGTCGCGTTGTTTCTTGAGATAGCACACGCCACTCACGATTTCTGGTCGATAGGAAACGAATGAATCTGAACATTTTGAATAGGATTGTCGCTCTCGTTGTGTTTGTGGTTTCGCTTGCGACGTATATCTTGACGATGCCTCCAACGGTTGTCTATTGGGATGTCGGCGAGCATTGTGCGGCGTCATATGGCGTGCAGGTTCAACATCCGCCCGGCTCGCCGCTTCTCGTGCTGGTCATGCGGGTGGCGTCGATGATCCCAATGGCCGGCGATATCGCAGTGAGGATGATTCTCGTCAATATCCTTGCCAGCTGTGTGGTTGTCGTGCTTCTGTACCTCATCACGGTTCGTTTGATCGAGATGTGGCGAGGCGTACCGTCGACGACGATGGATGCCATGGTCGTGTATGGTGCCGCAGCAATCGGGGCACTGGCACTCACATTCAGTACGACATTCTGGTTCAATTCAATCGAAGTGGAGACGCGAAACACAAGTCTTCTCTTCACTGCGCTCATCATCTGGCTGGTCCTCGTGTGGTACGAGAAGGCAGACCAACCGGGGAGCGATCTGTATTTGCTCCTCATTACGTTTCTCGTCGGACTCACGAGCGGTGTCCATATCCACGGGATGCTCGGTTTCTTCGTGGCAATCCTGTTGGTCTACTTTCGCCACTACGAGAAATCACTCAAGGAATTCTTGTTCTCCAAGGATCTCTTCAAATTCGGGATTGTGGCGTCGCTCATCTTCTGGACGGCGTATCCCGGTATCGTGAAGTGGCTGCCTTCGATGCTGGACAGTGACGTCTTTGGCGTGAAGAGCTCACTCTGGGTTTTTGTTGCGATTGGGCTCCCCCTCGCGGCGCTGTATATGGCGTACTACTCTGCGAAGAAGAACAATCGGTTGCTTAACCTCGCCTCGCTGTCGTTCCTTTTCATCGTCCTCGGTTATTCGACGTATGTCACCACTTACATCCGGGCGAACGCCGACACGCCGATGAACGAAAACGATCCGAGCAACATGAGACGGCTTGTCTCGTATCTGGAACGCGACCAATACGGTGAGACGCCGCTCATGAACCGGCGTTTTTCTTTTGAGGCCGACAAGCAGGAGAACTTCAAGAAATACACGAGCGATCTTGATTACCTTTGGCGGTATCAGATCAACCACATGTACCTCCGCTACATGGGATGGAATTTCATAGGGAAGGAAGCCGATTGGCAGGATGCAGGCGTTCGTTTCTCGCAACTCCTTGGCGTGCCGCTCTTACTGGGGCTCTTCGGGCTGTACCATCACTGGAAGAAAGATCAAAAGATTGCGTTTGTCATGACGGTCTTTTTCTTCCTGACAGGCCTCGCGCTCGCTGTCTATTTCAATATGCAGGAACCGCAGCCGAGGGAGCGCGATTACTTCTTTGTCTATTCCGTATTCAGCTTCTGCATTTGGATCGGCATTGGAGCGTTGGCGGTACTTGATTTTCTGCGAGAGCGCCTGGAAGGCAAGAATCCGGTGCCGGTGCTAGCCTCCGCGTTGGCATGTATTCTTGTGCTTGTGCCCGGCAACATGCTCCGGACAAATCACAAGCCAATGTCACGCGTTGGTCACTATCTCGCATGGGACTACTCTTACAACCTTCTCCAAAGCACGGAGAAAGACGCGATTCTGATTACGGCGGGAGATAATGATACGTTCCCGCTCTGGTATCTTCAGGACGTCGAAGGGATACGGCGCGATGTCCGAATCGTGAATCTGAGTCTTGCCAATACCGACTGGTACATTCGTCAGTTGAAACACAACAGCCCGTACGGAGCGAAGCCGGTTCCGATCAGCATTCCCGATGAGCAGATTGAAGGCATCCAGCCGATGATCTATCAAACGCAAATGATCAGCATCGGCATCCCGCGCTTCGCGAAAGAAGGATACTCCAATCCGGACAACAACGATCCGCGAAGCACAGACATCGTTGATACCATGAAGTTCGTGATGCCCGCGACGCTCCAGTTTGGCAACACGAGCGCTCTTCGCGTTCAGGACATCCTCGTCTTTGACATCGTGCGAACCTCGAAGTGGCAGCGGCCGATCTATTTTGCCCTCACCGCAGGAGGAGAGGATAGCCGGATCGGATTGCGCGACTATTTGGAGCTGCAGGGCATGGCATATAAAATGGTTCCCCACAAGCAGCCGGGATACTACGGCGCGGTGAACGAGAAGATCACGCGAGCTCATCTCTTCACAAACGTTGAGACGCCATCGAAGGACCCGGCAGTTGGATTCATATGGCGGAGCCTTCAGGATTCAACGGTGCATTTCGATGAAAATCAGCGCCGGATGATCGCGAGTTATCGGCAACCCTTTTTCACGCTCGCCATGTATCTTGGGAACGTGATCAACAATCCGAAGGAAATGCTCGCCGTCCTTGACAGGATGGAGGAGGTTTTGCCGAGGAAAACTCATGTGATGGATTTTCGCCTCAAGTCTGACGTCGCAATGTTCTATCAGAGCGCTGGGAATGAGGCGAAGTCGAAAGAGCTGCAACGGGAAGTTGCCCAGGAGCTGGAGGCGCAGATAGCGACAGGAGAACTCGAGCCACTCTCTCAGCATAATCCCTACATTGTGCTGGTACAGACGTACCAGGGATTGAAAGAGTACGAAAAGGCCCTCGGTGTGCTAAGCAGCTTGGAGAAGAAGTATGGTCCGGGAGGGGGAGTGAAGGAATTCGTTCAGGCGAAAACAGCCGAAATAGCAGGCCTTCAGAACGCATTGAGGCTGCGAGATAGCATGCAAATCAGCCAGCCCCTCAAGAAGTGATAGACCGAAGGGTGTACGCAGCATGAGCAAAGGCCCGGCCGACATGCCGGGCCTTCCTTTTTCGGGGACGTGAAGCTGATCACAATGTGCTTCAAATCATAGCTGCGCCGCGAAGGCTTTGCTACACTGTGCGTAGTCAACGGTGTGTTCGCGTGCGACCGAATGTTCCAGTTCCCCGAGAGGCAAGTATGAAAAAGATCATGCTCGTTGATGACGAAGAGCAGCTTGTGGCCATCATGGCGAGTGTCCTTCAGGATGAGGGATTCTCTGTGACGAAGAGCCTCAGTGCAGAGGAAGCACTGGAGGCGTTTACCTCCATTTCGCCCGATCTGGTGATTACCGACGTCCGGATGCAGCAGATGGATGGCTTTACCATGTGCGAGAAGGTGAGATCCGCTCAACGCGACCGTGAAATTCCATTTATCTTCCTGACAGGTTTAGATGATCGGCGTGGACAAGAGCGGGCGGTCCAGTTGAGAGCATCAGCCTATGTCAACAAACCTTTCGACGTTGACGATCTGATCGGGCTGGTGAAGAAGGTCCTGCCCCCGACTTAGGAGTGTGTCTCCGCGGCCTTTCCCGGCAAATGCCGGGCAAGGCATACTGCGGGGCTGAATTTGAATTCCTTCATAGCAATACGATGCTTCCTTCCCAGGAACTTGACGCGGGAAGGGGAATCGTCCTTGCCCCTTCGCAATTTCTTTCGTATCTTTTCTCTCCGATTTGGTTCCGCGGGTGTAGTATCGGCGCCATACATTTCCATGGCGGCGATATCGGAGTCCTTAGCGCTCGCAAGCATAATAACGTCTTGAGACGGAAGCGGAGAATCGCCATTTGGAGAGTCCCACCCGTATTCAGGACGGGATCTGCAACAGCGCACAACGAATAATGCTCTACCCGCGCCCGTAGCTTCCAAAATCACCCACGAACCGCTTCTGTGAGTGGTAGTGATTTTGAGCCTGCCCGCCATTTGACAGCATGTATGGCAGGCGGGAATCCCGTGAAGCGAAGCGAAACGGGATCTGCATCGGCGCAAAACGAAAAGTATGCTGTACCCGCGCCCGTAGCTCAGCTGGATAGAGCGACAGCCTCCGGAGCTGTAGGCCGGGCGTTCGAATCGCCCCGGGCGCACCATGACACTGAAACAATAACGTACTAACAGAAGGCTCATCGATGCTCAAACCACAGAAGAAGATCTCGAAGAAAGAGATCAAGGAAGACAGACTCGTCACTTCGTACTATCAGGCGACGACGTGGTACGAAGGCAACAAGAAAACAGTGAATGGTATTCTCACAGGCGTTGTCGTGTTGGCGATCATTGTCGTTGCGTACTTGAACAATGTCAATTCCAACAACCTCAAAGCAACGTCCGAGCTTGGCAAAATCACTTCGTACTACGATCAGGGCAGATATGACGTTGCGATCAACGGCAATTTGCAGGAAAACGTGAGAGGACTGCAGGCGATTGTTGACGACTACGGCAGCACAAACGCCGGAGAACTGGCGACCTTCTACCTGGCAAACGCCTATTTCGCGCAGGCGAACTATGAGAAATCGCTGCAGTACTACCTTGACGTTGATGTGAGTGATGAGCTGATTTCAACGTCAGCCGTTGCCGGTGCGGCTGCGTGCTACGAGGCGATGGGGAACTTCGAGAAGGCTGCAGCGACGTACGAAAAAGCCGCGATGAAGTCCGCGAAAGACGTCAATGCAGCGGACAATATGTTCCAGGCTGCAAAGAACTATCTGGCCGTCGGCAACAAGGAGAAAGCGGCTGAGCTCTTCAGGAAAGTGAAGAAAGATCATCAAACGGCAGCGATTGCCCGCGACATCGATCGCTGGATTGCCGAAGCAAGCTCCTGAGTCAGGCTCGATGTTCGATCAAGTGGAACTTGTGGTGTAGGTACAAACTCTTTCCCGCCCGGAAGGATTCGGGGGATTCCCTCGAATCCTTCCCCGTGCGTTCCCGGCGTTTCATTCAGCAGAGATACCTGATGCGGGATCCGCAACTTTTGCGTGCTTTTTCCGAAGTATCAGAAGTGGCGCATCTTCCCGTGAACAAGAGGAGTGAAATCCAGGTTCTTGCATGTCCCGTTTGAAGAAGGTTTTGCTCGCCGGTGGTGCGCTTGCACTGCTCCTCGTTGTCTACCTCATTGATGTCGTCCGTCACGTCGTCGACCTCGGTACCGCCGGGTGGTTTGCTTTCCGCGAACTCGCCATCTTCGGAGCATTCGTCCTCCTGTTTCTCTATCTGAACGGTGTACGTAGAAGCCGACAGATTGCGGTACCTAAGAATATCGGACGACTGCTGATGTACTCGCTGGCAGTGGCCGCACTTCTCGGTGCTACGTTTGCTCTCGCAACTCCTCCGGCAGAAAATGGCACCACCGCAACGCAGACACAGGGGGCTGTCGAAACCCTCATCTCGACGACCGCTGCACTGGCTCTCGGAGTATTCTCCCTTGCGACGCTACTCACCATTCGGGATCTTGTTTTCTACAAGCGCAAGAAATGGACGAAAAGGAATTTCGGAGCGTATGTTGTCACACTGCTGGGCGCAAACGCTGCAACCATGCCGTTCGTGCCGGCGGAGGCACGTCTCGTAAGTTCGTTGCTCTACTCGGTGACGCTGCTCATTATCCTCGTGAATTCCTTCAAGCAAAACTGGGTTGTCTATCTCTCACGACGGGAGAAGCTGTATTCGATCGCCTACACCGCGCTTCTCTTCCTCGCGTTTCTCGGGATCAATGTCCTTATTAACCAGACGTCACTTGAACGGGCGTTGGTTGGATACCATCCGCCGCTGCAGAGCTTCATTCAACTCAATGCCATTTTTGGCGTTGTGTACTTCGGCATGGCGTTCGTAAGCACGCTGTTCCACATGCCGACGGCGGAAGTCTATGAGCGAAAACAATCGGAACTGACTTCGTTGCACAACCTCAGCCGGCTTGTGACGCAAGTCTTCGATTTCTCGGATCTTGTCGACAGCGTGACAAGCATGACGCTCGAGGTGGTGGGTGCAAACAGCGCCTGGCTGGAACTGATCAAAGGTCGCAATGACCAGGGAGATGTGCTGGTCGAAGTGGTCTCCCTCAAGAACACCACCCGGCAACAGATTGAATCCATCACGGTCAATAATGACCTCTCGCTGCGACAGTTTGTCATCGAGTCGAAACGACCGCTTGTTGTCGACGATGTCAGCACAGACCGGCGCACGAAGCACATCAAGAAACTGGATGTCTCTGTCGGATCGCTCATCTGCGTTCCTCTCACGACGCACAAAGAGCTTATCGGGTTCCTCCATGCGACGAAGGCGTTTCCATACGGTTTCGACCAGGATGATGTCGATGTGCTGACCACCTTTGCCGATCACGTGACCATCGCAATCGAAAACTCAAAACTGATTGCGAGTTCCCTGGAACGTGAGCGATTTCAGCAGGAAATCATGGTTGCGCAGCAAATGCAGAAGCGGCTTCTGCCCCAGAAAATCCCTTCTCACGCTTCGCTTGATATCGCTGCTGTGTCTGAACCATCGCTTGAAGTTGGCGGAGATTATTATGATTTTATCTCATTAGGTGCCGATTCGCTTGGTGTGGTGGTGGGAGACGTTTCAGGAAAGGGAGTCTCAGCGGCATTCTACATGGCGGAGGTGAAAGGGATCTTCCAGTCACTGAGCCGTGTCGCCGCATCGCCGCGGGATCTGCTCTTGCGCGCCAATCAGGCGCTCAGTGACAGTCTGGAGCGGAAAGCCTTCATCAGTCTGATCTATGCAGTCTTTGACATGTCTCGATCGCGCGTGGTACTCGCACGCGCCGGGCATTGTCCGATGATCCATATCTCGGGCGGGGAGGCAGAGATGGTGAAGCCGACGGGACTTGGATTGGGACTTACGCACGAGTCAGTATTTGAGGAAGTGACCCAGGAGACCACGATCGGGCTCAAAAAGGGGGACGTTTGTGTGTTCTATACGGACGGCCTCAGCGAATCCCGAAATGCTGAAGGGGAGGAATTCGGATACGACCGAATCGTGAATGTGGCTCTGAATACGAAAGGAAAATCGTCAGAAATGATCAAGGATGCGATCCTCCGGGAAATCCGCAACTACACGGGCAATTCCACGTATGGGGATGATATGACGCTCGTGGTGGTGAAGGTCGTATGAGAACACAATATCCTGGAGGCGTGCAAGGAATGATTAAGATGCAGTGTGATGGCCGGAGGCGACGGCATGCATGTTTTTTGAATCAGGAAGGAGCAAACCACCATGGCTGATTTCAAGGTCCATCAGCGGGACGGAGAAGGGGTGAGTGTGATCGACCTCAAAGGGTATCTCGACGCACACACCGCCCCGGATCTCGAAAACGCCTTTCAAAAGCTGTTGACGGACAAAAAATACAACATTGTCGTTAACTGCAAAGACCTTACCTATATCAGTAGTGCCGGATTGGGTGTCTTCATGGCGTTCATCGAAGACGTTCGCAAGAACAAGGGGGACATCAAGCTCTCCAACATGTCTCCGAAGGTCTACAACGTGTTCGATCTGCTCGGTTTCCCCATTTTGTATGAGATCTTCAGGGAGGAGCAGGAAGCGATCAGGAAATTCGGTGAGCAGAGGAAGGCCTGACTGCTCAGCAATGAAACACCGTATCAACAAGAGCCCGTTCAACCATGGCTGGTAAGGCGCAGAAACTGAAAAAGACGATCAAGAGCCGCACCGACAATCTCCTTGAAGTTCGGGATTTTGTGTTGCAGGCCGCGCGCCATTTCGGCTTCTCGGAAGAGGAATCGTCGAAGATCGTCCTGGCAGTCGATGAAGCATGCACGAACGTGATCAAGCATGCATATCAGTTCGCGCCTGATCGGACAATTGAGATCGTCATCCAACCTGAAAAAGACAGTCTCCATATCACCGTCATTGACGACGGAAAAGCATTCAATCCCTCAATCGCACGATTGCCCGATTTGGCTCAGCATCTGAAGCACTATCGGCGGGGAGGATTGGGCATCTATCTCATGCGCACGCTCATGGACAAGGTAGAGTACCACTACTCGCCCGGCAAGCGCAATGAGGTGCGGCTCACAAAGTACTTGGCTCCCAGTGAATCGCGCGCACAATCGTAAAGCGTCGGCCACCAATGGCGCTCGCCAGCTGCGGCGCTCCACAGGAGACCCGCGCGAAGCCGGCGGATCTTCAGAATTCCTTCCTCTGTTTGAATTCAGCAACGTCGTTAACTCCTCCGTCGACCTCAAATTCATCCTCGGGACCGTTCTTCTCACTGTCATGGGGAAGATGCTCGTCGCCAAAGGGATGGTTCTTCTCAAACGGCAACCCGGAAAATTCGAGGTCCTGAACGCGAAGGGGCTTGATGCCGCAACGATCGGCAGCGTTGTAGAGATTGACAGACCGCTCCGAAGCATCGATTCCATGGAGAGAGCCCGCACGGCACAGCCCTGGCTCTCCTTCTTTCGGGAACGAGGCCAGAAACTCCTCGTTCCGATCAGAGCACAGCGACGCATCGTTGGTCTCCTGAGTCTCGGGGAGCGGCTTGGCGGAAAGAAATTCACGAAGGCCGACCATCAGCTCATCAGCTCGCTCCTCAACCTCTCTGCTGCCGCCATCGAAAAGGCGGTCATGATCGAACAGCTCCGGGACGTGAATCGGAACCTCGACCGGAAATTTCAGGAACTGAATACGTTGTTCGACCTTAGCAAGGAGTTCAATGTCATCCTCGATGGCGACAAGGTCATCCGCCTGCTTACGTTTTCCCTACTGGGACAGATTGGAGTCCATCGTTATGCCTTCTGCCTTGATGAGGAAGGTTCTCTAAACCTCGTTGCCTCGAAGCTGGAGGGCGAACTTGAATCGAAGGAACATTTAAGGCAACTCTGCAAACTGCAGGGAGCGGACCTCGTCGACAATCTTACACGCCAGAAAAAGTTCGCGGCGGTAGCCGGAGAACTTGCCCGTGTGGGCATCGTGGCGGTAGTTCCGATGCAGATTCAGAATCAGGTGAAAGGTGCCATTCTTCTCGGTCCAAGGATGAGAGGCGGCGAGTACTCGCGTGCAGACCTCGAGTTCATTTCATCGATGGCGAACCTTGCGATCATTTCCATCGAGAACGCACGGTTGTTCCGATCCGCCATCGAAAGGCAACGCCTCGAAGACGAACTCGCGATTGCGCGGGAGATTCAACAAGGGCTCTTGCCGCGGACGTTGCCGACTATTCCGGGATACGAAATCGCCGCCGTAAACATCAGTTCAAAACAGGTGGGTGGAGATTACTATGATGTAATCCCCATCGCCCAGGACCAATACATCTTCGCAATAGGCGATGTTTCCGGGAAGGGTACTCCGGCCGCCCTCCTGATGGCGAATGTGCAGGCATCTCTTCGAGCCTTTGCCCCCATGGGCATGTCACTGCCGGATGCGACAAGCAGAATCAATGACCTGACCTGTCAGAATACCGGCCAGGACAAGTTCATCACATTCTTCTGGGCAGCGTTGGATCGGGAGCGTCGCGAACTTCGGTACGTAAATGCAGGACATAATCCTCCGTTCCTTCTTCGGGCGGACGGGTCTATTGAACGTCTCGACGTCGGAGGTATTATCCTCGGCCTCATGAAGACGGTCAGTCCATATTGCGAAGGCCGTGTCAATCTGAACTCGGGCGACGTCGTTGTCATGTTCACGGATGGTGTGAGCGAGGCGATGAATGCCCAGGAAGAAGACTACACCGAAGAAAGGCTTGAAGAGTTGTTGAAGCACCTGAGTTCAGAGTCGCCTTCCGTGATCATTGAAAAAGTGCGGAACGCGCTTGACAAGTTTACGCACGGCACCCCGCAATCCGACGACATCACGATGCTTGTCATTCGCGTCGTCTGAGCTGTCGACTACCCCGCAATCCGCCTCGATTATTCCCCTGCGTTGAAATTGCTACGCGTATTTGCTACATTTACAAATCAAGTTGCTCACCGCCGCTCTGGACTTTTGTGGTTCCTCGCGGCGGAATCTACGGAAAGGTTGCGGGAACAGAATGAAGTATCAGTTTCTTGATATCGAAAAGAAGTGGCAGCAGTACTGGGAAGAACACCAGACGTTCAGAGTGAATGAAGCGTCGGACAAGAAAAAGATCTATGTCCTTGACATGTTTCCGTATCCCTCCGGTGCGGGTCTGCACGTAGGTCACCCCGAGGGGTACACAGCTACCGATATTCTCTGTCGATTTTGGCGAATGAACGGCTACAATGTGCTGCATCCGATGGGGTGGGATGCATTCGGACTACCGGCAGAACGGTACGCCATGCAGACAAATATCCACCCTCGAGTTACAACGGAAGACAACATTGCGACATTTCGGCGCCAGATCAAGATGCTTGGGCTGAGCTATGACTGGTCCCGTGAAATCAACACGACTGATCCACTGTACTACAGATGGACACAGTGGATTTTCCTCCAGATCTACAACTCATGGTTTGATCCTCGCGCCAAGAAAGCCCGCCCGATCGCGACCCTCGAGGCAGAACTAAGTTCGCAGGGGACTGCATCGCTCGGCTCGGAAGAGCAATTCTCCGCCGAAGAGTGGAAGAAGAAGAGCCCGAAGCAGCGCCATGATTTCCTCGTGCGCTACCGCCTGGCGTTTGTTTCTGAAATTCCGGTTAACTGGTGCGAGGGACTCGGGACTGTGCTGGCGAACGAAGAAGTGGCGGAGTGGACCGAGAAAGGCTACACGGTTGAGCGGCGACCGATGCGGCAATGGATGATGAGGATAACGGCGTACGCAGAGCGTTTGCTGGAGGATGCCGCTGAACTTGACTGGC